>Ga0209054_1000002_pt1 | contig 359052 bp, 351 predicted proteins | sample SaaInlV_DNA_200m_FD_184689 | JGI IMG/M metagenome (GOLD analysis project Ga0209054, IMG submission 184689) | Marine microbial communities from expanding oxygen minimum zones in the Saanich Inlet - SI075_LV_DNA_200m (SPAdes) (version 2) | ecosystem: Environmental > Aquatic > Marine >... | reverse complement strand
TCAAAGAACGAATCTGGATCGCCTCACCAGGACCAACCTCGACAGTCCCCAAAGACCCATCACCCAGATGCTCACCAACCGTGGCCACCTCAACAGGAGCCGCAGTAGTCGCAGCAGCAGCAGGTGCCGCAGTTGTTGCAGCCCCAGCCGGAGCCGCAGTCGTAGCAGCCGGAGCCGCGGTCGTAGCAGCCGGAGCCGCACCATCATCGTCGCTGTCAGAACCGCAGGCTGACGCAATGAGCGCGAACCCCAGTACCAACGCGACAGTCAATCGCATATGTCTTGCCATTTCGGAATGTCCTCCATCCATGCCGGATACAAAGTCACACAGACTGGTGGTGTCTCGAGAGGCGTCCGGGGACGCCACAACGAAATCCGCGCGGGTGTGATGCGAGGCACTCTAGCGATGACATCCCGTAATGGGAAGAGCGAGCAGCAATTTGCCGCTATGTGGTAAGCGACCGACTGGCGGTACCGGGATCATCAGAGACCAGGCACTCCCGGTAATCCACCAACTACGGTGATTGCCCGCAGAGACCGCCGACATGGCAAGAGGCCGAATGCCCAACAAGCGCTTTCTGGACGCCGCCTATGACCTGGAGACCACCGAACAGGTACGCGCCTACTACGAGGCCTGGTCAGCCACCTACAACTCCGAGATTGGAGATCAGAACGACTACGCCCAGCCAAGCCGGTGCGCCGAGGCTCTGGCAGCCGCCATCAATCCCAATGGTGCCCGTGTCCTTGACGTCGGCTGCGGTAGCGGGCTCTCCGGGCTCGCCCTGCGGACAGTCGGGTTCCCTGAGATCGACGGCTGCGATCTCTCGCCGGCAATGTTGGAACTCGCCAGAAGGACGGGTGTCTACGACCACCTCTTTGAGGCCGACCTGAACAAGGGCCTGACTACGCCACATCGTGCCTACGACGCGGTGGCAGCTGTGGGCGTCTTCTCGTTCGGCCACCTGAAGGCCACCGTGCTACGTGACCTGCTGGCCGTTCTCAAGCCCGGCGGAGTCATGGTCGTGGGATTGAACGACCATTTCTGGGACGAGGGCAGCCTGCCCGCCGAACTCGACTCGATCGAGGCCGACGGCGCGGCCGGTGTCGTGTTCCGAGAACATGGCGACCACCTTCCCGGTGCTGGCATAGAGGGTTGGGTGGTCGTGATGTGCAAACCGAACCCGACTGGCTGACCACTGCCCCCGATCGGTACAGCCGACTAACTCTGGGCGTGCTGCCAGCCGAAGCGCCCCTTGATGCAGAGATGACCGCTGGCGGTGGGGTGATCTACCGGTGATGTGACCTTCACTATGACGTTGTCCTGCACATGGAGTTCCAGGTTGCAGCCGACCCCGCAGAACGCACAGACGGTCGTGGTCACCTCCTGGGAGTCCTCGTCCCAGGTGCCCTCGGCACGCATGTCGAACTCCGTTCTGAAGACCAGGGCCCCGGTAGGGCACACGCCGATGCAGTTACCGCAGTAGACACACGCCGAGTCGGGTAGGGCCACATCGGACTCGGTCGAGATGTGGGCGGCAAAGCCCCGGCCGGCTGTGGCAATCGCATAGGTGTGCTGCGCATCGTCGCCACATGCCTCAACGCACTTGTAACAGAGGATGCAACGCTCGTAGTCGCGGACGTACAGGTCATCTTGCACCTTCGGCGGTTGGGCGACCGTGGCGATCTCATCACGATCTCCCATCCGATCTGGTCTCACGCCATAGTGATCCATCCACGCATGCACGGATGCGTCGGCACGATCCATCTCGACCGACGACGCCAACAATTCGTAGACCATCTTCCGGCTCGTACGAACCCGCTCAGAGTCGGTTGAGACGACCATCCCCGGCTCGACCGGGCGGGAACACGACGGAACCAGCACCCGCGATCCCTCGACCTCGACGACACACACACGGCACACGTTCACAGGCGTGAGGTTCGATGCCCAACAGAGCGTTGGCGTGTCAATGTCCTCGCGGCGGCAGGCATCCAGGATGGTCGACCCCTCAGGCACCTTCACGACGTTGCCGTCGATGGTCAACTCCACGAGGGAACGTGGATCTCCCACGTTGACCTCGTTCACGAGACACCACCCAACAGGCCCAGGTCGATGGCTGAACGGACGGCCCCTGACGCCGTCTGCCCAAGACCACAGATGGATGCATCGCGCATCACGGACCCGAGGTCATCCAGCAGGTCGCGCTCGTCCGGGAACGACCCTCCCCTGCCGAGTCGCACAAGAACCTCTTCCTGCCGTACGGTCCCCACACGACACGGCACGCACTGCCCACAGGACTCGTCCCTGAAGAACTCCGCTATCCGGCGCACGGTGTCGACGATGTCGTCGTCGTGGCCAAAGACCATCACCACACCTGAGCCCAGCGACAGGCCTGCCTCCCGGGTCGCTTCCAGGGTCAGGGGCAGGTCCAGCAGGTCAGGTCCGACAAACGAGCCGGCTGCACCCCCGAGCAGCACGGTGCGCAGCTGACTTCCCGCAACCATGCCACCCGCTGCTTCGATCACTCCGCCCAGGGTGATACCGAACTCGTGCTCGTAGGTCCCCGGCTGCATGACTCTCCCGCTCACACAGAAGAGGCGCGTCCCCGGTGACCTCTCGGTGCCGAGGGCAGCGTAGGCCCCACCACCGTCGAGAACGATCGGCAGAACGTTCACGAGGGTCTCGACGTTGTTGATTGCCGTCGGCTCGCCAAACAGCCCGTGGGTGGTGGGGAACGGAGGCTTGTTTCTGGGTTCACCCCTGAAGCCCTCAATGGAGTTGAACAAAGCCGTCTCCTCACCACAGATGTAGGCACCGGCACCCTTCCGCAACTCAATGTGAAACGGGCGCCCCGACCCGGCGACGTCTTCACCCAGCAGGCCGGCACCCCTGGCTGCGTCGATCGCTCCGGCAAGTCGGGCAGCGGCCACCGGGTACTCGCCGCGTACATAGACCCAGCCCTGTTCCGCTCCCACCGTGAGCCCGGCGATGGTCAGTGCCTCGACGACCGCGAACGGATCGCCCTCCATGATGGTCCGATCCTTGAACGTTCCCGGCTCGGACTCGTCGGCATTGCAGACGACGTGCTTCGGACGACCCACCTGGTCGGCAACCGCCTGCCACTTCACCCCTGTCGGGAAGGCGGCGCCACCCCGGCCGGAGAGACCCGAAGCCGTCAGTTCCCTGATCACCCCATCTGGACCCATGTCAATCGCCGCCTCAAGGGCCGCGTAGCCGCCGTGGGACCGATAGTCGTCGAGGCTCCCGGGATCCACGACACCTACACGGGTCAGGAGCCTGAGGTTGCCTGATCCGGCCTGAGACAGGGTTACCGACGACGACGAGCCGGACAACCCGATCGCTGTCTCCACGTCCTGAAGTGATGCCGGGGCTACCGAGAGTTCCTCGGCGCCGGTTCGCTGGACGAGCACCGCCGGCCCACGCTCACACTGTCCAAGGCACGGGCTAGGCCGCACGTGCTGGCCGGCTCCTCGCAGTTCGTCGATCAGGTCCATCGCCCCAACACAGCGACAGGCGATGTCGTCGCAGACATGAACGGTGGAATCGGCCACAGGTTCGGAGTGGCTGAACAGGTGGTAGAAGGTCGCCACCCCATAGGCCTCAGCCGGTGGAACCTCAAACACCCGGCATACGTGGTCGAGGCCTCCGGGGCTGATCCAACCGACAGCCCGCTGGAGGGCGTGCAGCGCAGGTAGCAACAGGTTGCGCCGTGCCACAGCACGGCTCCGGCCACCCAGCACGAGGCGTTCACTGACGGTCACGGTGGCCGGACCAACCTCGGCGACGACGGCTTCAACCGCAGCCATCTCCGCGGCGGTCGGCGCCGTCGTTCCAAATCGGAGGTCAGGCACCGGTTGCCACCTCCAGTTTCTCCACGCGAATCGCCGCCGCCTTGAACTCGGATGTTCCCGAACTGGTGTCCCACGCATCGCTTGTCAACTGGTTCACGTCAGCAATCTCGGGAAAGTGGAAGGTCGTGAACGCCAGACCCACAGGAAGATCAGGATCCACCGCCACGGTCATCTCGATTGAACCTCGCCGCGACGAGACCATTACCCTGTCGCCCCCGGCCACCCCAAGTGACCCTGCATCGTCAGCGGAAAGCTCCAGAGCGTCTCCGGACCGGATCGGAGAGTTGAACTTCCCGGACTGGACACCTGTGTTGTAGGAATCGAGCACGCGCCCGGTAGTGAGCCGCAGCGGATACTCGGCGGTCAGCTCATCCACCGGCGGTCGATCGTCGACACATGAGAACGGCGCCCGCCTGCCAGCGATCGGTCGTTCCCACAGGCGACCATGAAGGAACGGCGTTCCCGGATGGCCCTCGTCCGGACACGGCCACTGGATGCCGCCCTCATCCTCAAGCCTCTCCCATGACATCCCGCCGTGCATGGGTGAAACCGACCTGAGCTCCTCCCAGAGCTCCTCTGCGGTCGGTCGTCCCCAGTCGGCTCCCAATCTCTCTGCCATATCGGCGATCACGTCGATCTCCTGGCGGGCCTCGCCAGGTGGAGTAACGGCTGCCCGGGTGCGCTGTACACGACGTTCGCTGGAGGTGACAGTTCCATCGGACTCTGCCCAACCCAGGGCGGCTGGAAACACGACGTCGGCCATCTCGGCGGTCCTCGTCATGAACACGTCCTGCACAACGAGATGGTCCAGGCGACCCAGCATCTCCCTGGCGTGGTTGACGTCGGCCTCAGAGTCGGCGGGGTTCTCGCCGATTACCCACACGGCCCTGAGATCCCCCCGATCCATCGCCTCGAACATCTGGGTGAGGTGCCACCCCGGGTCGGGTGGAATCGTGGCTCCCCACACCCCTTCGAACCGGGCCCGCACCTCGTCATCGGCCACGTTCTGGAATCCTGGCAACTTGTTGGGAAGGGCACCCATGTCCCCACCACCCTGCACGTTGTTTTGACCCCTGAGTGGAACGAGGCCCGACCCCCAGCGTCCGACATGCCCGGTCAACAGGGCCAGGTTGCACAGGGCGAGGACGTTGTCGACCGCCGTGTGGTGCTCGGTGATACCCAATGTCCACATAAGTTGGGCGGTGGATGCGCTGGCGTATCCGTGGGCCAGGTCGCGGATCGCCTCGGCCGGAACACCTGTGACCTCGGCTGTCCTCTCGAGGGTCCAGGACTCGACGTGGGCGGCAAGGTCCTCGTAGCCCTCAGTGGCGTTCTCGACGAACTCGGTGTTGACCAGGTCTGCGGAGATAATCTCGCGAGCTACACCGTTGGCGAGGGCGATGTCGGTTCCGACGTTCAGGCCCAGCCACATGTCGGCAAACCTGGCAGAGGTGGTTCGCCGGGGGTCGACGGCCCACATCCGGGCTCCGGCATCAACTCCCTTGAGCAGGTGGTGGAAGAAGATCGGATGCGCCGCACGGGCGTTGGAACCCCACAGGACGATCGCGTCGGTCTCCTCTATCTCGGCGTACGCGGAGGTTCCACCTCCTGCTCCAAAAACCGTCGCCAGACCGACGACGCTGGGTGCGTGTCAAGTTCGATTGCAGCTGTCGATGTTGTTGGAACCGATGACAGTTCTGGCGAACTTCTGGGCGGCGTAGTTGACCTCGTTGGTGGTCTTGGAACAGCTGAACATGCCGAACGCGGTGGGACCGTGGGTGTCGACCACCGACCGAAAACCCCCGGCAGCCCGGTCGAGTGCCTCATCCCAGGTGGCCTTGCGGAGCACCCCGTTCTCCCGCACCATCGGCGTGGTCAGGCGCTTGCCCATCTGCTCTCCAATCGCGAATGACCGGCTACCGGTCGCTGAAGTCGGCGAAAACCTACCGCACCGGGCTGACGGTCGTTCGTAGTTCAGCGGCCCTTCCATGCAGGGTCACGCTTCTCGGTGAACGCCCTGGGGCCTTCGTCGGAATCCTCCGACACGAGCATCCGCTCGTACGCCTGCAGGTCACCCGACCTCAGAAGGTCAAACGCCTCCCGGAGCGACAGGTGCCCAGTCGAGCGGTCCACGGCCATGACGGCCCCGACTGCCAGTGGTGCTGCTGAGACAATCCTTCCAGCGAGGTCCCGTGCAACGGTCATCAACTGGTCGGCCGGTGCAACCGCGTTCACAAGCCCCCAGCGCATCGCCTCGGTGGCCTCCATGCGCCTGCCGGCATAGAGCACCTCGTTTGCCACCACGGGGGGAAGAATCCTGGGAAGGCGCACCACGCCTGCGTCGGGAATCAACCCGAGACCGGTCTCGGGAAGAAAGAACTCGGCATGCTCGGCTGCCACCACAAACTCCGCTGCAAGCGCGATCTCAAACCCACCACCTACCGCCAACCCGTTTACCGCGCAGATCACGGGCTTGTCGCGCTCTGGCAACTCGGTGAACCCGCCGAATCCACCTTCCCCGTAGTCGGCCTCGAACTCCTCGCCATCGACTGCTGCACGGAGGTCCCAACCGGCCGAGAAGAACCTGTCGCCGGCACCGGTGAAGATGGCGACCCTCAGATCCGGATCGTCACGAAACCCGGCGAAGACACGACCCAACTCCCTACTGGTCTCAGCATCGATCGCATTTGCCCGTGGGCGATCCAGGGTGACCTCGATTAAGGCCCCATCTACCCGTGTCTTGACGGCCTCGGTCATCTATGCACCTCCAAGGTGATCAGGGCATCTGCGGCTACAGCACCGTCGGCCAGAACGAGCAGGGGGTTGATCTCGACCTCGACCAGATCCGACCTGCCCAAAACAAGACTGCGCAGCGATTCCACAACCTCGATGATCGCATCCAGGTCGGCAGTCCGCCTACCCCTGTGCCCCGCCAGCAGGGGCCAGATGGCCAGGCCCTCAAGCGCAGCCACCACTTCTGTCGCCGATGCGGGCAGCAACTGGCTCCGTGTGTCGGCCATCACCTCGACCAGGATCCCACCTACACCCAGGGTCAGCAGCCACCCGACGGGTGGTTCCCTCCGAACAGCCACCAACATCTCGACGAGGGTGCCGTCAACCTGTTGTTCGACGAGGACCTTCCCACCCATCCGATCGGCTGCCTCCTGAACGGACGCCGAATCGGCCAGATCAAGGGCCACTCCCCCGGACTCGGTCTTGTGGGCGTCACCGGAACGCTTCACAACGACAGGCCAGCCGATCCGCTCTGCTGCCAGGGTTGCCTCGCCAGCATCGACCAGTTCGCTCTCCGGTACCCGGATTCCGACTTCCGTCAGAAGGGACTTGGCCTCATGTTCGGTAATGGTCACCTGCACGGTGGACAGCCTGTGGGCCCTGTCGACTGCTGGGAACCGACGGCTCCTGCCCCACCAGGCTGCTGCCTCGAGGCCCAACAGCGCCGGCGTGATCCCGCGAACAGCGACCTGGCCCGCCGAGGCGACAGCGTCCTCAGCCTCGGCCGGCATGTTCTCAGCCATCGACGAGGCCACAACCACCGGCGTACCGGTCTCCCGGGCTGCATCCACAAAGGCATGCAGGGTGGGCCACCAACCCGAACCGTCGAGATCTGCCCGCGGGAAGTCCAGCACAAGCACTGCCGCATCAACCGGTCCGTCCATGACCTCGGTGAAGCACCTTGTCAAACGGTCCTGGTCGCCCCAGATGAACGTGTGGTAGTCGAACGGGTTTGACACCGTCACCAGATCCGTGAGCGTGTCGGCGATCCGACTGGCGTGGTCCGACTCGAAATCCGGGAACTCCAGGTCAAGGGCCTCAGAACTGTCGGCGACCACGGAGGCCTCACCCCCCGAGCAGCTCAGGCTCACAATTCGACGACCTGGCAGCGGACCGAGTCGCTCCATCACGAGGAGCGTGTCCAGGAGCTCTGGTATCGAGCGGACCCTGCGGACTCCCAGCCTGTCAAAGAGGGCCCCGTAGGCGGCGTCGTTACCCACAAGGGACGAGGTGTGGGATGCAGCAATGAGCCCACCCTGATCCGACGATCCGGTCTTTAGAACGACTATGGGAATACCCGTATCCAGGGCCACCTGGCAGGCGGCCTCGAACCTGGCGACATCACCAAGCGCCTCCACGTGGAGACCAATCCCGGACACAGAGGGATCACCCACCAACGCCTCCATGCAGTCCTCGACCCCGAGCCCAGCCTGGTTTCCAAGCGTGAGAACGTGGCTGATGTCCATGACACGGTCCTGCATCGTCAGGTTCAGGCCGATGTTCCCACTCTGGGTCACAAGGGCTACACCGCGGTCAACCCGGGACAGCCCCTGCTGGTCGGGCCACAGCGCCGCCCCGACTGTTGCAGAAACGGTCCCGTAGCAGTTGGGGCCAACCAGTGGCATGTCGCCCGCAGCGGCAACCAGAGCCTCCTGGAGTCCGACACCTTCACCGCCGACCTCCGCGTAACCTGACGCGTAGCAGATCGCCGCACCGGCACCCATCTCTGCCAACTGTCCGACAACCTCAATCGTGGCATTGCGGTTGACGGCGACGAGCACTGCATCGGGCGGTGACGGTAGATCCTCGAGGGACGGGAAGACGGGAAGTCCGGCCATTTCGGACCTGTGCCGGTGGACCGGCCATAGGTCTCCCGCGAAACCGAGGGCCATGCACTGCCGAATGGCGATCTCAGCTGGATTGCCACCGACAAACGCAAGCGTCCGAGGCTCCAGCAGGCGACTCAGTGGGGTGGCGTTGGACATGACCGGCAGGTCAGGCTCCCAGCGGCCTGAGCATCCCGCGGCTGACGATGTGCCGCTGGATCTCACTTGTGCCATCCCAGATCCGGTCAACCCGTGCATCGCGCCAGATCCGTTCAAGCGGGAGTTCGTCCATCAGCCCCATGCCTCCGAGGATCTGGATCGCCTCGTCCGACACGAACTGCAGCATTTCAGTTGCTGAGATCTTGGCCATTGCGGCGTCGGCATCGGCCATCTCGTCACGGTCCATGAGCCAGGCGGCACGGTAGGTCATCAGCTCAGCCTCCAACAGCTTGGTCCTCATGTCGGCCAACTTGAAGGAAACCCCCTGGAACTTCCCAATTTTCTGGCCGAACTGCTCACGGGTGGCTGCCCATTCGAGGGCTACGGCCAGTGCCCGGTCCGCCCGACCAAGGCAGATGGCCGCCACCTGGAGCCGGGTGGCACCCAGCCACTCATTGGCCACGTCAAAGCCCCTGTTCTCATCGCCAAGCACCTTCGTTGCGGGAACCCGAACCTCGTCGAAGTTGAGGATCATGTTGTGGTAGCCACGGTTCGACACGCACCTGTACCCGGGTGCTACCTCGAAACCCGGTGTGTCATGGTCCACGAGGAACGCCGTGATCAGCTTCCGGGGCCCACGTGGCGAGTCCTCCTCGCCGGTGGCAGCGAACAAGATGGTGTAGTCGGCCAGGTCGGCGTGGCTGATGAAGTGCTTGGTCCCGTTGATCACGTAGTCGTCGCCATCGCGCACAGCGCGACATGTCATTCCTCTCACATCTGATCCGGCATCTGGTTCGCTCATGGCCAGGCAGTCGACCCGCTCGCCGCGAATCGTCGGCAGCAGGTACTCCTCGACCTGGTCGCCGGTGCAGGCCAGGAGGATGTTCGAAGGGCGTGCAACCACGTAGTGCAGCGCGTACTGGGTCCAACCGAACGCCCTGTCAACCATCGCCATCGTCAGGTTGTCGAGGCCACCGCCACCCAGCTCCTCCGGCATGTTTGCTGCATATATTCCAGCGCTCAGAGCCTTCCGGCGAATCTCGTCCACGAGTGCGGGTTGGACATCACCCAACCGCTCAACCTCGTCCTCGTGGGAGACCAGCTCGCGCTGCACGAATGCCCGGACCGTGTCGACGATCATCACCTGCTCATCAGTTGGGGCAAAGTCCATCCGGGGTCCTCCTGTGCGTTGTTTCAGCCGAGCGCCATGACCCGGCCGACCTGTGATGGAACCGGCAGGTCGGAGTGGGCAGCTGCCACCGAGTGGAGAGCCGTCGCGGGCCCGGCGAGTATCGGTGCTGTCCGCCCGGCGGCGTTGTCGACGTGCAACAGCATCTGCTCGGTTGTTGCCAGCAACTCGCCGGTCTCATCGTTTCTCATGGAGTGAAAAATGTGCAGTCGCTTCTCGTCAAATCCCAACACCTGGGTGGTTATTCGCAGGGAATCGCCCAAGGAGGCTTCGCTGAGGTTGTTCAGGTGAGTCTCGACGGTGAAGAAGGAATGGCCCGAACCACGGTACGTCTCATCGATACCCAGGTACCTGAACAGTTTGTCAGAGGCCCATCCGAACGCCGTCAGGAATGCCCACTCCGACATGTGGCCGTTGTAGTCCACCCAGTCGGGTTCCACGGGTGCCCGGTAGAGGTCCAGCGGTGCAGCCACCGGCTCACCGGACCGCCACGGATCCACTGCAGATGCCGAGTGGATCCGGGCCTCACGTTCAGCGACGAGGCGACCCGCACCGAGATCAAGCGGACGTAGGGCACGCATCACGTTGATGACGTAGTCGTCGCGCAATGCCTCGAGGTCGGCGATCGACCGGCCGTCAGCCTGTTCAAGGCAGCCGTCAGCCATTGCATCGACCAGGTCATCGGTCAACTCGGGGGCGACCAGCTTTGTCCACGGCAACTCGAGCGCCGGCCCGAACTGTTGGAGCATGTGACGCATCCCCTGCTCACCACCCGCCAGATGAAAGGTGAGGTTCGTACCCATGCCGGCCCATCTCAGACCCGGTCCGTAGGTGATTGCGTCATCCAGCTGGGCCGTGGTGGCCACGCCGTCCTTCACAAGGTGGAGGATCTCACGCCAGACGGCCTCCTGTAGACGGTCTGACAGGTAGCCCTCGATTTCAGTGTCCACGACAAGCGGGTGCATTACCAGGTCGTCGTAGTGGGCAACCGCTGCGTCAACGGTCTCCTGTGAGGTCTGTTCACCCGCAACGACCTCCACCAGAGGCAGCAGGTACACGGGATTGAACGGATGGCCGATGACGACACGCTCCGGATGGCGGCATCCCTGCTGGAGCCGGGACGGCAGGAGGCCCGATGAACTGGACGCGATGACCGTGTCAGGTGGTGCGGCGCCAGCCAACTCGTTGATCAGGTCCCGTTTCAGGGCCTCCCGCTCGGGTGCATTCTCCTGGATCCAGTCGACCGTTCCAGCCAGCTCTGCAGCCGACGGCGCAAAGGTGATGTTCTCCGGGTCGGCGCCAGGGAACAGGCCCAGCCGTGTCGCCGAGGGCCAGGCCCTCCCGATGAACTCTCTGAGCCGCTTCTCCGCAGCGGGATCAGGGTCCCATGCGACGACCGAATGGCCTCGTCCCAGGGCACGCACAGTCCACCCTGCGCCAATAACCCCTGTACCCACTACCCCGATTGTCCGACCTGAGGAAAGCGGGTTGGTCACAGAGCACCTCGGCAACTGCTCGACCGGGTCCACGGTCGAATCCCCTCGGCACGACCCGCCATGTCAGCTCAAGCCCAGGGTCTGGCGGGCCTCGGCGGGAGACTGCACCGCCGCTCCCATCAGCTCGATGATCGTGACGGCCTTCTCGACCAGTTGGGCGTTGGTGGCCAGCACGCCACGTTCCAGATAGAGGTTGTCCTCGAGGCCCACCCTCGCGTGGCCACCGAGCATCACCGACTGGGCGACCATTGGCATCTGCATGGCGCCTAGGCCAAACGAGGTGAACTCGGCCTCAGCCGGCAGGCGGTGGACCATGGCCTGCAGGATCCCCACGTCCATCGGCGTTCCATACGGAATGGACAGACACAACTGCAGCCAGTACGGCGCGTCGACCAGGCCCTCGGCAATGAGCGTCTCGGCGAACCAGAGGTTGCCGGTGTCGAAGATCTCCAGCTCGGGGCGGACACCCAGTTCACGGACCCTCTCAGCCATGATCCGCAGCATCGCCGGTGTCGAAACGTAGACCTCGTTGTCGTTGCCGAAGTTGAGCGACCCGCAGTCCATCGAACAGATATCGGGTCTAATCGCCTCCACGTGGGCGAGGCGCTCAAGGCCTCCAACGAGGTCCGTTCCCTCCTGCCAACTCATCGGGTCGTCGTCGGGACCGACGTTCAGGTCGCCACCCATGCCGGCCGTCAGGTTCACGATGACGTCGGTGTTCTCGGCCCGGATGCGCTCCACCACCTCCTCGTAGAGAGAGACGGTGCGTGTGCCCTTTCCGGTCTCCAGGTCACGGACGTGGCAGTGCACGATCGCAGCTCCGGCGTCGGCTGCTCCAAGCGCTGACGCAGCAATTTCTGCAGGTGTGACCGGAACCTCGGGGCTTCGGCCGGTGGTGTCACCCGAGCCGGTAACCGCACAGGTGACGATAACGCTCCTGTTCATGGACCGACGGCTCATACCACCCCCCGTTTCAACCCTGGTCGGATCCGGCAACTGTTCTGCCGGACCACCTCTCACATTGTTCTTGCCAGGTGTGCTGCCTAGGCTGACTCCCACCCTGGTCCGCCGAGGCTACCCCGTCGCCCGCATACCGTGCCGGCTCCGGCGTGCCAAAGGAGAGGTCATGAAGATCCTTTTTGCAGACGCCCTGCCCGAGGCGTTCATAGACACCCTGCGGGAACGCGGCGACGACTGCGTTGTCAGCCCCCAGTTGGATGGCGACGACCTTCCCGATGCAATCGGGGACGCCGATGTGTTGATCGTGCGCAGCACCGAAGTGACCGCCGAAACCATCGGCAGGGCTGAAAACCTGGGCCTGGTGGTGAGGTCCGGTGCGGGCACGAACACCATCGACTGTCAGGCAGCTGCCGACGCGGGCGTGTACGTGTGCAACGTGCCCGGGACAAACGCCGTCGCCGTCGCCGAGCTCACGATGGGCCTGTTGCTGGCAATCGACCGCCATATCGCCGACGCCACGAGCGACCTTCACGACGGCATCTGGAACAAGAAGGTCTACAGCCGCGCCGACGGCCTCCTCGGCAAGACTCTGGGAATAGTCGGCGTGGGCGAGATAGGACTGGCGGTCGCCGAACGGGCCCGATGCTTCGGAATGTCTGTGGTGGCAGTCAGGAAGACCGAGCGCAACCCCGACACAGAGGCACGCATCAGGTCAATCGGGATCAGGCTGGTGGACCACCTCGACGACCTCCTCGATGAGTCAGACGTCGTGTCGATCCATGTTCCCGGCGGCCCACATACGGTCGGGCTCGTCGACACGGGGTTTTTGGCCAAGATGCGTCCCGGAGCGATCCTGCTCAACACCAGCCGTGGAGAGGTCGTCGATGAAGCAGCCCTGCTGGCCGCCATCGACGAGAAGGGCATAAGGGCAGGGCTGGACGTCTTTTGCGGTGAGCCCGACCAGGGCAGCGGAAAGTTCACCTCTGAGTTGGCATCCAACCCGAGCGTCGTCGGAACGCACCACATAGGCGCCTCCACCCAGCAGGCTCAGGACGCCACCTCGGCCGGGACCATCGAGGTGATCGAGGCCTACCGCGATGGAGACCTGTTGAACTGCGTGAACGTCGTACACACCCGGCTTGGTACCTCGACCATCACCATCAGACACTACGACCGGGTCGGGGTGCTTGCCGCCGTCTTCGAAGATCTACGGAAGTCGGAGATAAACGTCCAGACGATGCAGAACAAGGTGTTCGAGGGCGAGACCGCCGCCGTAGCCGTCATTGATGTCTCAGGAGAGGTGCCTGAGAAACTCACCGACCGGCTGGCTTGCCTCGACCACGTGATCAGGGTCAGGGTGACCCACCACAACCGATGACCCTCCTGCGCCCGTTCCCGGGCCTTGTGATCCGACCTGAGTGGGCCGACCGGGTGACTACCGGTCCCTACGACGCCTACTCATCGGCCCAACGGGCAGCTCTAGCCGCGGTCAACCAGTTCAGCTTCCTGCACGTCACCCGCTCACAGGAGGACGTTGCGCCCGAGAGGCGCTACGACATCGAGGGCCTGTTGAACGGCTGCAGTGCTGCGATGCAGCAGCTCTACGATGTGGACGCCTACGTCACCCACGACGAGCCGGCTCTGTTCCTGTACCGCCTCGAGATGAGCCGGCCCGACGAGGGCCCAGAGGCGAGCCACGTCCAGACCGGAATCATGGGCCTGGTTCCGGTGACAGAGGAGAGCGACCGCCGGATCCTGCGCCACGAGGCCGTTCGACCGGGCCGAACGGACCTCCTTGCCATGCACCTCACCACGGTGGGTGCCTCCTCCAGCCCGGTCTCACTGACCTTCAGGGGAAGCGGTGAGCTCGCAGCCGAGATCGAGCAACTCTGCTCGGCGGCACCTGAACTGGAGTCCGACGACGACGGCATTCGCCAGACCGTGTGGTCGATCACCGGCAGCGACGCCGACAACCTGATCGACCTCATCGGGGACCGCACCCTCTACGTGACCGACGGGCACCACCGTCTGGCCGCCGCCGCCACCGCCAGGTCTCGTTCAGCCGACCCCGATGGCCCACTGGGCTGGACCCAGGCGGTGTTGTTCCCAGACTTTGAGATGCTGGTCCTGCCGTTCCATCGGATCGTCGTGGACCAGAGCGACAGGACCACCTCGGAGCTGTTGGAGACCCTCTCGACTGTGGGTTCCGTCGAGTCCCGAGCCGATGCCGACTCGGCCCGACCATCGGTACCGGGAGTCATCGGCCTCTATCTGGGTGGCAGCTGGTACTCGCTCACCCTGCCTGAGGCATCGGGTCGGCGACCGGTCGACCTGCTCGACGTATCCCGGCTACAGGACTCCGTGCTGACCCCGCTGTTCGGCATCGCCGATGTGGCGAGTGACCCCAGCATCACCTACGTACCGGACCCGCTCGGCCTCGATGCCCTCGTCGAACGCTGTGACGATCGGCGAGGAATCGGTTTCGTCATGTATCCGACCTCGGTGGATGAGTTGATGGCCGTGGCCGACGCCGACGAGCGGATGCCTCCCAAGTCCTCCTACTTCGAACCCAAGCCCAGATCCGGTGTGTTTGTCAGGCGGCTGTCAAGGGAGGGGTACAGTCGCAGTGACCTTCTTCCGGACGGCGACACCGGTCGGTGAGCCGACCAGAGGTCCGCAGCGCCCTCCTTCAGTACCCGCTTGCCGGGAAGCGCTGTTGGCTGGAGTTCAGCCAGCCTGTCGGTGCAATCATCGCCAACGAACTTCGCGATGTACCGGCGGCAATGGCCCGAGCCGACCTGGAGCGTTCCACCAGCACCTGGATGGTCAACTCCCTGCGGGGCTGGGTTCAGATCGAGATCGTGCAGGACGCCGTGGCGGTATCGACCACCCCTGGGACGCCCTAACCCCTCCGACGGATGATCTCCTCGGTGATGGCGGGGATGACCTTGTGGAGATCACCGATCACCGCGAAGCCGGCCTTCGCCACCATGTTGGCCTCTCCGTCGGTGTTGATGGCCAGGATGTTCTTGGCGGCCATCGCACCTACCCAGTGCTGGATGGCCCCTGAGATGCCCGCCGCAATGTAGATGTCGGGGGCAATGCGGGTTCCGGTCTGTCCAACCTGGTCACTGTGTGGTCGCCATCCGTTGTTCGTAACGGCGCGCGAACAGCCGATAACGCCGCCGAGGGCTCCAGCCAGGTCCTCGAGTTTGGCGAATCCGTCCTCTGACCCAACGCCCCGACCACCACCCACAACCACAGGTGATGTTGAAAGCGTTATGCCCTGCGTCAGGACCACGCGGTCCTTGACGACAGTTCGGACCGCCTCGACACCCAGTTCAGGGGTGAAGTGGACAAGCGAGCCTTCGGCAGGTGTGTCGGCCAGAGTCGCCTCCACAGCGTGGTGGGTAACGCTCACCACCCTGATGCCGGCATCAAGCGTTGCGTCCTCGAGGAGGGAGCCGCCCCACTGCACCCGTGTCATCGTCCAGGTATCGCCGGGGGTGATGTCTATGCAGTTGGCCACGAACGGTTCGTCCAGCCGGGCGGCAACGTGTGCGAGTACCTCGTTGCCGCGATCGGTACCACATGCCATGACAGCGGTGGCCCCGATGGAACGCGCCAGTTGGGTGAGGGTCTCGCCCCACGCCTCGGGGCCGTAGTCGGTCAAAAGGTCGTGCCCGGCGAGGTGCACCCGCTGCGCACCGTGGGTTGCCAGCGGAGCCAGCGCCGTGTCGGCGCCAGCGCCAATGACCACGGCCTCGCAGGCTATTCCGGCCCTTGCGGCGAGTTCCCTCCCAAAGGTGAGCGCCTCGAGGGATGCCTCGTCGAGGGTTCCGCGGTCGTGGTCGCAGAGGATGAGGAGGCTCATGACAGCACCCCGAGTTCCTCAAGGAGGTCGACCACGGCTGGCGCAGCCTCGGGTCCGGTTCCGAGTATCACGGTCTCACTTACCTGTTCCAAGGGCCGGTGCAGCCGGACCCTGGCCTGGCCACCTGCGACCGCCTCGACCGCTGTCGCTGAGACCTCGGCCTTCTTTGATGCCAGGCGACCCTTCATGGTCGGGTACCGGGGGAGGTTGATGCCCTCCTTGATTCCGAGCACAGCCGGCATCGGCACCTCGTAGACCTCAAAGCCACCGTCGATCTCACGCCTGGCACTGGCGGTGCCGTCTGCGAGGTCGATGCCCTTGATCCCGTTGACGACAGGCCGTTCGAGAGCGTGCGCCACCCGGATTCCAACCTGGAATCCGCCGGCGTCGGCTGACTCGTTGCCGAACAGGACGAGATCGAAGGTTCCGTCGGCTGCCTCGATGTCTGAGATGGCAGTGGTCAGCGCCGAGGCAGTCCGCTGTGGATCCCAGTCGACCCCTGTGATCGGTATGAGCAACAGTTTGTGTGCGCCGACGCTGGCTGCGTAGCGCAGTTGTTCCTCGGCTTCAGCCGGGCCCAGCGTCAGGACTGTCACCTCGCCATCGTGTTTCTCGGCGATCTGAACAGCCTCCTCGACCGCACATTCCTCATGGGGGCTGGTGGTGAACCCGAGATGGGCCGTGTCGACGGCTTGACCGTCGTCGGAGACGTTGATGCGGGAGCCCGGAGCTGGAACCCGCTTTACGCAGACGAGTATCCGCATGGTGGCCGCTACGACTTCATCCGGGTGTCGTCGGCGTCAAACACCGCCCCGGTCGAGGCAACCTTCACCGGATACAGGTCGTTCATGTACATGACCTGAAGGTCTGTACCGGGTACGGCCAGCTCGCGTGGCAGGTAGGCCATCAGGAGGTGCTTTCCGACCGACGGGCCGAACCCTGCCGAGGTGACACGGCTGGCACGGCCGTGAGAATCGACGATGCGGTTGCCGTCGGGAGTCAGGATGGGTTCGTTACCACCCTGCATGAAGCGCCGTCGGCCGTGGCTGTCCGTCTGGTCCTCAACGGTCAACACGCTCATCTGGACCTCAGGGTCACCTTGTTCACGGGCGGCCAGGTAGGCCTCCTTCCCGATGAAGTCGGCTGCCTTCACCTTGGGTCGGGCCAGCCCAGCCTCGAGCGGGTTGTACTCGCTCTCCAGCTCGGCGCCCATCAGGCGGTAGCCCTTTTCGAGGCGTCCGGAGGATCCGTACACACCACCACCGGTGGGCCTGACCCCGAGGTCTGCACCGGCAGCCATGACGGCGTCCCACAGGACCGGGCCGTTGCCCCAGTCGGTGTAGACCTCCCAGCCGGTGTCGCCCACGTAGGAGATCCGGAACAGGGATGCATCGACCTTGTTGCCACCGCAGTCGAGTTGGATCGGGATAATGCTTCCATACGACGAGCCGTCCTGGCTGAGGTCCTGGTCTGTCAGTTGGCCCAGCACTGCGGGGGCGTTGGGACCCCACAGGCCGAGAGTGGTGACCTGCCTTGTGATGTTCCGGAAGGTCACCGAGCCGTCGGTTGGCATGTACTTCCTGACCCAGAACTCGTCGCGACCACCGTCGAAGACACCGGTGACGATGCGGACCCTGTCCTCGCCCATGCGCATCATGGTGAGGTCGGAGTGGAAGCCTCCGTCGGGGGTGAGCCACGGGGTGTAGATGGAGCGCCCAACAGCCACGTCGATCTTGTTGACCGCCAACCTGTCGGCGAAGGCAACTGCTCCGGGTCCTTCGAGTTCATAGATCTGAAAGGCGCTCAGGTCGACGAGGCCGCAGTTCTCCCTGAGGTTGAGATGTTCGCCGACGGTTATCGGGCTCCACCACCGGTTGTCCCATTCGACCGGTCGTTCCTCGAGGCCGTAGCGCTCGACCAGGTCGGCGTTGGAGCCGAACCACTGTGGTCGCTCCCACGTGCGGGCCTGGAAGAACGTTGCATCCAGGTCCTGCTGGCGGGAGAAGTACGGACCAACGTCGATGTTGCGGCGACCGCCCCACTGTTCCTGGGGGTGGACGATCCCGTAGGTCTTGATGAAGCTCTCGTCGGCGCGTGACCAGATGTGTTCGTCGCTGCGTTCGCCCTCGTAGAAGCGGGCGATGTCGGCACCGTGGACGTCAATGACCCGCGGGTAGCCGTAGGTCATCCACTCGGCCACGACCTGTGCCATTCCCGGACCCTCCTTTACCCACACTGCAGCGGCCGACCAGAGGTTGCGAACCTCGGTGGTCTCACCGAGGCAGGGCATGCTGTCAGGGGTGAGGGAGAGCAACCCGTTGATGGCGTACCTGATCTCGGCCTCGCCAAGCATGTCCATCAACTCGATGGCCTGTTCCATCTGCTCATCGAAGTCGTCGGGCGTGAAGGGCATCTCTGTGGGCGAGAGTGCTGCCTCCTCGTTGGAGGGGATCTCGTCGGGGTGGTGCAGGATTGCACGGTGGCCGTAGGAACCGACCTCCATGGAACCGGCCGACTGGCGCTCGTAGCAAAAGGAGTCCATGTCGCGAACGATCGGGTAGCCGATCTCGTTGTTGGTCTCGGCCAGGATGTCGATGGGGCCGACATCGGCCATCTGGTGGACCGTCGGCACCAGCGGAATCGTGGCACCGGCCATGTTGGCGAGGCGGTTGGACCAGACACCGCAGGCGATGACGACGTACTCAGTTGAGATGGTGCCCTTGTCGGTTACGACTGTGCTTACCGTCGTTACCCCACCGGCGCCCTCGGCGGTCTCGATGTCGAGCACCTCGGTGTTGGCAAAGACCTGACATCCGGCGGTCTCGATTGCCTCTCTGCGCATGGTGGTTCCGGTCTCGAGCGAGTCGACGACGGAGACTGTCGGGCAGTAGAAGCCACCCAGGATGACATCGTCGTTGACGAACGGCACCAGCTCCCTCACCTCTGCGGGGGACAGCAGGTGCGCCTCGATCCCCCATGCCTTGGCCGAGGTCATTCGTCGCCTGAGTTCCTCCATGCGCTCCTCGGTACGGGCGACCTCGATGCCGCCGCAGTCAACCGAGAGTTCCATGTCTCGGAACTGGTCGGCGCTCTGCTCGCCGAGCAGGGCCATCTCCTTGTTGTGGTCAACAGGGAAGATGAAGTTGGATGCGTGGCCGGTGGATCCACCCGGGTTGGGCAGGGGGCCCTTGTCCAGGAGGACGATGTCGGTCCACCCCAGACGGGCGAGGTGCCCGACCAGACAACTTCCGACGATGCCTGCGCCTATCACGACGACGTTGGCGCGGTTGGGGAATTCGCTCATTGTGTACTCCTTCGCAGCGGAGGTCGGCCTTGCGGGCGACCCCGGGCGTGTGGTTGACACCGTCAGCATCGTCACGTGGAGCGATGTCGACGTGTTGGATCGGGAGGCTATCGGTTTTCGGCATGGTATTTCCACGAAGTGGGAAGAGATCTTCTTCAGGCTGGAGGATTCCACGACCACAGGGGCTGCGACTAGATTGCCGCCAGATCGTCCCAGACGGTGGTCACAGCACCCAGCCGGACGGGGGAGGCCAGATATGCCCGACAACGCCAGTTCAGATCACTCCCCCCAGCGGGTACTCGTGACAGGTGGAACCTCGGGAATCGGAAGGGCCATGGTCCAGGCATTCCTTGCTGCCGACGCGACGGTCCACGTGGCCGACCTGGCAGGCACACCACCTGATGGTGCATCCATGACGCGCACCGACGTCTCCGACGAGGACTCCGTGGACGGACTCTTCGATGCGGTCGAGGAACAGTTGGGTGGACTCGATGTGTTGTGCAACAACGTCGGGATAGCGGGGCCCACCGGTCCCATCGAGGACCTCGATGTGGGCGACTGGGACCAGACAATGGCGGTCAACGTGAGGTCCATGTTCCTCGTGTGCAGGCGCGCAGTGCCGTTGTTGCGACGGTCGGGAGGTGGCTCGATTCTGAACACCTCGTCGACGGCGGGCATCACCGGCTACCCGATGAGGTCGCCGTACGCGACCTCGAAGTGGGCGGTTGTCGGGCTGGGTGCAACGCTTGCCATGGAACTCGGCGAGTTGGGCATCCGCGTGAACACGATCTGTCCCGGCTCGGTGGGCGGAGACCGCATGGACCGTGTCATCGCCGCGGAGGCAACAGCCACCGGTACGCGTGAGGCAGAGATCAGAACCGGCTACGAGAACCAGGTCTCGATGAGGACGTTCGTGGATGCCGAGGACATTGCCTCCATGGCGGTGTTCCTGGCCTCACCTGCAGCGCGCCTCGTCAACGGCCAGACCATTTCGGTTGACGGCGGGCTAGAAACGCTTCGCAACACCTGGCGGACGGGAACAGCAGACGGGTAGGGGCTCAGCCGACGACGATCAGGGCAACGGCCGAGACCGAACCTAGTAGCCCTACCACCTGCCACCACCGCATCCGCTCACCCCGGAAGAGCATTCCGCACACAACGGTCACGGCTGCGTACTGGGTACCCGCGACCGTCACCGGAGCGAGATCACCGTGCTGGAGGCCGTAGACGAAGAACATCGCGCCCACCCCACCCCAGATCGACCCGTGGATGATCGTCTTGAAGACAAATCGGCTGGGAAAGACCGGCTTGCGCGAACCGATGCCCAAGACAACCATGATGGTGAACGCAACCGACCTCTGGGCCGTCACCGGCCAGAACCCGCTGGCAGCGCTGAGCTGGTCGAGCATGACGAACATGCACCCGTACCCGATGCCCGCAGCCAGTCCAAACGAGAAGCCACGTCGGACGTTGCCGACAAGACGAGGGCTGACGGTGATGAGCAGCACCGAAACCATTCCAAGGGCCATCCCGGCGATGACCGTGACCGGCGGCACCGTTCCTCTTATCAGGTCAACCACCACGGGTAGGGCCACCCCGACAACTGCTGCCGGCGGGGCGACGACCCCGGCAGTTGCCGAGGCATAGCCAAGGTAGAGAAAACCCAGGGCCACGAGGGCCACGATTCCGGTGAGTGCCCCCATGTAGATATCGGCGGCGATCCACTGACTTTCGAGGGCCAGTGCCCCAGCCGCCGATACCGGGATACCCATGAAGAAGAAAGCGCCGAGGGTGAGTCGGATGCCGACCCTGTCGGCGGCGCCACGGGTCAGGTGGTCGCCCACCCCGATGCCCACGGATGCGACTGCTCCGTAGACGGCAGACATGCTCAGTTACCCATTGGTGGGTGCATCGCTGTGCAGCCCGACTCCGGGCGCTGGCTGCCGCTCAGTTCTCGTGGCCATGGCCGAGCGACGATGAGATGGCTGTCGCCGAGGCAACCACCTGTTCAGCGATGATGTCGCGCATTGCGTCGTCGGGGAACCGGTAGCTGGGGCCGTGGGCGTGGATGGATCCCACGACAACACCGCCGCTTCCGAAGAGGGGGGCTGCCACCGAGTTGATGCCCTCGGCAAACTCCTCCTCGGTCCAGATGTAACCATCGGCGCGGGCCTGCTCCAGACGTTGCCTGACAACCTCGGGGCGAATGACGGTGCCTGGCGTGTACCTCTCGAGGCGCCTGCTCAGGTAGCGGTCAACGGCTTCCTCGGGCCACTGGGCCAGCACCACCAACCCTGCTGAGACGATGTGCATGGGCAGGCTGGTTCCGGTCCAGTCCCTGACCTGTACCGGGTGGGCACAGTCGACCTGTTCCACGTAGTGGACGTCGTAGCCGGCCGGTATCGAAATGCCCACGGCTTCTGCAACCAACTCGACCAGCTCGACCATGAATGGCTGGGCAACCGCCAACAGACTCTGGGACGGGTCGACGCTGGAGGACAGGGTCACGATGGTGGGCCCGATGCGGTAGCCCGTGCCGTCAGCGATGCGCTCAATGGCACCGATGCCCTCGAGGGTCCCCAGCAGCCGAGCGACGGTGCTTGTCGGCAGGTCGATCCGTCGTGCCAGTTCGGTGATGCCGGCCGGCTCTCCTGCCAACTCCTCAAGTAGCCCAAAGGCCCGTTCGATACTCTGGACGGTTCGCACTCTTGTGCCTCATATCTGGTGGTCAGACGGCCAACTATAGCAGATTTCCCGCATTGTGGGAACTTGGTCGTTGGTGGTGGACCCAGATTCCCACGATGAGTAGAGTTCCCGCATTGCAGACCCTTCCCACCTGACGGGACCAGATTCTGCAGAAGCACAGAAAGCATGGCCGGTCGCCACCAGGCGGCCCCGAGCCCCAACGGAGCAACGAACCATGGCAGAAGACGAAATCATCGACGAGGAAATCGATCTGGCCAGCCTGTCCGACGAGGACCTGGTCAGCCAGATGCACGACGACCTCTACGACGGCCTCGCAGACGAAATCGCAGAGGGCACCAACATCCTCCTCGGCCGCGACTGGGGCCCTTCAAAGGTCCTCGACGAAGCCCTCGTCGAGGGAATGCGAATCGTCGGCATCGACTTCCGAGACGGGATCCTCTTCGTCCCCGAGGTGCTGCTGTCAGCCAACGCAATGAAGGCCGGCATGTCGATCCTGCGACCGCTGTTGGCCGAGACCGGAGCACAGCCGATTGGAAAGGTCGTCATCGGAACCGTCAAGGGCGACATTCACGACATCGGCAAGAACCTGGTCGGCATGATGCTCGAAGGCGCCGGCTTCGAGGTGATCGACCTCGGGATCAACACCGACGTCGAGGAGTTCCTCGGAGCTCTCGACGAACACAAGCCCGACATCCTCGGCATGTCAGCCCTGTTGACCACCACGATGCCCTACATGAAGGTGGTAATTGACACCCTCGAAGAAAAGAGCCTCCGCTCCGAGTACTCGGTGATCGTCGGCGGCGCACCCCTGAACCTGGAGTTCGGCGAGGCCATCGGAGCCGATGCCTACTGCCGGGACGCTGCTGTCGCAGCAGAAACCGCCCAGCGCCTCATAGCCGAGCGCCGCGCGGCAGAGGCCTAGGCAGTGCCCCGCCAGACCGGGGCCACGGACGGGCGGACCCTGATCATCGCCTGCGGGGCGCTGGCACGGGAACTTCTCGAGATGGTCAGGGCCAACGGCCTCGACCAGATCGACGTGGAGTGCCTCCCAGCCTCGTACCACAACACACCTGACCTGATCCCAGACGCCGTAGAGGAGCGGGTCAGGTCGGCCCGGGATCGCTACGGCCACGTGTTTGTCGGGTACGCCGACTGCGGGACCGGCGGCCGCCTCGACGCCGTCTGCACCGAACTCGGGGTAGATCGCCTCCCGGGCGCCCACTGCTACGAGTTCTTCGCAGGATCGGGACCCTTCAGCGACATTCAGGAGGCCGAAATCGGCACCTTCTACCTCACCGACTACCTCATCAAACACTTTGATCGGATTGTCATAGCCGGCCTGGGCCTCGACCGCCACCCACAACTCCTCCCCGACTACTTCGGCCACTACACGAGGCTGCTCTATCTGGCCCAGACCGACGACCCGGCACTGATCGAGAAGGGCAGGCTGGCCGCCGAGCGTCTCGGGCTCCGCTACGAGGTCCGCCGCACGGGGTACGGCGAGCTCGAGACGAGCATCGTGCACCTGGGCGATCCGACAGTTGCCGACCCAATCGCCGGATCAACAGCATCCCCGGCCAGGGTGGCCTGACCCGATGGCCGCCAAGCTCGTAACCATCTACTGGCGCGACATTCCGGCACAGGTGACCGCCCAGGCCGGAAGACACCGGGAGAAGGCCCTACTGGATGCACGGTTCCAGCGCTCAATAGACCGTGCCGCAACCGTTGCAGGCCTGACCGAGACCGACGACTACGTAGCAGAATGGCGACGCGAAGCGGTTGAATGTGGCGCCAACATGGCAGCTGCAGTGGCCGCCGAGGTAGGCCGGATAGACGAGGCCTTCCCACCTGAGAGGCTCGAGGGTCTCGTCTGGGCCGGCGGGCTCGAGAACGAGACAATCGACACCTAGCGGGCCAGCGCCCACGATCCCCGTAGGAGAAACCAGATGACCGACACCGTTTTGAGCTCAGCCACCCGTGAGGTGGCGATCGGCTTCGGCCGACCATTCGTGATGATCGGGGAACGCATCAACCCGACCGGCAGGAAACTGCTGGCCGAGGAGATGAAGAACGGTGACTTCAGCCGTGTCGAGGCCGATGCCGTCGCCCAGGTTGAGGCAGGGGCACAGATGCTGGACGTGAACGCAGGCATCCCGCTGGCCGACGAGCCGGCGCTCCTGGCCCGTGCAATCACCCTCGTGCAGTCGGTCACCGACGTACCGATCTCGATCGACTCTTCGATCATCGAAGCCCTGGAGGCCGGGCTCACTGTCTACGAGGGTAAGCCGCTCGTCAACTCGGTCACCGGCGAGGACGAGGTTCTGGAACGGGTGCTGCCCCTGGTGGCAAGACATGGCGCCGCCGTCGTTGCCATCTCCAACGACGACACAGGTATCTCCGAGGACCCCGATGTGAGGTTCGAGGTTGCCGCCAAGATCGTCCATCGGGCAGCGGACCACGGCATCGCAGCCGCTGACGTGATCGTCGACCCACTGGTAATGCCGATCGGCGCCATGGGTACCGCCGGCCAGCAGGTCTTCGCACTGGTACGACGCCTACGCGACGAGCTGAAGGTGAACACCACCTGCGGGGCATCCAACGTCAGCTTCGGCCTACCGAACCGCCATGCGGTGACCGGCACCTTTCTCTCCATGGCAATCGCCCACGGCATGACCTCGGCGATCATGAACCCTCTTCACCCCGAGGTGAAGACCGCCGTCAAGGCCGCCGACGTGCTTGCCGGACACGACACCGACTGCGCCACATGGATCCGCCTGAACCGTGACCCCAGCGCCCCGGTGCGTGAACGTCGCGGTGGTCGCCGCCGCCCACAGGCCTGATCCTGAACTGATGAGTGGCCCTGTCGATGACCATCTCGTGGTTTTCACGCCTTCGGGCCACAGGGGCCACGTGCCCGACGACACCACTGTGCTTGATGCGGCCCGAAGGCTGGGGGTCGACCTCGACTCGGTATGTGGAGGCCGAGGGATCTGTGGGCGATGCCAGGTCGAGCCCACATTCGGCGAGTTCGCCAAGCACAACATTGCAGCCTCCGGGGAACACATCTCCCCCAGGGGTCCAGTCGAGAATGACTACCGGGGGCGTCGTCCACTACTGGGGGACCTGCGTCTCGGCTGTTCCGCCAGGATCAGGGGAGACCTCGTCATCGACGTGCCGGCCACAAGCCAGGTCCACCGCCAGGTCATCAGGAAAGAGGTCGACCTGGGCGACGTCCAACTCGACCCGGTCCTCGTACTCCGCCTGGTCGAGGTACCAGATGAGCGGGGGCGGCCCGCCAAGTGGCTTACAGACTCGCTGGCCGGGCAGTGGGGGCTGACGGACGTCGAGGTTGAGAGTCGGGCCGGCGAGGAGCTGGGGCAGGTCGTTGCCGCTGGAGTTGAAACCGTGACCGTGGCCATTCGGGACGGCACTCGGGTTGTGGCTGTCTGGGGAGGCCTTCGCGACCGGGCCCTCGGGGTTGCAGTCGACGTGGGTTCCACAACCATTGCCGGGCACCTCTGCGATCTGGCAACCGGTGAGGTTCTGGCCACCGGCGGCACCATGAACCCCCAGATCCGGTTCGGTGAGGACCTCATGAGCAGGGTCTCCTACGTGATGATGAACCCGGGAGGCGAGGTCGAGTTGACCTCAGCTGTCCGCGACGCCCTGAACTCGCTGCTTGAAGACCTTTGCAGGTCTGGAGGAGCCTCAAGGGAGGAACTGCTCGAGCTGGTGCTGGTCGGAAACCCGATCATGCACCACCTGTTCCTGGGATACGACCCGACCCCGCTCGGGACGGCGCCGTTCACCCTCGCCACGGGGGAGGCCATAGACCTGCCGGCCTCAGACCTGGACCTAGAAACCCATCCGGCCGCCCGAGCCCATGTGCTGCCGTGCATTGCCGGTCACGTCGGTGCCGACACCGCAGCTGTGATCCTGGCCACGCGTCCGCAGGAGCGGGCAGGAGTGCAGCTGGTCGTCGACGTTGGCACCAACGCCGAGATCGTCCTCTCCGGAAATGGTCGTGTCCTTGCAGCCTCCAGCCCGACCGGCCCGGCATTCGAGGGAGCACAGGTCAGCTCCGGTCAACGAGCCACACCGGGTGCAATCGAGCGGGTCAGAATCGACACCGAAACCGGGGAACCACGGTTCAGGGTTATCGGCAGTGAGATCTGGTCTGACGAGCCCGGCTTCGACGACGCCGTGGCCGAAACCGGCATCACCGGAATATGTGGCTCCGGCATCATCGAGGTCGTGGCCGAGCTGTGGCTTGCCGGGTTGATGGACTCTGACGGCGTCATCGGTGGTGCTGGCACAAGGACCTCTCCACGAATTGTCGCCGATGGCCGCACCTACTCGTACGTTCTCCACGATCCGGGAACCCACGATGGTCACCAGATCCTCGTGACCCAGAATGACATCCGCGCAATCCAGTTGGCGAAGGCGGCGCTGTACGCCGGTGTCCGCCTACTCATGGACCACCTCGGCGTCGACCAGGTTGACCAGATAGGGCTGGCAGGGGCCTTTGGCAGCCACATCGACACGGTCAGGGCGACCGTGCTGGGGTTGATTCCGGACTGCGATCCGGACAGGGTCGCCTCTGTGGGTAATGCCGCAGGGGCCGGTGCGGCGATGGCGCTCCTCTCCGGGACGGCAAGGGTCGAGATCCAGGACTCTGTCAGGCGAATCGAAAAGGTGGAAACGGCACTTGAGCCCTCATTTCAGGAACACTTCGTGGATGCCATGGCCATCCCACACCGCACGGCCGACTACCCCGGTCTCTCGACGCGGATAGAGCTCCCCCCTCGCACCGGTCCCTCAACTGGAGGCGGTCGGCGGGAGCGCCGACGCAGAACTCCGACACAGAGCGAGGATCAGCAATGAGCCAGGAATCCAAGCGCCACCGAAGCGGCGGCCGGGCAGCCCGACAGGCCCAACGCTCCTCACCGTCGATCGAGGTCCAACCGTACCTGAAACGCACCATGGCACCGGTAGAGATCGTCTCAGTGGAGGGCCTTGAGCTGATCGAGCACAATGCCGACACCATCCTCGAAGAGGTTGGGATTGACTTTCGCGACTACCCGTCGGCTCTGGCCCTGCTGAGCGAAGCCGGTGCCGACGTGGATGGCGAACGGGTCAGGTTTCCCCGTGGTATGTGCCGCGAAATCGTGACCGCCTCAGCCCCCTCCATCTACACGCACCACGCCCGAAACCCCGCCCGTAGCGTCCAGGTGGGTGGTGACACCACCGTGTTCGTGCCCGCCTACGGATCACCGTTCGTGTTCGACGTCGACGAGGGCCGCCGCTACGCGACCATCGAGGACTTCAGGAACTTCGTGAAGTTGGCGCAGGCCAGCCCACACATGCACCTCTCGGGTGGGACAGTTGTCGAGCCGGTCGACATTCCGGTACCTGAGCGACACCTCGACATGGTCTATTCCCACCTCAGGTACAGCGACAAGCCATTCATGGGTTCGGTGACCGCTGCCGAGCGGGCCCAGGACTCGATCGACCTGGCGAAGCTGGTCTTCGGCGACGACTTCGTTGCCGGGAACACCGTCATGACGAGCCTCATCAACGCCTCGTCACCGATGGCATGGGACGCCACGATGCTCGGGGCCGCAGAGGCCTACGCGCGCTCGATGCAGGCCACGATGATCAGCCCGTTCATCCTTGCCGGAGCAATGGCTCCGGTGACCGTTGCCGGTGTTGCAACCCAGACCCTGGCCGAGGCACTGGCAGGAATGGCCTTCGTGCAACTGGTCAATCCGGGCGCTCCCGTTGTGTTCGGCTCGTTCGCCAGCTCCATGTCGATGCAGACCGGAGCGCCAACGTTCGGTACACCCGAACCCGCCCTGGTTCTATACACGGTCGCTGCCCTCGCCCGCCGTCTGGGGGTGCCGTTCCGGTCAGGTGGAAACCTGTGTGCCTCAAAGGTGCCTGATGCCCAGGCCGCAGCGGAGAGCATGGCAACCTTCATCCCAGCTCTCATGGGTGGGGTCAACTTCATGCTCCACTCGGCTGGCTGGTTGGAGGGCGGCCTGGCGATGGGTTACGAGAAGTTCGTCATCGATGCCGACCAGTGCGGGCTGGCTGGCAAGTTGGTGCAGGGCGTGGACCTGTCAGAGAACGGCCAGGCAATGGACGCCATCCGAGAGGTGGGCCCCGGCCAGCACTTCCTGGGCACCGCCCACACCCTGTCCAACTTCGAGACCGCCTTCGCCCGCTCAGAGGTCGCCAACAACGACTCCTTCGAACAGTGGGAGGAGGACGGCAGTCTGGATGCTGCACAGCGGGCGAACGCAATTTGGAAGCAGATGCTCTCCGACTACGAGACACCGGCGCTCGACGAGGCGGACGACGAGGCGCTGTTGGACTTCATGGCCCGTCGGAGAGAGAGCCTTCAGGACGCAGCCGGTTAGCAGAACCAACCGGTTCCAGTGCAGCCAACCGGATCCCACATCGTGAAAGCCTGTCCCGAAGTGTGGGCAAAGCCCGGTCACCAGAAGTAGGCTCCCGCCACCGCGAACACACCTGATACAGAAGAGTGAGAGAACAATGACGTTCCCCTCCGATCTGGAGATAGCCCGCAGTGCCGACCTTCTGCCTCTCGGCAAGGTTGCCGCCGATGCGGGAATCCCCGACGAGTTCCTCGAGCCCCATGGCGATGGTGCGGCCAAGATCAAGTTGGGTGCCATCGACGCAATGGCAGACCGGCCGAGGGCCCGATATGTGGTGGTATCGGCGATCACCCCGACCCCACTCGGCGAGGGCAAGACCACGACCACGGTTGGCCTCGGCCAGGGCTTCTCACACATTGACAAGAGAGCCACAATCGCCATCAGGCAGCCGTCCATGGGTCCGACGTTCGGCATCAAGGGCGGAGCCGCCGGAGGCGGCTACAGCCAGGTCGTTCCAATGGAGTTGTTCAACCTGCACCTGACAGGTGACATGCACGCCGTCACAGCCGCCCACAACATGTGCTCAGCCATGCTCGACGCCCACCTGTTTCACGGCAACGACCTGGACCTGAACCCACACAGCATCACCTGGCGACGGGTGCTCGACATCAACGAGCGGGCGCTACGCCACGTGGTCGTCGGGCTGGGCGGGCGCCTCGATGGTGTTCCCCGTGAGACCGGATTTGACATAACCGCCGCATCCGAGGTCATGGCCGCCCTGGCACTGTGCACCTCGCTCGCAGACCTGAGGGCCCGGATGGGCCGCATCGTCGTCGGCTACGACACGAGCGGAACGCCGGTGACAGCCGAGGACCTCCAGGTGGCGGGCGCCATGACGGTGATTCTGAAGGAGGCCATCAAGCCCAACCTGATGCAGACCCTCGAGGGCACACCGGCGCTGGTCCACTGTGGGCCGTTCGGCAACATCGCGACGGGCAACTCGTCGATCATCGCCGACCAGATCGGCATCCGCACCGGCGACTACCTCCTTACCGAGGCCGGCTTCGGCGCCGACATGGGTGCCGAACGCTTCTTCAACATCAAGTGCCGCATCTCGGGAATCGCCCCAGATGCGGCCGTGCTGGTAGCCACGGTCCGCGGTCTGAAGGCGCACTCCGGGAACCATCGGATCATCGCCGGCAAGCCTCTACCCGAGGCGCTGCTGGCCGAGAACCCCGACGAGGTCCACCAGGGTGGCGAAAACCTGCGCAAGCAGTTGGAGAACATGGCGGTCCACGGGGTGTCACCCGTTGTCGCAATCAACGCCTTCCCCGGAGACCACGACGGCGATATAGCCGCTATCCATGAAATAGCCGATGAGTACGGCGCAAGGGCCGCAGTGTCCACCCACTTCGCCGACGGAGGTGCCGGCGCCGCAGACCTGGCGGCAGCAGTCGCCGAGGCATGTGAGGAGCCAAGCAACTTCGCCGTCCTCTACCCCGACGAGATGCCCCTGCGAGACAAGATCCGGACCATCGCAGACAAGATCTACGGGGCCGACGGAGTCGACTTCTCAGCCCAGGCCGACAGGCAGATCGACACCTTCGAGGCCAACGGCTTTGGAGACCTGCCGATCTGCATCGCCAAGACGCACCTCTCGATCTCCTCTGACCCGGCGCTCAAGGGTGCACCCACCGGATGGCGCCTCCCGGTGAGAGAGGTAAGGGCCAGCGTCGGCGCCGGCTTCATCTACCCGATCTGCGGAGACATGCGGACCATGCCGGGCCTCGGAAGGACCCCGGCTGCGGCAAGCATCGACATCGACGACAACGGCGAAATCGTGGGACTGAGTTGACGACGGTGCAGAACTCCACCCCGGCGCCGCCAAAGGAGCCGAGGAGTCGCCGATCCATCCTGTCAAGGGGTGACCGTGACGCACACAGGCGCCTGCTGGAGGGCATGACCTTCGAGTTGATTCCGCTCAAGAACCTCGAAGACCAGATCCGGTTCATTCCTACCGGCTCAACGGTCTCAATGACCTGCTCTCCCGCCAAGACGATCGAGGACACACTCGACCTCTGCGAGCGACTGGGCAGCTACGGCTTCTCAACCATTCCCCACATTGCAGCCCGCATGGTCGAAGGCGAGGCCCACGTGGACCAGCTCGTCGCCCGCATCACGGGGCTCGGAATCAGGAAGGTCTTCGTCATCGGTGGTGACGCAGAGCCACACGGTCAGTTCACCGACGCTGCCGGTTTCCTGCGATCGTTCCTCGACCGGAAGCCAGACATCGACGTGGTCGGCGTGGGTTCCTACCCCGACGGACATGGCACCATTTCAGACGACACCCTGGCCGCCGCCCTTCTGGAGAAGCAGGAAATAATCGCCGAGGCCGGCCTCGAGGGATACATGTCGACCCAGATGTGCTTTGACCACCAGAGAATCGGAAACTGGCTGGCGGAGCAGCGCGCCGGAGGCGTAACCCTGCCCTGCCACCTGGGGGTACCCGGAGCGGTGGACCGCACGCGGCTCCTCACCATCTCGATCCGCCTCGGCATCGGGCACTCGGCCCGCTACGTGAAAAAGAACCGCGCATCGGTCATCAGGCTGCTCTCACCCGGCGGCTACAACCCCAACAAGCTGATTGCCCCCCTGTCGAAGAGGGCAGCCGATCTGGACATCACAGGTATCCACTGCTTCACGTTCAACGCCGTTGACACCACCGAGGACTGGCGGCAGAAGACCCTTGCGGGACTGAAGCGCTGAGGGAACTGGTCGGCGACACCTGACAGGGTGCCCGGATTGAGTCTCGAGGCCGGAGTTGGGTGAGAATGGATCCGCATGACCGGCGCACCATCGTGGAACCCATTTGATCCCGACTTCCTGACAGATCCCTACCCGCACTACGCGCGCCTGCGGGCTGAGGACCCCGTCCACCGCACCCCGCTCGGACCGCTGATCGTCTCCCGCTACGACGACGCCTTCCAGGTACTCCGCGATCCGACGACCTCGGTTAGACGCTCCAGTTCACCTGGTGACATCCCCGAACACATGAGACCGCTCGAGCAGAGGCGCATGGAACGGGCACCGTCGATCCTGGGGCTTGACCCACCGGACCACACCAGGCTCCGCAAACTGGTTCAGCGCACGTTTACACCCAGGTCCATCAGCAACATGAGGGCTCAGACCGAGGTGATAGTCGAGTCGCTGCTGGATGACCTCACAGGCCGGGAGAGCATCGACCTGATCGCCGACTACGCGTTCGTCGTTCCCTTCACCGTCATCCACTCGATGCTGGGCCTTCCCGAAGCTGACACCATGAAGGTGAGGGAGTGGTCCGGGGCCCTCACCCAGACCCTCGAACCCTTCCTCACCCCTGAACAGGTGACAGCGGCGGTGGACGCGGGCCACAAGATGGACGCCTACCTCACCGATGCCATCGAGTGGAAGCGCCTGGAACCGGGCGACGACCTGCTTACCGGACTCATCCAGGTTGAGGAGGAGGGCGACCGGCTGGACGGCGACGAGTTGCTCTCCATGGTCGGTCTCTTGTTCGTGGCCGGCCACGAGACCACCGTGAACCTGATCGGAAACGGAACCCATGCCCTGCTGTGCAACCCGGAGCAGACGGAGTTGGTCCGGACCGCACAGGTCGACGACGAGAACATGGTGGAAGAACTGCTCCGGTACGACAGCCCCGTTCAGACCTCCGGCCGACGCCTCACGAAGGACACCGTCATTGGCGGAATCAAGGTGGCCGCAGACGAGATGGTCCTGACCGCCCTTGGAAGTGCGAACAGGGATGAGGCCTTCTGGGGTTCGACAGCCGCCGACCTGGACCTGACCCGCGACGGTGCTGCACGACACCTCTCATTCGGGAGCGGGGTACACCACTGCCTGGGCGCCGCCCTGGCCCGAATGGAGGGCGAGATCGCCATCTCCCGACTTGTCCGGAGGTTCCCCGAACTGTCCATAGCCGAAGAACCGATTATCAACGCCCGGATCATCCTGAGGGGACGCGGAACATTTCCGGTCAACCTCGGAACACCGGCCTGACCGGTTGCCCGGCTAGCGGGCGGCCAGGCCACGCACCTGGTCCCGTGACGGACACGCCACAGCGCAGAACACAGCGCCGGCAAGCAGCGTCACCGCCATGAACGTCCACGCCCGGTCAAACGCCATCAGGAAACCCTGGTCCGTTCCCGCCTGGAAGACGGCAATGGCAATCGCCACCCCGCTGGCAAAGCCAACCTGTGATGTCGTACGGAGCGTGGCGCTGGCGGTGGCATAACGGTTGGCAGGTACCTCCTTGAGGCCCAGCGAGGCGAAGGTGGCAAACGAGCAGGCCACACCGACGCCGAGGAGGAGAGAGGCCGGCAACATGGTCCCCAGATAGTTGGAATCCATCCCTACCCTCGTCAAGAGGAGCAGCGGCGAGGCGGCTGCCGAGAGGCTTCCGATGACCAGCAGGTTCCTGTGGCCGACCCGATCCGCAACCGAACCCACGGGACCACCAAGGAGCGCCGCCAGGGCAGGACCGGGAACCACCCCGAACCCGGCGGCCAGGGCCGACCAGCCCCACAACTCCTGGAGCAGCAGGGTGTTGAACAGAACTATGGCTATGAACGCCGTCCCAAAGAAGACCTGACCGGTGGCAGCAGACCAAAAGGACCGGAACCTGAACAGTTCGAGGTCCAGAAGCGGGCGCGGATGGACCATCGAGCGGTAGACGAGGGCCCCTACAAAGACCAGGCCGACTGCTGCTGTCAGGAGCGTCAGGCCGGACCGGTACCCCCAATCGCCCCCCTGGACCACGGCCAACAGGAGCAACGCCACGCCGAGTGTCCCGGCTGGCACGCCGAGAAGGTCAAAGCGTCCCTTGGCCTCCGGGTCCCTCGACTCGTGGACGAATCGGGGTGTCAGGACAAGAATCAACAACCCGATCGGGACATTCACGAGAAACACCCACCGCCAGGAGAGGGTGTCGAGCAGCACCGCCCCGAAGGACGGCCCGATTGCCGCACCCAGGGCAGCCGACGCCCCCCAGACCCCGATGACCGTCGAGTGGCGTTCCTGTGGGAACTCTGGAAGGACCATCGACAACGAGGCGGGGCTGAGGATCGAACCTCCGATTCCCTGAACGACCCTTGCGGCAATCAACCAACCGGTCGACGGCGCCAGCCCGGACGCAAGTGAACCGACTATGAACACAACCACGCCGATCATGAAGAGGCGACGTCGACCCTCCTTGTCGGCCATGCGGCCGGCCAGGAGCAGGAATGCTCCGACGGCGACCGAGTAGCCCGAGAGCACCCAGGAGAGACCAGCCTCGGTGGCACCCAGATCACGTCGGATCGACGGAAACGCCACGTTCACTATCGAGATGTCGATAACGGTCAGCAGAGCCGCCAGGGTTGCCACGGCCAGCGCCATCCAGGCACGACGGCCGACCTCAACTGGCTCACGCTGTTCCACCAACTACCCCTCGCCTCGGCCGGTCCGCCCACGCTAGGTGGGTGAGGAGCGTGTGGACGAGACGGGTAACACCCGGGGGCCGGGCGGCCCGAGCCTGCTGAGCAGGCCGGGCCGCCCGGTTTACCCGGAAGGTTGGACGGCTACTCGCCGCCCGGGTTCAACTTGACGGTGCTGGGCCGCCAGTTCCTGCCTGTGGTGTCCATACCACGGCCGCTCATGATGTCGAGTGCTGCCTCGGCGTACTCGGTCGTGTACGCACCCGAGTCTGGTGCCGATGCCAGGATCGACTCGCTGGTGGACACTCCGATGGTCTGGTCCCATTGGCCCTTGTCCATCATGCCGACGCCGTCGGGTGACGGCCAGATGAGTCCGTTGATCTCGTTCATCTGCCACGCCTGGTGGGATGCACCAAGGGCGGAGCCGTTGGCGAGCACGATGTCGACACAGCTTGCGCTGTTGTCGCGACAGTAGGCCCAGCCCTCAAGCGAGCCGGCCACGAAGCGCTTCGTGACATCGGCATAGCCCTCGTCGTTGGCCAGCCTTGCACCGTCAGCCCAGATGGCGTCCTGGAGCATCGCCGTGCCGACGTCGTTCCAGTTGATGACCGAAAGGTCATCGGCCGTGTACAGGGCACCTGTTGCCGGGTTCGTCGCCTCGAGCACCTGTGCGTACTCGTTGTAGATCATCGCCTGCGAGGCGTCAATCTCACCTGTCAGCAGGGCGAGCATGTCAAAGCTCTGCTGGACCAGCGTGTAGTCGGAGCTCGGGTCGAGACCCACCTTGCGCGAACCGGCAAGGAGTTCGAACTCGTTGCCCCAGCCCCAGTTGCCGACAACCTTGCCTGCAAGGTCGGCTGGCTCGTTGATGCCGGAGTCGGCCCACGAGACCTGAAGGGTTCCGGAACGCTGGAACACCTGGGCAACGTTGACGATGTCCATGCCCTCTTCACGGGACACGAGCGCCTTGGGCACCCATGAAACCGCAAAGTCGGCTGCTCCTGATGCCAGCTGCTGCTGTGGAACGATGTCGACTCCGCCTTCGCGGACGGTCACGTCCAGGCAGTACTTGTCGTAGATCCCCTGGTCAACTGCAGCGAAGTAACCCGCGAACTGAGCCTGGGTAACCCACTGAAGTTGCAGGCTGACCTGATCGACAGAATCACAGTCGCCAGTCCCTACTGCTGCGTCATCCGAGCCACAGGCTGCAGCGACGAGGGTCATCGCCACCACCAGCCCAACTACTCGAGTTGTCCACTGTCTTTTCATGTTTCCCTCCCGGGATTGTTGTTTGAATCACTGCCCCCCACAGCGAGGCGCCAAGGCATGCTTACACGCTCAACTAGTAGGGCTGCAGCGAACAGGGCCAGGCCGACGGCCGATGCGACCGCGATTGCGGCCCATGCGACGTCGTACCGGGCGAAACCGGCGTTTGATGTGATCACGTTTCCGATGCGATCCTGGGGGCCACCGAAGTACTCGGCAACTATGGCGGCAATTACCGACAGGGGCGCAACCACCCTGAGGGCGTTGGCGAAGAACGGCAGTGCGTTGGGGACACGGACCTCGCGCATGATCGTCCATTCGCCGGCTGCGTATGAACGCATCAACTCGATCTCGTCTGGGTGCACCTCGGTCATGCCCTTCGCCGTGTTGATGAATACAGGGAAGAACACCACGGCGATGACCACGGCCTGGTTGCTCAGGGTGCCGGTGATCCCGAACCAGGCGTTGAAGATCGGGGCCAGTGCCACGATCGGGGTGGCGTTCACGGCCACGGCCAGCGGTGTGAGACCCTCGTTGAGCATCCTGAACCTGGTCGTGAACATCGCAAGCAGCACCCCGGCCAGGATGCCGACGAGCAGGCCGCTCACAGCAATCCGACCGGTCTCCCAACCGGCATGGCGGAGGACCGGCCACTCGGCCATCAGCTCAGCCAGAATCGAGGTGGGCTTCGGTAGCAGGAACTGGCTTATCCCGAACGCCCTGACAGCCCCTTCCCAGAGGCCAAAGCCGGCGAGGCCGACCACCACCGCCGGGCCGAGTGCGGTACCGCTCAGGACGAGTTGGCGAAGCCTCACTCTGCACCCCCGACCGAACGCAGTGCCTCTCGGATGGTCGTGGCAGCCGCAAAGAAGTCAGGGTCCTCCCTGGTGTCTGGGGTCCGCTCGCCCAGGTCGACGTCGATTATCGAATGGACCCGCCCCGGGCGGGGAGACAACACGATCACACGGTTCGAGAGAAACGCCGCCTCGGAGATCGAATGGGTGACGAAGACCACGGTGGTTCCGGTTTCTCCCCAGATTCGAAGCAGTTCACCCTGCATGTGCTCACGGGTCATCTCGTCGAGCGCTCCAAATGGCTCATCCATGAGAAGCAGACGGGGCTCAAACGAGAGTGCACGGGCGATTGACACCCTCTGCTGCATTCCTCCCGAGAGTTGGCGCGGATAGTGGTCGCCGAACTCGTCAAGCTTGACCAGGTCCAACATCTCGGCCGAGCGGGCATTTCGATCGGTCTTTGACCAGTCGCGCAGTTCGAGAGGCAACTCGATGTTGGCCTTCACCTTGCGCCAGTCGAAGAGCCCTGCATGCTGGAAGACCATTCCGTAGTCCTGGCCTGTGCGGGACTCGTGGGCCGACTTGTCGAACACCGATACACCACCTGCAGTCGGTGTCAACAGGTCTCCGATGAGCCTCAACAGGGTTGACTTGCCACAACCGGAGGGGCCGATGAGCGTTACGAACTCCCCGGCACGGATGGTCAGGTCGATGCCGTCCAGCGCTGCAACCTCGCCGCCGGTCCCTTCGTTGAAGACCATGCCGACACCATCAACGACGACTGCCGGCACCTCGCCGCCCGAGCTCATGCCACGACCTCGTCGGTCCGACGGAGCACTAGCCGCTCAGCCATGCTGATCATCCCGAATACGAACAGCCCGAGTGCCGCTGCTCCGATCACCGATGCATAGAGGCGCTCGGGCCAGACGGCGTAACGAAGGGCGAACTCCAGAATTGCGCGACCGAGGCCCGTCTTGGTTCCAATGGAGATCTCTCCGACGATCGCCCCAACGACGCTGAGCGTGGCGGCAATCTTGAACGCGGGAAACAGGTAGGGGCGTGCTGCCGGAAGGCGCAGCTTGAACAAGGTCGTACGCCACGGAGCGGCATAGGAGCGCATCAGCTCAACGTGGGCCGAATCGGGTGACTGGAGACCACGGAGGGCGCTGACGGCAACCGGGAAGAAGGTCAGGTAGGTCGAGATGAGCGAGATGCTCACTATGTCAGGCATCCCCTGATTGCGACCCCACGTGACGATGATGGGAGCAAGCGCGATCAGCGGAACTGTCTGGGAGACGTTGATCCACGGCAGGAGGCCACGCTCGGCCACACGCCACCGCAGCATCAGCACGGCAAGCCCGATCCCGATTGCCGAGCCCAGGAAGAAGCCGATCGCCGCCTCCTGGAGCGTGAACCACGCCTTCTTGAGGAGGAACACGCTGAGCGGCAGCGTGGACCGACCGTCGCGGATGTCAGATACGAGTTCGGCCGCGATGTCTGCGGCATGCGGCATGATGATGTCATCGGTTGAGACCGGCAGTTCGATGCCGGTACCGGGCCAGTTGCCGCCCGTCTGCTGGCCCATCCACTTGTAGCCCTCCCAGAGGACAACGATCACGAGGATCGCCAGCGCTGTGGTGACGACGGTCCGTATGACCTTTGTGGCGGTTGCAGTTCGAGCGGGAATCAAGAGGTCACCGATCAGGTCATGGCGGGGATGATCCGCTGGCCGTAGGCGTCAAGGGTCTCGTCCTGTTGGTCGTGCATGAGGTAGACGGCGAACTGGTCGACACCTAGGTCGCGCAACTCCTCGAGACGTTCAAGGTGGGCTGACTCGGTACCCAGGATGCAGAACCTGTCGATGATCTCGTCCGGTACGAAGTCGGTGTGCTCGGCTCCGGCTCTGCCGTGGTCGGTGTAGTCGTACCCCTTGCGCCCCTCGATGTAGTCGGTCAGGGCGGCAGGCACCGCCGTGCCTTCGCTTCCGTAGCGGCCTACCAGGTCGGCCACGTGGTTCCCGACCATGCCGCCGAACCATCTCACCTGGTCTCGCTGGTGTGCGATGTCGTCCCCCACGTACGCCGGTGCGACGACACAGATGTAGATGTCGTCAGGGTCACGGCCGGCCTCCTCGGCTGAGGCACGCACGGCACCAATGGTCCACTCGGCAATCTGGGGGTCGGCCAGCTGGAGAACGAAGCCGTCGGCGACCCTTCCGCACAGAGCGAGCGCCCTGGGCCCGTATCCGGCCATCCAGATGGGAAGCGACCCACCTGAGCGCCATGGGAACTTCTGGCGGGTGCCGTTGTAGTCGACCTCCTCGCCCTCGGCGAGGCCCTTGATTACGCCCATCGACTCTTCGAGGGTGGCCAGGTTGCAGGGCTTGTGTCCGATCACCCTCATGGCCGAGTCGCCGCGCCCGATACCGCACACGGTGCGCTCCCCGTACATGTCGTTGAGGGTGGCGAACACCGACGCTGTCACGGTCCAGTCGCGTGTGCCCGGGTTGGTGACCATCGGGCCTACGACCATGTTGTCGGTGGCGGCCAGCATCTGGCTGTGGATGACATACGGCTCCTGCCAGAGCACGTGGCTGTCAAATGTGTAGGCGTGGGTGAAGCCGAGGCCCTCGGCCCGCTTCGTCAACTCGATGACCCGCCCTGCCGGCGGGTCGGTCTGCATTACCACCCCGAAGTCCATCATCTCCCCCTTTGCACGACCTCGATGTCGTGTCGAATCCTGTCCTGTCCTGTCTGGTCCCTGGTCTGTGATCAGTCGTTCCTGGGAAAGCCCAGATCGACACTGCTGGTGGATGGGTCCGGCCAGCGGCTGGTAACGACCTTGGGCCGCGTGTAGAACCTCATCCCCTCGGGCCCGTACATGGTCGTATCTCCGAAAAAGGAGTCGTTCCAGCCGCCGAACGAGTGGTAGCCGACCGGAACTGGAATCGGGACGTTGATGCCGACCATGCCGGCCTCGACATCGCCCTGGAACTGCCTTGCAGCACCACCATCGCGGGTGAAGATGGCAGCTCCGTTGCCGTATGGGTTGTCGTCGATCAGCTTGACGGCCTCGGCGTAGCTGTCGCTGCGTACCACCGACAGCACCGGGCCAAAGACCTCGTCGCGGTAGACCGACATGTCGGTGGTGACCCTGTCGAGCAGTGACACCCCGAGGAAGAAGCCGCCTCCGTCGAACGCCTGCGCGCGACCGTCGACCACCACATCGGCTCCGTCGGTAGAACCGGACTCGATGTAACCGGCGACACGGTCACGGTGTTCTGCGGTAATGAGCGGACCCATCTCCGAGGCAGGGTCGTCACCGGGCCCGATCACGAGCTTCTCCATACGAACCCTTATTGCCTCAACCAGCGGATCGGCGATGTCACCTACAGCGACGACGACCGACACGGCCATACACCGCTCGCCTGCCGACCCGTAGGCGGCTGAGACAGCGGCATCGGCTGCCAGGCCCAGGTCGGCGTCGGGCAGCACGATCATGTGGTTCTTTGCTCCACCGAGGGCCTGGATGCGCTTGCCGTTGGCAGTCCCGGTCGAGTACACGTAGCGGGCAATCGGGGTGGAACCGACGAAGCTGACTGCCCCGACATCAGGGTGTTCAAGCAGCCTGTCGACCGCCTCCTTGTCTCCGTTGACGAGGTTGATCACACCTGGTGGGAAGCCTGCTTCCTGGGCCAGTTCAACGACGAACCTGGGTGCTGACGGGTTCCGTTCGGATGGCTTGAGGATGAACGTGTTTCCGCATGCCACTGCATTCGGGAGCATCCATAGCGGGACCATGGCGGGAAAGTTGAACGGGGTTATTCCGGCGCAGACACCTACGGGTTGGCGCACCGTGTAGACGTCGACTCCGGTGGAGGCGAGCTCGCTGTAGCGGCCCTCGAGGGTCTGGGCGAATCCGCATGCGAACTCGATGTTTTCGATGCCCCTGGCCACCTCGCCACGCGCGTCGTCTGCGACCTTGCCGTGTTCTGCGGTCAGCCGCCGGGCTATCTCGTCGGCGTTGTCGACGACCAGGTTCCGGAAGGCGTAGAGCAACTTGGTGCGTCGTGCGATCGAGACGTTTTTCCACTCGGCGAACGCAGCCCTGGAGGACGCCACGACAGAGTCGACCTCGGCGGCCGATGCCAGATCGACCTGGCCGGTCTGTTCGCCGGTGGCCGGGTTGAATACCGGTCCTGTCCGGCCTGAACCAGATTCGACAGCTCTGCCGTCGATCAGGTGCTGAATCTGCAACATGCACTACTCCTGGTGATCTGAACGTGGATTGTGATTGGCGCTCTGGCGTGCCCGCAGGGCGTCAGAGGAGGTACGAGGAGAGACCACGGCGCAGGTACGCACCGTCACCCTTCACACCGTGATAGGTCTCGTCGGCGATGAGCACCTTGCCCTTGGACAGCACGGTGTCGACCCGACCATCGATCTCGACACCCTCGTAGGCCGAGTAGTCCATGCTCATGTGATGGGTGTCCACTGACAGCGTGGTCGAGCCGTTCGGGTCGTAGAGGACGATGTCGGCATCGGACCCCGGGGCTATCACGCCCTTTTGTGGGTAGAGCCCGAACATGCGTGCCGGCGTCGTTGAGCAGGTCTCAACCCAGCGTTCAAGGGACAACTCGCCCATGACCACGCCCTGGTAGATGAGGTCCATTCGGTGTTCCACCCCGCCGATTCCGTTGGGGATTGCCCTGAAGTCATCGAGGCCCAGTTCCTTTTGGTCCTTCATGCAGAACGGGCAGTGGTCGGTGGAGACGACCGCCAGATCATTGGTGCGGAGGCCACGCCACAGGTCGGTGTGGTGCGTGTGCTCCCTGGTGCGCAGTGGCGGCGAGCAGACGTAGCCGGCGCCGGCAAAGCCGGGAAGGCCCAGGTGGTCCTCGAGGTTCAGGTAGAGGTACTGGGGGCAGGTCTCGGCAAACACGTTGTGGCCGTCGTTGCGGGCCGCAGCAACCGCTGCCAGGGCCTCGCTGGCCGAGAGGTGAACGAAGTAGACAGGTGCACCAGCTACAAGTGCCAGCTGGATGGCCCGGTTGGTGGCCTCGCCCTCGAGAGCCGGAGGACGGGTGATGCCGTGGTAGACGGGGTCGGTCTGGCCGCGGGCGGCAGCCTGCTCGGCCAACACGTCGATGGCTATGCCGTTCTCGGCGTGCATGCAGATGAGGCCACCGTTGTCGGATGCCTTCTGCATCGCCCGAAGGATCTGACCATCGTCGCTGTAGAAGACACCCGGATAGGCCATGAACAGCTTGAAGCTGGAGATTCCCTCGCCGACGAGGTTGTCCATCTCCTTGAGAGCGGCCTCGTCGACACCGCCGAGGATCATGTGGAACCCGTAGTCGATCGCGCACTCGCCCTCGGCCTTGGCGAACCATGCGTCAAGTGACTCCCTCACGTTCTCGCCGTCACGCTGCACGGCAAAGTCGATGATTGTCGTGGTTCCGCCCCAGGCAGCCGCCCGGGTACCGATCTCGAAGGTGTCGGACGCGAAGGTGCCTCCAAATGGCAACTCCATGTGGGTGTGGGCGTCGATGCCCCCGGGGACCACGTACTTTCCGGCTGCGTCAATCACCTTTTCGGCACCGCTCTCGGCTGATGCCGCGGCATCGCTGCCTGGCTGCAGCAACGCTGCAATCTTCTGGCCATCGACCAGAACATCGGCATCGTGTCGCCCTGTCGGGCTTACAACCGTTCCGTTCTTGATGAGGATCGTCATGTCCTGCCTCCTGTTCGTTTCATCAGCATGTTGGTCTGCTCAGGTCGTGCCGTCCAGCCTCAGCCGGCATCTGTCAGCGAGCCGAGCGCTGCAGCGATGATCTCGCCGGCCTTGTCGATCTCGTCTGGCGTGACCGTCATGGGCGGTGCAATACGAAGCACGTTGCCGTACAGGCCCCCCTTGCCGATCAACACACCACGTGCTCTCGCCGCCTCGAGGAGGCGGGCCGCTGCATCGGCATCAGGTTCGTTGGTTCCAGGACGCACCATTTCAAAGGCGAGCATCAGGCCGCGGCCCCTCAACTCGCCTACGGACTGACATGCGTCGGCCGCCGGCCGCAGAATGGCCTCCAGTCGGGCGCCCATCTTCTTGGAGTTGTCCTGGAGGTCGTTGTCGAGCATGTACCGGATGGTCGCAAGCGCACCTGCGCTGCTGAGCGGATTGCCTCCGAAGGTGGAGAGCGAGTTGCCGGGCAGGGAGTTCATGAGCTCGGCGCTGGCCACAACTCCTCCAAGGGCCAGGCCGTTGCCCACCCCCTTTGCGAAGGTGAGGATGTCGGGCGTGATGCCGTGTGCCTGGTATCCCCAGAAGTTGTCTCCGGTCCGGCCCCATCCGGTCTGCACCTCGTCGGAGATGAAGAGGACCCCGCGGTTGTCGAGCTCCTTCTTCATCTCGCCAAAGAAGCCGTCTGGTGGAACAGCGAAGCCACCGACGCCCTGGATGGGTTCGGCGATCATCGCCGCTACATCGCCCGAGGTCATCATGTCGAACACCTGGACCAGGTCCTCGACGCATGCGGTTGTGTAGGCATCGTCGTCCAGCGCCCGGAAGGGGCTGCGCATGCGGTAGCCACCCTGCACATAGTTGACCGAGAGGCCGCTGACGCTGGTCGGTGACCACGCCCGCTGTGCCGTGATGGCGATGGTGCTGAACGAACGGCCGTGGTAGCTGTTGCGCAGGGCCAGAATCTGATTTGACTTCCGGTAGGTCGTCGCCAAAAGGAGCGCTGCGTCATTGGCTTCGGTTCCGGATGTGGTGAAGAACACCCTTGCATCTGGAATCCCCGACAGGTCCGCTACCAGCTCGGCGAGCTCGATCATCGGCTCTGAGAGGTACAGGGTTGAGGAGTGGAGAACCTTGGAGGCCTGCTCCTGGACCGCCTTTGTCACCTCGGGCACGTTGTATCCCAGGCTGGTGGTGAGGATTCCGCCGAAGAAGTCCAGGTATCGGTTTCCCTCGACATCGACCACATGACGTCCCTCGCCGTGGTCCATTGAGATGGGCGGGTCGTAGTAGAGAGCCAGCCAGGAAGGAAGAACCGCCTGATGACGGTCGAGGAGCTCTGAGTTGGTTGTCATGGTCGCTATCTCCGGTAGGTCGGGCTGGGCCGCCGTCAGGCTGAGGTCAGCGGGCCGTACATGTCGGGCCTGCGGTCGCGGTAGAAGGCCCACTGGTTGCGGACCTCGTCGACCTGGTCAAGGTCGAGGTCGCGGATGATCAGCTCGGCGTCCTGATCGGAGCAGACATCGCCAACGAACTGACCACGCGGGTTGGCGAAGTAGGTGGTCCCGTAGAAGTCGTTGTCGCCCAACGCCTCGATACCGACGCGGTTGATGGCGCCGACGAAGTACATGTTGGCTGCGGCCGAGGCTGGCTGTTCCAGCTGCCACAGGTACGAGGAGAGGCCGCGGCTGGTCGCCGACGGGTTGAACACGATCTGGGCGCCGTTGAGGCCCAGGGCCCTCCATCCCTCGGGGAAGTGCCGGTCGTAGCAGATGTAGACACCGACCTTGCCGACGGCTGTGTCGAACACCGGGTATCCGAGGTTGCCGGGGCGGAAGTAGAACTTCTCCCAGAAGCCCTTGACCTGGGGGATGTGGGTCTTGCGGTACTTGCCGAGGTAGGTGCCGTCGGCGTCGATGACGGCCGCCGTGTTGTAGAGCAGGCCCTCCTGTTCCTTTTCGTACATGGGCAGGACCACGACCATGCCCAGTTCGGCCGCCAACTCCTGGAACCGCTTTGTGGTCGGCCCATCTGGAATGGCCTCGGCGTAGTCGTAGTACTCGGTTTCCTGCACCTGGCAGAAATAGGGGCCGTAGAAGAGTTCCTGGAAGCACATGATCCGGGCTCCTGCTGCTGCCGCCTCGCGCATGTACCTCTCGTGGAGTTCGATCATCGACTCCTTGTCACCGGTCCAGGCCGTCTGGACCATTGCCGCCCGTACCTCGCTAGCCATTGGGTTCTCCTCTGTGGTCTGGTTCCGCCAGCGGTTGATGCCGCCGCGGTTGCCCTCTGCCGTGTTGTGCGACAGTATTGCCAAATCGTTGTGCAGACAATCCATTCTTTGTTACACACAAACATTTCACAGGGGGGCTGCTACCCCCCCTGTGTCCCGAAATCCAGGAACATGACCGAATCCACACTCACCGCCATCACCAACGCTGTCGGCACCAGCACCGGACCCGCCGAAATTGCCTCGACAATCGGCAGGCTGATCAGCGACGGGAGCATTCCGAGCGGCGACCGCCTGCCAACGGTCAGAGCGCTGGCCCGAAGCCTCAACGTGAGCCCCTCGGTCGTCGCCGACTCGTGGCGCCGACTTCACCATGCAGGCCTCCTCGCCACCGAGGGCCGCCGCGGAAGCTTTGTCCGGGCCCGCCGCCAACCTGAGGACCCGGGGCGCTTCTGGCAGGTACCCGTCAACCCTCACACGTACAGGCTGGACCTCAGCACGGGAACTCCGGACCCGGCCCTCCTACCACCGCTGGGACCGGCCCTGGCTGCACTCCGGGACGAACCACCGGTCTCGAGCTATCTGGACCAACCCACCCTGCCCACCCTGTCAGAGCTGCTCCGGGAGCGCTGGCCGTTCGAACCTGCGGCACTCACGGTCGTCGACGGCGCCCTCGACGCCCTCGACCGGATGATCGCCGCAACGGTCAACTACGGCGACAGGGTGCTCGTGGAAGATCCAGGATTCCCCCCGACCATCGACATGCTCGAACTGGCTGGCGCCGAGCTGATCCCGGTCCAGATGGTTGAGGGCGGCCTCGACCCCGACTCCCTCTCCCGGGGCCTTGCCATGGACCCGAGCCTCCTGGTCCTACAGCCCCGCGCCCACAACCCGACAGGATGGAGCCACGACGCCGAGAGGGTCGACCTGCTCGCAGACCTCCTGGAGGGCTCAAACCTGTTGATCATCGAGGACGACCATTCGGGCGAGGTATCCGGTTCACCCCTTCACAGCCTCGGAACCCGGTTACCTGACCAGGTCGTCCACATACGCAGCTTCTCCAAGGCCTACGGCCCCGACCTGCGTCTAGCCGCCGTAGGGGGCTCGGGACCGGTCATCGAAGCCATGGTCCACCGCCGCCAACTGGGTCCAGCATGGAGCAGCCGGCTGCTCCAGGGTGTGCTTCTCCAACTTCTCACAACCCGGACCACTGCAGAAACTGTTGCCACAGCAGCAGCCACCTACTCAACGCGTAGGACATCGCTCATCAACAGCCTCAGAGCCCACGGGGTGACCGTGCCCGGCACATCTGGGATCAACCTGTGGCTCGAGGTCGGAGACGAGACGAATGCCCTGGTAGCCCTGTCCGCCCGGGGAATTGGTGCAGCTCCGGGCAGCCCCTTCATGGTCGGCCCGGGAACACCCCCGCACCTGCGGCTCACCGTCGCAACTGTCGACACGGGCTACGACGAACTGGCAGCAACCCTCGCCGAGGCCGCCTCGATCCCCCCTGGGCGCAGGGTCGGAGCCTGAACGCATGCCACCCCAGCAGCACGGCGCCCCCTGGTCACGACGATCGTTCCTGCAGATGGCGGGTGTGGGAGGGCTGGCTCTGGCAGCAGGCTGCGCAACGACATCTCCCCAGGCCAGCCCGGTGACTACCACACCGCTCGTCAGGGCCACCGGTCCGCGCTCGATTCCCGACCCCACCCACTGGCGGGTGACCCGCTGGGGTACTGACCCATGGTCGCTCGGCTCCTACTCGTACCTGCCGGCCGGCACCTCGGCAACGTCGCGGGCTGCACTCGCAGGTCCGGTCGGTGACCGCCTGTTCCTCGCTGGAGAGGCCACCGACTCCGACTACCCGGGAACGGTCCACGGAGCCCTCAACTCCGGGCGGCGCGCAGCATCACAGGTGCTTGAGGGTCACGGTCACCGCTCAGTTGTGGTGGTAGGTGCGGGAGCCGCTGGCCTCGGGGCAGCGCAGGCCCTGGTCGATGCCGGCTCCGATGTGGTCGTGGTCGAGGCGAGGGACCGGATCGGCGGACGGGTCTGGACCGACGACCTGGGTGACGCACCTGTCGACCTGGGTGGTTCGTGGATCCACGGGGTCAGAGGCAACCCTCTCGCCGAGTTGGCCGACTCCCTCGACATCACCCTGGTCCATACCGACTACGACAACTCCGTCCTCTACGACACCGACGGCTCCCCGATGGACTGGAGTCGACTCGACCATCTGTACGAGGCCCTGGTTGATGCCGCCCTGTCGAGTTCGTCGACGCGTGCGATGGGGCCCGAGTTGACGCCCATCAGGGAACGGCTCAACGCAGAGGAACAGAGGTGGTTCGACTTCCTCATCACCTCGGAGATCGAACACTGGTGGCCGGCCGACGTGGACAGGCTGGCAATGGCGACGGCCTTCTTCGGCAAGGCCTTCCGTGGTGGCGATGCAGTGCCGACCACTGGCTACCGCCCGATCATCGAGAGCCTTGCTGCAGGCCTCGACATCCGTCTGGGAACAGCGGTGTCGAACGTGGACCACGGCGGCCCCGGGGTGGTCGTCGACTCCACACAGGGCAGGTTCGACGCAGACGCAGTCATCGTAACCGTCCCCCTCGGGGTCCTTCAGGGGGGCAGGATCCGCTTCACCCCCGACCTGCCCTATTCCACCGTCTCAGCTGTGCAGATGCTGGGCATGGGGTTGATGAACAAGGTGGTGCTCCGCTTCCCGGAGGTATTCTGGGATGAGCAGGCCGACCTCATCTCATACGTACCTTCGACGAAGGGCCATTTCGTGGAGTGGTACAACGCCGTGTCGTGGACCGGTCAACCGATTCTGGTCGGCTTCAACGCCGCCAGGGCCGCCGCAGAGATCGAGACCTGGTCTGACGACGCCACCATCGAGGCCGCCTTGGATACGTTGGACGTCATCTACCGCTGACCCTGCCCAAAGGACCGATGCCCGATGACACGTGACCTACTGATTCGTGCGGGTGACGCTCTGCTTGACGAGCGTCGCCAACTCACCATGGACGAGCTTGCCGAACTGTCAAGGGTGGGCGACGACGACGTCCCATCACTTGCGGCGCTGGCCCACGAGGTGCGCCTGAGTTGGGCGGGGCCGACAGTCGACGTGGAGGGCATCTTGTCAGTCAAAACCGGCGGCTGCCCCGAGGACTGCCACTTTTGCAGCCAGTCGGCCCAGTTCGACACGCCGGTCAAGGCCGTTCCGTTCCTCGACCGGGACGAGGTGGTCGCCGCCGCCAGGGAGACGGCGGCACTCGGGGCATCGGGGTTCTGCATCGTTCTGGCGGTCAAGGGCCCCGACGAGACGACCATGACCCGTATCCTCGACCTTGTACCGGTAATCCGTGACGAGGTGGGAATCAACGTCAACGTCAGCGCCGGCACCCTCACCAGCGAACAGGCCAGGCGCTTTGCCGATGGTGGAGTCCACCGCTACAACCACAACCTGGAGACGGCACGCAGTTTCTTTCCCGAAGTCGTGACGACACACACCTGGGACGAGCGTCGCGAGACCTGCATGCTGGTTCGTGAACACGGTATGGAACTTTGCTGTGGCGTACTTCTCGGCATGGGCGAGAGTCGCGAGCAGCGCCTCGAACTGCTCGACCAGGTCCGCCAGGTCGAACCCCACGAGGTTCCCATCAACTTCTTGAACCCGAGGCCGGGCACCCCACTTCAGGTGCGCAGGCCGTTGGGTGCGCTTGAGGCGTTGCGCTGGATCGCCATCTTCCGGTTGGGACTTCCGTCGGTGATCCTCCGCTACGCCGGTGGCCGCGAAATCACCCTGGGTGACCTCCAGTCAATGGGTATGACATCTGGGATCAATGCCCTGATAGTCGGCAACTACCTCACGACACTCGGCCGCACGCCCGAGGAGGATCTCAGCATGCTCGAGGACCTTCAGATGCCGATTGGCGTACTCTCAAGCGCGATCTGACCCGGGTGCCGGAACAGACAACTCCCAGATTCTGCCCCGGTTGCGGGAACTCCAGTTGTCGCGGCTGTCTTCCAGCATTCGACCCACCGCGTTATTGTCCGCTCTGCAGTAGTTGGCTCCGAGTAAAGGTCCACACGAACGGCTGGGAGTCGACCTGTAGGGAGTGTGGAGACATCCGGCGGGGATGACTCGCGCAAGATGCGGTCATGGTTCGCCTCGGCGCAGCCCAACCGGGTCCGGGTACGGGAACACCGTCAAGCATGCGCTTCGGCACCGATCAGGGCTGCGGACTGTTGGTGGAGTCGGAGGAGGCAGTGGAAGGCAACTCTTCGGCCTGGACGTGACGGGGAAGGGCCTCCACTTCGCTGGCGACAGGCAGTTCTGTCGAGCCGGCTCCCAGATCGGGGAACTTGCGCATGGTCACCAGCAGCCTTCCATCGACCGAACCCACCAGGTCGTTGAAGGCACCGACGGCTGTGGAAAGTCCCCGGCCGGTCTTGTCGACGTGGCCGAGGACCACGCCTACCCGGTCATAGAGCTCCTGGCCCAGGTCGGCTATCTCCCTGGCGTGCTCGCTCACGCGGGCCTCCTGCCAACCCCGCGAAACAGCCCAGAGAAGGGCCAGCAGGTTCACCGGCGAGGCCAACAGCACCCGTTGTTCCATGGCCTCGTGGAGCAGGGAGTGGTCGGCGCGCAGGGCATCGGCCAGGAAGGACTCGCCGGGTACGAACAGCACCACGAACTCGGGGGCCGGGCCGTCGTCCTGCTCCCAGTACTTCTTGCCGGCCAGCGCCTTCACATGGCTGCGCAACGCCGATGCGTGGCGGGCCATGTGGGCCTCAACCTCTGTGGCGTCGGTCGCAGCCTGGGCATCCAGGTATGCCGCTAGGGGAACCTTGGAATCGACCGCAATGTGTGCTCCGTTGGGCAGGCGGACACGCACGTCGGGGCGACCGCGTGAGCCCTCGCGGTTCTCGCCGGTGAACTGTTCGTCATAGTCGCAGTAGCGCGCCATGCCCGATAGTTCGATGACGTTGCGGAGTTGGTTCTCACCCCAGGCACCACGGGCCGTGGGTGACCTGAGCGCCTCGGAGAGGGTGATGGTCGATGAGGTCAGCTCGGTGATCTGGCGACCCATCTCGCCGGTCATCTTCTGGACCGCCCCCTTGTCCTGCTCGTGGGCCGAGCGGAGGTCGCCGACCGTCTTTCCAAGTTGCTCCATCTGCTTGGAGAACGGATCAAGCAGGCCCTTGGTCTGGGCCTGAACGGCGTTCATGCGCTCGGTAGCGAGGGTAAGGAACTGCTCGTTGTTGGCTTGCAGGGCAGAGGTGGCGGCTACTCCCATCTGGGTCTTCACCTCGGCACCGATCAGTTGGGCGAGTGCTGCCGCGTCGAGGGTCGGCTCAGCGGTCTGTGGGGGGTTGCCACGCCGAACCGCCCAGACAACGGCCACTGCGGCTACGAGAATGGCTGCAACGGTCACGAGTTCCATGGAACGGAGGGTACGCACCCTCTGTGACAGGTGCAGGGCATACCCGAAGTTCCGCTCATGAGTGGGAGATCAGGTGGCCCAGCGGGCGGGGTCTATCCGACAGGCGAACCCGACAAGGTCATCGCCCTCAGCACGCCGGGCCGCATTGCTGCGGGCAGCCTCGGCGAGGCGCCCAACGGCCTCTCTCCCCCCCATCGCCGCTGACTCGAAGCCACCCTGTTCGTCAACCTGGCGCACCCTGAAGGCCCGGGCCACCTCGGAGTCCCAGAACGACACGTTCATCTCGGTGTCACCCTGGAAGGAGGTGAAGATGAGGTTGGCTGAGCCGATGGTCGCCCAGCGGTCATCAACGACCATTGTCTTGGAGTGGACGTAGATCTCCTCGTAACCCCACGACCTGCGGGCCGCCGGTGCCGCCAGGCAGAAACCGGCGAACCCACCCAGGGCGGCCAGGGCGTCGTAGCCGGCAGCTATGCCCGGAAACGCCCGGTACCTGGCCAGTTCGGGCATGGGGTCGCCGGGCACCAACGCAACGACCACAACCCCTCTCTCCAATGCCTCTCCGAGCGCCACAAGAACCACCCGACTGAGCAGTATCTGGTCCTCGATGTAGATGTACTCCTCCGCTCCCCCGATCGCCGCCAGGTACTGCGCACGGATGCTGTTCTCACCGTCAGGCAACGACGGGTAGAGACCGGGAAGGACGCTGCGCACTATCTGAGCGGTCGTGTCGCCGGCCGGTGCGGTCCGGCCCGTCGGAAGGTCAAGGTCCTCGGTGCCGGCCGTCGGCCACGCCCCATGCTCCCGGTCCCGTTCAGAGGCGCCGTTCCAGCGCATCACGAAGTTGTCGTGAACGTCGGTGACTGCGGGACCCCTGACCATGCAGTGCACGTCGTGGATGTTGGCGTACCTGCCGTGCCGGGCCGGTTCATCGTGGTCCCGACCGGCCATCGACCCGGCACCAATGTTGATCCCGCCGACGAACGCGACCTCGTCAGGGGTACCGGCATCGATCAGCCAGACCTTCTGGTGCTGACAGCGCATGCCGACAGCATCCCAGCGGGCCTGCCATCCGGTGGCCCTACCGGCCAACAGGGCAGTGGACTCCTCATCTCCCGGGAGGGTGTCGTCGGCCCGGGCGGCCTCACCCTCCGGGTGCCAGAGGAGAATCCGCACGTCGATCCCACGACCAGCCGCCAGATCCATGAGGTCCAGGAAGGTCCCGCGCCCTCCGGGGAACGTGGCACCGGTTTCGATGAAGGCGACACAGACCCATACCGAGGACACAGCCGCCTCCACCGCCTCTGCGATCAGGTCGAAGGCGAAAGCGCCGTCCACCAGTGGCCTCACCAGGTTGCCCTCGCGCGGTGCAAAGGATGCCTCTGCCGGTGGGGGGTACACGCTCAGGTCATCAGGGCCGGTCGCCATGTGTGAACGGTAGTCAGCGGGCCTTCCTGACACGGCTCTCGGCGGTTTGGCAGCGGTACAGTCCGGGGGTGCGCGCCCTCGTTATCGAACACGACGAACATGGACCGGCCGAGAGCGTCGGTGCCCACCTTGAGGAGCGTGGCTTCGAACTCGAGGTGTTCCTTGTCCTCGAGGATCCCGACAACCCCGTTTCGCACAAGCCGTTTCCGGATGCCGCCGGCTACGACGCACTGGTTGTCACGGGGTCGCCCTGGTCCCTGGCCGACCCGGCTCCGATCGGATCGTGGATCCACCGCGAGGTCGACATGGTGCGGGCCGCCCATGACGCAGGTACTCCGGTGCTGGGCATGTGCTTCGGGGGGCAGGTCATCTCCCGGGCACTCGGCGGTTCGGTCACCCGGGTAGAGCGACCTGAGTTCGGCTGGTGCCAAATTGAACCAACCAACGGCTCTCCACTGCCGGCCGGCCCGTGGTTCCAGTGGCACTTCGACGTGTTCACCGTTCCCGACGGTGCCGTCGAGTTGGCCCGAAACGACTTCGGTCCTCAGGCATTCCGTCTCGGGCGCAGCCTCGGCACCCAGTTCCACCCTGAGGTCACCCCACGGCTGATCAGCGACTGGCTCGACCACGGAACCGAGGAGCTGGCCGCAAACGGAGTCAGCCCACAGGCGATGCTGGCCGAGACCGTTGAGAGGGCCGATGCCGCACGTGGCCGAACAGCCGACCTGGTCGACTGGTTCCTCGCCGAGGTGGCCGGGTTCTGAGCAACCAGCGAAACCGTCGGCATGTAGATTGCCGCTCACCATCCTGAGATCCAGAGACCGACGAGGCGAGGTACGACCATGTCTTCCCACCACCTGATGATCATCGGCGACGAACGTGTAGAGACCGACACCAGAATCGAGGTCAGATCGCCATACGACAACCGCCTCCTGGGAACGGTCGCCGAGGCCACGACCGACCACCTGGATGCAGCCGTCGCAGCTGCCGGGGCGGCCCTTGCTGCCGGGGTGATCCCCACGCATGAGAGGGCCGCAATCCTGGACCGCCTGGCCGTCAGCCTCACCGACCACCACGAGGAGCTGGCCCAGACGATCTCAGCCGAGTCCGCCAAGCCCATTGCGATAGCCCGCGTCGAGGCTGCACGAGCCGTTGACACAGTGCGTTTCGCTGCAGCGGTGGCGCGGACCATGACCGGCGAGTTGGTCACCATGGACGCCAGCTCTGCCGGTGTCGGAAAGACCGGCTGGGTCAAGCGGGTCCCGATCGGCGTCGTAGGTGCCATCACGCCGTTCAACTTCCCGCTGAACCTGGTCTGCCACAAGGTGGCCCCGGCCATCGCGGCTGGCTGCCCGGTCGTCCTGAAGCCGGCCGACAAGACGCCTCTCAGCGCCATTCGGCTCGGCGAACTGCTGCTGGACGAGTGCGGGCTGCCTCCGGGTTGGCTGAACGTGGTTCCCTGCTACGGACCTACTGCTGCCCACCTGGCCGAACACCCGGACGTGGCCATGATCACCTTCACCGGTTCTGCCGCTGTTGGTTGGCAGATCCGCGCCAATGCCCCACGCAAGCGGGTGTCCCTTGAACTCGGCAACAACTCACCGGTGATCATCGAACCGGATGCCGACGTGGCCTCCACCGCTGCCAGGATCAAGGGTGCAGCCTTCGGCTTCACCGGCCAGGTGTGCATCTCCACACAGCGGATCTACGTGCACGAGGACATAGCGACCGAGTTCACCGAGGCCCTGGTGGCCGAGACCGGATCTCTTGTCGTGGGGGACCCGGCAGATCCATCGACCGAGGTGTCCGCCCTCATCAACGCTGACTCGACGGAGCGGGTGGCCGCGTGGGTGGACGAAGCCGTCGCCGCAGGCGCCGTGGTGGAATGTGGTGGAGCAGTCGGTGGAGACGGCATCCTCTCGCCAACAGTCCTGTCGGGCATCACCCCGGACATGAAGGTGAGCTGTGCCGAGGTGTTCGGACCCGTCGTCGGCATCGCCACCTACACGGACTACGAGGACGCCCTGGCCCGTGCCAACGACACAATCTACGGACTTCATGCAGCCGTGTTCACCAACGACATCGCCAAGGCGCTTCGGGCGGCCGAGGTGCTCGACTTTGCCGGCGTGCTCGTCAACGAGGTCCCAACCTGGAGGGCCGACCACATGCCGTACGGAGGCATCCGCGACTCGGGCAACACCCGTGAGGGCCCCGCCTACGCGGTGCAGGAGATGACCGAGGAGCGCCTCATAGTCATCCAGCCCTGAGTACGGGGACGGCGCCCTTCCACGCCGTGGGAACCGTCCGTGACATTCGGCCCTGACCGCCGTCGACCTTCGCCTCTGGCAGGAATCCCGCCCCCGGCCGGTTCGTCAGCAACCAGCTACACGGCAACCCTCACAGTCGACATCGCGACCGGTCCCTAGGGCCTGCTGCTGAGTTGATCAGGCGGGTGCGCCCGCCCCCTCGACACCTGCCACCAGCCCGCTGATTCCATCCAGAATCGTCGGCCATGCACCCGGCGGAAGTTCGTGGCCCAGCCCGTCGATCCATACCAACTCGGCTCCCGCTATGGCGTCGGCGGTCTCCTGGCCCCCCTGGGGCACCACGAGCGGATCATGGGTGCCGTGCAGCACGAGGGCGGGCAGGTCAACCGAACGCAGTTCCTCGGTTCGGTCACCGTCGGCCACGATGGCGACCATCTGGCGTGCCTGTCCCTCAGGGTGCCATGACCGGTCGATGTTGGCCGCCACATACCGGCGGACGAGGTCCTCGTCGAACGGGAAGCCACCACCTGACGTCATGCGTGCGCCGTCAATGCCGGCCTGAATCCGACCCTCGAGGGTTCCGGGATCGGGCCAGTTGAACACGGCGACCACCTCGGGATCAGCCGGAATGAAGCGGGGTGTCGAGAAGATCGACGTCAGCGACAGAGCACGCTCGGGATGGTTGATCACCAGCCTCTGGGCGATCATGCCACCCATCGAGGCTCCGACGATGTGGGCCGAGTCGTGGCCAAGGGCATCCAACAGCCCGACCGAGTCGGCAGCCATGTCAGCGAGCGTGTAGGCCGCGTCGATGGCCTCGCCGGCCATCGCTGCACCGAGGGCGGCCATGGAGTCCGCTTCACCGAGGTGGTCCATGTGGCTGGACAGGCCGATATCACGGTTGTCGAAGCGGATCACCTGGTGGCCCCGGCCAGCCAGATCCCTACAGAACTCCACAGGCCAGGTGGTCATCTGGGCACCCAGGCCCATGATCAGGAGCAGCGTCGGATCGGCCTCGTCGCCGAACACCTCGTACTCGATCTCAATTCCATTTGCCGCTGCACGGGCCATGCCGCCCCCTTTGTCGCCGGGTCACCTCGTCGCATAGGTTGCCACCATGACCGATGAACTGTGGACACGGGCGGCAAACGAGCTGGCGACGATGATCGCCGGGGGCGAGACCTCCAGCCGGGAGGTGGTCGACGCCCACCTGGCACGCATCGACGAGGTGAACGGAGACCTCAACGCGGTCGTGCGCGTACTGGCTGACGGAGCCAGGGCCGGAGCCGACGCGGCAGACGCGGCCGTGGCCGCCGGCGACCCGCTGGGGCCATTCCACGGTGTGCCGATCACGATCAAGGAAAACCTCGACTGCACATGTTCACCTACGACGCAGGGCGTGCCAGCAATGGCCGAGGCGATGCCACCCGTCGACTCACCGGTCGTGGAGCGCATGAAGGCTGCCGGAGCGATCCCCCTGGCTCGAACCAACCTTCCAGAAATGGGCCTCCGCATCACCACCAACAACCCGCTTCACGGCCTCACCCGCAACCCCTGGACACCTGACCTGACCGCTGGCGGATCCAGCGGAGGCGAGGCAGCCTCGATCGCTAGCGGCATGTCGCCCTTCGGGCTGGGCAATGACCTGGGTGGCTCGCTGCGCAACCCTGCCTACTGCTGTGGCATCACCTCGTTGAAGACCTCCTTCGGGCGCTTCCCCAGTGCAGGCACCATGCCGCCGGCCGACACGCCCACACTGGCGTTTCAGTTGATGGGTGTCGAGGGTCCGATGGCCCGCCATGTCGCAGACCTGCGACTGGGCGTCGAGGTCATGGCAGGCCGCCACCCACGCGACCCGAAGTCCGTGACGGTGCCCTTCGACGGTCCACCGGTTGCGAGAAGGGCCGCTGTCCTCACCGAGGTTCCAGGCGGTCCGATCCACCCGGCTGTGGCCGACGGTGTCGCCAAGGCGGCGGGAGCCCTCGAGGCGGCCGGCTGGGAGATTGTCGAGGCGACGCCACCCGAGATGGAGCAGTGCCAGGAGGTCTGGGCCCGAATGCTGAGCTGCGACATGCCTGCAACTGTGGGGGCGGCAGCCGAGATCATGAGCGACGATGCCCTCGGCCTCCTGAACGAGTTGATCGATCGCTTCTCACCTGACGACGTTCCAGCCATCCTGATTCACACCGAGTACCACCGCCTCGGTGCGGCGTGGGCCGGATTCTTCGCCGAGAATCCGGTACTCATAACGCCCGTCTGGACCCAACTGCCGTTCGCCCACGACGCCGACGTGGGTGAGGGCGGGATGGACCTGATGCTGGACCTGATGCGCTGCATCACCCCGGTGAACCTTCTGGGGATCCCGGCGTGCGCAGTCCCGGTCGGGGTGTCTGACGGCATCCCACAGGGGGTGCAGGTCATTGCGGACCGCTACCGGGAGGACCTCTGCCTGGAGGGCGCCGCCGACATAGAGGACGCCCTTGGAAACATCACCCCGATTGACCCGGTCACAGCCTGACCCGACCCCCGATCAGGTCGGCCTGGTCGCCCGGATCAACTTGACGGGGACACCTGCAGCGACGGTCTTCTGGCCGGTCGCCTCAAGGCCCAGAGCACTAAGGGATGCGGCGATTTCGTCCACCTCGACGCTTGTCATCTCGTCCTCGTGGCCGTGGTGGGACTCGTGCATCGGGTGATCGGGGTGTGTGAAGTCCTCATCCATCAGCACGAGCCTTCCACCCGGTGTGAGCACCCGAGCCAACTCGGCGAACGCAAGGTCAAGATCGACCCAGTGGTGAACCGAGTTGACGGTCCAGAGGGCGTCGATCGAGCCACCAGCCACCGGGAGGTTCTCGGCCGTACCTGACTCGACGGTGATGCGGGAACGACCACGCTGGAACAGGCGCCTCACTCCGCAGATCGACCTCATCAGGCCTGACGGGTCCACTGCCACGACCGATGCACCCCGGGCCGCAGCCAACACCGTGGCCGGACCCATTCCAGCGCCTATGTCGAGCAGGTTCTCCCCCGGCTGAGGGTCGACCATGTCGACGATTGCCCGGTTGGTGTCTGCCTGCCAGAACTTGCGGATCTTCAACAACCAGTGGACGTTGGCCATAAAGCCCTTGTCGTGGTCGTGCCTGTGGTGGTCGTGGCTCATGGTGGCTCCCCGGGTGCAACTGGTTCGGCTGCGGCAGCCTAGAACCCGGTCCGGATCTCCCAGAGGTCGGGGAACGCCGGGTTGAACAGCGTGGACTGCAGGTACTCGACACCAAGCGACCCCCCGGAGCCGATCTTGGCTCCGATGGTGCGCTGCACCATCTTGACGTGCCGGTAACGCCACTCCTGCAGGCCCTCGTCCAGATCGGTCAGGGACTCGCACATCTCAGTGAGGTCCGGACGGGTCCTGTAGATATCAGACAGAACGGCCTGCACCCCGGACGATGCAACCGTGGGTGCGGTGACATCCCGCTCAAGGATGTCGGCGGGAATGGCGAACCCGGCACTGCTTAGATGCACGAGAAAAGTGGCCCAGATGCTCGGCGAGTTATAGCGCTCCTCGAGGCGGAGCCGCTCCCGTGAGCCCTCCTCGAAACGCTCAAGGTGCTGAGGGTCCTTGACGCCGAGAACGAACTCCAACTCCCTGAACTGCGCCGACTGGAAACCGCTGGCACTCTCGAGGAAGCTGCGGAAGGACTGGAACTCCAGGGGCGTCATGGTCTCAAGAACGTCCAGTTGGGCCACCAGGGTCTTGAGGATCTTCAGGATGCGCTTGAGCTGGTGGGCTCCGCTGTCCAACCGACCCGCCTCGATGTTGGCGACGAACATGTCGGCCTCGTGGAGAACCTCCTTGAACCAGAGTTCGTAGACCTGGTGGATGACGATGAACAGCATCTCGTCGTGTTCGGGCCCGTCGGAGCGGCACTCCTGGAGGTCCAGCAGTTCGTCCACCTTGAGATAGCGGCCGTAGGTGAGGTCCATGGTCAGGTTCCCCTTCCAGATGATTGGTTGAAGTCGAGTCCGGAGATCATCTTCTCTGCGGCAGCCCAGTCGACCCCGTCGATGTCGGTCAGGCCCGCTGTCAGCTGGTCGAGGACCTCTCCCTGCAGGGCGGCCCGTCGCTGAACTTCGGCATAGGGGATGGTGTTGAACATGACCATGGCGTACCGGGGTGTGAACTGCTCGGGCCACAGGCGGTCCAGCTCGAGGGCCACGGCCCGCTTGAGCTGGTAGCGCTCGTCAACCACGCTCGAGCTCATCTCCACGTAGTTGGCGACAGCCATGTCGGCGATGGCGTCGGTGTCGGGCTTGCGACCGTGCTCGAACTCGGCGAACGCCGTGGCCCAGTCATCGGGGTGGTCACGCATGCAGGCGTCCAGCACGATGCAGGACTCGAATGCGGCGTTCATCCCCTGGCCGTGGAATGGCACCACGCCGTGGGAGGCGTCACCCAGGATCACCGCCCGGCTGTCGTGCGTCCAGCCGGTGGTACGGACCGTTGCCAGGTGGCCGTGGGGGTGAGTGGTGAACTGCTCTGCCAGATCCGGCACCAGGGGAGCAAAGTCGGCAAAGTGCTCCTCGAAGAAGCCGGGCACGTCGCCACCCGATGCCAGGTACTCGAAGCTGTCGACGGGTCCCTCGTTGGCCAGAAACAGGGTGACCGTGAACGAGCCCTCGAGGTCTGGGAGGGCGATGAGCATGAAGTCCCGCCGAGGCCAGATGTGGAGGGCCTCCCGCTCAATCTGGAACCCGCCGTCAGAGCCAGCAGGCATGGTCAGTTCCTTGTAGCCGTGCACCAGAGGTTCGAGGTCAACGCTGCCACCGTTGGCCTCCAGCAGAGCATCGCGGACCGCCGATGCCGACCCGTCGGTACCGAAGACCGTCGTGAACGGAACGCTGCTCGCCTCACCCGAGATGGAGTCGGTGAACTGGAGGGTGTTGGCCTCAAAGTCGACACCGCGACAGCGCATGTCGAAGTGGATCTCGACCTGTCCTGTGGCCTCTGCCGCATCCAGCAGGATGCTGGTGAGCGCCGTGCGTGAAACCGAGTTGATGTACTCGTGTGGGCGGCTGCCGTAGGGCTGCATCGAGGTGCCACCGTCGTCGTGGATCAGCCGCCCCATCATCGGGATCAGGATCTCCTCGACCTCTGACATCACCCCGACCTCCCTGAGCGCCTCGATACCCCGGGTGGCGAGCGCCAGGTTGATGGAGCGTCCAGCCCAGATGTCGGTGGTGCGCATGTCCGGGCGGCTCTCGTACATGGTCACCGACAGGCCCTGGCGGGCAAGCAGGATGGAGAGCATCGACCCGGCCGGCCCGCCTCCGACGATGGTCACGTGGTCGGTCATGACAGGATCCCGTCGAGGACCTGGACGAATCGATGGATGTCGGCAAACGAGTTGTACAGGGGCACCGGCGCAATTCTGATCACATCGGGGTGCCGCCAGTCGCAGGCGACACCGGCCGACTCGAGGGCATTGAACACGTCGAGTCCGTTGTGGCCGTCCGCAATGACCCGAAGTGAGAACTGGCATCCCCGCTCTGTCAGAGACCTCGGCGTAATCGACTCGACACGGCCTACCAGCACCTCGTCCAGGAGATGGTCAAGGTAGGCGATCTGCTTCTCGCTCTTTTCCCGCAGCGGACCCATTCCACCTGCCTTTTCAAAGACCTCCAGGGAGGCGCGGATCGGCGCCATCGAAAAGACGGGAGGGTTGGAGAGTTGCCACGCCTCGGCTGTCGGTATCGGGTCGAACACCGTCTCCATCTGGAAGCGGGTCTCCCTGTCGGTGCCCCACCAGCCCTCAAGCCGGTTGATGTCGGTCCTGCCAAGGTGACGCTGGTTGACGAAACATCCAGCGGTGGCTCCCGGGCCGGAGTTGAGGTACTTGTAGGTGCACCAGGCGGCAAAGTCGGCCCCGCTGTCGTGGAGGCCCAGGGGAATGTTGCCGACGGCATGGGCGAGGTCGAAGCCAACCATGGCACCCACCCCGTGTGCAGCCTCCACCAGATCGGCAAGAGGCAGCACCTGACCGGTGTAGTAGTGCACCCCCGGCAACAGGACGAGGGCCAGCTCGTCACCGTGCTCGGCGATGGCCGCCATGAGGTCCTCGGTGCTGAGCAGGTCCTCGCCGGGGCGGGGCGAAACGGCCACCAGGGCCTCTTCGGCCGACCTGCCGTGATGGCGAACCTGGGAGGCAACAGCGAAATGGTCTGATGGGAAGGCATGCTCCTCGATGAGCACCTTGAAGCGTGCCTGCGAGGGGCGGTAGAAGGTCGTCATGAGCAGGTGGAGGTTCACGGTGAGACCGTTCATTACCACGACCTCTTCGGGCTCTGCTCCCACGACCACAGACATCTGGTGGTTGAGGGACTCCTCGTAGGACTCCCAGGGGAAGGTCGGCTCCCGGTCGGCCTCGGTGTGGCCTCTCACGCCCAGCCGACCCCACTTGTCCAGTTCGGCCTCCATGTAGGTACGTACTGCCCGCGGCTGGAGCCCGAGCGAATTGCCGACCAGGTAGACCTCGTCGTGTCCGGTGGGGCCCACCGGTATGACGAACTCGTCGCGCATGTGCGCCAGCGGGTCCTCGGCGTCGAGACGCGCCGCGCAGCCAGGGGTGGTGTCGAACTGCTCAGACATCGCTGACCCCGGTAGAGAAATGTAAGTGGGCGTCAACCTCCACTAGCCGTCCCGGGACGGGTGCAGGTGCCCGCAGGATCCGCAGGTGCGCTTCTCCTCGTCTCCGTAGAAGGCGGCGAACAGCGGTGGCAGATCGGTGACGATCGACTCCAGGATCACCTCTGCCCGGTAGACGAGTTGGTGACAGTTCGGGCAGTACCAGTCGAAGCCGTCCTTCTCACCCGGGGGCCGAGCCGGCTCAATGACCAGGCCGATGCTTCCGGCCTCTGGGCGCTGCGGAGAGTGCCGGGTGTGCGCCGGAAGGAAGAACACCTCACCCTCCCTGATTGGGATGTCCACCGGTGGGCTGCCCGGCTCCTCCATGACCCGCAGGATCATGTCGCCCTCAATCTGGTAGAAGAACTCGTCGACCGGGTCGTCGTGGTAGTCGGTACGAACGTTTGGCCCACCGACGACGAAGGCCATGAGGTCGCCGTCGGTCCAGATGAGCTTGTTGTTGACGGGGGGCTTCAGGAGGTCCCGGTGTTCGTCTATCCAGGCCTGGAAGTTGAAGGCCTTCATGCTGTTGGCTGCTGGCATCGCCTACTCCCTATCCATTAGCGGGCCGGTACGCCGTGGCCCTTATCTCAATGATGATGTGTGGCTCAGGCAGCTGGTGAACAGCGACCGTGGTCCGGGCCGGACCCGACTCGTCGAAGAACTCACCGTACGCCTCGTTGTATCCGTCGAAGTCATCCATGTCCACCAGGTAGGTGGACAACTCGACCAGGTCGGAGAGGCTGGAGCCAGCTGCATCCAGGATTGCGGCGATGTTGTTGATGACCGCTCTGGTCTGCTCCCGTATGTCGAACACTATTCCACCTGAGCCATCCGGCTCGGCCCCGACGAAAGTGTCGTCTGCTCTTCGCGAGCTGGTACCCGAGACAAAAATGAGGTCGCCGGCTCGCTTGTAGTGGGGGTACATGCCGAGCGGTCTTGCCCTCCCCGGAATCACCTCCGTGTCCTCCACCGCACTCCCCCTGGCCTCTTCTGCCCCTGTGAAACGACTCTACCGGGGCTCCTCCAGCCCAAGGTCACGGCTGATGACCAGGCGCTGGATCTCGCTGGTTCCCTCTCCGATCTCGAGAATCTTGGCATCACGGTAGAAACGGGCGACAGGTGTCTCGTCGATGAACCCGTACCCGCCGAACACCTGGGTCGCCTCACGGGTTGCGGTAACGGCCGCCTCGGTGGCATGCAGCTTGGCGATGGCTGCCTCCCGCTTGTACGGCCTGCCCGAATCGCGTAGACCTGCGGCGTGGTAGGTGGCCAGTCGGGAGGTCTCCAGCGCGGTCGCCATGTCGGCGCACTTGAAGGCGATCGCCTGATATGAACCGATGGATCTGCCGAACGCTGTTCTCTCGTTTGCATAGCGCACGCACTCGTCGAGGCACCCTGCGATGAGGCCCACTGCCAGGGCGGCGATAGCCACACGACCGTCGTCGAGCGTAGAGAGGAACTGCGCGAAGCCCCGGCCAGGTTCACCCAGCAGGTTCACCGCCGGAACACGGCATTCCTCCAGGACCAGGCCGTGGGTATCCGAGGCGTGCCAGCCCATCTTGCGGTACGGAGGCTCGACCGTCAGGCCCGGTGTGTCAGCGGGGACGACGATTGCAGAGACGCCCTGTTCGGTCCTGGCGGTGACGGTGACGAGGCTCGTGATGTCGGTGCCAGAGTTGGTGATGAAGGTCTTGGCCCCGTCGATGACCCATTCGTCTCCGTCCGTCACAGCCCGGGTAGCGGTGGCCCCGGCATCGGAGCCGCCACCTGGCTCGGTGAGGCCGAAGGCGGCAAGACGGCGGCCGGCAACCAGGTCCGGAAGCCACTGCGCCTTCTGGTCATCGGTGCCGTACTCGGCAATCGGTCTCGCCCCCAGCGACACACCCGCCTCGAGGGTTATGCCCATCGACTGGTCGACCCGACCGATCTCCTCAATGGCGATGCACTGCGTGGTGAGGCCGGCATCGGCGCCACCCCACTCAGATCCGAACATGAGCCCGAAGAGGCCCAGGTCACCCATAGCCAGCACGGTCTCAGTGGGGAAGGTGTGGTCCCGGTCCCATGCCTCGGCATGGGGGGCTATCTCGGCCTCGGCGAACTCGCGGACAACCCCGCGGAACGCATCCTGTTCCTGTGTGAACTCCAGCATCGGTGCCCGGATCCTGACACAGTACGGACCTATTGGGCACTACCGAGAGCAGACCCCTATGCCAGACTGCGCCGATGCAGACCGACGGCGTGCAAAAGGGACCCAATCTGGCTCCCTACTACCTGATCGTCTTCGGGATGTCTGCAGGCCTTGGTGGTGTGGTGGCCCTTCTTGCAGAGTTGAAACACGAGTTGGGCTTTTCGGATTTCGGCATCGGAATAGCCATCGCCACCGGATTCGCCGCAGCCTTCATAGCCAGCCTCGTGATGGCACCGCTGGCCGACAGGGGCAAGTCACCTCAACTCCTGAAATGGGCGCTGGTTACCGGTGCCGGTGCCCTGATTGTGCTGGCGCTGGGCGACCAACTGTGGCACTACGTGCTCGGCCGTGCTGCGTTCGGTTTCGCCCTCGGTGCCGGCAGCCCGGCTGCGCGGCGAACCGTGATCGTGGCCGACCCCGACAACCTGGGGCGCAACCTGGGTCGGCTCGGAGCATTCGACGTGGGCGGGTTCGTCGTAGCCCCCCTCGTAGCCGTGGCCGTTACCGCCGTCGGTGGCTTCCGCTCATGGTTCTGGGTATCGGCCATATTCCTGTTGCTACTTCTCCCTGCCGCCTTCCGGGCCCAACCCGACACCGCAGCACAGGACACCGAGGGCCTCGGAATGAAGGGCCTGTTACGGGTCAGGCGCCTGATCGGTGCACTCTGCATCGGCTCGGCCTACTTCGTCCTTATCGGCGCATTCGAGTCGGTGTGGGTCCTGGAACTGGACTCCAGGGGAGCTTCTCAGGCACTCATCGGGATCGCGCTGACCATTGCCGCCGTGCCAATCCCGATCTTCTCTCCCATCGGAGGCATCCTGGCCCAGCGCTACGGCGCCCGCCGGTGGTCGGTGGGAACACTGGGCACCATGACCGTCATAGTCGGGTTCTACGGGGTCGTCCCGGGAGTGTGGGCACTGATCATTCTCACCGCGGCCACATCGGTCGTCGAGGGTTTCGGCTTTCCATCGACACCGATGCTGGCATCGGCCGCCGTACCCGAGGAACGCCAGGCTGCAGCCCAGGGCCTGATGACAGCGGTCGAGGTGGCGACGGGTGCCGTGGCGTCTCTGGCCTTCGCCGCCGTCTACAGCGCCACCAGCGACACGACCGTCTGGATCTCGACCTCTGCGGTCATGGCTGTGCTCCTGGTGTTTGGAGCAGTCCTCGCCCGGCCCGAGGACCACAAGCCGGTGCGGCCCGGCGTACCATTCGGCACGATCAGGAGGCTTTTTAGATGACCAACGCACTGCTGCACCCGTTCTCGCCACCCGTAAAGCCAGAGGCCGACTACATCGAGATCGTCCGCGGTGAGGGTTCGCTCGTCTTCGACTCAGGTGGCCGAAGCTACGTGGACGGCATAGCCAACCTGTGGCTCTGCCAGGTGGGCCACGGCCGTACCGAGATCATCGACGCCGTCACCACCCAGATGCACCAGATCGAGGCCTACAACACCTTCGCCCCCTTCACCAGCGGACCCGCTGCACAGGTAGCGGAGATGATCGTGGAGCGTTCGCCTCACCCCGATGGGCGGGTGTTCCTCGGGTGCTCAGGCTCTGAGGCCGTCGACACCGCCCTCAAGTTGGCCCGGCTCGTGCAACAGCGTCGCGGCCACGAGGGTCGCCAGGTCATCATCAGGCGGACAAACGGCTACCACGGCACCAACTTCGGCGGCACCTCGGCCCAGGGAATCTCCCTGAACCGCGAGGGCTGGGGCGACCTGGTCCCCCACTTCATCGAGGTACCCCACGACGACCTTGAGGCGGCAGCCACCGTCTTCGCTGACCACGGAGAGCGCATCGCCGCCGTTCTGACCGAACCGGTCCAGGGAGCCGGCGGGGTGTATCCACCGGTCGACGGCTACCTGGAGGGCCTGCGGCGTCTCTGCGACGATCACGGAGCGCTCCTCATCTTCGATGAGGTGATATGCGGATTCGGCCGCACCGGAAGTTGGTTCGGTGCCCAGACCTTTGGGGTCACCCCCGACCTGATGACCTTCGCCAAGGGCATCACCTCCGGCTACCAGCCACTCTCCGGCGTGATCGTCTCGCGGAGCGTCTGCGACGAACTCGAGGAACCCGGCTTCCTGCTCCGCACCGGTTACACCTACTCGGGACACCAGGCATCGTGCGCCGCCGGTATCGCCAACATCGAGTTGATGGAGGCCGAGGGCCTGGTCGAACGGGTCGACCACATCGGTGAACGGCTGAGGGCCGGCCTCACCGCCCTGGAGGGTGACGGTCTCATCGAGTCGTGGCGTGGAATGGGCGCCATCTACGCAGCCGAACTGGGCCGAGACGCCGTATCGGCCCGCGACAAGATGCTCGAGGCCGGTGTCATCCTGAGGCCCATGGGCACGTGCCTGGCGATCTGCCCGCCCCTCGTCATCACCGATGACGAGATCGGGCGCATCATCGACGCCATGGCCGACGCCCTGCGCTAGGACGCCCCGGGTCGTTCAGCCCGTACCCCAGGAAAAGACCAGTTTCTCCATCTTCAGGATCGAGAACACCTCGGTAGAGGTGACCCCGTCGATCGAGCGGATCCGGTCGTTTACCAGTTCGAGCAACGCCTCGTTGTCGGTACAGATCACCTCGGCCAGCACGTCGAAGCGACCCGCCGTGATCAGCACGTACTCGGACTCCTCCAGGGCCGCAACGGCGGCTGCCACGGCACGCACGTCGCCCGTGACCGCTATCCCGACCATCGCCTGGGTCGACAACCCGAGGCTGAGCGGGTCGGTGACCGCGACGACCTGCATCACGCCCCGCTCGGTCAGGCGCTTCACCCGCTGCCTCACCGCCGCCTGTGAGAGCCCCACCTTCGGTGACAGCTGGGCGAACGGAACACGTCCGTCCACCTGGAGTTCACGGATGATCGCCTTGTCGACATCGTCCAGGTGAAACACCTCGCTGCGTTCGGATGCCACGGCCGGTCAGGCCCCCATCTCGGCCATGGCACCTGTCAGCGCCTGACGGAGCTTGTCGTTGATCTCGTCGAACTGTTCGGGCCCTGCGATCAGGGGTGGTGACAGCTGGATCACCGGTTCTCCCCTGTCGTCGGCACGACAGATGAGGCCCAGTTCAAGCAACCGGTTCGAGAGGAAGCCCCGCAGGAGGTGCTCGCGTTCCTCCCCACTGAACGACTCCCGGCCTTCGCGGTTCTTCACCAACTCGATGCCGTAGAAGTAGCCGGCACCACGGATGTCGCCGACGATCGGCAGGTCGGCCAGGTCGTCCAGGGCTGCCCGGAAGGTGGCCTCGTTGCGCTGGACGTGACCGATGATGTCCTCGTCCTCAAAGACCTTCAGGTTGGCCAACGCAACCGCACAGCTCACGGGGTGCCCAGCGAACGTGATGCCGTGGAGGAACGACTCGCCCGTTCCCACAAAGGGTTCGGCGACCTTGTCGCTCACAAGCATGGCGCCGAGTGGCGAATAGCCGGAGGTGAGCCCCTTGGCCGTGGTGATCATGTCGGGCTGGTAGCCGTAACGCTCACACCCGAACATGTGGCCGATCCGACCAAAGGCACAGATCACCTCATCAGACACCAGCAGCACCCCGTACCTGTCGCAGATCTCGCGCACCCTCGGCCAGTAGCCCGGAGGTGGCGTGAAGCAGCCACCGGCGTTCTGAACGGGTTCCAGGAACACGGCCGCAACGGTCTCAGGGCCCTCCCTGATGATCGCCTCCTCGATCGCGTCTGCCGCATGGAGGGAGCAGTGCGGATCGTCCTGGCAGGTCGGGCACCTGTAGTGGTTGGTCTCGGGAACCTTGACAGCGCCTGGAACGAGCGGCTCGAAGACCTCCTTGATGGAGTCCAGGCCCGTGATCGAGAGGGCCCCCATGGTTGTTCCGTGGTAGGCGAGATTGCGGCTGATCACCTTGATCCGTTCTGGCTGGCCCTTCAACTTGAAGTACTGGCGGGCCAGCTTCCATGCCGACTCAACGGCCTCGGACCCGCCGGTGGTGAAGAACACCCGGTTGATGTCACCGGGCGCCAGCTCAGCCAACTTCGCCGAGAGTTCGATGGCGGCGGGGTGTCCGTAGGTCCAGATCGGGAAGTAGGCCAGAGTGGCAGCCTGGTCGCCGGCGGCACGCGCCAACTCGGGCCGGCCATGGCCCAACTGGCTGACAAACAGGCCTGCAAGGCCATCCAGGTAGCGGTTGCCTTCGGCATCCCACACGTAGCAGCCATCGCCCCGTTCGATAACACGCGTCCCGTCGATCGTGTTCTTCAGGACGCTGAAGTGCCCCCAGAGGTGGCGCTCAGCCAACTCGGCGAGACGAACGTGTTCGCTTGTGATTCCGGTCATTGCCTGTCCTCTGCTTGCTCAGTAATCCGGGTTGACGGGAGGGAAATGGCCATGTGCCCAGTTTCCGGGCCGGCCCGCCCAAAGGCGGGCCGGCCCGGAATGTGGAATTACAGGTCAGGACCGTGCCCTTGACAGGGCGTCCGTGTACTCAATCTCGAAGTCACCGGTGTCCTCGATGAACTCCAATTTCGACATGTCAGTCGGGTAGATGATCGGGTTGTCGAGAACCTCCTGGTCGATGAACTCCTCGGCCGCCGCGTTCGGGCTCGCATACCAGTTGTAGTTCGTCAACTGCGCGCCGTTCTCGGCATCGAGTAGGAAGTTCATGAAGGTGAAGGCTGTGCATGGATGCGGGGCATCGCTCAGGACCGCCATGTTGTCCACCCAGATGGTTCCGCCCTCGTCGGGCACAAAGTAGTCGTAGGTGCTGTCGCCCTCCTCGAAGTCCCAGAGGAAGTTTCCGCTGTAGCCGTGACCCACGACCGTCTCACCGAGCACGATCAGCTCGCTGTACTGGTCTGAGTCAAAAGCAGCTACGCGGTCGACGGCATCAGCCACAACCTTCTCGGCCTCAGCCAACTCTGACTTGCTGGTCGAATTGAGTGAGTAACCCAGGTACTTGAGCGCTGCACCCATGGTCTCACGCGGGTCGTCCAGAATCGAAATTCTGCCGGACAGGCCGTACTGGTCGGCAACTGCCTCGTCAAACAGCAGGCCCCACGTGTGCGGTACGTCCTCACCCGTTACACCCGTGTCGACACCGATACCCGTTGTGCCCCACTGGTACGCAGCCGTGTAGACGGCACCCGGGTCATAGGGCGGGTTGGCGAACCGCTCCGAGACATTGGACTTGTTTGGTACAGCCGCTTCGGAGACAGGCTGGATCATCTCCTCTGATATGAGGATCGAGACCATGTAGTCCGAGGGGATGATCATGTCGTAGCCGGAACCACCCGCTTCGACCCGACCGAACATCTCCTCGTTGGACGGGTAGAAGTCCTCGGTAACTGTCACCCCGGCCTCCTCCTGGAAGGCGGCGATCAGTTCTGGGTCCATGTACTCCGACCAGTTGTAGAAGGCCAGATCGCCATCGGTCTGACCGGCATCACAGTCCACCTGGGCCACATCGTCGTCGTCGCCACAGGCGACGGCCACGATGGAGAACGCCGTAATCACGGCTACCAGGCTCATCCACTTCTTCATTGGGTTTTCTCCTCACTCATTCCGGTGGCCGGGCGGTTGCTGGGCCACTTCACCTCTTTCGCGAGCTGGTGGCTCGCTCGAGGGCCAGGGACGCCATGACCAGGGTCATCGACGCCGCAAGGATCACTACGGAAACTGCGTTAATCAGGGGACTTACCCCCTTGCGCAGCATCCCGAACACGTAGACCGATACGGGTGTCGCCCCCACTGCGGACACGAAGCTGGAGACGACGACGTCGTCCAGCGAGAGCGTGACGGCCAATAGGGCGCCACCCAGCACACCCGGCATTATCTGAGGAAGCGTTACCCGGCGAAAGGCCTGCCAGCGGTTGGCGTAGAGGTCGGCCGCCGCCTCCTCCATTGCCGCGTCCAGATTGGCGAGGCGTGCCCGAACCACTACCGAGACAAAAGAGATGTTGAAGGCCACGTGGGACAACACGAGCTTCTCCAACCCGTTCGTCAGGTCAACACCCGGGATGATGTTGAACAACTCGGCCGTCTCACCGAAGAAGACCAGCATCATCACGGCCATGGTGACGTCTGGAATGATGATGGGCAGGTAGAGGACGGCGTCGAAAGCCTTCTGGCCCCACCAGCGGAAGCGCTCTATCGAGAGTGCCGCGAGGGTGCCCAGCACAACCGAGATCACGGTCGAGGCGACACAGATCTTGACCGAGACCCAGAGTGAAGACTGGATGTTGTCGTTTTGAAGGAATGCCTCGTACCAGCGAAGGGAGAAGCCGCTCCACCTTCCGACCAACTGGCTCTCGTTGAACGAATAGAAGGCCAAGACGACGATCGGGGCGTAGAAGAAGGCGTAGACGAGAGCCGAGTGGCCACGTAACAGCCATCTGGCTGCCCCCATCGGCTCGGCCGTCGAGAGTGCTACGCCCTTTCCCATCAGCCCATCACCCCCATGGCGAACCGTGACTGCATCACAGGCTCCTTCCGCCCTGGCGAAAGTAGATGAGGGTTCCCATCAACATGACGACCAGTACCAGTACGGAGAGCGACGATCCCAGAGGCCCGTTTCTGGCATCCATGAACTGGTCGACGATGTAGCTGCCCATCAGGCCCTTCTTGTTGCCGCCGAGGATGGCCGGCGTGACATAGGCACCGAACGAGGGAACAAACACGAGAATCGAGCCTGCTATCACACCCGGCTTCGACAGCGGCCAGACCACCCGCCTGAAAGCCGACCAACCCGAGGCATAGAGGTCGCGGGCGCCCTCAACGAGGCTCCAGTCGATCCGCTCGATGGCCGCATACAGCGGCAGCACCATGAACGGCAGGTATCCGTAGACGAGGCCGAGTATCACGGCGTTGTTCGTGAACAGGATGCGACCGTCGCCCAGACCCATCCCGGACATGATCCTGGTGAAGATGCCGTCGCTGTCCAGCAGCACCCGCCAGGCGTAGGTTCGAATAAGGAAGTTGGACCAGAACGGGATCATGACACCCACGAGCAGCATGTTTCTCGTGGCCGGCCGGCGAGTGGAAATGAAGTAGGCGAGGGGGTAGGCCAGCGCCAGGCTCAAAATGGTCGTGACTGCAGCGATCCAGAGCGATCTGAACGCCACTGCACGGACGACGGTCTCACCGAGCCGTTCATAGGCCTCGACGTTCCAGCCTGCCAGTTCGGTGCGACCGGTACGGGTCCGCGTCGCAAACGAGTACATGACCACGAACCCAAGTGGGACCACGAAGAAGACGAACAGGTAGATCATTGTGGGCAACCCCATGAGGAAGCCGTGTCGCGACCGCGCGCGCTCAGCCTGGTGTTCCAGACCCGGCTCGACCACCACGTCCATCAGCCGACGACCACCGATGCGTGATCAGGGTCGAATGAGACTGTGACCTCATCCCCTTCATACTTTCGGTCATCCGCAAGCGTGGCCGGACAACGGACCTCCAGATGCATCCAGTCGACCGAGATCGTGTAGTTGATGGCGTTGCCCATGTAGACGACCGAATCAACCACCCCGTCGAGGCTGTGGGCACCCACGGGTGCCTCGTCACGCCCGTGGACGGTGAGGCGCTCGGGTCGGACCGTCACGGCAACTGCTGCCCCTCCGTCATGATCAGTCGAGAGGCGAAGCCGGTCGCCATTGGCAAGCACCACCTCATCGGCCGATGCGACTGTGGCCTCTAGAAAGTTGGTTTGTCCGATGAAGTCGGCCACAAAGCGGGTCGTCGGGTGCTCGTAGATTCTCTCGGGCGAGTCGACCTGGAGCAGCTTGCCGTCGTGCATGACGCCGATGCGGTCGCTCATCGTGACCGCCTCCTCCTGGTCGTGGGTCACGTAGACGAACGTGATGCCGACCTCACGCTGGAGTTCCTTCAACTCGTGCTGCATCTGATGACGCAACTTCAAGTCGAGGGCTCCGAGTGGCTCGTCGAGCAAAAGCACCTCGGGCCTGTTCACGAGCGCACGGGCCAGCGCTACGCGCTGCTGTTGTCCACCAGACAACTGGGCAGGCTTGCGATGGGCCATGGCGCCCATCTCGACAAGGTCGATCGCCCAGTCGATCAGGGAACTGCGTTCCTCCTTCGGGACCTTGCGCATTTCGAGCCCGAAGCCGACGTTGCGAGCCACATCCATGTGGGGGAACAGGGCGTAGCTCTGGAAGACGGTGTTAACCGGGCGCTTGTTGGGTGGGCGAATGCCCATCTCCTCGCCGTGGATTGTGACCGAGCCGGCTGTGGGCAGCTCCAGGCCTGCGATCATCCGCAGGGTCGTTGTCTTTCCACAACCAGAGGGACCCAGGAGGGAGAAGAACTCACCATCACGGATATCGAGGTCAAGGTTGTCGACGGCCACCACGTCGCCAAAGCGTTTGACGACCCCATGGAGTCCAACGGCCACGCTCGCTTCACTCATTATTCGAACTGCCCCCCGGTTCTGGCCGGTCCAGCGTCGCCACGGTAGCCAGTTGGTCTGACCCTCCAGGCATTGCGTGGACTACTGATTCAGCAGACTATACCTAGCCATGACAACTAATCCAGTCGACTGATGACCATATACCAACCGATTCCGTTGTCAAGGGGAACAAACCGTGGGATGATGCCAGACCATGTCCAGCAACGCAGCAACCCTGGCCCTGTCCAACACAAGGAACGCCGTCTACTGGCTCGACAGGCCCGACACTCCCCAACCGGCCGACGCACTCAGCGGCCAGACCGAAGCCGACCTCGTCATCGTCGGTGCCGGATTCACCGGCCTATGGACAGCGCTCATCGCCGCCGAGGCAGATCCCGGCCGCCGGATCATCGTCCTCGAGGCGGAGACAGCCGCCTTTGGCGCCAGCGGCCGCAACGGCGGCTTCTGTGAGGCCTCCCTCACCCACGGCCTCGCCAACGGGCTGGCCCACTGGCCCGATGAACTCCACACCCTCCTGAGGTTCGGCGATGAGAACCTGGATGACCTCATGGACACCATCAACCGTCACGCGATTGACTGCAACGCCGAGCGGACCGGCACCATGGACATAGCCGTCGAGCCCTGGCAGGTAGACGAACTCCAGGGGTTGGCCGAGGCCTCCTCCAGGCTCGGTGTCGACCACGCACTGCTCGACACAGAAGCCATCCGGGCCGAGATCGACTCACCCACCTATCTGGCCGGCCTCTGGCAACGCACCGGAGCGGCCATGGTCGATCCAGCCCGTCTGGCCTGGGGACTGCAGAGTGCTGCGAAATCACTCGGGGTCATCTTTCACGACCACTCCCCGGTGCGGTCCATTGAGAAATCTGGCACCGGCCTCGAACTGCATTCAGACGATGGCAGGGTAAGGACAGGTCGGGCGGTGGTTGCCACCAACGCCTACCGGAAGCCGCTACCGAAGATCCGCCGCCACGTGATACCGGTGTACGACCACGTCCTGATGACCGAACCGCTCTCAACCGATCAGTGGGCTGAAATCGGTTGGCACGGCAGGCAGGGACTTGCCGACGCAGGAAACCAATTCCACTACTACCGGCGTACCGCCGATGGCCGAATTCTGTGGGGCGGCTACGACGTCCTGTACCACTTCGGAGGACGCGTCGGGCCCTCCGTCGAGCACCACGCCCCCACGACACGTCGCCTGGCAGAGAACTTCTTCCACACGTTTCCCCAGGCTGAAGGGCTCCGGTTCACACACCGCTGGAGTGGCCCGATTGCATCGACGACACGGTTCACCTGCGCCTGGGGAACGACCCACGCCGGTCGGGTCTCATGGGCTGCCGGCTACACCGGCCTCGGAGTCGGCGCCAGCCGGTTCGGTGCCCGTGTCGCACTCGATCTTGTCGACGGCCTGTCCACTGAGCGCACCGAACTCCAGATGGTGAGGCGTCGCCCAGTCCCCATCCCGCCCGAACCTGCCCGCTGGCTGGCAGTCCAGGCGACACGTGCGGCCATCAAGCGGGCTGACCGCCGGGAGGGCAGGGAGGGACTCTGGCTCCGCACCCTTGGTCGATTCGGCATCGGGCTCAACAGCTAACCTGAACACCCTGTCCTCCGTGTACAGCCAACTCTCCTTCTGGCACGACTCGCTGCCCGGGTCCATCGACCAGCGCCCGGCCCTGCCCGGCGACCGTGACTGCGATGTGGCCATCATCGGCGCCGGTTTCACGGGCCTCTGGGCCGCCTACCACCTGGCCCGAATCGACCCCACCCTGCGCATCATCGTGCTCGAACGCGACGTTGCCGGCTTCGGCGCATCGGGCAGAAACGGCGGCTGGGCCCTCGGCGAATACGGGGTCAGCCCAATGGACATTGCCAGGGCCTCCTCGCCAGGGCTGGCCGTGCGCCAGATGCGGGCCCTCTTCGACGCTGTCGACGACATCGGACGCGTCGCTGCCGCCGAGGGGATCGACTGCCACTTCGCCAAGGGCGGCTCCATCTCGTGGGCCCGAAACAGGGCACAGCTCACACGACTGACAGCAGGCGTCTCGGCACGGCACGCCGTCGGCCTGACCACTGAGGACATCTCGATGCTGGGACCAGACGAGGCATGGGCCGTCGGCAACGCCACCGACATCCTGGGTGCGCGCTTCATGGCCCACGTGGCAGCGGTGCACCCCGCACGCCTGGTACGCGGCCTGGCCGACGTGGTCGAACGCCTCGGGGTGACGGTTCACGAGGGAACCGCGGCACTGTCCACCAGCAAGGGTGCCGTACTCACCAAACACGGCACGGTCACTGCCGAGATCGTCGTGAGGGCGACCGAGGGCTACACCCGCGACCTGGCGGGACAGCGGAGGGCTGTCGCGCCCTTCTACTCACTGATGGTCGCGACCGAGCCTCTGGCACCCGACGTGCTCGATGAGATCGGGCTGGCCGCACGCCCGACCTTTGCCGACGGCCGCAACATGACCATCTACGGCCAGCGCACGGCCGACGGACGCCTGGCCTTTGGTGGTCGCGGAGCCCCCTACCTGTTCGGCTCCCGGATAGACCCGGCCGTCGAACGGGCATCACCGGTCCACGACCGCATCATCAAGACACTCCACGAGCTGTTCCCGGTCCTGGCCGGTGCTGAGATCACCCACCGCTGGGGCGGCGTGCTCGGAATACCGAGAGACTGGTTCCCTTCTGTGGTGCTGGACCGGAACACCGGCCTCGCCCATGCCGGTGGCTACGCCGGCGACGGCGTGGCCGCAGCCAAGTTGGCCGGCCACACCCTGGCCGAACTCATCACCGGCACCCACAGCGAACGCACCGACCTGCCGTGGGTTGGCCACGAATCACGCCGGTGGGCACCCGAACCATTCCGCTGGCTGGGCATCAACTCGGGTCTCTGGGCAGCACGGTCCGGAGACCGGGCCGAGGCCAGAACCGGCCGACCCTCACGCCGCGTTGAACTACTCCACCGCCTGCTGCACTGACCATCTCGGTCGCAGGTACCGGTCTCTACCCGTGGCGCTGCAGGGCCACTCCACGTATACGCCACCGGGTGGAGCGCTGGGCCCTCGAGGCCTGGTACCGGTAGCGGTCTGACTCACCACGGCTCTCATCCATGGCCGGCATCGAGCGACCCCTTACCACCCACCTACCCGGTCGGGCCCAACGGCCTCCTGCAACCAGCCGGTGCCGCTGGGTGATGGTGATCATGCGCCGGCTGCCACAAGTGCCCGCTCGGTGAGCACCCTCACCAGGTGCTCCCGGTAGGCGCCATCGGCGTTGTTGTCAGTGGGTGGCTCGGTTCCGTCGGCAGCCACCGCAGCAGCATCGGACGCTCCAGCCCCACCGGCCACAGCGGCCTCGACCGCTGCCGCCCGCAGCGGGGTGGAACCCATGTTGACGAGGCTCACGCCGGCGCCTCCCTCGGCGACAGCCACACCCACGATCGCCCAGTCCTGGGCACGTCGGTTGAACTTCTGGTACGCCCAGCCACCGGTGGAGACAGGCAGGTGAACGGTGGTCAGCACCTCGTCGGACGCCAGGGCCGACTCGAGGAACCCGGTGAAGAAGTCCGAGGCCGCAATCTCACGTGATCCACCGGGGCCCGTGGCGACAAGGGTGCCGCCGAGTGCGAGCACAGCAGCCGGCAGGTCCGATGCCGGATCGGCGTGTGCCAGCGAGCCGCCCAGAGTTCCCCTGTGTCTGACCGCCGGATCTCCGACCTGGGATGCCACGTGCGCAAGCAGGGGGCAGGCCGCCGCCAGTTCAACCGAGTGCTCGAGAGCACTGTGGCTCGTCAGGGCCCCAATGGACACCGTGTCACCGTCGACGCTGATGCCGCGCAGATCCTCAGCTCTTCCCATGTCGACCAGCACGCTGGGCCTGGCAAGGCGGAGCCTCATGAGCGGTATCAGCGACTGGCCACCTGCCAGCAACTTGGCCTCGTCACCGTGCTCACCAAGCGCCGCCACTGCCGCTTCGGCCGAGTCGGCCCTCACGTATCCGACTGCTGCGGGGATCATGATGCACCTCCCCCGGCGGCCTCGATGGCTCGTCGGACCGTCATCGGTGAGGCCGGCATCGCCATCCCGGTCACACCCAGTGGCCTCAGCGCATTGACGACCGCGTTCATCACGGCCGGAGTTGACGCAATGGTCCCGGCCTCTCCGATCCCCTTGACACCCATGGGGTTCGTGGGAGACGGGGTGACGGTGTGGTCCAACTTCATGTCGATGCACTCGGCTGCCGACGGCACCAGGTAGTCGGCCAGGTTGGCCGAGCGGCACTGGCCGTCCTCGTCGTAGACGGCCTCCTCCCAGAGGGCCTGAGCGACCCCTTGGACGATGCCGCCGTGGATCTGCCCCTCGACGATCATCGGGTTGATCTGGTTCCCACAGTCGTCGCAGGCCGCGTAGTCGATCAGGTCCACCGCACCGGTGACCTCGTCGATCTCGACGACGGCAATGTGGGCACCGAACGGGAACGTGAAGTTGGGTGGATCCCAGGTGACCTGGGCCTGGAGGTTGGGCTCGACACCGTCCGGCAGATCGTGGGCGGTGAACGCAGCGAATGCCACCCCAGCCAGGGGCACCTCGGCATCCGGACTGCCCTTGACGCTGAACACGCCGCCGGTCAGCTCCAGATCCTCCGGGTTGGCCTCGAGCATGTGCGCTGCGATGGTCGCAGCCTTCTCGACGACCTTCTCTGTGGCCATCCAGATGGCAGTACCTCCAACGGAGAGCGACCGCGAGCCGTATGTGTCCATGCCTAGCGGCGAAATCGCCGTGTCGGAGTGGAGGACCTCGACGTCGTCGGGGTCGACACCGAGACGGTCGGCCACGATCATGGACCAACACGTCTCATGGCCCTGCCCGTGCGGTGTGGCGCCGGTGACGACCTGGACCTTGCAGGTCGGAAGCACCCGTACGGTTGCGGATTCCCATCCGCCCGCCCCGTAGTTGAGCGATGCCAGCACCCGGCTGGGGGCCAGGCCGCACATCTCCACATATGTCGAGATGCCGATCCCCAGGTGGGTCGTGGATCCGGCGGCACGCCGCTCGGCCTGCTCCGCCATCCGGGCGTCCCAGCCGATCAGTTCCTTGGCCCGGTCAAGTGCCGGCTGGTAGTTGCCCGAGTCGAACACCAGACCCGCCGGCGAGTCGTAGGGGAACTTCTCTGTCGGAATGAAGTTCCGCGAGCGGATCTCATCGGCTCCCACCCCGACCGCCACCGCGAGGGCATCCATGCCACGCTCGATTGCGTAGGTGGCCTCAGGCCTTCCGGCGCCCCTGTAGGCATCGGTCGGCGTGAGGTTGGTGAACACGCTCTTGCAGGTGAACGAGTAGAGGGGCACGTCGTAGAGCCCGTGGTATAGGAATGCACCGAGCAGCGGCACACCTGGCGCCACCAACTGGAGGTAGGCCCCCATGTCTGCCAGGAGGGTCGCCCGCACGGCGGTCAACTTCCCGTCGGCATCGGCCGCCAACTCGATGGTCTGGCGCTGGGCCCTTCCCTGAATGGTCGAACCAGCCGCCTCGGTGCGGCTCTCGGTCCAACGAACCGGAACGCCGTGGCGCTGTGCCAGGGCCATGCAGAGGATCTCCTCGGCGTAGACGTTCAGCTTGCAGCCGAACCCGCCGCCCACCGAGGGCGCGATCACGCGCAGTTTCTGCTCTGGCACACCCAGGGTGAGGGCCGCCATCACCTTCAGCACGTGTGGAATCTGGGTTGATGAGTAGAGCGTCATGTCGCCGTTGTGCGGTGCCGGTACCACGGCGACACCGCGGGGCTCCATCGGTGCCGGTATCAGGCGCTGGTGCACATAGGTCTCTGTGATGTGGTGTGTCGCAGCCTCGAACGCGGCATCCACCCCCTCGGGGTCCGGGATGAGCGGCCACTCGTAGGACACGTTGGTCCCAAGGTCCTCGTGGATGACGACCCGGTCCGACTCTGCGTCCTCGATCGACACAACGGCGTCCAGCGGTTCGTAGTCGACGACCACCCCCTCGAGGCCGTCGGCGGCCGCGTACCGGGAGGTGGCAACAACCACGGCGACGATGTCGCCCGCGTAGTTGGCCTTTCCCTGTGCAACCGGAAAGTGCGCAGGATTGTTCATGTCGTCGGTAACCGGCCAGGCACACGGCAACGGCGCAACCCAGGTGTCTGCCAGGTCCTCGCCGGAGTAGGCCGCAACCACACCGTCCACGGCCAGCGCCTCGGAGGTGTCGACGCCGTTGATGCGAGCGTGCGCGTGGGGGCTGCGCACACACGCCACCCAGAGAGCACCGGGCAGGTCAAGGTCGTCTATGAACTTGGCCTCACCGGTAAGCAGGGCGGGGTCCTCCTTGCGGAGGCGGGCCTCGCCGACGATGCCGCCGGCGAACGGAGTTTCTGTGATGGTCACGATTCGTTCCCCCTACTCGGACGCGGCCAGGACGGCCTTGACGATGTTCTGGTAGCCGGTACAGCGGCAGAGGTTGCCTTCGAGACCCTCGCGTACGCCGTCGGCGTCAAGGTCGGAGTACTCGTCGACCAGCGACACGGCCGCCATGACCATGCCCGGTGTGCAGTACCCGCACTGGAGGGCGTGGCACTCGTGAAAGGCCTGCTGCATCGGGTGGAGGCCATCTTCGCCAGCCAGGCCCTCGATGGTCGTGACGTCGGCCCCGTCGGCCTGAACGGCCAGCATCGTGCAGGACTTGGCCGAGCGGCCGTCGACCAGAACAGTGCATGCTCCACACGAACTCGTGTCGCAGCCGATGTTCGTTCCGGTCAGACCCAGGTCGTCGCGCAGGAAATGCGCTAGCAGGGTGCGCGGCTCCACATCAGCCGTTCGCACCTGGCCGTTGACCGTGACAGATACCTCCATCACAAACCCCCATGATGTCAATAGGTCGGGCCACCCCTCCCCCAATGGTGGGGTTTCCGGCATTCGACCAGACAGCGATGGTCGCGCACTTTTGGCCACTCCGCCAGTAGAAGGGGCCTCAGGCAGTTACCAGCACCACATCGGCATGGTTCCCGGGCGCCTCTGCCAGCCGCCTGTCGGAGGTGACGAGGGCTGCTCCGAGCGCCTCGGCCAGCGCCACATACGAGGCGTCGTAGGTGGAGAGGTTGTTTCGGATCTCCCATGCCCGGTCTGCAATGGAGGCGTGCGCATGGCGCTCAATGGGCAGGACTGAAAAGAGCACTCTGGCAGCCTCGACCACGCCCGGCTCCAGGACGGCGTGGCGCTCCAGCCTCGCCAGCGCACTGTCCACCTCGACGTCGAGGAGGTGCGGGGCATGGAGGTCGTCATCGCCTGCCAGGAGTTCAGTGACCGGATGTGCGCTGGTGGTGATGGCCCCGATTACTACCGAGGCATCGACAACCAGCACGGCTCAGCGTCCAGCCCGGTCGTCACCGATCGCCTTGACGATCACATCGGCCGATAGGGGCGAAGACGGCAGGCGCTCGGTGAACAGGTCAAAGGCTTGACGGGCACTGATACGGCCGGCAAGGCGGTCAAGTTCTTCACGCAGGTACTGCGACAGTGACATGCCTGCAGCGTCGGCACGCTCGGCAAGAGCACGGTGGGTCTCGTCGCCGACATCGCGAACCTGGATCGTCTTGGCCATGCAGTCAGACTACCTTGCCTGAAGAACTGCATGCAATCCGCATGCAGCCATTGCCTACCGGTGTCGACTTACTGAGCCAGCGGGGAATATCCGACCGCTCCGACCGGTTTCACCTGCGTGGCCAGCGACCCCCCAAACCGATCCACCGACACCCTCCAGGTGGGCCGGACCGGCGCTCCACTCGGCCGTAGGAGGGTGGTGGACCTGACCCCTGGGTCCCCCACCCTCCCGGCCAACGCCCGCAGGATCAAGGTCGGTTCCCTACTTCTGGTCATGGCGGTGATCGCCACCGCCTGCACCTCGACCGACTCGACCGACTCGGCCGTGTCGGGAACCCCGGGCTCAACAGCCACGACGGCCGCCGCAGCCCCGACAAGTGGCGCCACACCCACAGCGGCGCCGTCCACCTCACCGGCAGTCACAACCGGAGCTGCACCCAACACCACCACAACCGCCACCGACGCAGATGTGGCTACCACAACCGTCTACCCGACCGAGCCGTTCGAAGTCGAACAGATCGCGGCCGACCTCCCCGATTTTGGCCCGTCCGCCATCGCAAACAAGTTCGACGCTGCCTTCCCACCAGCCCTCGTCGACCCGAACAGGATCCGTTCTGGTGGACCGCCACCGGACGGAATCCCACCTCTTGACGCGCCACGCTTCGTCACAGCGGAAAACGTCGACTTCCTCAACTTGAACGAACCTGTCCTGGCACTACGTGTCGGCGATGAGTCCCGTGCCTACCCGGTTCAGATCCTGACCTGGCACGAGATCGTAAATGACACGGTCGGCGGCATTCCCGTCTCGGTCACCTACTGCCCACTGTGCAACACGGCCGTGGCCTACGACCGACGCTTGGGCGACCGGATCCTCTCGTTTGGGACCTCGGGGATGCTCTACAACTCCGCCCTGGTCATGTACGACCGCCAGACCGAGTCCCTCTGGAGCCACTTCACAGGTGAGGCGATCGTGGGTTTGCTGGCAGGTGAGCAGGCGACCACCTACCCGGTCTCCACGGTGGCCTGGGGCGACTGGCTTGCCACGAACCCCGACAGCCTGGTGCTCTCCACTGACACAGGCTGGGCACGGGACTACGGCCGCAACCCCTATCCCGGCTACGACGATGTCGACACCATCCCGTTCCTGTTCGACGGTGACACCGACGGGCGACTCCTGGCCAAAGAGCGGGTGATCGGGATCAGGCGTGACAACGATTCGGTTGCGATCACCCTTGAGAACCTCACCGGCGAAGGCGTGCTGGACATCGAACTGGCCGGTCAACAGATCAGCGTGTGGCACCGGCCGGGAACGACATCGGCGCTCGATGACATCACCCTTGCCAACGGTCGGGACATCGGCTCAACCGGAGCCTTCCTTCCGGTGATAGACGGCCAGAACCTTCACTTCACCACAGACGGTGAATGGTTCATCGACAAAGAGACGCAGACTCGCTGGAACGTGCTCGGCGAGGCGGTCTCAGGGGAACTTAAAGGATCCAGGCTGACCGCGGTCGAACACGTTGACACCTTCTGGTTCGCATGGGCTGCGTTCCGACCCGACACCCAGATCATCTCCTGAGCTGCCCTGACCGACTCCGGTAGGCCATCCGGGTCTGCGTCCCACCTCAGGCCTGGCCGGGCTCCCCGTCAGAAGCCAGACGCTCGCCAAAGTCCTTCAGCCGAGCTAGGGCGCCTTCGGAGAGACCACCACCAGACCGCTCCGTCGCAGACCTGATGGACTCGTAGGTCTCAATCTCGAGCCCACAACGACGACAGTCATCAAGGTGTCCGCTGACCTTCGCCGAGGTGGGCTCATCTAGAGCCAACGGGCCGGCTACCGACTCATCGAGGTACTGCTGAAGAAGGCGACCAACCTCCGGACACGACAACTCGCTGCCCTTCCGGCTCAGGAATCCGCGAAACCTCATTGCTCCCCCACTTCGTCGTCAGCCAGAAGTTCGTCGCGAACGCGACGGCGGGCACGGTGCAGTCGGCTCATGATCGTGCCGACCGGTACATCCAAAACCTCGGCGGCCTCGGCGTAGGTGAGACCGTCCACGTCGACCATCTCCACCACTTGGCGGAAGCGGTCAGGCAGGCCGTCAAGGGCAGCGACCACCCGGGCATCAAAGACCGGGTCGACAACCTCGTCCTCGGCGCTCATATGCGGCTCCGCGGTCTCCAGCACCGACATGCCCTCGTCGGGGTTGCGCTCCAGGTCCGGGAGGCGCTTTCGGACCCGGTTCAGGTTTGTGTTTCGCATGATCGTCAACAGCCATGCTCTCGGGTACCGACCGTCAAATCGTTCGATGGCCTTCCAGGCCCGCACCAGCGTGTCCTGAACGAGATCCTCGGCGTCTGCAGAGTGACGGGTGAGTGAGAGCGCGACCCGGCCCAAAACATCGATCTCGGGCATCACGTACTCCTGGAACGCCTGCTCAGCAGACAGAGACGCCGGATCGGTGTTACCCACACGCTCCGTAACCCCGGGAACTACGTCGCTATTCCCGTCGTCCGGGTCGGCCTCATGAACCATGTCTGGCACAGGCCGACCCTAGGCCCCTGCGTGGCATCACCACCGGTTTGCCTGACTCCGACACTGCTTCTAGATTCCGGCGATGGCCGACCTCGTACAGATGGCCCGTGAGCTGGGACCGTCGATCGCTGAGAGGTCCGAACGGATCGAAGCCACCCGGACCCTCCCGGATGATGTCGTTGACGACCTGCGCTCAGCCGGCCTGTTCCGCTTCTTCGTACCAGCAGAACTTGGTGGCCCCGAGGTGGACGTCGCAACGGGCATGGCCACAATCGCCGAGATGGCCCGACACGACGGTGGGGCCGCCTGGTGCGTGATGATCGCCGGGACCACGTCCCTCCTGGCCGGCTTTCTCCCACCCGATCACGCTGCGACCATCTACGGCCCCGCCGACTCCTGCACCGGCGGCTACTCGGTACCCACCGGAGCAGCACGACCCGTCGACGGTGGACTCGTGGTCTCAGGATCCTGGGAATGGGGTTCGGGAACCCGCCACTGCACCTGGATCGGAGGGGGTACCCGCATAGTCAACGGCACCGGTGCAACTGCCAGCAGAGCCGACGGACTGTTCGCCCCGTTCGTGTTCCTTGAGCCTGGAGACGTCGAGTTCGTGGACACCTGGCATGTCACCGGGCTCTCAGGTTCAGGTTCCACCGACTACGCGACCAGGGAGGCATTCGTGCCAGAGGGTCGCTGGGTGCAGTTGACAGATGCGAAACCGCGTCTTGACGGCCCCCTCTGGCGCTTCCCCTTCTACGGCATGCTCGCTACCGGAGTGGCTGCTGTTGCCATCGGCCTGCTCGACGGCGCGATCGACAGGTTCGCCGAAATAGCCGAGGCCAAGACGCCCCAGGGCTCCGGGCGCACCCTGGCTGAGCGGGCGTCCGGTCAGACTGCCATTTCCACTGCAGAAGCCACCGCCCGGTCCACCAGAGCCTTCCTCCTGGACGCTCTCGGCACGGCATGGGATACGGCGTCTGCCGGCGACCCGCTGAGCATCGAACACCGTCGCGTCATCCGGTTGGCTACCGCCGATGCGGCACAGAGGTGCGCCGATGCCCTCATCAACCTCCAGCGACAGGCAGGGGGTACCGCCGTCTACCTGCGAGAACCCCTCCAGAGGGCGGTACGGGACGGCCAGGTCGCCGCAACCCACGGCATGGTGGCCGAAAGGATCCACGAGTTGACGGGACGTATCCGACTGGGGTTGGACACCGACACGACACTGTTGTGAACTCGCCGACATGACCAGCGACGACTTCGAGTACCTGCGGTTCGAATACGACGAGGACGTCCTCATCGTCACCATCGACAAAGTCGATGACCCCCTCAACAAGGTCGACGACCAGATGCACCACGAGTTGACGAATCTGTTCCCGCGCCTCCAGGCCGAACGAAGCGCCCGGGCTGTCCTCCTGACCGGTACCGAGTCGGCCTTCTCGGCCGGCGGAGACTTCGCATGGTTTCCCGAGTTTCAAGAACCCGGATTCGCAGCCAACCTGCGACTTGACGGAAAGTCGCTCATCTGGGACCTGCTGGACGTCCACCTACCGGTGGTCTGTGCCGTAACCGGACACGCAATGGGCCTGGGAGCCAGCATCGCCCTGCTCTGCGACGTGGTGGTCATGTCCGAAACGGCACGGCTGGGTGACCCCCACGTAAGGGTCGGCATCGTGGCAGGCGACGGTGGCACGATCGCATGGCCACTCGCGCTTGGTCCCGTGCTCGCCAAGCGGTTTCTCCTCACAGGGGACGCAATCGGAGCAGAAGAGGCCGCCCGGCTGGGCCTGATCACAGAATCGACACCCGACGCAGAGACCTGCCGGGCTGCAGGCCTGACATGGGCCAGACGCCTCGCCGCCGGTGCCCCACAGGCAGTGCAATACACAAAGCAGGCCGTTAACGCCTGGATCAAGCAGACAATGGGATCCTCATTCGACCTGTCCACGGCCCTGGAGATGCTCACGTTCACCTCAGAGGACCACGCGGAAGCTCTCGCAGCTCTGGCCGAAAAACGCGAACCCCGCTTTACAGGCAGGTAGGAGGACAGCGGCATGAGTGAAGAAACCGAATCGGAACCGGGTCTCCTTGAGGGCCTGATGACCCACCGGGCAATGCGCCGGTACACCGATGAACCGGTCAGCGAGGAAGACATCTGGACGTGCCTCAGGGCAGCGGTCCAGGCGCCGAGCGGGGGCAACATCCAGCCCTACCAGTTCCTCATCGTGCAGGACCCGGACACGAGGCTGGCTCTGGCCGAAATCTACAGACGTGGATGGGCGCGCTACGGCGCTGCCATAGCTCCAACCGAATTCCCAGACGATGCCACCAAGAGCAGCTGGGAACGCAACAACCGGGCCACGGTCCACCTGGCAGAGAACCTCGAGCACATACCGGTGCTGGTGCTCGTACTAATGCCGTCCATCGACATGACGGTCGAGGACGACGAGGGCCCGATGCCGGTCGGCCCCACCCACGCCTCCGTGTACCCGGCTGTCCAGAACTTCATGCTGGCAGCACGCTCACTGGGACTCGGAACGACCATGACCACGCTGCACCGAATCTACGAAGATGAGGTGCGCCAACTGTGCGACATACCCGCGCGCTACGAGGTCCTGGCCCTACTACCCCTCGGCTATCCGACCGGCAACTGGGGTGTAGCCCCGCGTCCCAGGCCAGCCGAGCGCATCACGTCATGGGATCGATTCGGACAGAAGAAGACCCCGTGACCAGTGGGCCGGTTCGGGTCGGTGTCTCAATCCCTCCAGCCGGCTTCAAATCGCGTGAGGAGGCAGACGCGTATGTGAACGCCGCCGCCGCCAATGGCCTCGACCACATGATCACGTCGGACCATGTGGCATTTCAGGGAGGCCAGGGTCGGGACGGCCTCATGACCATGGCCTGGCTGGCGGGACTGCACCCCACAATCGGCCTCTACATCGGCGTCTACCTGCTGGCCCTCCGTCATCCCGTGGCAGTGGCCCGTCAGGTCTCCACCCTGGCCGAAGATGCTCCGGGCCGCCTCACCCTCGGAATCGGGGTGGGCGGCGAGGACCGTCACGAAATGGAGTCGGTCGGGGTGGACCCTGCCACCCGGGGACGTCGGACCGACGAGGCCCTTGACGTCCTCCTCCCACTTCTGGACGGAACTACCGTCAACCACGACGGCGAGTTCTACCAGGTGCCCAACACCTCGATCCGGCCCGAACCTGACCCTCCGGTTGTGGTCACGGTTGGTGGCCGTTCGAGGGCCGCCATTCAAAGGGCCGGAACACGCGGCCAGGGCTGGCTGGCCTCATGGTGCTCGCCTGACCGGTTCGCTGCCGGGATCGCCCTGGCCGAAGAAGCCGCCATGTCGGCTGGTCGGACCGACGTGAAATGGAGACACGGTTATCAGGTGTGGGTGGGGCTGGGAGACACACCGCAAGAGGGGGCGGGACTCCTGGGTCCCAGCATGGAATCCTTCTACGGCGCTCCCTTCTCGGCGTTTGAGAGGTATTCACCGGTCGGCACGCCATCCGAGATCGCCGGGTGGCTGGCCCCATTCGTGGATGCCGGCGCCATCGACCTCAACCTGGCACCAGTGGCCGGTACGGCGTCGGAGGCGATAGCCGGAATTGCCGAGGTTAAGCGCCTGCTCAAGTGCTGAATAGCCGGGCTGGCGACATCATGCGCTCTGCTTGAACCGGTCCCACCGCTCCTCGAGAAGGTCCACCGACGGATGCGCGGCACGACGCCGGGGAACCTGCATTTGCTCTCCATGGAGGCCTTGGAGCGAGTAACGAAGCGTCGGTCCGTCCTGTTCCATCAACACGTCGGACCGCAGTCGGATCACGCGATCCGGCCTGATCCCGAGGATGTCGCTGTCGTAGGCGGCATGGTGGATCTTGCACATTGAAATGCCATTGGTGACGACTGGCTCGCCACCGTCCGCGTCGGCCCTGATGTGGGCGGCGTCGAGGAGTTCACGGTGACGAAGGTTGCACAACGCGCACCGGTGCCCGTAGGCGTCCAGTACAACCGACCTGAACACGGGCTGATGAACCCGAACCTTCGTGGCCCTCTCCGCGTACTCCCGTCTGGTGGCAAGGTCGATCACGTTTCTGTTGTCCCAGTAGCCGGCAGACACCTCGTCGAGGGCGACTACGAACTGTCGGGCAGCCACCTCCTCACCGACGAGAGTTACCGGAAAGATCGGCTCATACAGACCCTTCGCAATCGCCCTGAAGTAGATGAGGGGGAGACGTGCCTCCATTGCAAGACGCATTCCCCTGTTGCGGTAGTGGTCTGGGTCGGTGCCCTCCCACTTGTACCGGAGCAGGCCATCTGGACCCTCATGGTCGTCGTAGGGTCGGTAGCCACTGCCTGAGTATCTGGTGACAAAACTGAGGGCGGCATCCAACTGCCTCGGCTTCAAGATTCCCTGCTGTGTCGGCATCAACCGGTACTTCCCGCCACGGAACTCAAAGGACCCCACGTCGGCCTGCCTGACAGGCCCGCCGGTACGCAACTGGACTGCGCGCAAGAAGGCGAATGCCCGCTCCCGAAACTCCCATTCAAGGTCCAATCCGGCCATTACTCCAGGATGACAGCTTTCCTGGCGGATCGCTGGGGAACTCTCAGGGCCTGACAGGAACCAGGGGGGCTGGCTGGCCGGCGACCGGCATCACGGCATCGGGCCCCAACAGGGTGAGCTGATCATCGGGCTCGAGCACCAGGTCGGCGTCGATCGGCATGGACACCCCGAACCTGGTCACCGAGGCCAGCTCAACCCCGTCCAACCATTCAATGTCGCCGACACGCTCACCGATCAGGCCAACGTCGTGGCCCTCTGGAAGGAGGGTGTACTGGCGCAGTGTCACCCCGGGCAGGAGCGCCGACTTCACCTCGGCCTCGGTTCCCGCCGACCCGATCAGCCGGGCGCCACCGTGGAGGTATCCGGCCAACTCACCCGCCAGGCGCAACGACCGTCCCGGATTGGCGGCTGTGCCAGCCAGGAAGAACAGGGCGTTCACCCTCTCTCCGGAACCACCCCAGGCGGCGGGAATCCGGATGCCGGCCGCAGCACGAACGATTACCAGCTGATCGTCGTCGATGGCCTCGAACAGGGCAACCGGGGTAGCGGTCGGGTGGTCGTCGGATGGCTGGATCCAGAGTGACCCGGTCTCGAGGAACTGGTCGCTCACGAGATCGGCAGACAGCCCGATGCGGTCCGAGATCACGGTGGACACACGCTCGGCAGCCTCGGCGATGTCCGTGCCGGAGGAGACACTGAGAACAGCAGCCCGTGCGATCAACCCGGCATAGTCGTCGTCGCCACGCAGTCCGTGGCCCGCCATCGCTGCGCTCATCTCGCGGTCCAGGCCACGGTCGACGCCCTCGCCCCATCGTTCGAACACGTGGCGGATGGCGCCGGCCCGGTTGGTTCGTGGAGTGGCGTACAGGTGGTGCCAGACCCAGGCAACGACGGTGACAATGCCGATGAAGACAAGCGGCACGAGACCAAGTTGGGAAATGAGCAGAACCGAAACGGCGATGCCGGCGAACTGGGTGAAGGGGTAGAAGGGGGTGCGGAAGGCCGGTGCGTAGGACACGATCCGCGAAGCCCGCAGTACCAGAACGGCCAGGTTCACCATTCCGAGGGTGAGCAGCACGAACGCACTTGCCAGCTTGGCTATTGCCTCGGCGTCAAACGCCACAACGACCAGGGCGATCATCGCACCTGTGATCACGACCCCGACCGCTGGTGTTCCGTAGCGGCTCAACCCTCCAAGCCGTGCAGGCAATAACCCATCACGCGCCATGGCCATCGGGTACCGGGCAGCCGCCAGGATCCCTGCGTTTACCGCCGACGCGAATGCAGCCAGAGCTGCCAATACAACCAGCCAGACTCCAGCAGTCGGCAGCACCGCGACCGCAGCAGTGTGAATCGGGGCCAGGTCCTCGTGGAGTATCTCCGGCGGTACAACCACGACAGCCACAAGCACCCCGAGGGTGTAGAGCAGCGTGGCCACCCCCAGTGACAGCATCATCCCCAACGGAATCCGGTGGGACGGATCCTCCACCTCTTCAGCGGCACTGGCGACCTTGGTGAGGCCTCCGTACGAGACGAACACCAGTCCGGTCACCGCCAGCACCCCTGACCAGCCAGAGGTGAAGAACGGGTCGAGCCGCGAGCTGTCGATGCCGTTCGACCTGATCTCCCAGAATCCTCCTACGAGGAACCAGGCCATTACGACCAGGATGAACGCGACCATGACCAACTGGACCGACGCGCTGGCCTTGGAACCGACGACGTTGACGAGAGTGAACAACCCAATCAGGACGAGAGCCAGGGTCGTGCCGTCAACGTCGACGATCAGCACCAGGTAGGCGCTCATACCGACCATGGCGAAGGCGTCCTTGAGTATGAGCGAGAGCCATGTGCCAAAGCCGGCCACGGTGCCGACGGCCGGCCCGAGCGCACGCTCGAGGAAGTAGTAGGTGCCACCGGCCTTGGGCAGGGCGGTCGACAGTTCGGCGACGCTCAGCATTGCCGGGATGGCAAGGGTGCCGGCCAGCAGATAGGCGACAATCGCCGCCGGTCCTGCCTTGGCGGCGGCCAGACCGGGAAGCAGGAACAGCCCCGAGGAAAGCATCGCCCCCGTGGAGAGCGCAAACACGTGGCGCAATTCCAGCGACCGGGTCAACTTGCGTGCTGCACCTGCCGCCATCCGCACAACCTAGGCCGTTCCAGGCTCGAAGTGCAGCGGTCCGGTCACCGACTACCCGCAGAGAGGACCGTCAGGGAAGATCTGCCAGGAACTCCAGAAGAATGGCATTTACACCGGGGGCATCTTCCTGTTGCATCCAGTGCCCCACGCCGGGGAGGATCACCGAGGCATGGAGGCCGGGAAGCGTCTGCGGGAACCGGCTGATGCTGCCAGCCCCCCAGATGGTCGGACCGTCGTTCTCGCCACCGATGAACAGCGACGGCTGCCTGATGGGCGCTCCGTGCCAGGCCCTCAGGTCAACCCAGTCCAGATCGACGCACCGGTACCGGTTGAGACCCCCGGAGAACCCGGAACGGGCGAACTCGGCACCGTAGAAGGCCAGGTCCTCTGGGGTCATCCAGGCCGTCGGCTGGTCCGGGTACCTGAAGGAGTCGCTCATCTTTCCGCCAGGTGCAATCAGACCCATCGGCTTCTCGTCAGGAGCAAAGGGTGGGCAGTCACCCGAGGCGGTGAAGTAGAAGCCCTCCAGCCATCGGACCGGGTCGATGGCGATCTCGGCCTCGGCGCGACCGGGCTCCTGGAAGTACTCGATGTAGAACTCGTCGTCGCCGCCCATCATCTTGAACACGTCTGTCGGGCGCGGGTCGCCCCGCGGGTCGTAGGCCACCGAGAGGAGCGCCACGGCGGTGAACACGTCGGGGCGTAGGCGGGCTGCGGCCGCCGCAATCGGTGAGCCCCAGTCGTGTCCGACGATCGTCGCCGTTCGCCCGTCAAGAGCCTCGACAACGCCGACGCAGTCTCCGACCAGTTCCACGAGTCGGTAGGCATCAACCTCGTCCGGTCTGTCCGAGGATCCGTAGCCGCGGACGTCGATGGCAACTGCCCGCATTCCGGCGGCTGCAACAGCAGGCAACTGGTGTCGCCATGAGTACCAGGACTCTGGAAAGCCGTGGACGAACAGGACCATCGGGCCCTCGCCAACCTCGGCCACGTGGATACGAGTTCCGAACACATCCACCTCGTGTCGCCTGAGGCCTTCGATCTCCATCACCTCTACCTGCACTCCTCCCAGTTGACGGGATCCTCCACCAACAGGCCCCGCAACACCGTCCCATGCGGGAGCGCCTCGGTCAGCAGCCGGCCGCACCCAGCCGTGGCGGCCGCCTCGACAGCCAGGGCGTCGCGGATCTCCAGGTCGTGTCGCTCAGCGGCATCGGCTGCTGCGGCAACGAGGTCGTGATCAACCTGAACCACCGCCAGACCAGCCAGATCGGCCAGGGCCCTCCCGGCCACCACCGCCGGCAGGGGACGAGCAAACTCCCTGGTGACGATGTCGTAGAAGTCGGCCATGACCCGCGTAGAAATTACGAGCGTGGTGCCCTGAATGTCGCCGAACACAGCTCGTGCGCCAGCCTGGCGACGTGGCTCGTCGTCGTCGAAGAGGCGCACGAGCACGGACGCGTCCACGAACACCCTGCTGGTGAGAGAGCCGGTCATGTGAGCGACATGCCTCCTGATCCGGCCATGGAGGAGATCGACAGCGCCACCAGCCGGCGGCGTGCCGAGTCGACCCGATCGGTGGCGGCGAAGCCGGTGATCAACTCCCGTACCACGGCGTTTACCGAGGTGCCCTGCTCGGCGGCCCTGACCCTCGCCCTGACGAGGAGGTCGTCATCGACTGCAAGCGTAAGGTTTGCCATGTGTCTATGTGTAGCACATACTCAGTGCTACACATAGACATCTCTGGAAACATAACCCAGGAAGCCCACACTTTCGGTCCTTCCGGTTGGGGGCGGACCCCACCGCTGACCTAGGTTCCGGCACAACTCAGCCACCACTTCCAATCCCACAGCGAGGACCCCATGCCGATCGGACCCGGACTGCACATCGAAGACCCGAGCGACACCTCCATGAACCTGGCGATGTCAGAAAGAGCACGCCCGCTCTACGACGCCGTCGTCGACTTCATCGCCACCGAGATTGAGCCGGTGACCCGTGAGTACCACGACCTGGGTGCCGCCCGCGAGGAGCACTGGGGCTACCACCCCGGCCAGATCGAGATCATCGAGACCCTGAAGGCCAAGGCCCGCGAAAAGGGGCTCTGGAACTTCTTTCTTCCCGATGCCGAGACCGGCGAAGGCCTCTCGAACCTTGACTACGCATACATAGCGGCCGAGCTGGGCAAGAACCCCATTGCCTCCGAGAGCCTCAACTGCTCGGCACCCGACACCGGGAACATGGAGGTGTTGGAACGGGTCGGTACCCCTGAGCAGAAGAAGCAGTGGCTCGAGCCCCTCCTGAACGGTGAGATCCGGTCGGCCTACGCCATGACCGAACCCGACCTGGCCTCCTCGGACGCCAAGAACATCGCCTGCAGCGCCGTGCGCGACGGAGACGAGTGGGTCATCAACGGGACCAAGTACTACATCTCCGGTGCGGGAGACCCCCGCTGCAAGATCATGATCACAATGGTCCAGACCGACCCTGACAGCCCACCACACCGCCGCCAGTCCCAGATCCTCGTACCAACTGACGCCCCGGGGCTCACCATCGACCATGCCATGCACGTGTTCGGTGACGACGGCGCCCCCCACGGCCACATGCACCTGACCTTCGACGACTGCCGCGTCCCCTACGACAACCTCCTGTTGGGCGAGGGTCGCGGTTTTGAGATCTCGCAGCTGCGCCTCGGCCCGGGTCGCATCCACCACTGCATGCGCTCAATCGGGGCCGCCGAACGGGCTGTCGAGCTGATGGCCCGCCGTGGCCTCTACCGGGAGGCATTCGGCAAGCCCATCGCCCGTCTCGGCAAGAACATGGAGGTCCTCTCACGGGCACGAATCGAAATTGAGTCGATGCGCCTGATGGTGCTCCGGGCTGCAAGAGCCATGGACACAATGGGCAACGCCGAGGCTCGAGTCTGGATCAGTGCCGTGAAGGCAATGGTCCCGGAGAAGGTCTGTCACATCATCGACGAGGCGATCCAGGTCCACGGCGCAACGGGTATCTCCCAGTGGACACCCCTTGCATCTATGTACTCCTCCCAGCGAACGCTGCGCCTGGCCGATGGGCCAGACGAGGTGCACCACTTCGTGGTCGCACGGTTCGAACTCGGCCGCTACGGCGACGGCCCCGGCGAGGTACCGATCTACGAGACCACCGGGCCGACCTTTACGGGTCCATGACCCTCCGGCCAGGTTGACACCTATGACCGACGACCCTCGCACCCCCAGGCCGGCAACACCACAGACAAGGGCAGACCTTGAGGCCTTTGCGGCCTCCCTCCCACCTGACGACGGAAGCGACGCCGCCAACGTGGCACGGGGCTTCATCGCCACGAGGGCCGAGCCGATAATCGACAGAATCGATCCGAACCCCTGGATGCCGATCGCATGGGACCTCTCCAAGTCCGACTTCGTGGAGGGCCCGGCACCAGACACCGTCAACCCGGCACTGTGGCGTCAGGCCGGTTTCAACGCCCAACACGGCCTCTACGAGATCTGTGACGGCTTCTACCAGGTTCGTGGTTTTGACACCTCCTGCGTCACGTTCATCCGGGGCGAAAACGGATGGGTGGTCATCGACCCCCTGACCACAACCGAAACTGCTCGCGCCGCATACGACCTGGTTGCCGAGCACCTGGGCGAACGGCCGGTCACGGCGGTCGTCTACACCCACTCCCATGTCGACCACTACGGCGGCGTGCTGGGCGTGGTCGACCTTGAACGGGTCGAATCCGGCGAGGTGCCGATAGTGGCACCCGAGGGGTTTCTACGTGAGGCGGTGGCCGAGAACGTGGTCGCCGGACCGGCCATGAGCCGCCGGACCACCTACCAGTTCGGGCTGCTCATCCCGTGGAACGAACACGGCCATGTCGACCAGGGGCTCGGCAAGGGCCTTCCCACAGGGTCATCGGCCCTGGTGCCCCCGACCATCGAGATCACAGAGACCGGCCAGGAACTGGTGCTGGACGGGGTTCGCATCGAGTTCCAGCTCACCCCGGAGACAGAAGCCCCGGCAGAAATGCACTTCTACTTCCCGGACCACCGCATCCTCTGTATGGCCGAGAACTGCACGGCGACGATGCACAACGTGTTGACCCTGCGTGGCGCACTGGTTCGCGACACCCTCATGTGGAGCCGTTACATCGACGAGGCTCTGGACAGGTGGGGAGACCGGACCGACATCGTGTTCGCCAGCCACGGCTGGCCCCACTGGGGAACAGACGCCGTCAGGAACTACCTGACCAACCAGCGCGACCTCTACCGCTGGCTGCACGACCAGGCAATGCGGCTGGCCAACCTGGGCTTCACCCCTAACGAGATCTCCGCCCGCATCGACCTCCCTCCGGGTCTGTGGAACGACTGGCTCTGCCACGGCTACTACGGCACGGTCAGCCACAACGTGCGGGCCGTCTACCAGCGCTACCTGGGCTGGTACGACGGCCACCCGTCCAGCCTCGACCCTTATGAGCCGGTAGAGGCCGGTGCCCGGTACGTGGAGTTCATGGGCGGAATGGAGAACCTGCTCGAGCAGGCACGGGCCTCATATGAGGCCGGTGACCACCGGTGGGTTGCCGAGGTCCTCAGGCACGCCGTGTTCGCCGACCCGGGGTGTGAAGAGGCCAGGTTGCTCCAGGCCGATGCCTTCGAGCAGTTGGCCTACCGGGCGGAGTCCGGGCCGTGGCGCGACATCTACCTCACGGGTGCACAGGAGTTGAGGAACGGCTCGATCGACGTTCCGGCAATGCAACGACCCAGGCCCGAGGTGGCACGGGGAATGACCCTGCAGCAGGTGTTCGACTACCTGGCCGTGAGGGTCGACGGGCCTCCCGCAGCAGACCTGGGCCACCTGAACATCAACTGGTTGCTGCCCGACACGAACGAGGTCATCCGCCTGGAACTCTCGAACGGCACCCTCCACTCAGCCCCGGGCAGATCACACGAGTCGCCCGATGCGACCGTCACCTGTGACCGGACAGCGCTGGACGAACTGGTGGCGACGGGGGGCCAACTTGGCGACCTGGTCGGGTCGGCTGTAGCCACGGTCAGCGGCGACGGTGAGCGCGTGCTCGCACTCTGGGAGACGTTCACCGACTTCCCGATCTTCTTCGCAATTATCGAGCCCTAGTTCTCGCTGATCTCCCTGCGGATCTCGGGGCCGTGCTCGTCGTTGGACGGTGGACGCCTTCGCGCCGTCGGCGGGGTGGCCGACATCCTGATCGGCGATCCGACCGACCTGTAGGCGTCCGTACCGTCACCCATTACCCAGACGGGATCGAGACCCAGGTCGCCGGCGGTGGCGAACGCCTCACGCACGCTGTTGATCGGGCCGGCTGGAATCCCCTCAGCACGAAGCCGACCTGTCCACTCGGCAACGGTTCCCGGCGCCAACACCGATTCGATCTCAGCCTCGAGGGCATCGGCGTTCTGGAGGCGCGCAGCGTTGTCGACAAAGCGCGTGTCAACAGCCAGGTCGGGATGCTCCAGAACCTCACACAACCGCTGCCACAGGACCGGGCTGGCTGCGGCAATGACAACCTGACCGTCGGATGCCCGGTACGACTGGTAGGGGACAATCGACGGATGCCGGTTGCCATGGCGTCCGGGGTCGGCATTGGTGGTCACGTGGGCGGATCCCACGTTCAACAGACCTGCCAGAGCCGCTCCCATCAGAGAGACCTCGACGTGTTGGCCAAGGCCCGTCTCACGCCGCTCCTCGACAGCGGCCAGGATTGCGACGGCGGCGTAGAGGCCCGCCAGCTTGTCGACGACTGCGGCACCCACCTTCATCGGCTCACCGTCGGCCTCGCCGGTGATCGCCATGAGACCGCTCATCGCCTGTACGAGAAAGTCGTAGCCGGCGAGGCTCGCACCGTCACCGGTGCTTCCGAATCCGGTGATTGAGCAGGTGATCAGATCGGGTCGGTCCTCGATGAGGGAGCCCCTGTCAAGACCGAAACGCTCCATTGTTCCGACACGGAAGTTGTCGACCACCACGTCGGCCTCCAGGCACAACCGGCGAGCCACCTCCAGGTCCGGGGGATCGGCCAGGTCCAGGGCGATGCTCCTCTTGTTGCGGTTGAGGCCCAGGTAGTAGGTGCTTGTCGGCCGTCCGTCCACCTCCCACCATGGCGGCCCCCAGCTGCGGGTGTCATCACCCACGCCGGGTTGCTCGACCTTGACTACATCGGCCCCGAGGTCTCCCATGACCATCGTTGCCAGCGGACCGGCCAGGATGCGGCTGAAGTCGGCGATCCGCAGGTGCCCCAGTGCACCGCGCTCGGCACGCTCGCCAGTTTCTGACATCAGGTTCCTCCCCACACCGGATCTGGTGTGATCAGGATGCCAGATCCGGGTTGTTCCAGACGATGAGCACGGCATTGTCGCCGACGGCCGGATCATCCAGGTAGTTCGGGATGGCGCCTCGTGCCTCAAAGCCGTTCGCGAGTTGGAAGCTGAGGGTGGGGTCGTAGAGCTCTCCCGCCACGACCCTCTCAACGTAGTCAGCGGCCGACATCTCATTGATGTGGTCGGCGTATCCGGGTATGACGCCTCCGGCGACGATCCCCTTCTTCCCGAGGCGCCTCACCGTCTCCTTGCGGAGCACGTACAGCTGCTGGCCGATACCCAGTCGCCGGTACTGCGGATCGACGGCGATGGTGACTCCGTAGTACCAGTCGGCATCGTCCCTGTGGTTGCCACAGGAGTTCTCGCCACAGAGGTCGTCGAGGGAGTGGTGGGGTTCGTCGAAGTTGAAGTCGATGAGGATCCCCACGCCCATGGCAACCGGCTTGTCGCCGTCGAATGCCACGAAGCCGCCATCGGGAAACACCCCGCAGAGGGTTTCTATGTCCTCAGTGGTGAGGAGGTCGACGGCTCCTACTGTCGGGAACGCCGCACGCTCGATGGCGGCCAACTCGGCCGCCCACCTGGCTTCGATCGGGGTATAGGTGATGTCTGGCATACGGACCCCTCAGCCGCCGAACGAAACGTGGACGTACTCGTTCTGACTCGGCACCCCCCACACGGCCCAGAAGTCGAGGGTCCGTGGCCGCATCACGGCCCCACCGCTGGACTCGATGTGGAACGGCTCGCTGGATACCTGGCAGATGGAGTCAGGATCGCGGGTCAGTGCCATCAGGTCGTCGCTGGTTATGCCGGTGCGGTCCAGCAGTTCGGTGGCCCTCGCCAGACGGCGGCTCGAGCTGGCCATGAGGCCCTCGGGCTTGGGGCCTTCCACTGCCGACGCATCGGGATGGACCGTGTGGTTCGTGTGGACGAGGGCATGGTCGCCAAGCGACTCGAAGGGCCTGGCTGTCGGCATGGCCTCGACGACATGGCCTACACCACCGGCGTCCATGATCAAGAAGCTGTGGCCACCGGCCAGGTCTGCCTCGAGTAGCGCCTCAAGAGCCTCGTCGGCGGTCGGCTTTAGCAGCAGGTCCCTTACCACCGAGGTCCACATCACGCCGTGGCGTCCATCGGCGGCAACCAGGTTGTTGATGCCCACGCAGACCCCGGCTTCGTTCATGCCGATCTGGCCGAGGCACCCGGTGGTGGTGAACACGAGCGCCGCTGGACCGTCCTCGGGTCTGACCCTCAGCAATACGACGTGCTCGGTTGCCGAGTCGTGCATGTCCCAGGTCTGGGCAAGGAACCCGGATCCCTCCGCCAGGCAGTCGGGAACGATCACGGCGGTGCAGTCGTCCTCGATCACCTGGTCCGGGTGGGTGCCACCGACGACGGATCTCACAGCATCGACGAAGTCGGTGAACCCGCCGACGACCACGGCCTCCTCCTGGGTGATTCCCGCCCCTGCAGCGAGGGCGCACATCTCCTCGTAGAGATCGGACGAGTGCGCCTCGTGGGCCGGCAGGCACTCGCGGGCGATCTCCAGCACGGCCCCGCGGTCGAGTTCGCCACCCGCCCAGAATCTGGTGCCTGCCAGCCTTACCCGCTCCTCGGCGTAGCTTCGGATCTCATCGGCGTGGGCGACTCCATGGATATGCCCCATTGAACCCGGGCTGCCGGAGAGGTCCAGAATCCGCATCGGGGGCCGCTTCATGTGACTGATTCTCGCGAATCATGTTCGGGGATGCAAGTGATCCAGTCGTATTCTTGACTCTCTGCAACTGATTCCGTTGCAATGTTTAGCCAGTTGCAACTGATCCGGTGGTCGAAACCGTCAGGAGGCAACCCCGACAAGGTTCCCGAAGCGGTGGAGGGTCTGGCTGATGGCCTGCTCACGGAGGTACCACCTCAACTCCAGACGCCCGCTGGCGGTGACGGGTGCGTCGACGAGGTCAACCTCGGCAGCAATGGCCGCCCGCCTCACAATGTCGCTGACCCCACCGTCACCGACGTACCGGATTCGGCCGAACCTGTACCCGGGAAGCAAAGCGGCGAACGCCTCGTCGTCCACCTCGTCTTCACGGCTCACCTCTGGTTGAGCGCCACACAACCGCGCCGCTGCCAGAACCCGATCCACCTCGAATACATCTGCACCGCTACCCACGCGCACCATCACGTCCGGTCGTGGTCGGTACCGCAGGACGTTTGCCTCACAGAACAACCCGGTGGGGTCGCTGTCTACCCCGTAGTGGCAGTCCCACCAGGCGACGTCACTCTCCTCGGCAGCGGCCAGGGCGGCAGCGGACCGGACCGGAGCAACCGGCTTCCATGTTCCGAGTTGCAACAGGTAATCGGGCCCGCCGGCCTTGGCACCGGGCCCGACAACGGAACGCTTCCAACCGCCGAATGGTTGGCGCTGCACGATCGCTCCGGTGATCTGGCGGTTCACGTAGGCATTACCCACCTGCACCTCATCGAGCCAGCGGTCCACCTCTGTCGGGTCCAGCGAGTGGATTCCGCCAGTCAACCCGAAGTCCACCGCGTTCTGGAACGAGATGGCCTCGTCAAGGTCGACGGCCGCCATCAACCCGAGCACCGGCCCGAAGCACTCGGTCTGGTGGAACGACGAGCCGGGCGATACCCCGATCTTGATACCGGGAGTCCACGAGGTGCCGGAGTCGTCGAGACAGCGCGGCTCAAGCAGCCACCTCTCCCCGGCATCAAGGGTGGTGAGGGCCGCAGACAGCTTTTCGGTGGCTGGACCGATCAGAGGGCCGAAGGTGGTCGCCGGATCCGTCGTCGGACCGACCACGAGAGATGCAGCAGCGTCCACGACCTGTCGCAGGAACCGCTCGTCCCGGTACGCCTCGCCCACGAGGATGCCGAGACTGGCCGCCGAGCACTTCTGGCCCTGGTGCCCGAACGCGGACCTGACCAGGTCGTTGGCAGCCAGGTCCATGTCGGCCTGTGGCGTGACGACAAGGGCGTTCTTTCCACTCGTCTCAGCAAACAGCGCCATGTCGGATTTCCATGACCTGAACAGGGCCGCTGTCTCCGCGGCACCCGTCAGGATCACACCGTCCACGGTGGTCACGAGGTGGCGGCCGACGTGGTCGTCGGGAGTGCGGACGAACCTCAAGAGGTCGGTTGGCACACCCGCAGCCCAGCAGGCTTCGGCGATGACCTCGGCGCAACGCGGGGTTTCAGGCGCCGGCTTGAAGATGACGGCATTACCGGCAGCCAGGGAGGCCATGACGCCACCGGTGGGGATCGCCACCGGGAAGTTCCATGGTGGGATGACCGCAATCACCCCGAGCGGTGTGAACTCGGCGGCATCGGGACCGTTTCCGGACAGCTCGTTCAGTTCCAGCGACCGGTCTGCGTACCAGCGGGCGAAGTCGACGGCCTCGTTGATCTCCAGATCGGCCTCTGCCCATGTCTTGGACGCCTCCTGTGTCATCGACACGAAGAGGTCGTCGCGTCGGGCAACCAGCTCGTCGGCAACCCGGTGGAGAACCTTCCACCTCTCATCCGGAGACGTGGCTACCCACCTGTTCTGGGCTTCCCTGGCATCTGCAACCTCCCGGTCAACCTCAGCCAACGATGTGGTGACCGGGGTCTCCACCTTGGCCATTGCGCGCCCCACCAGCCCACGCAGCCAGACCTGTGTGTCGGGAAGCGCCGGATCCGTGTCCGGCTGGTTCGCAAAGGTGCCGGCCACCTGCTCTGCCCCTGACGGCCCCCTGCGGGAACCCACGTACACCGTCGCGCGGTCAAGCACAGACTTTCGGAACTTCGCGGCCTCATCCTCGAAGTCCGAGGTCCCGGGTCGGAGGCTGAACAGGTGTCGAAGGAAGTTGTCGGGGGAGGCGTTCTCCTCGAGGCGCCTAAACAGGTAGCTGATCGCCACGTCGAAGTCGTCACGGGCCACGACCGGCGTGTAGAGAAGCATTCCGCCGGTGTCGGAGCGAACCGTCCTCGCCTGCGACGGCGCCATGCCCTGGAGCATCTCAAACTCGATCCGATCCGAGACCCCGCGGGCGTCGGCAAGAAGATGCGCCCAGGCCACGTCAAACAGATTGTGGCTGGCCAGGCCGATCCGGACGGCAGCAGTGTGCTCAGGCCGGAGCACCCAGTCGAGGCAGCGCTTGTAGTTGGCGTCAGCCTCGCCCTTGCTCGTATACGGGGCCTGGTCCCAGCCGTGCATGGCGGCATCCACCTGCTCCATTGCCAGGTTGGCGCCCTTGACCAGTCGGACCTTTATCTCGCCGCCACCGGCCCGACGACGCGCATCGGCCCATGCCGTCAGCCTCTGCAGGGCTCCGAAGGCATCAGGGAGGTAGGCCTGCAGGACAATCCCCGCATCGACGTGTCTGAGGGCCGGCTCGTCCAACAATTCGGTGAAGGCCCGGATCGTCAGCTCAAGGTCCCGGTACTCCTCCATGTCGAGGTTGACAAACGTCGGGTCCCCACCGCCCGACCCCGGATCTGACGCCCTCTGGTAGAGGAGACGCAGGCGCTCCTTGACCCTCCCGAGGGTATGGTCGAATGCCCAGAGGTTCACCTGGCTGGCGATCGACGAGACCTTGACAGACACGTAGGACACCTCAGGGTCGTCGATCAGGTCCAGCGTGCGCTGGAACCGGTGGCCGGCCTCGGCCTCTCCGAGGACTGCCTCACCCAGCAGGTTCACGTTCAGGTCGTAGCCGTCTCTTCTCCGGCCGGCCAGGTGTGTGTGCATGGCCTCGGGTTCGGCGTCAACCACCAGGTGGCCGACGAGGCTCCTCATGCGCCATCGGGCAATGGGCATTACGAACCCGGGGAACAGCGGGGCCAGACGCGCTCCGACTGCCAGCATCAACCTGTCAAGCGACCCGAGGAAGGAGGGAAGCACCTGGCCACCTACCAGTCTCGATAGCTGCTGCGCCGCCAACCCGTTGTGGCGGCTCCTGGCGACCCTGTCCACAAACCGCATGGTGAAGGCGACTCCGTGCTCGTCCCTGACGAGGCCGAGTAGCCGATCGGCCAGGTCACGCTCATCGGCCGTCTCGACGGCACCGGCAACGTCGAGCCACCTGCCGACCAGCCCAACCGCGTCCTCGACAATTGCGTCGGGAACGGGATCGAACACAGAGTTACCGGGATCGGGTCGTTCCCCGGTGTCGATCATGGATACATGATCTAGGACCCAGCCCTGAGGGTCTTGTACGATCAGCGCCCTGATGGCGGCCGAATCCGACAAGATCCCTGCCAGCCAGCCGGTATTCGGCTGCCGACAGGAGATCCTGGACCTCTTTGACGCCCTCCCCAACGTCATGTTCTGCATGAAGGGGACAGACGACCGTTATGTGGCGGTGAACCAGGCCTTCGTGCGGCGCTCGGGGCGCCAGTCGAGACGCGACGTGATCGGCGCACGTGCCGTGGATCTCTTTCCCGAAACCCTTGCTGAACACTACGAGGGCCAGGACGCACAGGTGTTCGCCACCGGCGAACCGCTCAGAAACGAACTGGAGTTGATCCGACGGCCCGACCGGTCAACGGGCTGGTACCTGACGACGAAGCTGCCCGTAGTCGAGGGCGGTGAGGTGGTGGGTCTCGTCAGCGTGAGCCGCGACCTCGAGACCCCGAGCGAGGAGGGAATCGCCATGGAGTCCCTGACCCGGGTCGTGGACCTCGTCCAGGAGCGGTTGGCCGACCCGATCAGGGTGGCGGACATGGCCGCAGCTGCCGGGTGTTCCGAGGACCAGCTGGAGCGCCGGATGAAGAAGGTGTTCGGCATCACACCCAACCAGTACGTGCTGAGGGCGAGGGTCGACAGGGCCGCAGCGCGCCTGACCGACTCGAACGACCCGATAGCCCTCGTGGCGGCAGAGTGCGGGTTCTACGACCAGGCCACCCTCACCAGGCAGTTCGGACGCCTTACCGGCGAAACGCCGGCACGCTTCCGTGCGTCCCACAACGCCTGAGCGGGCCGTTGCCGGGCGAGACTGTCAGCAATGAACGACCTTCCCGAAGACGACACCCGGATCCGTCTCAGCGACGAGGTGGCCGAGGCACTGCACGCGGGTACACCGGTCGTGGCACTGGAGTCCACGATCATCTCCCACGGCCTGCCACACCCCCGAAACCTGGAAACTGCACACGCCATCGAGACCGTTGTCCGCGAGAACGGGTCGGTACCGGCGACGGTGGCTCTTCTGGATGGGGTCATCCAGGTCGGGCTAGAGGACTCCGACCTGGACCGCATTGCCACGTCGGGCGACGTGGCAAAGGTCAGCCTGCGCGATATCGGCTGGGTTCTGGCCCGTGGCGGGCCGGGAGCCACGACCGTGGCGGCCACAATGTTCGCCGCCCACAGGGCCGGGATCAGGGTGTTTGCCACGGGCGGAATCGGCGGAGTGCACCGCGGAGACTCAGGTGACGTCTCGGCCGACCTGACAGCCCTCGGAACGCTCCCGGTGGCCGTGGTCTGTGCCGGCGCAAAGGCCATCCTGGACCTGCCCCGGACACTCGAACACCTCGAGACTCTGGGCGTACCCGTGATCGGCCAGGGAACCGACGTGTTCCCAGAGTTCTGGACCCGTGGAACCGACCTGCCGGTGACCATCCGGGCCGACGACACGGCTGAGACCGCTTCGATCCTGAGAGCCCACTGGTCCACCGGCCTCACAACCGGTGCCGTGGTCGCTGTTCCTGTGCCCGCCGAAAACGAGGCGGACCCCGGGGTGGTCGAAGAGGCCGTCAACCTCGGGCTGACTGAGGCAGCGGCCCGCGGGGTCAGCGGAAGTGCAGTCACGCCGTTCCTGCTCGCCCATATCGCCGAATCCACAACCGGGGCGAGCATCGATACCAACGTTGCCCTTGTGCTGAACAACGCCACTACAGCAGGTCGGATAGCTGCCGAGTTGGCGTCTCCTGCGTATCAGGCCTGATCCGACTCCGCGGTCTTGGACATCAGCGCCGCCTCCCGACCAGGTACACCACACAGGCCACCAGGAAGAGCATCGAACCGCCCAGAAACACCGGATCTCCGGCACGGATAGATCCGACCACGAAGAAAAGGGCACATACTAGAAACAACCACCAACTGAGCGCCTCATGGTCGAATCTCATGACCGACATTCTGCCATCGGGTAGAAGCCCTTCCGAGCCGCAGTTGAAATGTGGCTATCCTGTGCGCCTGCATGTCAGTGGTGGCATATCGGAGGGGGAGTCGACGGTGCCCGAGGTGGACGACGTTGGCGAGACCCTGCCGAGCGGCACCGCGCTCGCCAGCTCCGACAATCAGCCCTCCTACCTGAGGTTCCACCACCAGGTCCACCCGTTCGGTTGGGTCATCGCCGGATTCCTCTGCCTCTGCGTTGTCGGAACGCTCGTCGGCACCGAACGACTGATCGGGAACCTGCCGTGGTGGGTCTGGCTGGTGCTCGTGGCCTTCGTGGCGATGAGCGCCCGACCGGCTGCACTACACAGGTTCCGCCTCGGCATCGAGAAGATCACCGCGGCCACCGGCCTCGTTGCGCGCTGGCTGGGCTGGATGGTGTTCGTCGTGTCGCTCTTCAACGTGGTCACCCGCTACACGGGTCGCTACGTGGAGAAGGACATCATCATCGGAGAGGTCACGAGCCTTGCCTGGATGACGTTCGGTTTCATGTTCCTGATCGGAATGAACTACGGGGTGCGCGAGGGGGTCAACCCCCGCATCGACTTCTGGTGGGCCGACTTCTCGCACAAGCGCAAGGCGTGGCTGGACTTCGTCATGCACACCTTCTTCTTCCTCCCGTTCATCATCGCCGGGTCGCGGATCCTGTTCGGATACAGCCGGATCGCCCTCGGGATGAAGCGCAGCGGCGACTGGCCCGAGGGATGGAGGGTCTGGAACACCTGGGAACAGTCACCCGACGCCGACCAGCTGCCGGTCGGGCCCATCAAGTTCATGCTCCTGGTGGGCCTCATCCTGTTCGGAATCCAGATCCTCGCCGAGATCATCAAGACCGGCTTTGTGATCATGGGGCGTGAGGACCTTGCCGACATCCACGACCCCGATGCCCCGTTGAGGATCGAGTAGTGGGAACCACGATGGTCCTCGGCATCCTCGGCATGGAGTTCACCGTCTTTCTGGCGATGTCCATGTTCGCCGTCTTCATGGTGCTAATCCTGACCGGCTACAACGTGGCCTTCTCGTTCGCCTCGACTGCCCTGGCGTTCGCATTCCTGGGTGACCTGCTCGGAGAGTTCGACCCCCTCACCATGAACGTCCTGCCGGGTCGCTGGTACGGGGCCCTCTCGGACCAGACCCTCCTGGCCGTTCCCCTGTTCGTCCTGATGGGGGCCATCCTCGAGAGGTCTGGCCTCGCCGAACGCCTGCTCACCGCCATCGGCATGCTCATGGGGTCGCTTCGCGGCGGCGTAGCCGCTGCAGTGGTCCTCGTCGGCACACTGATGGCCGCAGCGACCGGGGTCGTGGCTGCCACCGTCATCGTCATGGGGATCCTGTCGTTGCCGGCAATGATCAAACTGGGCTATGACCACAAGCTGGCCACCGGTGTCATCATCGCCTCGGGCACGCTGGCCCAGCTGGTGCCACCGAGCCTCGTGCTGATCCTGTTGGCCCAACAACTCGGCGTCGGCATCCTGGGCCTGTTCGCAGGTGCCCTGATACCGGGGCTGATTCTGGCCGCCATGTACGCGGCATACGCACTGGGAATCTCCTACCTCAAGCCGCACATGGGTCCAGCCATGCCCAGGGAACAGCGCACCCTCGAGGGAAAGCTGAGCCGGAAGAGCGCCGTCATCATCGCCGGTCTGCTGGCTCTCCTGCTAGGCATGGTGTCACTGCTTCTCAGCCCCGGTTCGGCGCTCATCGCACTCGTCGGCACGTTCGTCGTGCTGCTGGCAATTCTCCTCACCGGTGGAATGCTCACGACCGAGATCGTCGTCTCGGTCGTACCCATCCTGGTGCTGATAGTCGGTGTCCTCGTCTCCATCTTCCAGGGAGTGGCCACCCCATCCGAGTCAGGTTCGGTCGGGGTGTTCGGCGCACTGCTGCTCACCGTCCTGAACTGGTACTTCGACCGCCTGTTGCATCGCGACGGCGCCGAACACATCACCCCAAGGTGGCGCCTCACACCGACCGCCATCTACGCAGCAGGTACCTCGACAGCCAACATCGTGGTCCTGGTGATGACCCTGCTGTTCTCATCCACGTTCTTCAGCCTCATGTTCTTCCAGTTGGGTGGCTCGGACCAGACCTCCGACTGGCTGACAGCGGTCGGCGGTGGCAAGCTCGGGTTCGTGGCGGTGGCGATGGTCGCTGTCTTCCTGCTCGGCATCAACCTGGAGTTCATCGAGATCACGTTCATCGTGGTCCCGATCTTCGTACCCGCCATGCAGGAGCTGGGCTTCACAGCCGTGGAGAAGATCTGGTTCGCGGTGCTCATGGCCGTGAACCTGAACATGGCGTTCATCTCACCACCCGTCGGGTTCTCTCTCTTCTACCTGCAGAGCGTGGCTCCCCCAGAGGTGAAGACCGCCGACATTCACAAGGGGGCGTTCCCGTTCATGGGGATCCAGATCATCTTCCTGGTGATTCTGGGGGTATTCCCCGGCATCACGGAGTTCTCCTTCCGCTTCTTCAGCGGGGCCTGATAACAGGCCACAGGCCACAGGCCCTTGCACACCAGAAACAGGCGTGACAGTATTTCTCCCGGTGAGGAACAGCGTCGTCGCCCGCGGGTGCCTGACGCCGACAACCGGCAGCTATCAAGAGGGGTGCAGATGAGTGACGTAGAGACAACCGAATCCGACCTGGATCGACGGAAGTTCCTGACCAAGGCAGGAATCGGCGTCGCCGGTATGGCCGCCGCCGGAACACTTCTGGCCGCCTGTAGCAGCGACGAAGAGGCCGCTCCGGCGACCACAGCCGCTCCGGCCACGACTGCAGCACCCACCACGGTGGCGCTTGCTGCCGACGGTCCCGAGTTGGAGTGGGAGCTGGGAACCAGTTGGCCCACTGCGCTCATTACCCTCTTTGGCTCGGCCCAGATGTTCGCCGAACAGGTCGGCAGGCTGACCGATGGCAGGTTCAAGATCAACGCACGGCCGGCCGGCGAGATCGTGGGCGGCCTCGAGGTCCTCCAGACGGTCCGTGACCGCGGCATGGAGATGGGCCACACGGCCTCCTACTACTACGTCGGCATCTCGCCGGTGCAGCAGTTCGGAACCGCCGTGCCGTTCGGCCTGACCCAGCGCCAGCACAACGCATGGCTCTATCAGGGCGGAGGGTTGCAGCTTCTCCAGAAGTTCTACGCCGAAGAGCACAACATGATCTTCTTCCCGTGCGGCGGCACCGGCTGCCAGATGGGTGGCTGGTTCACCAAGGAGCTCAAGACGCCTGCCGACCTGCAAGGTCTCAAGATGCGCATTCCCGGCCTGGCCGGCAAGGTGCTGGCAGCCCTTGGTGGAGAGCAGATCTCGCTGCCTGGCGGTGAGATCCTGCCGGCCATCGAGACCGGCGCCATCGACGCCGCGGAGTTCGTAGGCCCGACCGACGACCTCATTCTGGGCCTCGACCAGTTCCAGGGCGAGTTGTTCTACTACCATCCCGGGTGGTGGGAGCCGGGCACGGCAGTTGAGATCCAGATCTCACTCGACGCCTGGAACGAACTGCCACCGCAGTACCAGGCAGCCATCGAGAATGCGGCTGCATGGGCGAACCTCAACACCCTCGGCATGTACGACGTCCTGAACCAGCGCGACCTCCAGAAGGTCAAGAAGTTCGCCAAGATCAGGGAGTTCTCACCCGAGTTGATGGCAGCGTTCAAGGGCACGACCGAGGATGTGCTCAACGATGTCGCCGCCGGCGACGCCGCCTTCGCCGAGATCCTCAAGCCCTGGCGTGTGTTCCGTGACGGTGTTGCCGAGTGGCACGGCCTCGCAGAGCGCTCGTACCTGACTCAGCAGACCCAGATATAGGGGGAACCAACGCATAGCGACCCGGTCTCCGACCTGTCGGTGGCCGGGTCGCTGCGCGTTCAGGGTCGGACAATCTGCTCCATTGCCCGCTCATGACGACGTGGCACGCTGTAGCTCCTGTCACCGACATCCCACTCACCGGTGATCAGGTTGCCACCTGTCCTGGAGATCGGGGTGCCCTCGGGCAGTCGCTCAACGATCGCAGTGGCCACCTGGCGCACCCTTCCTGCCCGACAGAGCAACAGTCCGCGGGTGGTTCGGGCCAGCACGCTGTAGTTGGTCGTGGCCGTCGCAGCGACGATGGCCCCGGCGGCACCGATCCCCAGACGGGTGCTCCAGAACTCGACCCCACCAGCAGTAGCCAGAAAGATCACGGCTACCGATACGGCTGCGGTATAGGGCATCATCCACCGGTGACGAGTCCACATCAGGGCAACTGCAACCGGTTTCTCGTCGGTCTGGAGGAGCCGACCGACCGATCGCATCAGAAAGCCGTGTCGCATGGCGACCAGCGTAGGTTGGCGGGACCGTCACTCGGGTGGTGCGTCGCGATGGTGTTCGTGTCGGCCCTCCTCACCTCGTGCGGAGGTGGTTCCATTCCACCGGGCGACCGGACTGTGGTCGTGTCCACCGAGGGCTGTGGCTACGCAACCGAGGCCACCTCGTCGGGCGTGGTAATTGGTGAAGGTCTGGTTCTGACTGCAGCGCACTCGGTACGGGGGTCGTCAACGGTGGCCGTGACCGGTCCTGACGGTGTTGCCCATACAGCCGGAATTGCCGGGCTGGACATGCGCACGGATCTGGCCCTTCTTTCCGTGCCGAATCTGTCCGCCCCGCCCCTGGAGATGGGAACTGCAACCACGGGAGACACGGGAGAGATCGTGGGGGCATCCTCATCCGGGACTGTCCCGTACCTGGTCCGCCGGGCCGTGGACATCATCATCGACAGAATCGGTGGCGACGGAGGCCACGAGCGCTCCGGTTATGAACTTGAGGCTGACACTCGAAGAGGCGACAGCGGATCGGGTGCCTTCGACCCCGACGGCCTCCTCATCGGAATCGTCTTCGCCACCGCCGACGATGACGATGACGAGGCCACCACCTGGGTCACCTCCGGCAGCGAGGTGACTGCGTTCCTGGCTGCCGAGCACACCGGCCCCTGGGTGTGTGACCCCGACGAGTCCAGGGTCGTAGCACCCGCCAGCGTGCCCTACGGTTAGTTTCACCAACCGACATCTGGGAGGAACCATGGATCTGGGAATCGCCGGTCGAACGGCGCTGGTAACCGGAGCATCTGGTGGTCTTGGGCTGGCCTCAGCCCAGGCCCTGGCCAGTGCCGGTGTCCGTGTTGCCCTTGTGGCCCGGTCGGCCGATCGCCTGAACGCAGCGGCGGCAACGGTCGAGGGTGACCCGGTCACAATCACGGCCGACCTCAGCCAGCCGGGAGACATCGACGACATGCTCACGGCTTCGCGACAGGCGCTGGGTGGCATTGACATCCTCGTTGCGAATGCCGGCGGTCCACCACCGGGCAACTTCGCCTCAACAGATCTCGGTGCCTACCCCGATGCCCTGCAGTTGAACCTGCTCTCAACTGTGGCCATGTGCAAGGACCTGATTCCGTCGATGCAGGAGCGTGGCTGGGGGCGCGTGGTTGCGATCACGTCAATCTCCGTCCGGCAGCCGATCGACCAGCTCATCTTGTCCAACACGGCGCGGGCCGGCCTGACGGCGTTCTTGAAGACCACCGCCACCGAGGTGGCTTCCGACGGGGTGACGGTTAACACGGTGCAGCCGGGCCTGCACGCCACCGACAGGCTCACACAGCTCTACGACGACCTGGAGGTGGTGGCCTCACGGCTACCTACCGGAGTGCTCGGTGACCCCGGAGACTTTGGAAGGGTGGTTGCGTTCGTCTGCTCAGAGTCAGCAAGGTCCATTACCGGCGCTTCGATCCCGGTCGACGGGGGGGCCGCCCAGGGCCTGCAGTAGGTAGGGCCGAGGAGGCGGCTCAGCCGAAGAGTTCGGGCTGACCTGCAAGAAACTGTGCCTTGGCGGCCGCCGAGGCTGGTGACGAGGCGATCTCGGTGGCGAGGGCGAGGGTCGACTCCATCAGATCGTCGCCATCGGCCACACGGTTGACCAGTCCCATGCTGAGTGCCTCTGCGGCACCGAACAGGCGGCCTGTGAGGCAGATGTCCCTGGCTACCGGCTCTGCCACGACGCTGGCAACCAGGTCGAATGCAGCTGGAATGCCGGCCTTCACCTGAGGTTGGCCGAAGATGGCCTCAGCGCCGGCAATGCGCATGTCACACATGAGGGCCAGGTCCATTCCCCCGGCCACCGCCGGCCCGTGGATTACCGCGATGATCGGCTTCGGGAACGTGTGGACGGCATGGTGGTAGGCATCGGCCTCGGCAAACAGGTCTTCCAACGAATCGGCGGCACGGATCTCGTCCAGGTCGAAACCGGCGCAGAAGGTAGGACCATTGCCGGCCAGCACGACCACCCGACAGGAATCGTCGGTGGCCAGTAGGGCAAGGGTGTCGGCCAATAGGCCACGTAGTTCAGCATTGAGGGCGTTGCGACGGTCGGGACGGTTGAGGGTCAACAGGTTGACACCGTCTCCCCTGGCTTCGGTCTGGAGTGGTTGAGTTGCCATTGGTCGCCTCCGTGCGTGTGTCAGTGCCGTGGTATCAGGCCCAGGCCCACGATGCTGTTAAAGGCCTCGAGCAGGGTCTCGAGTTCGGCCGGATCGTCGCTCACAAGGCCCGTCCTCACCAGTGCCCAACCGGACTCCTGGAGAACCGAAGCCGCTGCCTCGACATCAATGTCGTGCCTGACCGAACCCTCGGCCTTCCCACGTGTGAGCACCCCACGCAACAGTGAGCGGATCCGGTCACGCTGCAGGTCGGAGGCCAACTGGGCCACCTCGCCTGCGACCAGGTCGGTGTCGCCGAACAGCGATGAGCGGAGCAGCTCGTCGTGGCTGTAGTGCTCGATCGTCACCTCGACGAGGGAGCGAAGCAGGTCAGGCGAGGCCCCCTCGGCTGACAGGGCAGCCTCGGCAGCGGCCAGGAAGTGCTCGAGGGAGCGCTCCACCACAGCCAGGTAGACATCCTGCTTCGAGTCGAAGTGGAGGTAGACGCTGCCCTTGCCGGTGCCGGCCTCGGTGGCCACGTCCTCGACGGTTGTGCGCTTGTAGCCGAACCTTCGGAACCTGGCCTCTGCGGCGTCGAGGAGGCGGTCGGCGGGATCGAGGGTGGTTGTCTCCACGGCTGCCATGGGTACGACACTACACAAGTTGACGTCGACTGACCAGACTACTATTCTGGTCAGTAGTCATTTCGCTAGGAGCCCCGTTGCCGCAGACCACCTACCCCCGTCAGCCCTCGAGCTTCCTCTCCGAGGACCACGAGGCCTTCCGCCAGACCGTCTCCTCGTTCGTCGAGCGCGAGATCCGACCCAACGTCGACGCATGGGAACGGGACGGCCAGTGCGACAGGGAGCTCTACCGCAGGGCCGGCGCCGCCGGCCTACTGGGCCTCCGCTACGACGAGGCCTACGGAGGTGCCAACCTGGACTTCATGGCCACCTGCGTGCTGGCCGAGGAACTCGCCAAGGGTGACTCCATCGGAACCGCCGTGGCGCTGATGGCCCAGTCCGAGTTCGCCCTGGCGATCCTTGCCGACGAGGCCACCGACGCCCAGAAGGAGGCCTGGATGGCCCCAGCCATTGCCGGTGACCTGATCGGGGCCATCGGCGTGTCTGAACCGGGTGCCGGCTCCGATGTGGCTGCCATCACCACAAGGGCACGGCGCGATGGTGGCGACTACGTCATCTCGGGCCAGAAGACCTTCATCTCAAACGGCACCAGGGCCGACTTCATCACCCTGGCGGTACGCACCGGTGAGGCCGGTCCGAAGGGCATTTCGCTTCTCATCTTCCCGACCGACACACCCGGCTTCGAGGTGGGCCGACGGCTCGACAAGCTGGGTGCCAGGGCATCTGACACAGGCGAACTGTTCTTCGACGAATGCCGCATCCCGGCCACCAACCTCGTGGGCGAAGAGGGTCACGGGCTGCGCTACATCCTCTCCCACTTCGGGGGCGAACGGCTCGTGATCGCCTCCTTCGCCGTCGGAATCATGGAAAGGCTCATCGAACTGGGGCTCACATACGCAGGCGAACGAGAAACGTTTGGCGGCCCGATCCTCGGATTCCAGACATGGCGACACCGCTTCGCCGAGATGGCCACCCGACTCGAGGCCACTCGACTGATGTCACACCAGGCGGCCCGCCTACTGAGCGACCGCGACCCGGCCGGCGACATCGCCGTGTCGATGGCCAAGCTGCACGCCGCTGACGCCGTCCAGTCTGTTGCAGCCGAGATCCTGCAACTCCATGGGGGTTTTGGCCAGATGGAGGAATCACCCATCCCCCGCTACTACCGAGACGTGGCCGGGTTCTCCATCGGAGCCGGCACCTCTGAAATCATGCGCGAGCTCATAGCCCGTGCCCTCATCTGACCCCCTTGAAAGGACCAGACCAGTGGCCAAAACCGATCCAACCCCACGAGTGGGCGCAATAGACGCCTGGATGACCATCCCCCCACCGGGATCAGCCGACCGGTGGCCATCGTCGTTCTGGCACATCTTTCGCAAGTACGGGGTCGAGGACCGCTTCCAGCGGGGCTTCACCGTCGACGAGGTCCTGGCCGAGATGGACGATGCGGGCGTCGACATCGGCGTCGCATCCTCGTTCAAGTTCCTCGACTCGTGGGTCGTCAGCAACGACGAGAACGCCGCATACGTGCGCGAGGCACCCGACCGGTTCATCGGAGCCTTCACCGTCGACATCAGGGACCCCATGCCGGGCATGCGCGAGTTCCGCCGGTGTGTCGAGGAACTGGACTACAAGGCCTTCCGCCTGGAGCCATTCCAGTGCGGCGACGGGCGTACCACCGCCCCGCCGCCGACAGATCGCATCTACTGGCCCTTCTACGTGGCCTGCTGCGAGTACGACATACCGTTGTGCATCCAGGTCGGCCACACCGGTCCCCTGCTTCCCTCCGAGTGCGGGCGACCCATCTACCTCGACGAGGTGGCCCTCACGTTCCCAGAGCTCAAGATCCTGGGAACACACGTCGGTGACCCCTGGCAGGACGAGATGCTCATCCTGGCCTGGAAACACCCGAACGTGTACGTAGAGGCCTCGGCCCGGCCGGCCAGGCACTGGACCGAGAGCGTCAAGAAGTTCTCAGGCGGCTACGGCCAGGACAAGATGATCTGGGCAACCGACTACCCACTGCTCCCCTTCAAGCGCACGGTCGACGACGTGTACGACTGTGGCTTCTCCGAAGAGGCCAACCGCAAGATCCTGCGTGACAACGCCGCGAAGGTCTTCAAGATCGATGCCTGACCTGCTCTCCCATGAACGGGACGACCGTGGCATCCACACCGTCACGTTCCGACGCCCCGAGGTTCGCAACGCACTGAACCCACAGGCCTTCACCGACCTGATCGAGGCCTGCGCCGGCGTAGCTGCCGACCCCGACGCCCGGGCAATGGTGCTCACCGGCGAAGGTGTCGCCTTCTCAGCAGGTGGCGACTTCGAGGCACTACAGGACCTTCTGGACGGCGACCGCGACAATGCCGTGACAGAGTTGCGACACGCCAACGAGGGCATCAAGGCGATAGCCGGGCTGCCCGTGCCCACTGTCGCCGCAGTCAACGGTGATGCCTTCGGAGGCGGTGCAGCAGTCGCCCTCACCACCGACTTTCGCGTGATGAGCGACGGGGCCCGACTGGGTTTCGTGTTCTCGCGCCTCGGCCTGTCTGGCGCCGACACGGGCGCCAGCTGGTGGCTGAACCGCCTGGTCGGGCCCGTTAGGGCCATGGAGATCGTCACCCTCGGCGCCGTCTACTCCGCAGACGAGGCGCTGGCCGCCGGACTCGTTACCGAGGTGGCCCCGGCCGCGTCCTTCGACACGGCCGTCAAGGCCTTCGCCGAACGCCTGGCCTCGCTTGCGCCCCTTGCAGCTCGGGGCAACAAGGTGGCGTTCAAGGGCATAGAACAGCGCTCCCTGGCCGAGCATCTCAACCTTGAGGCCGAGGTCCAGGCCGATGCCATCTGCTCAGAGGACTTCCGGGAGGGCCTTGAGGCCACAAGATCCAAGCGAACACCGTCGTTCAGGGGGAACTGATGGACGTATACCTGTCACCAGACCAGTTGGCCATGCGGGCCGAGGTGCGCGCATTCCTCGATGAGGAGTACCCGCTGGAACGCATCACCCAGATGGAGCGCGACGAGGAATATCCCGACGAGTTCTACCGATCGTGTGCAGAGCGCGGCTGGACAGGCATACCGGTACCCACCGAGCACGGCGGATCTGACGGCTCGGTTGTGGACCTGTGCGTGTTCGTCGAAGAGGTCGGCAAGACCTCAATTTCTCTCGCCACCCTCTACATCACCGGAACCATCTTCGGATCGCACGCCCTCCACATCTGCGGCTCATCCGAACAGGCAGCCCGGTACCTGCCGGCCATCGTGACCGGAGACAAACGGTTCGCCCTGTCGATGTCTGAACCCGGTGCCGGATCGGACTTTGCCGGAATGGAGACCACAGCCGAGAAGGTGGACGGTGGCTGGAGGATTAGCGGCGTGAAGGGACCGATCTCAGGTGCCGAGCGAGCCGAGATCATCATCACCGCTGCCCGAACCAACACCTTTCCGGACCAGCCCCGCCAGAAGGGGATCACCCTGTTCCTTGTCGACAACCAGGCCGACAACCCGACGCCGGGCCTCAGCTTCGAGTGCCGTCAGCACCTGGCCATGAAGGCCCTCATGGTCAACGACGTCACCTACGACAGCGTGTTCGTGCCTGACGATGCCGTGCTCGGCGAGGTGGACGATGGCTGGGTGAACCTGGCAAAGCTGATGGACCCGGAGCGCCTGGCGAATGCCGCCCAGTCCATCGGTGTCGCCCAGGCGGCGCTCGATGACGCCGTGGTGTACGCCAACAACCGGGAGCAGTACGGCGGGCCCATCGCCCGGTTCCAGGCGGTTACCCACCCTCTCGCCGAGTCGCAGGCCGAGGTGGCTGCTGCACGACTGCTCGTCTACGCCGCAGCCCACAAGCGCGACGTCGAGGGACCCTGTCCAATGGAGGCTTCCATGGCCAAGATGCTCGCCAACAACGTGGCCGGTCGTGCTACGACCGCCGCCATGCAGGTCGCTGGAGCACGCGGCTGGGAAGCCGAATCGCACTTCCTGCGACGCAACCTGGAGGTCCGCGGCTGCGAACTCGGCGGGGGAACGAGCCAGATCCAGCGCAACATCATCGCCCACCACATGGGCCTGCGGACAAGGGGCTGACCGTGAAGGCACTGGTTCTGGGGGAACCCGGCGAGATCAGCCTGAACGATGTCGCCGAACCCGTTCCCGCTGACGGCGAGGTGCTGATCGCAGTCGATGCAGCCGGTGTCTGCGGTACCGATCGCCACATCGTGGCCGGCGACCTGGGGGTTCCACCCGGAACCGTCCCCGGACACGAAATCGCAGGCACGATCCTGGAGATCACACAAGGGGTTGAGGGCTGGAACCCTGGAGACCGGGTGGCCGCATTCGGTCAGGTCACCTGCGGCACCTGCCATGCGTGTCTGGCCGGCCGGTCGAACCGCTGCCGCCGACCCGAGATCCTTGGAATGGCCCGTCAGGGCGGGTTCGCAGAGCGGATCGCCCTGCCCACCTCAAGCCTCATAGCTCTTCCCGACGAGGTGCCCGACGGGGTGGGAGCCATTGCCTCGGACGCCATAGCCACGCCGTTCCACGCCCTCACAACCGTCGGCAGGCTGCAGGTCGGCGAGACCGTCGTCATCATCGGTGCGGGAGGCCTGGGAGTGCACGCCGTGCAGCTGGCCCGCCTCTGCGGTGCAGCGCGCGTGGTTGCCGTCGACCCGTCACGAGAAGCACGTGATGCCGCCATGACAGCAGGTGCCGACGAGGTGTTCGACCCAGAGGCCGAGGAGGAGCCGGCACGAGCCCTGCGCCGTGTGGCCCGCGGTGCCACGCTGGTCCTGGAGTGCGTGGGGCGCTCTGAAACAGTCGAACTGGGATTGGCGGCCCTGTCCCCGGGTGGTCGCCTCGTGGTTGTCGGGGTCGGCTCATCCAGACCGAAGTTGCCTCCGCTCGGGATGTTCATAGGCGCAGAGTTGAGCGTCCACGGCTCGTTCGGGTCCACTCCGTCCGAAATCCAGACGGTGCTCGGCCTGATCAGCACCGGCAGGCTCGACGTCTCCAGGTCGGTACAGCGCGAGGTGCCCCTGGCCGGTGCAGCCAAGATCTTTTCAGAACCGTTCGGACCCGCCAGAACGGTAATCATCCCCGAGGAGCACCCATCATGAGCGATCAGGTACTTGTGGACATCGCCGACAGGGTCGGCACGGTGACCCTCAACCGACCCGAACGGTTGAACACGCTCGACCACGACACGCTGGACCTGCTCATCGACGCACTGGCCCAGGTCGCCGCTTCCGACGACGTGGGGGTTGTCGTGCTTGCCGGGACGGGAAGGGTCTTTTGCGCCGGAGCTGACCAGGCCGAGATGGTCGAGCGTGCGCCACAGGAGTGGGAGCCGATCGTGCGTCGCTACCTGGACCCGGTTCGCGCCATCGTGGGCATGGACAAGCCCGTCATAGCCGCCCTCCACGGTGACACCGTCGGCGGCGGTCTGGGCCTGGCGCTGGCATCTGACTTCCGCATAGCCGCCGAGGGCATCCGCCTCGGTGCCCCCTTCACGCCCATCGGCCTAGCGGGCTGTGACATGTCGGCCGGTTGGTTCCTTCCCCGGCTGGTCGGCCTTGGGGCGGCGACCGAGATGATGTTCACCGGCCGTCTGGTCGGCGCCGACGAGGCACTCGACATCGGACTCGTACACCGGGTCGTGGCCCCCGACGAGTTCACCGACCATGTCGCCGAGTTCGCCGCCAGGTTGGCAGCCGGGCCGCCGATTGCCCATGCCTGGACCAAGCGGGCCATCCACCGCTCCCTCGGCGTGGACATGGACGCGGAGTTCGAGTTTGAGATCTTCGCCCAGGTGCAGTGCATCCAGACCGAGGACCATCACGAAGGGGTCGCGGCCTTCCGGGAGAAGCGGCGACCGGAGTTCCGCGGTGTCTGAGCTATCGGCCAGCAGGGAGTCGTTCAGGGCCGAGGTGGCCAGGTTCACCGCCACCGAGATCACCCCCAACGCGACTGCATGGGACCAGGCCAACCCCGAGGGTTCCTACCCGATGCACCTGTTCACGAAGTTGGGCGAACTGGGCTGGCTGGGCGTCGGATTCGACGAGTCGCTGGGAGGCTCCGGCGGCGGACCGATCGACCGGTGCATCCTCTTTGAGGAACTGGCCTACGGCTCGGCCGGAGCCGCTCTCGGCCTCTACGTCCACACGGCCCTGGCTGTCGGTGCTCTCGCAAACATCGCCGATCGGGAACTCGCCGAACGCTTCGTGCCCGGAATGCTTGCCGGCACCACGACCGGAGCATGGGCCTACGCCGAACCCGACTCGGGCGCCGACGTCACCCGCGTGAGGCTGGCAGCACGACGCGACGGCGAGAACTTCGTGCTGAACGGATCGAAGATGTACATCACCAACGCCACCTTCGCCGACGTGATCCTCGTCGTGGTTCGCACCTCGGGAGAGCCCGGAAAGCTGGCCGGCCTGTCGGTTCTGGCCGTCGACGGCGAATCGCCCGGACTGACCCGCAGTTCAATGCACAAGTTGGGGATGCGCCCCTCGGAGCTGGCTGAACTCCACTTCGAGGACTGCGTTGTCCCGGCCGACCGGCTGATAGGAGAGTTGGACAATGGGTTCCGGCAGTGCCTGGCGGTGCTCTCGCAGGGAAGGGTGTTTGCGGGTTCGCTTGCCCTGGGCCTCGGTCGGGCGGCCCTGGATGCAGCCGTCGCCCACGTAGGGAGCAGGGAGCAGTTCGGCGGCCCGCTGGCAGCCAAGCAGGTCGTGCGTGCGACCATCGCTGACATGACAACCCGCCTGCGAACGGTCCGCCACCTCGTCGACTCGGCTGCCGAGAAACTGGAGGCCGGCGAGGACTACGACACCGACGCCTCCATCGCCAAGCTGGTTGCCTCCGAGACCGCCACATGGGTGAGCGAGCGCTGCCTCCACCTCCACGGCGCACAGGGATTCATGCTGGAGAGCCCAGCCCAACGCTTCTACCGGGACTGCAAGATCAACGAGTGGGGCGAGGGCGCCAACGAACTACAACGCGAGATGATCTTCGAGGCCGTCTCGCGGGGATTCAGGCCATGACCCCGACAGAGACCGTCAACGCATTCATCGCCGCCATCGAACGCAGGGATGTGGAGGCGGCCATCGCGCTCGTGACCGACGACGTCTCCTACGAGAACATGCCTATGCAACCCATAGTCGGACCAGATGCAATGGCAGCGACCCTCGAGATGTTCCTCGCGCCTGCGTCAGAGGTTGAGTGGCCGATCCTGCGCCAGCTCGAGGTTGGCAACGTGGTCGTAAACGAGCGACTGGATCGGTTCAGGATCGGTGACGGCTGGCTCGAGTTGCCGATTGCCGGGGTGTTTGAGGTGACGGACGGGAAGATCAGCCTCTGGCGCGACTACTTCGACATGGCCACCTACTCCAGCCAGATGGCCGAGTTGACCAGCGCCTGATGGAACCTCCTGACGCCCCGATCCGCCGCGACACCTCTCCACTCGCCGAGTTCCTCCAGGTTGACCAGGACGGCGAGGGCATGTGCAGGGTGTCTATAGACCCGGTCCACCTCAGCCCCAACGGCACAATGCACGGCGGTGCCCTGTTCACCATGTTCGACACGGCCATGGGTACCGCTGCAGCAGGGCACCTGGCGGAGGGCCAGATGTGCGTGACCATGGAGATCCAGATCCGCTACCTGAAGCCCATCTTCGAAGGCGAGGTCGAGGTTCACGGCACGGTGCTGCACCCCGGGAGGCGCATCATCCAGACAGAGGCACGCGCAACCAGCGGCGGCAGGCTCGTGGCCTCGGCCACCGGTTCGTTCGTGGTGCTCGACAGGGAGAGACCGGTACCAAGTTAGTTACCGCGACCCGGATGGACACTAACGTGGCCTCCGCCCGGCGAAGACGGGCTTCCTCCAGGAGGTACCGGAAGTGAGCAACTCGGATCAACCAGGCGGATTCCACCATGTCGCCTACGCGTGCCGCGACATCCACGAGAACCACCGCTTCTACGAGGACCTGATCGGCCTGGAGCTGGTCAAGACCGAGGTGACACCGTACGGCGAGGGCTTCTTCCGACACACCTTCTACGACACCGGGGACGGCTCCTGTCTGGCCTTCTTCGACCTTCACGGTGTCGGCGAGGAGGACAAGGACCGGACCGGCATTTCGACCGGCCTCGGCATGCCTCTCTGGGTGAACCACATCGCCCTGAAGCGCAACGAGGAACAGACCGCTGTCATCTCAGGGCGACTGAACGAGGCGGGCCACGGCACCTACACCCTGGAACACGGCTGGTGCCGCTCGACCTACGTGACGGACCCGAACGGAATCTCCCTGGAGTTCTGCGTTGACACCCCCGGCTTCGAACCGGACCGCCAGCGGGCCCTGGAGCTGTTCGACGCTGTACCCGAGGGCACGGCGAAGGTCGTCTGAGACAGGCTCGAACACATGCCATCCGTCGAGTGCCGCTTCGTCTCCCTGGACTCCCCCACCGGAGCCCAGAACGGTGCCGGCTTCATGCCCACCCAGGGGCTCTACCACCACACCCCGGGGACCTCACCGAAGACGGCTTTCATAGCCTCGCACTACAACGTGGACTTCTCAGAGCACTATCTGGCTACCCGGCTGGCTGGGCTCGGCTACGGGTTCCTCGGCTGGAACACGCGGTTCCGCGGCGTGGAACAGTTCTTCACCCTCGACAACGCCCTGGTCGACATCGGGGTGGGGGTGCAGTGGCTACGCGAGGAGGCCGGCGTCGAGACCGTGGTCCTCATGGCCAACTGCGGCGGCGGATCGCTAATGGGCGCCTACCAGGCCCAGGCCGCTGCAGGGGTGCTTCGGCCACTGCTGGACCGTCCGGTTCCGGATGCCGCCCTGGGCCTGTCGCCGGCCGACCTCTACGTGTCGCTGAATGCCCACCCGGGCCGGCCCGAGGTACTGACCAACTGGTTCGATCCATCCCTGACAGACGAGAACGACCCGGCATCGGTGGACCCGGCGCTTGACATGTACGACCCGACCAACGGCCCGCCCTACCCGCCCGAGTTCGTGGAGAGATACAGGGCCGCCCAGGTAGCCAGGAACAACCGCATCACCGACTGGGCGTTGGCCGAACTGGAGCGTCTGCAGGGGCTGGGCCTCTACGACCGCCTGTTCTCCATGTCGCGCACGTGGGCGGACCTGCGCTTCCTGGACGGCAGCATCGACCCGTCGGACCGTGAGGTCGGTACCTGCTACGCGGGTGACCCCAGGTTCGCCAACTACAGCCCCTTCGGAATCGGTTCCTCGAACACCATCCGGACATGGCTGTCGATGTGGAGCCTCGAGTACTCCCAGTGCCGGGGCGCCCCCAACCTGGCCGAGGTGACCGTGCCGTCACTGGTGATCCAGAGCATGGCTGACGCAGGCGTGTTCACCTCAGATGCCCAGATGATCTTCGACGGCCTGGCGGCCGATGACAAGCAACTGGAGTGGGTTACCGGAGACCACTACCTGCAGGACCCCTCCAATGCCAGGGACAACGTGGCGGGCATGGTCCACGACTGGGTCTCAGACCGCCTGGGGTAACCCGATCTTCCGGATACTCAGACGTAGTCGGCGTACTTCTCCAGGTGGCGTACCGGGGTCGACATGGCGTCCTTGCGGAACGGGTCGCCCAGTTCCTTTGTGCACATGATCTCGATGACCGTTGTCCTGCCGTCGTTCATCTGGGCGTCGATGGCCGCCGTCAACGCCGGGCCGACCTCGTCAAGCTGGTCGACCCGCACTCCGGTTGCTCCCATGGCGGTGGCGATGTCTGCATAGCTCTCGCCGCCCTCCAACTCGCCGGCGACGAACCGGTTGTCGTAGAAGTCCACCTGATTCTTCTTCTCGGCACCCCACTGGCGGTTGTGGAACACGATGGCGGTGACGGGGATGTCGTGGCGGACGGCGGTCATGATCTCGACCATGCTCATCGCCCAGGCGCCGTCGCCCGCATAGGACACGGCCGGGCGGTCCGGGGCTGCCGCCTTGGCGCCGATGATCGTCGGCAGCGCGTAGCCGCAGTTTCCCCAGCTCATGGCGGCAAAGAATGACCGTGGCTCCTCAAAGCGCATGTAGCTGTTTGCGACCGAGTTGATGTTGCCTATGTCTGTTGACACCATCACGCGGGGCGGCATGGCCTTCTCGAGTTCCCGGAGCACCTGGCGGGGGTGAAGCCAGTTGCCCTCCTCGTCGATGGACTCCTTGATCATGTCGATGCTGAAGTCGTCGGTCTCGTGGGTCCATTCGTCGAGCTCGGCCTCCCAGGTGGCCTTCTCGCCGGCGGTCGTGGCGGCCCTCTCGTCACGGGTGGCGTCACAGGTCAGGGTGCGATCGGCGAGACGTGCGGTCAGCGCCCGTGCGGCAGCGCCGGCGTCACCGCAGATTCCGACGGTGGCCTTCTTCACGAGCCCGATCATCTTGGCGTCGGCGTCGACCTGGATGACCTTGGCATCGGCGGGCCAGTAGTCCATGTCGTACTGCGGCAGAGTACCGAACGGGCCCAGGCGCGTACCGAGAGCCAGCACCACATCGGCCCTTGCGATCAGGCGCATTCCGGCCTTGGAGCCCTGGTAGCCAAGAGAGCCACACCACTGGGGATGGCTGGCCGGGAACGAGTCGTTGTGGAGATACGAGTTGACCACGGGGCAGCCGAGGCGTTCAGCCAACTCGATGGCCTCGGCCATGGCGTCCCCCATGACGACACCGCCACCGGAGATCATCACCGGGAACTCGGCTGATGCCAGCAGGTCGGCGGCCTCGTCGAGGCTCTGCTCCCCTCCGGCGCCGCGCTCGATGCGAATCGGTTTGGTGATCTCCACGTCGATGTCGCCGAAGAACCGGTCGCGGGGAATGTTCAGCTGTGTCGGACCCATTTCCAGGATGGCCCGGTCGAAGCATCGGGCGGTGATCTCGGCCATTCGGTTCTCGTTGGCGACATGACCCTGGTACTTGGTGAACTCCTCGAACATGGGGAGTTGGTTGGCCTCCTGGAAGCCACCCAGCCCTATGCCCATGGTTCCGGTCTCGGGTGTGACTATCACGACGGGGCTGTGTGCCCAGAAGGCGGCTGCTATGGCGGTGACGCAGTTGGAGATGCCGGGGCCGTTCTGGCCGATGATGACCCCGTGGCGTCCGCTGACCCTGGCGTAGCCGTCGGCCATGTGGGCGCCGCCCTGTTCGTGCACTACGGGTACGAGGCGGATTCCACCGGGGGCGAAGATGTCCATGGCGTCCATGAACGCCGAGCCCATGATGCCAAAAGCGGTGTCAACGCCGTTGGCAACAAGTGTCTCGACGAACGCCTCACTGGGGGTCATGCGGGTCATTGGCTTCTCCTGAAGATGGTCACTGGCGCACGGCAAAAGGCCACCGTGCAGGTGAAGTGAGAGACTATAACTATTCCGTGAGTATGTCTACTCCGAGGCGTTCCAGGACCTCCAGGCAGGCCTCCAGGTCGGTGACCTCGACGTACTCGTCGGGGCGGTGGGCAACGGCGATGTCGCCGGGGCCCCACACCACGGCCGGTATGCCGGCCACCTGGAACAGACCGGCCTCGGTGCCGTACGAGACCACACCGGTCGGGGTCTCACCCAGGAGCGCCTGCATCACCTCAAGCGCCGGCGATGTCTCATCCCAGACAAGGCCGTCCACCTCGCAGACCACCTCGGTCTCTATCAACGCCCCCGGATGCACGGTCCGCATCTCGGCCAACAACTGCTCCTCCAGAACCGTCATCGAGTCCTTGACGAACGAGACGTCAGACGGCTGTACGGGTCGCATCTCCCACTCAAAGGAGCACTCCGCGGCCACCACGCAGCGACCCTGGCCACCGACGATCGTTCCGACATTGGTCGTGGTGTGGGCCGGCTCGTACGGGCTGTCGGCCGGTGCCAGAGCCACGAGTTCTGTTCCCAGAGCCATCAAGCCGGCAATCCAACGGGTGGCGTAGTGCACGGCACTGACGGCCGTAGCCGGTTCGGAACTGTGGCCGTTCAGGCCCGTGACCGTCGTGGTGTACTCGTAACAGCCCTTGTGGGCGCCGATCACCTGCATTCCGGTGGGCTCGCCGACAATCGCCGCCGCCGGCCTGGGGCCCTTTCGCAACAGGTCATCAAGCAGAACGGGTGCACCGTGGAAGCCGTCCTCCTCGTCGAAGGTGAGCACCACGTGCAGGGGCCTCGTGAGTTCCAGTTCGGCAAAACCCGGCAGCAGGGCGAACACACAGGCGATGAAGCCCTTCATGTCGGCTGAACCCCGCCCGTAGACACGCCCGTCACGGCGCGACGCCTCAAACGGCGGCGTGGTCCAGTCGTCTGGATCCACGGGTACGACGTCGCTGTGCCCTGAGAGCACGATGCCACCGTCGCCACCGGGACCGATTGTTGCGAACACGTTGGCCCGGGTGCCGTCGGCGTTGTGGGTCAACCGGACATCTGCACCAACCGCCTCGAGCCGGGCGACGCAGTACTCGACCATGTCCAGGTTGGGCGTGAGCGCCACGGTCTCAAAGGCGATCAGATCGTCGAGGATCGCCAGCGCCTCCTCGAGTAGGGGGTTGCCGCTCACGACTTGACGAACAACTCGCGCGGATAGTTGGCCAACGTCTCAGCCGCCCCCTCGTCGCGGATCACGAAACTCTCGGTGATCTCAAGGCCCCAGTCATCCATCCAGAGGCCCGGCATGAAGTGGAACGTCATGCCGGGTTCCAGAACCGACTCGTCGGTCGGGCGGAATGAGATGGTCCGCTCACCCCAGTCGGGGGGATAACTCATGCCGATCGGGTAACCGCATCGACCCTCCTTGTGGAGGCCGTACCTCTCCATTGTCTCGTAAAGGGCGTTGGCGACGTCACAGGCCCGGTTACCGGCACGAGCGGCCTCCAGCCCCGCCTCGAGACCCTCGATGAGGGCCTTCTCGGCCTCGAGCATCTCGGGCGGCGGCGTCCCCAGATAGGCCGACCTGCACAACGGCAGCTGGTAACGCCGGTGTGCGCCGGCAATCTCAAAGAAGGTGCCGGCTCCGCGCTCGAACGGCTTGTCGTCCCAGGTCAGGTGCGGTGCCGAGGCATCTGCACCGGTAGGGAGCATCGGAACGAACGCCGCATAGTCGCCACCGAACTCCTCTGTGCCCGAAATCCCCGTGCGGTAGATCTCACCCACCAGGTCGCACTTTCGGATGCCCGGCTCGAACAGCTCGCGGATGCGGTCGTGCATGAGCTCCACAATGCGCGCGGCTCGGCGCATGTACACGAGTTCCCGGTCGGACTTGATGCCCCGCTGCCAGTTGACCAATCCGGTGGCGTCGAGGACCTCTGCCTCAGGAAGAGAGGCCACGAGGTTCTGGTGGGCCGCAGCCGAGTAGTAGTAGTTGTCCAGCTCAACCCCGATCCGTGCAGAACCGAATCCGAGGTTGGTGAGCAGCCCACCCAGCTGACCGAAGGCGTGGCGTTCAGCGGACATGACATGGTCGTCGGAGTAGTCGAGGATGCGCGATTCATCCATGTACACGGTGCGCCGAGCCCCGTTGGCGTCCATTCGCCTTCCCCACCACCACGGCTCTCCGTCGTGTGAGACCACGACCGCCTGAGGCGTGTAGAAGGACCAGCCGTCGTAACCCGTCAACCACCCCATGTTGGACGGGTCGGCAGCAACCATCACCTCGATGCCACGCTCGTCCATGGCCGCCCGCACCTTGGCCAGGCGCTGCGCGTACTCGTCACGGCTGAACGGAAGGTCTACGTCGGACACCGGCACAAGATAGCCGTCACGTCGGAGCCCCATCCGTGCAGCCGCGATGGACGACGGGGTTGACCTTGAACCTCAGACGCGACACGATTCCGCCGCCCTTCCAGAACTAGTTCCGAATCCAGGAGCACCATGCCAATCCACTTCACGCCCGAGGAGATGCAGGCACGCAAGGACCGTGCCGCTGCAGCTATTGCCGGCGCGGGTCTTGATGCCCTGCTGGTGTTCAAACAGGAGTCCATGTACTGGCTGACCGGCTACGACACGTTCGGCTTCTCGATGTTCCAGTGCATGGTCGTCACAGCCGACAGGCACATCACCCTCCTCACCAGGGCACCCGACCGGGGTACGGCGCTCTACACCTCCGATGTCTGTGACCTGCGCATCTGGGTCGACGTCGAGGGAATGAACCCGGCTATCGATCTGAAAGCGGTGCTCGACGATCTGGGCCTTGCCGACTCCAGGGTCGGCATTGAGTTGGACTCATACGGCCTGAAGGCCTCCAACTGGCGCCTCGTCGAGGCCCAGCTGGACGGCTACCTGACCTGGACCGACGCCTCAACGCTCATCCAGGAACTGCGCCGCACCAAGAGCCCAGCCGAACTGGCCTACGTGCGCCGCGCCGCAGAGCTGGCCGACGACGCCTGGGACGAGGCGGTACGCCTGACCGCCGGCGGTGTCAACGAGGCCGAGATCCTCGCAGCCATGCAGGGAGCCGTATTCCTGGGCGGCGGCGACTACGCCGGCAACGAACTCATCATCGGCTCCGGACCGGGGGCGCTGATGGTTCGCTACACGTCGGGCCGCCGCACCCTCGACCCGGACGACCAGCTCACCCTGGAGTGGTGCGGTGTGCAGCGCCGCTACCACGCAGCCATGATGCGCACGATCCTCGTAGGTGATCCCGACCCTGTACAGGTCGACATGCACCGGGCATGCGAGGAGGCACTGCTCGCATGTGAGGCCGCCATCGCCCCCGGCAGCACCATGGGCGACGTCTTCACGGCCCACGCCGACGTGCTCGATGCCGCCGGCTACCGGAAGCACCGCCTCAACGCCTGCGGCTACGGCATGGGTGCCGTGTACGCCCCGGTCTGGACCGACTGGCCCATGATCTACGAGGGGAACCCACTGGCCTTCGAGGCGGACCAGACCTACTTCCTGCACATGATCCTGTTGGACCTCGACGACCAGCGGGCAATGACCCTCGGCCATACCGTCGTCGTCACCGACGGAGGCTGTGAGCGCCTCAGCCGATCGAACCTCGACCTGGTCATGGCCTAGGGATGCTTCCCAACATCGACTTCGACGATGGTCGCCACAGCCGGGCCAGGCTGGGGTTCGTGTTGCTGGCCATGGAGCAGACCATCGAAGAGGACATGACGCACCTCGCCCCACCCGGCGTGGGCATCCACTTCTCACGGGCTCCCATGTCCAACGAGGTCACCGCCGCCAACCTTGCTGCCATGGTTGACGGGCTGGCCGACTCAGCGGCGTTGATCCTTCCCGACGGCGACCTGGACGTTGTCTGCTACGCGTGCACGTCGGGTTCGGTGGTCATGGGCGAGGACGTCGTACGTGCCGAGTTGGCCAGGGGCCGTCCGGGGGCTGTCCCAACGACGCTGGTATCAGGCGTGTTCGCCGCCCTCGAGGCCCTCGGAGCCCGGAAGGTGGTGGTAGCCACCCCGTATCTGGACGAGGTGAACCGCATCGAGGTCGACTACATGGAAGGCCTCGGCTACGAGGTGCTCGACCTGGTCGGCATGGGCCTCACCTACGACGCAGACATGGTGAGGGTCACCCCCGACTACATCCGCGACCTGGCCATCAGCGTCGACAGGCCCGACGCCGATGCCATCTTCGTGAGCTGCGGGGCGCTGCGCACCGTCGATGTCATCGACGAGATCGAGGAAGCCACCGGCAAGCCCTGTGTGGCCAGCAACCAGGCAATGCTGTGGCACTGCCTGCGCCTGGCCGGAATAGACGATCGGCTCGAGGGCCTGGGCCGCCTCTTCAGAGAGCACTGATCACAGTTCAGCGCGACCGATAGACATCCCTTCGGTGCTGAATCCGGTGGATCACGACGACCTGCTCGTCTTCGAGGATCTCGTAGACGACTCTGTAGTCGCCGCGCCGCGCCGATTGCAGACCGGCAAGTTCGCCAACCAGGGGCTTGCCAACCCGGTAGGGGTTGTGGGCGATCACACCGTGGACCGTCTCAAGCGCTGCAGCACGAACCTTGTCCGGTAGTTGGTCGAGGTGTCGACGTGCGACCCTGGTTACCAGGATTTCGTACATACCCCGACCTCAGCGGTCGTCGATCAACGGTTCCAGGTGTCCTTCGGCGGCTTCCTGCCGCGACTGGCGAATCGACGCCATGAGGTCGTCGTCACGCATGATGTCGAGTGACTCCTCGAGGGACTCGAGATCATCGGGGCTGACCATCACAAACGATGGCCGTCCGTTCCGGGTTACCAGAACACGATCGTGTTGGACCTCTATCCGGTCAGCCAGCTCTGAGAGATGTGTCTTCACCTCGGAGAACGGCAGCGTGTCAGTCATTGGTCAATATTATGACCTATTTCTTCCGACAAGACAACACCACCGTGACCACGAAGTCCACAACCAGTCATCCCAGCCTCAGAGAGCGCCCCGGGGGGCCTCAAGGGACTCAAGCAGGGCCCTGAAGTGTTCCAGAGGGGGAATCTCGACACCGGCCCGCTTGCCGTGATCGTCTTCCAGAATCCGCAGCCGAACCGCATCGTCGGCAAACTCGTTGGACTCGAACTCGTCGACCTCGACGTCTGACATCACCCCGCCCTGCATTGAGAGCGTGTACTGCGAGGCCGGCGACAGCCGGTCGTGGTAGCCGGGATCACGTGCACACAGGAAGCGCTTCGCCGCCACATGCAGGCGGACCGGTTCAGAAACCGCCGGGCCAAAGCGTTCGGCCACCCAGGCTCCGCCACTGTCGGCGTGGGAATAGATGCCGAAGTCGTCATCGGGTTCACCCAACCAGTGCCCAACGTCGTGCATGAGGCAAGCGGCGACAAGAGAGTCAGGGCATCCCTGCTCATCTGCGGCCGCCGCGGTGAGGAGTGCGTGCTCTGCGATGGTCACGTTCTCGCCGTAATTGCACCGTCCCAGATCGGCCATCAACGCGGCAAACTCCTCAAAGGCGTTGTTCACGGCGTGATCGTCAACCCTGGCGTGTGGAGAAAACCAGCGATACGCCAAGGCCAACCATGACAAGGCCTCCGGCTCCACCGATCTTCTCGAGGCGACGCGGCGAGCCCACGAACCAGGTTCTTGCCATACCCGCCACCAGGCCCCAGGCACTGTCAAGAACCAGAGCGATCACCACGAACACGAGGCCCAGCACCGCCATCTGGGAGGAGGCAGGCGCCCCGCCGGCCTCAACGAACTGAGGCAGGATCGCCGTGAAGAACAGCACCGTCTTGGGATTCGTCAGACCAACCACGAATCCGTCCAGCACCAATGACCGCCGACGCCGGACAGTACCGGCGGCATCAAGAACCTGTGAGAGCTCCCTCCGGTGTCGGACGGCCTGCACGCCAAGCCATACCAGATAGCCGGCGCCTACCAACTTGACCACCGTGAAGGCAGCTACCGAGCGCTCCACCACCGCACCCAGGCCGACCGCCACCAGCAGAACCTGCAGGTAGAGGCCACCGGCGTTTCCGACCACGGTCAACAGGGCCGCCCGGCGACCCAGTGACAGGGCACGGCTGATGACGAACATGACGCTCGGCCCGGGAATGGGAACCAGAATGATTGAAAGTGTGGCGAAGGCGACAAGGGCTGCGACCGGGGGCATCGGCCCAGCCTTACAGTCGCGGGGAGGTCAGTGCCTACCGGATTTCCGGGCGTGCCCGTTCAGGAGAGCCGCCCCCGCCTCTGCATCATCGACCGTGACGATCAGGTCTGGTGCTCCATGCCGATCGACCTTCAGCGAGGTGCCGGACCTGATGACAATCGCCCGCACGCCCGGGCGGGCCCGGTAGCCCCAGCCGCCGTAGCTGAACGGCCGGAGATCGATCACCTCGGCACCGGCCACATCTGCAATCGGAACCTTCCAGCGGGGCCAGCGGGCGGGCCCCACCGCAACGCTCAGGCCGTGTTCATCAACGCGTACGACCACCGACGAAAAGGACAGCACGATCAGTGCAATGACCGCCTCCAGGGCCCGGGCCCACAGTGCCAACCCCGGCATGAACAGCGCACTGACAGCCACACCCAATACCACCAGAAGCAGGCCCCACGACGACGCCCGTCCGCTCCACACGCCGGGTACTACCTCAACCATCTCGAATCGACTCCCTACTGGCTCCGGTGATCAGAGTACGAGAAGAACCACGGGCAGGGTCAGGGCCGACACCAGAGTTGTCAGGACCACCGCCGCGGTAACCCGTTCAGGCGCAAGGTCGCTCTCGATAGCTATGACCGCAGCGAACACCGCCGGCGGCATCGCCGACTGAATCACGACGGCATCCAGGAAGTCGCCGCCTAGCGACAGTGCAGAAGCCGCCAACCCTGCGACAAGGGGCGCCAGCGCCAACTTGGCGATCAGCACCACGCCCAGGTCGTTGGACCATGACGGCCGTCCGCTCTTGATCAGCTGCATCCCCAGGGTCAGGAGCATCACAGGGATGAGGGCATCAGCCAGGAGCCCGATCGAACGGTCGACCACGACGGGCAGATCCACACCAGAGAGGTTGACCAGGAGCGAGATGGCACCGGCGATTGCCATCGGCGTGGCCAGTGCACGCCCGAGAGCCGGTAGCGGCGACCTGGACCGCGCTTCGGCGAGGCCGACGCTCAACACAAGGCCGGTCAAGTTGATGGTGAGCATCAGAACGCCTGCAATGGGCAGTGCCTGCTCACCGAGGAAGAACGCCACAATGGCCAGACCGGCGTTGCCGACGTTGCCATAGGAACTTGTGATGGCCGCCGCCGCCGTCAGCTCGTAGCCTGCCCCGGTGATCCGTGACCACAGGACCGCCAGCGCAACGGCTGCCGCCATCCCGGCCAGACCCGCCAGCACCAGACGAACAACCACGCCGCGCTCCAGATCGGCTCCCGCCAGCACGGCAAAGATGAACGCCGGCCCGAACACGTTGTAGGCAAGACGGGAGAGCCCACCGATGCCTACGTTCAGCCTCGGCCCGAGTGCGGCACCCAGACCGACGAGGATGGCGACCGGCGCCAATACGTCAAAGATCACGTTCGCCACCGACATGGTCACCAATGATGCCCGACAGGCCGACCTCTACGGCCTACCGGGCACCGATGGTCATCAAATTCCCGTAACGGACTCCACCAGGTACCTGCCAACCCGCACCCGGCTCTCACGGCCAGGAACCGGATTCTGCGACATGAGCATCACACCCTGTGCCCATCGTCAGCCTGACTCCAGAGAAGTGAGAGGGACCAAGGTCCCGATCCAGCTGCAACACCGGTCACCTACCATCCAGAGGTGTGTTGACATGCTGAGACGGTGTTCGGTATCTGTTCTCGCCAGTTGAGGCCGCAGAACACGGACTCAGTCGGCAATCAGGTCACCTCTGAACCGCCCGGATCAGATAACGATCACACGACCTTCTCGAGAAGGGAAACCGACCATGCACGACATATTCAACGCCTGTGAGTGGCTCCTGGATCGCCACATCGCAGAGGGGCGTGGTGACCGTACGGCGATCCGCTGCCATGGCGAGTCCGTCAGTTACGCAGAGGTGCTCGAACACACAGAGGCGGTAGCCACTGGCCTGCGGGAACTCGGCCTGCGGCCCGAGGAACGAGTGGCGCTGGTCATGCTGGACTCGGTCGAGTACGTCGCTGCCTTCCTGGCCGCACTCCGCATCGGCGCCGTCCCGGTCCTGACCAACCCACTCCTTCCGGGACGGGATCTGGGAATCATCATCGCCGATTCAAGGGCTCGGATTGTGGTTGTTTCGGATGAGCAGAGTGCCTCCATCCAGGACCTGTGCCAGGGAGCACCCGAGGTGGAACACGTAGTCACCACGTCCGGCGACTCGGGAACCGTCTCCTGGGCCGACTTCACGGCATCGACCGGCGACGGTGGACTCCACGAGACCTGGGCCGAATCCCCGGGATTCTGGCTCTGCACGTCGGGCACGACGGGGCTGCCCAAGTTGGCCATGCACCGTCACGGTGACCTCGTCGCCGCCTTCGAGGCGTACGCCACAAACGTACTGGGCGTTTTCGAGACAGATCGCTTCTACTCGGTTGGTCCGATGTTTCACGCCTACGGCCTGTGCAACTCGGTCACCTACCCATTCGCTGTCGGAGCAACATCCATCCTTGAACCGACCCGACCGCCGACACCGCAGCTAGTTGCCGACATAGTCAGCACTGAGAAGCCGACGCTGTTCTTCTGCATTCCCACCTTCCTGGCCGCCCTGAACAATGCCGAGATTGCAGACGACACGTTTGCCTCGGTCCGGTATGGCGTGTCCGCCGCCGAACCGCTTCCGGCAGAGACCTTCGAGCGGTTCAGGGAACGATTCGGAGTGACCGTCCTTGACGGAATCGGCTCAACTGAACTGCTCCACATCTTCCTCTCGAACACACCCGAGCGGTATCAGCCCGGAACCAGCGGGATACCGGTACCGGGCTACGAGATCCGGATCATCGACGAGGATGGAAACGACCAACCGGACGGGGAACTGGGGCAACTCCTCGTCCGCGGCGAGTCTGCGGCAACCGGGTACTGGTGCCGAACCGAGATGAACCGCTCCACCTTCCTCGGAGAATGGGTCCGTACCGGCGACCTCTATGTCCGCTCCAGCGACGGCTACTACACATACCTCGGACGTGCCGACGACATGATGCGCATCGGGGGTGAGTGGGTGTCGCCGGCTGAGGTCGAGGCCACGCTCATCGAGAACCAGACGGTGCTCGAGGCCGCTGTGGTAGGTGAACGCGACGAGGGCGACGTGCTCCGTGCGGTCGCCTACGTGGTCCCCGCGCCGGACGCCGAAGTGGACCCGGAGGAACTCACCGAGTGGTGCAGGAAGCGACTGGCCGGCTACAAGCGGCCACGACGCTACGAGATCGTCACAGACCTGCCGAAGACCGCAACCGGGAAGATCCAGCGCTACAAGTTGCGGTCATCCTGACCCACCACCACGGCCTGAGGCCCGTCCACACCCCGCTGTTCCAGAGGCAGACCTAGTCGTCTGTCACGAAGCCGGACTCCACGGCCGTACCATCGTCCCCGTTTCGCCATCTGGAGAACACGGACTCGAGCGTCGGAATCACCCCGCGTCGAAACCCCAGGAACAGGGCAACGATGACGATGCCGTACAGGACGACACGCAACTGGGCGAGCGAAATCAGGGCCTCGTCGAGAATGGTGAACACGACCGCCCCCAGAACCGGAGCCAGCAGCGAACCGATACCACCAAAGACAAGCATCACCAGGACGCGCACGTCGACGTCGCCGAACGCGTAGGTGGACGGCCCGATGAATCCGCGATGGAACGCAAACACCGCACCGGCGACCCCGAGCATCGCAGAACCGATCAGGGCCGCGTAGACGCGGTAGCGCGTAACGTCGACGCCGGCCAGTTCGGCCGCCACCTCATCGTCGCGGAGGGCCCTGAAGGCCCAACCGATGTGCGATCTCTGGAGTACCCGGTAGAGGACGAGATAGGCGACGACGAGTCCCAGGAACACGTAGTACGCCCCGACCTTCCCATCCAGCACCGTGTCGGATCCCGCATCGATCACCATTCCGGTCTCGCCACCGGTGAGGTCACGCCTTCCCAGGATGATGCTCTGGAAGGACAGCGAGAACGCCAGGGTGACGACACCAGTGAAGATCACATCGAGAGAACGGCTGACCGCTACCCAACTGAGCAGGCCACCAACCAGTCCGGCAAGCACGCCCGCGATCAGGATGCACACCAACATGGGAACCCCGGCCCGCTCGCTCAACATTGCCGCCGAGAATCCACCGATCCCGGCGAGGGCGCCGACACAGAGGAACAGTTGAGCGGTACTACCGAAGATCACGTTGAACGCGATCGCATACGCGGCGAACAGAAGGCCGGTGATGATCACCGTCATCATCGAACGCGAGTCGTGGTAGTTGATCGGCAGGAACGCCAGTAGCACTGCCACGATCAGGATGGGTGCGAAGTCACGACCAAGGGACCTGCCCGTCGTCGCTCCGGCATCGACCACGTCCTGAGCCAGGTGCGCGGCTCGACTTCTCACGTCCTACCCCCGAACAGACCACTCGGCCGGATCAGAATGGTGATGGCGGCTGCAGCCAACAACACGATCGTGGTGATGTAGGAGCCGATCGTGAACGCGCTGACCGTGTTCACTATACCGAGGAGGAGGCCAGCGAGGAATGCGCCCGACACGCTACCGAGCCCACCGACTACGGCGACGACGAGTGCCAGGATCGTCAGGCCGAACCCTGAGGTCACGGTAATCGGGGCGGTCATGGACCTGGTGACGGCCACCAGGCCGGCCAGCACCGCGCTCAGAACGAAGATCGTGCTTCGCACCGTCGCTGGACTCACACCGCACAACCGGGCACCCTCCTCATCCTGGATCACCGACCGCGTGGCCCTCCCGAAGGCGGAGAACTGTAGGAAGATGAAGAGAAGGAATCCGGCGACGAGGGCAATCGCCGAAGCCATCAGGGCGCCCCGGCTCATGGCTACGCCGAGGACTGAAACTGGGGCACCGGTGATGCGCACGCTCAGGGCCTCGATCGGATACCTCCACTCGAGGACACCGTCGATGATGGTTCCGACCCCCAGCATGAGGAGCAGCCCGAGGAGTACACGGCTCTCGCCGCTGAGCCGATAGACCGCCCGCATGAGGGTCAGGTCGACCAATAGGCCGAACAGGCCCACGGACAGCAGGCCCAGGAGAATGGCGACGCCCATGGACAACCCGGCATTGGTGGCACGGGCAATGACTATCGCTCCGAGAACCGCTATCTGCCCATGTGCCAGGTTCAACACCCCGCCGAGCCCGTACACGAGGGTCAGACCAACACCCAGGAGGCCAAGCTGCAGGCCCAGCACAACACCATCCAACAGGACAGCTGTCATATACGTCTCCTCATGTCACTCCCAGATAGGCACGTCGAACCTCGGGGTCGTCTGCCAGCTGGTTGGCCGTCCCGGTGAGTTGAATCCGGCCATGGTCCAACACATAGCCACGGTCTGCCAGCCCCAGGACGAGAGGGACCTGTTGTTCGGCGACAAGGATCGTCAACCCCTGCCGGCGTAGTTCACCCAGGGCTGCATAGGCCTCGATGGCGAGTTTCGGCGCCAGTCCCGTAGTCGGCTCATCCAGCACGAGAAGGCGGGGCCGAGACATCAGGGCCCGTGCCACTGCAAGCATCTGCTGCTCACCTCCACTCATCTTTCCTGCGTGCTGGGTCTTCCGCTCGCCAAGGCGCGGGAACAACTCATAGACGAACTCGAGCTGCTCAGTCTGATGCCGCTCCGGATATGCACCCAGGACAAGGTTTTCGCGTACCGACATCGTCGGGAACAGGTGCCGCTCAGCCGGCACGTAGGCGAGGCCGGAGCGTGAAGCCCTATGTGTAGCGAGGCCGGTGATGTCGATCCCATCAAAGTGCACCGTGCCCCCGGAAGGCCTCACGAGTCCACAGACTGCACGGAACAAGGTGGTCTTGCCGGCGCCATTGGAGCCGATCACAGCCACGACCTCGCCTTGACCAACGGTGAGTGCCGCACCATGGAGGACGTCCTGGCCCAGGTAGCCGGCAGAGACGTCGGAGACCCGCAGCAGTTCGTCAGCCATCCTCACCGATCTCCGCACCCAGGTACGCAGTCACAACTGCTGGATCGCGCATGACGACCTCCGGTACGCCATCCACCAGGCACCTGCCGAAATCCAGGACCACAACACGCTCAGCGAGGCTCATCACCGCCTTCATCACATGCTCGACCCAGATGACCGTCACACCAAGTTCATCTCGGGCCATCCGGACTATGTCGATCGATGCCTGGAGTTCGGTGTCGTTCAGCCCGGCCATGACCTCGTCGAGCAGGAGGAGCCGTGGGCGCCCCGCCAGCGACCGGGCAAGCTCGAGGAAGCGCTGCTGGTGCAGGTTCAGGGTTCCGACCTCCTCGTCGGCACGCCCGGCCAGGCCTACGAAGCCAAGAGCCTCCCTGGCGCGGGCGAGTGCGACCGAATCGGGCAGTCGACCATGGGCCGTACCGAACATGGCTCCCACGATGACGTTCTCCAGCACCGTCATCGATTCGAAGGTTCGAGGTGTCTGCAACACCATGGCAACGCCACGTTGCCTCACGGTGTGGGCCTGAAGTCCACCGATCTCCCCGCCGAGGAACCGTATGTTTCCACGGGTGGGCGGCTGAAGTCCGCTGATCATCTTCAGAAGGGTGCTCTTTCCGGCGCCGTTGGGGCCGACGAGGGCGAGAATCTCGCCCTCGTCAACCTCAAGGCTCACACCGTCTACGGCTGGCAGGCCTCCGAAGTGCTTCTCGACGTCATCAAGTTCCAGAACCGTCACCGGACCACCTCGTCGCCATCTCCACAGGCCTAAGAGGGTACGTGTGGTGGGATGGGTGCTGCCTGGATTAGGAGTTCGGGATACCAGCCTCCGGGGGTTTCGAGGCCCTCGGGGGCGGAGCCGTCTCCTACGACGACCATGATCGGCTGCGAGTTGGCGATCTCACCCCACTCGGTCCATCCCAACTCATGTGCGTAGCCGGGTAGGTCGTAGGTCTGCCCGTGCAGGTACTCCGCTATCGCAGCGGAATCGTCACCGACGTTGGAGATGGCATCAGCAAGCATTGTCACAATCCCGAACCCGGCAACTGCATCGTCCTCCATGAACGGGTTGCCCGAGAATGCCAGATAGCGCCGAGCCAGATCCTGGTACGAGTCGCTGAAGTAGTCGGCACAACTGAAGTCCGAATAGCGGCCGATACCTGAATCTCCGAGACCCTCCATCACCGCAGCCAAAGACGCCCACGGACCGGTGATCGGGACACCCATGCCCAGATCACCGGACTGGATTGTGAGCGCACCCGTACCCGGCGGATGACCCGTAGCAACCAGGAACTCAGGGTCGAACCCTTCGAGGCTCCGCAGATAGGTGGTGAAGTCCTTCTCAGGAACCGGAGCCACCTCGATCTGCAGATCCACGCCGGGAAGTGCAGCGAACTCAGCCTCCAGAGCCCCCTTGATCGACTGACCCCAGCCGTAGTCAGCGATTACGGCACCAACCCTGGTGAGCCCCTGGGCCTGCGCGTACTGGGCGATCGGTGCAGCCACCATCGCCGCCGCAGGCATACAGGTACGGAACGTGTACCGGCTGTCGGTCGTGAGGATCGCCGATGACCCGGCCTTGGTCATGAACAACGGAACCTGGGCCTCCTCGGCAATCCGCGACGTTGAGAGCCCCACATCACTCGAGATCGTGCCGGCAACAGCAACGACACCATCCTCGATGAGACGTTCAATGGCGTTGGTCGCCTCCTCGGCATTGGACTGGTCATCGACGACGATCAACTCCAACATCCGCCCACCAACACCACCAGCAGCGTTGATCTCATCAACCGCCATCTGCATACCGTCACGAACCTGAATCCCCCACGGCGTGAAAGGACCCGTAAACGACGTCAGGTTCCCAATCCTGATCGGCTCAGTACTCACAGGCTCAACAACCGGAGCCTCTCCCGGTACGTGTGGTGGGATGGGTGCTGCCTGGATTAGGAGTTCGGGATACCAGCCTCCGGGGGTTTCGAGGCCCTCGGGGGCGGAGCCGTCTCCTACGACGACCATGATCGGCTGCGAGTTGGCGATCTCACCCCACTCGGTCCATCCCAACTCATGTGCGTAGCCGGGTAGGTCGTAGGTCTGCCCGTGCAGGTACTCCGCTATCGCAGCGGAATCGTCACCGACGTTGGAGATGGCATCAGCAAGCATTGTCACAATCCCGAACCCGGCAACTGCATCGTCCTCCATGAACGGGTTGCCCGAGAATGCCAGATAGCGCCGAGCCAGATCCTGGTACGAGTCGCTGAAGTAGTCGGCACAACTGAAGTCCGAATAGCGGCCGATACCTGAATCTCCGAGACCCTCCATCACCGCAGCCAAAGACGCCCACGGACCGGTGATCGGGACACCCATGCCCAGATCACCGGACTGGATTGTGAGCGCACCCGTACCCGGCGGATGACCCGTAGCAACCAGGAACTCAGGGTCGAACCCTTCGAGGCTCCGCAGATAGGTGGTGAAGTCCTTCTCAGGAACCGGAGCCACCTCGATCTGCAGATCCACGCCGGGAAGTGCAGCGAACTCAGCCTCCAGAGCCCCCTTGATCGACTGACCCCAGCCGTAGTCAGCGATTACGGCACCAACCCTGGTGAGCCCCTGGGCCTGCGCGTACTGGGCGATCGGTGCAGCCACCATCGCCGCCGCAGGCATACAGGTACGGAACGTGTACCGGCTGTCGGTCGTGAGGATCGCCGATGACCCGGCCTTGGTCATGAACAACGGAACCTGGGCCTCCTCGGCAATCCGCGACGTTGAGAGCCCCACATCACTCGAGATCGTGCCGGCAACAGCAACGACACCATCCTCGATGAGACGTTCAATGGCGTTGGTCGCCTCCTCGGCATTGGACTGGTCATCGACGACGATCAACTCCAACATCCGCCCACCAACACCACCAGCAGCGTTGATCTCATCAACCGCCATCTGCATACCGTCACGAACCTGAATCCCCCACGGCGTGAAAGGACCCGTAAACGACGTCAGGTTCCCAATCCTGATCGGCTCAGTACTCACAGGCTCAACAACCGGAGCCGCGGTCGTCGCCGCAGGAGCCGCGGTCGTCGCCGCAGGAGCCGCGGAATCACCTGTCGCATCGTCATCGCCGCCACACGCAGCAGCAACCAATGCGAACACCACCAACAATGCAACCCAGATCGAGCGCTTACGGCCCATCAGAAAACCCCTCCCGAGTAGTGCCCCCACCACGTTCCAGAGAAACGTCCTGACCTATATATGTCCTGCATCCGACCAACCGACCGACTGACCGGTATGGTCCGACGATGTGACGATAGGGCAGTTCTCGTCGGTAGTCAACCGGTGATAGGCAACCTCAACAGACCATCCACCGGCACCCGGTCAGGCACCCAGCCTTGTGCGCACCGACCACAATTCGGGAAAGTAGCGAAAGTCGGTGGTGTGCCTCAGCCACTCGACACCAGCGGACCCGCCGGTACCCGGCTTGTAGCCGATGATGCGCGACACGAGCACGAAGTGGCGCCAGCGGTACTGGGCCATCTGGTCGTCGAGGGCAACGAGGACCTCGCCCAGCCTGTAGAGGCCATTGCCAGTGCTGGCGTCGCCGATGATGTCGAACCAGGCCTGCTCAACGCTCTCATGGGGGGCGTACTGGTCGGCCCAGTCACGCTCGAGGGCCTCGGGGGCGATCTCGAAACCCTGTCGCGACAGGAGACGAACAACCTCGTCGTAGAGGCTCGGGCTCTCCAGGGCCTCTTTCATGTAGGGCCAGACGTGGGGGACGTTGCGGTGGGCGCTCGCCAAGCGGCGGTCCTTATTGCCGAGGATGAACTCAACGTGGCGGAACATGAACGAGAGTTGCCCCGAGGCCTGATCCAGGTGGTTGCGGAACTGGTTGAAGCCCTCGGCCGACACCGTCGCAACGACATCCCATGCGTTGGTGAGGAACTTGGTGATCTCAAGCGCCCTGTCGGCAATGAATAGGGCGTCAGCGAGCTGGTCCTCCATGACAAGATGCCTGACGTTGTGCAGTTCGAAGTGCAGCGACTTGAACAGCAGTTCCTTGACCTGGCCCATGATGTAGAAGCACATCTCGTCGTAGGCATCGCTGCGGGGGTGCTGGAGCGTCAACAACAGATCGATGCTCTGGTAGTCGATGTAGGGGTTCGAGGTATTCTCGAAGTCGACAAGTGGCAGACCGCCCGTCTCATCGACCACCTCGGCCCGACTGGTGTCGGTGGTCTGGCCCATGGGCCTGACCGCGTTGCTGGCATCCACACCTGCAGGGTCGACGATCATCGGGGTCTGGGGCTTGAATGCGGGCACTACGCCTCCTTGGGCAACTTGAGCAGCGAGGTTACTTCCATCCCCGTCAGTGACCCGGGGTCGGCCAATTCGAACACCACGTCGAAGTGGTTCCTCCCCGACACCTCAAATGACGTGCACGGAGTCCCGGCCTCATCCAGACGCGCTGCGAAGTCCCGGCTCTGCGACTTGAACTCGTCGGTCTCCACCTCACCCCAGCAGACGACGCTCGGAGGAAAGTCTCCGAGTTGGAGTCTGGTGGGGCTCAGCTCGGCCACATCCTGATCCGTGAGGCACAACGGTTCGGCGATCGCAGTACCGAGCAGTGGCTCCAGGTTGAAGATCCCCGACATCAGGACCGTGGCGGCCACCGGATCGTCGGGAAGGCCCGTGCCCTCCTGCCACTCAGGCACCGCGACCATCGCGGCAAGATGCGCTCCAGCGGAACTACCGGCGACCACCACTCGCCGCTTGTCGACCCCCAGGTCGCCCGCGTTCTCATACAGCCATAACACCGCCCTGCGGCACTCGGCCACGATCTCAACAAGCGACGCCTCCGGGGCCAACGTGTAGCCGAGGGCGGCGAACGCCACACCCCTGTCAACCCAGGCAGGTGCCGAAAACGAGGAGTCGTCCTTTGAGAGTTCCTGCCAGTAGCCGCCATGGATGAACACGATCAGCGGCGCAGGCCCACCATCGCCAGCCGCCGGGAAGAAGTCGAGGCGCTCCGAAGGCGCTGGCCCATACCGGTATTCGCACCATCCGGCTACGCACGCCCGCGCCTCGGCGCTGCGGTCCCGGTAGGCGGCAATGAACGGGGTGTAGTCGCCACCGATACAGGAACTAGGCGAGTAGGCCACCTCCCGTTCCTCGGGGCTCATCTCCCGCCACCGACGCGCCGCTTCCCCAGTGTCCAAGCTCAATTTGCTACCAACAGCCCGACTCTTGGGTCAACCCAGGGTGCAGGCAGAAGTGATCCAGGCGACACCGGCAGACAAGGCTACGGGTTGGAGTACTCGGCCTTCGACCTCAGGTAGTACCAGCGATTCAATACCAAGCAGGCGGCGTAGAAGGCCGCAAACGCATAGAGGGCGACCTCTGGGGTCGTGTTGGCGATCTGCTCACCGAACTCCTGTGGCACCACAAAGGCCCCATAGGCCGCCACCGCCGAGGTCCAGCCCAGCACCGGTCCTCTCTGCTCCTGTTCGAACACGATGGCGATCGTGCGGAAGGTGGAACCGTTTCCCACGCCCGTAGCGGCGAACAAGACGAGGAACAACAAGAAGAACGGAACAAAATGGTCCTGTGGCGTCGCCGACTGGTACGCCTGCTTCATGAAGTAGGCCACACCCAGGGCGCTGGCGATCATCGTCACCGCAACCCATTCGGTGACCCGGGCTCCACCCAGCTTGTCGGCAATCCACCCACCGATCGGACGGATGAAGGCCCCGATGAACGGCCCCATCCACGCATAGGTGAGAGCCGACGGACCGTCGGGATTAATCAGGTCGTGGGTCATCACGCCATCCACCATCACGTGCTGGAAGCCGAAGATGACCTTGATGGCCAGGGCGAACCCGGCCGAGTAGCCGATGAAGCTGCCGAACGTCATCGTGTAGATGACGCTCATGACCCAGGTGTGCTTGTTGCTGAAGATCTTGAACTGTCGTTTCAGGTTTAGCCTGACATCGCCCCGCAACTGCTTCAACAGCAGGACCGTCGACCAGATGACCAGGCCGATGATCGGGTACTTGGCCCATGTCCAACCCAGTCCGGTGGGGTTGGGAAGGATGACGTACAGCCCGGCGGCGGCCGGGATGAAGGCCATGCCCAACATGCCGCTGATTCTCCCGAACGATGTCAGCGTCGAACCGATGTCGGGTGAGACGCTCTCGGTCCGAATAGTGTCCATCTTGCGCCAGCCCAGGAAGCCCAGCGGAACGAGCAGCAACAGCCAGACGAACCCGGCGTTGTGGATCCAGGTCTCGGTCCCGGCTGCGATCTTTCCGATGAGCGTTCCCGAGGTCCTTTCCAGGACCATCGGGCTCTCGAACACGCCGAAGGTCATCACCAGCGGAATCAGGATCTGCATGGTCGTCACACCTGCGTTGCCGAGGCCGGCGTTCAGCCCGAGGGCAAGGCCCTGGGTGCGCTTGGGGTAGAAGAAGCTGATGTTGGACATCGAAGACGCAAAGTTGCCGCCGCCGAATCCGGAGAGGAAGGCCAGCAACTGGAAAGCCCAGAGCGGGGTGTCCTGTGACAGCAGCGCGAAGCCGGTGCCGACCGCCGGGATCATGAGCAACGCCGTGGTGAAGAAGATCGTGTTCCGACCGCCGGCGATACGAACCAGGAAGCTGCTCGGAATCCGCAGGGTGGCGCCCGCCAGGCCGGCTATCGCCGACAGCGTGAATAGTTCGGCAGTGGTGAATGGGAAACCCAGGTTGAGCATCTGGACCGTGATGACACTCCAGTAGAGCCACACGGCAAACCCGCACAACAGGCTGGGAATCGATATCCAGAGGTTCCGGGTTGCGATCTTCTTACCCGTGCTCTCCCAGAAGTCGTCGTCCTCGACCTCCCATTCGTGGATGTCAACCATTCTGGTTCCTTCTCCTAGGCAGTGAGCCGGCACTTCTGGGTGAGGCCTCCGCTCGTCGCCCACACACCGCTGCACGGGTGGTCGGCCGGATGCGCTCCCGGGTGTTCCTGATGGTCGGGGTCAAACCCCCCCCTCGAAGGAGCCCTCCGGTTCTTCCAGCATGAACAACACGACGACGAAGCTGGCCAGGGCTCCACCCGCCATGATGAAGAAAAAGGTCCGCGAGTCGACCAGCGAGAAGATGACCAGGTAGATGACGGCACCGACGTTGCCGTAGGCACCGGCCATGCCGGCTATCTGACCGGTCATCCGAGGGTTGATCATCGGAATGACGGCGAACGTGGCGCCCTCGGCGCCCTGTACGAAGACCGAGGCGAAGACGGTGATGGCCACCGCCACAACCAGCCATCCGATACCGCCGAACGTCGGCACGACAGTCCGCAACCCATCGGCATCCACCCCGGAACCCCACTTCCCGATAAATGCCATGAAGAAGAACCCGACGACGATCCCGATCATGTACACGAGCATCGTCTTCTTCCGGCTGGACATCAGGTCCGAGAGATAACCACCGAGGGGCCTGGCAACGAGGTTCACGAAGGCAAACGAGGCGGCCACGACGCCTGCCACGGTTGCGGTCACGATCTGCTGCCCTGAACTACCCGTCAACGGGACGAAGGTGTTCTCAAAAAACGACGGAAGCATCGAGACCACGGCCAGCTCGGCACCGAAGTTGGCGAAGTAGGTGCTGTTCAGAGCAGCGACACTTCCCCAGTGGTACTTCTCGTCCTCTGGAACTCCGGCCTTCAGATACGGCAGGTTGACCTGGAGCACCTTGACCACATGCCACAGGTAGGCAACCGCCAAGAGGCCGTAGACGGTCCACAGGACCCTGCTGGACAGAACCGGATCGCCGTCGATCTTCACACCACCGACCCGCCACGCCAATACCCCGAGGGCCCCGATGAGTGGGAACGACCAGACGATGTACTGGAGGAGGTCGCCGTACGACGAGACCATCATCGGCTCGGTCCTGTTGGACTTGTGCAGTACCTCGCCCTCCGGCACGTCCCTGACGAGGAAGTAGTAGAGGACGCCGTAGGCGCCCATTACGACACCGTTGAGGGCCATTGCCCAACGCCAGGCGTCGTCGCCCAGGCCCAGCCAGTCGCCCATGATCGTGATGGCGAACCAGGGCAGGGTCATGGCGGCAAAGGCCGAACCGAAGTTGCCCCAGCCGGCATAGAAGCCCTCAGCCCTACCGATGTACTTGGGCGGGAACCACTGGGCAACCATCTTGATACCAATGACGAAACCGGCACCGACCGAACTCAACACCAACCGGGCCAGGAGCATCTGAAGGAACGAATCGGCGAGCGTGAACACCACCGTGGGAACCGCCATGGCGACCATCAGGCCTGAGAACACAATACGGGCGCCGTAACGGTCGATCAGCGCACCGATGATGATGCGGGCCGGAATGGTCAACGCCACGTTGGCAATCAACAAGATCTTGATGTGCTCGGTGGTGAGCCAGCCAACCGAGTCCAGCATCGTGGTCGCCAGGGGCGCCATGTTGAACCAGACGTAGAACGTCATGAAGAACGCGATCCACGTGTAGTGGAGGGTCCTTATTCGTTCCTGCCCCAGATCCAGCAGTTTCGGCGGTACCTCAGATGTGGCCGACCCTGTGTCCTCGTCCACGATCAGCGCGGCCCGTCACCCGAGGTGCGGGTCAACTTCTTGTTCCAGATCACCACCTGGTGCGGCCTCCACAGGTAACTGATGGGCCAGATCACAGCGTGCACGAGGCGTGTGAACGGAAACACGCCGATAATGGCGAACCCGCCGAGGATGTGGAGTTTGACCACCCACGGAAGCGTCGTGACGGTTGCGGCGTCGGGCTGGAACTTCACGAGGGAGACGACCCACGGCACCGTCGTGTGCAGGTACCAGTCGGCACCCCAACGGAAGAAGAGAGCCACCCAGAACCCCAGTGCCACCTGGGTCAACAAGAGGGCGAGCAGCAACCAGTCGGCTGGCGTCGTCACGGACCGCACCGTGGCCGTGGTCAGACGCCGATAGACGAGCACGCAGAGCGCAAAGACGGCCACCAACGCCAACGACAGCCCCGTCACCTCGAGGATGTACAGACGAATCGGTGCCGAGATCGCTGATGCCCAGATGGACGGAACCAAGAGGGCTACGAAGTGGGCCGTCAGGATCGTCAGGATCGCGTAGTGCCATGGCGCCGAACCCCAACTCAGCATCCGGTTCTCCAGGAACTGGGATGACTGGGTTGAATAGGAGAAGCGGTCATTTCGAAAACGGTAGATCCCGACCCAAACGGCGGTGATAAACGTCAGGTACGGGAAGACCACGAACAGCACGTCATCCAACATTGTCAACCTCTCCTCACGTTGTCGGCCACCCCACAGCAGTGGTTGCTGCGAGCGGTTGAGTGCTACCGGATGTGGAGGCCCGCACAAACAGAAGCAGGGAATCCAACAACTCGTGGTAGGGAAGGGGGGCTGCCGCCGGCGGTCCCTCTTCTTCCGGGTCCGCGTCGTCATCGGTGTCCTTTGAGATCATCTCAAGGGTGGGCCAGACCGCGTCATAGACGATCTCGTCGACCATGTCCTGGTCGTCGCACACGGTCAGAAACCGCAGAACCACCGGCAGGTGGTCGGCCAGTTCCCCAGCCGACTCCATCCCGTGCGCCCGGTACCGCTCCATGAACTCAAGGAGCATCGCGCTTCTCTTGTAGCTCTCACCCAGCAGGTGATAGCCCACGTACAGGCTGCGGGATTCGTCCATGTCGAATGCCCGGGTGTACTCCTCCTGCAGGCGGCCAAAGGTTGACCCTTCGACGAACTCCTGGAACCGGGCCAGCAGGGCATCGGCCTCAGGCGAAACCCCTGCGATCAGGCTCCGACACTCCCCGATGGCGTCCAGAGGGTTCTCAGACGGGTAGTCGAGCAGCCCGGCATAGAGCCCCCAGACAGACCTCGCTGTTGCCCGGTCCTCCACGGTCACCACCTCCTGCCAGGAGCGGTGCGGCTACCGAACCCGCCCTCGCGCTTTCGGTCGTAGGGGCTCTCGATCTGCTCGATGGCCACCTCACGGGCCAGCGGAGGCACGACGAAGCGCTCCTCGAATGAGGGCAGCGCCGTGAGACGGAAGATGGCCTCAGCCTCCTCAGCTGTCATGTTCCCCAACGCCAGAGCCTCCTGCGCCTCCTCCTGGGTTATGTCTCCGACCTTCTCGGCACGCTTGTAGACACGAACGGCGATGAGCTTCCGGTAGACCTCGGTCACGATGTCCTCGTTGCCAGCCGAGAACAGGTTGGCCATGTAGGCCAACGGAGCTCTGGCGTTCTCCAACGACGTCAACTGTGGCTTGAGACCCTCGACCTCTGCATCGGCAACGTCGTACTTGCCGTCCTTCATCTTGGCGAGGACCGGCAACATGGGGGGCACGTAGTAGAGCATCGGCACCGTACGGAATTCGGGGTGGAGCGGCAGGGCCAACTTCCACTCCTTGACGAACTTGTACACAGGCGAATGCTTTGCTGCCTGGAGCATTCCGTCGGTGACACCGTTGGCCTTTGCCGCAGCAATAACCTCTGGGTCGAACGGGTCCTGGATGATTCCCCGCTGTGCCTCAACCAACTCGGATTCTGGCGAACTCGCAACCTCCTCTATCCGGTCGGCGTCGTACAGCAGTACCCCCAGATAGCGGATTCGGCCGACGCACGAGTGGAAACAGGCCGGTGCCTGACCGCTCTCAAGCCGTGGGAAGCAGAGGACGCACTTCTCCGACTTGCCCGTTGACCAGTTGTAGTACACCTTCTTATAGGGACATCCTGAGATGCACATCCGCCATGCACGGCACTTGTCCTGGTTGACGAGAACGATCCCGTCCTCGCCACGCTTGTAGGCGGCCCCGGCAGGACACGCAGCCACACAGCCCGGGTTGATGCAGTGGTTGCAGATCCGAGGCAGGTAGAAGAACATCACCCTCTCGATCTCGTTCAGCTGGGTCCTCTCCTCGTCGGTCAGCGAACCCACGTTCGGGTCGTTGGAGGCGTACACGGGTGAGCCACCCAGATCGTCATCCCAGTTTGGGCCGGACTCGATCTCCATGAACTCACCGGTGATCAGCGAGATCGGCCGGGCAGTCGGCTGGTCATCGCCCTCAGGCGCGTTGAAGAGATGCTCGTAGTCGTAGGTCCAGGGCTCGTAGTAGTCGTTGACGGTGGGCAGCCGACGGTTGTAGAAGATGTTGCCGAGCGTGCCGATCTTGCTCTGCAACTTGAGTTGCAGCCGACCGTCCTCCGCCTCCCAGCCTCCCTTGTACTCGTCCTGGTTCTCCCAGAGGGTGGGGTAGCCGGTACCGGGCTTGGTCTCCACGTTGTTCCACCACTGGTACTCAACGCCTTCGCGGTCGGTCCAGATGTTCTTGCACGCGACGCTGCACGTGTGACAGCCAATGCACTTGTCCAGATGGAAGACCATCGATACCTGGGCCCTAATATCCATCTCAGGTGCTCCCGTTCGTCTCGTACATCACCATTCCAACTTCTCCATCTTCCGGACGACCACGTACGTGTCACGGGTAAAGATGCCGATCGGACCCCAGTAGTTGAAGCCGTAGGTGAACTGGGCATAGCCACCGGCCAGCAGCAGTGGGTTGATTCGGGTTCGGGTCAGGCTGTTGTGGCCGCCGGCTCGCCTTCCCCCACGGACCTGTGACTTGGGGATGTAGACGGTCCGCTCGACAGCGTGGTAGTAGAGACAGATCCCGGCGGGAATCCTGGAACTCACCGCAGCCCTCGTCACCACAACCCCGTTGTCGTTGTAGATCTCGACCCAGTCGTTGTCCACGATCCCGACCTTGGCGGCCTCCTTGTCGTTGATCCAGACCGGGTCCATCCCACGAGACAGGGTCAGCATCCGGAGGTTGTCCTTGTAGGTGGAGTGGATGTTCCACTTGCCGTGTGGCGTGATGTAGTTGAGCACCAGAGACTGGTCGTCGATAGGGCTGCGCACAATGTCGCCCGTCGCCACCGGGTCCAACTTGGGCTTGTAGGTGGGCAGGTGCTCGCCGAAGTCGATGTAGTAGGGGTGGTCGTTGTAGAGCTGCTGTCTCCCGGTGAGCGTGCGCCACGGCACCAGCCGTTCCACGTTCAGGGTCCATGCCGAATAGGTGCGACCGTCCCTGACGTCACCCGACCAGCAGGGGCTCGTAAGGGTCCGCCTCACTTGACGGGTGATGTCGTGGAAGGTCATCTTGACCCCACGTGTGTCATCGGCCAGGTCCGTCAGGGGAACCCCGATCCTCTCCTCTTCAGCCTTGAACGCCGCATACGCCTGCTCACCGTTTGTCTCGGGTGCCAGGCGGAGGAGGATGTTGGCAGCGTCGAGCGAGTTCTCCAGGCCCGGGTACTTCCGGCCACCCCACTCGACAGCGCGGGTCCGGCGCGGATCGGGCGCAGTGCCGATCGGACTCTCCAGGAGCTCGTCGTAGGCCTCAGCTACGGGGATGTGCACACCGTGGCCGCTCACACCGTCCTCTCGGATCCGCGGACCGAGGGAGATGAAGCGGTTGTACAGGTTCGCGTAGTCCCGCTCCACGACGTGGAGGTGGGGTGCGGTGACGCCCGGGACGAGGTCGCACTCGCCCTTGCCCCAGTCCAGTGGCTGCGGCTGCGCCAACTCGTCGGGGGTGTCGTGCTTGAGCGGCGATGTGACGATGTCCTTGATCGGTTCTGGGAACACCGATGGAGCCATGTCGCTGACACTCTTCGCGAACGCCTTGAAGATCTCGTAGTCGGTCTTGGACTCCCATACCGGGGGCACCGCCTCGCCCAACGGGTGGATGAAGGAATGCAGGTCGGTGGTGTTGAGGTCGTTCTTCTCGTACCAGAAGGCTGCGGGAAGCACGATGTCGGAGTAGAGGGCCGTGGAGTCCATCCGGAAGTTGAGGTCCACGATGAGGTCCATCTTCCCGCGCGGTGCCGGCTCGCGAAACTTGACGGTGTCGGTCAGACCCGCGGCGTGTTCGGTCGCCTCGATGTTGTCGTGGGTGCCCAGGTAGTGGCGGAGGAAGAACTCGGCTCCCTTGGCGCTGGACTGTAGGGCGTTGCCCCGCCAGACGAACCAGACCCTCGGCCAGTTCTCCTCAGCGTCGGGATCCTCCACCGAGAGCGTGATCTCGCCACTGCCCAACTGGTCGGTAACGCGTTCGATGATCTCGGCGTCGCTCACGGCACCCGCCGCCTCGGCGTCGCTCACCAACTCCAGCGGGTTGTTCCCGAACTGGGGGAAGAACGGCATCCATCCCATGCGTACCGAAGCCGCTGCGAGGTCCACGGCGTGACCCTTGGCCCACTTGGTCTCAGGGGGTACACGCGCGTAGTCGGTGAAGTCACCCTCATAGCGCCACTGGTCACTGTGGATGTAGTGCCAGATCGGCGTCTGCTGGAGGCGGGGGGGCTTTGACCAGTCCAGGCCGAGCGCCAAGCTGGTCCACGGCGCAACCAGGGACAGTTTCTCCTGACCCACATAGTGGTTCATGCCACCACCGTTGCGGCCCGGACATCCGGTCATGATCAACGCTGTGATCGGAGCCCGGTAGGACTGGTTGTTGTTGTACCAGTGGTTGATGGAGGCACCGATGATGACCATCGATTTTCCGTTGGTGGCTTCGGCGTTTCCCGCGAACTCACGTGCCAGGCGTGTGACCGTGTCCCGACCGATACCGGTGAGCTTCTCCTGCCACGCCGGGGTATAGGGACGCTCGTCGTCGTAGTCGACCGGGTAGTCGCCACCGAGGCCGCGGCTGACACCGAACTGGGCCATCAACAGGTCGTACACGGTGGTGACCGCGACCCTCCCGCCGGTGGTCTCCACATACCTGACCGGTACCTCGCGTTCGTAGACCCCGCCCTCGGCGAACTCGTGGAACGAGACCATCTTGATCTCGTCGTGCTCGTCGATGAAAGTCAGGTCCGGGTCGATCGGCTGGTGGTCCAACCCGTCTTCCATCTTGATATTCCACTGGCCCATTTCTTCCTGCCAGCGGAACCCGATGGTGCCCTTGGGCATCCGCAGGGCCCCGGAGTTGCGGTCGTGAACCAGCATCTTCCAGTCGCCGTTCTCCACGTCCGTGTAACGGTCCACCCGGTCGGCACGCAGGAACTGGCCAGCCTTGAGTGAGCCACCTTCAGGCGTCAACTCCACCAGGAACGACGAGTCGGTGAAGCGCTTGACGTAGTCGATGAAGTACGGCACCTGCCGGTCGGCGTGGAACTCCTTGAGGATCACGTGGTTAACCGCCATCCAGAGAGCTGTGTCCTGACCCGCCTCGACGGGAATCCACCAGTCGGCGTACTTGGCGACCTGGTTCAGGTCGGGGGCGATCACCACGAACTTGGCTCCCTCGTGGCGTGCCTCGGAGATGAAGTGGACGTCAGGTGTCCGGGTCATGCTGAGATTGGAGCCCATCGAGACGATGTACTTGGAGTGGTACCAGTCGGCACTCTCGGCGACATCGGTCTGGTCTCCCCAGATCTCAGGAAAGGCGTTGGGGAGGTCGGCATACCAGTCGTAGAAGCTCATGTTCACGCCGCCGAAGAGTTGCAGGAAGCGTGAACCGGCGGCATAGGAGAGGTACGACATGGCGGGTATCGGGGAGAACCCGAACACACGGTCGGGCCCGTACTGCTTGGCGGTGAATAGGCAGGCTGCGGCGACTATCTCGAGCGACTCGTCCCAGGTGGAGCGCCTGAAGCCACCCTTGCCACGGGACTGCTGGATGCGGGAGCGCTTCTCCTCGTCCATCGCTATCGATTCCCATGCCTCGACCGGGCTGTCATGGGTGGCCAGCGCCTCGCGCCACAGGTCCAGGAGCGCTCCGCGGATATAGGGGTACTTGACCCGAATCGGGCTGTAGACGTACCAGGAGGCCGACATTCCACGCTGGCAGCCGCGTGGCTCGTAGGGAGGTAGGTCATCGCAGAGCAGCGGGTAGTCGGTTTGCTGCATCTCCCAGGTGATGATCCCGTCCTTCACATAGACGGCCCAGGAACACCCACCGGTGCAGTTGACACCGTGGGTGGTGCGAATGACATTGTCGTGCTGCCAACGGTTCCGGTAGAAGTCCTCCCAGTTGCGCGCTTCGGGGTTGACTAGGTCCTGAATCCAACCCACTTGTCTACCTGCTTTCCGTTTCGGAGGTCGTGCCCCGTCGCTCGTCTTCGGCCTGCCTGGAGCGTTCGATCCGGGCACGTGACCTGGCCACCATCGGCCGACGCACCTCTCTGAGGCGCCGCCTCCAGAGGAGTTGCGTCGCCAGGAGGAGAACTACCGCTCCGGCTGCGCCCAGCAGCGCCAGCTGGCCCACCGATGCCGCCGTCCGGCTGCTCACCGCGGCCTGGCTCAGGAACAGTGCCAGGTGCGCCTGCTCCTCTTCGGTGAGCGGCCGATCGTCGAAGATCGGGCTCATGGTCTGGAAGGGGGGGGCGGCCAGGATCGAGGCCATGCCGCTTTCGCCGAACTTGCCGTACGCGCCGGTCAGGTCGGGTCCGAGCGCTCCTCCACCCAGGGCGCCGATGCCGGCGATGCTGTGGCAGGCCAGGCACGGCGGGCCGCCGTTGTCGAATCGGTCCGAGCCCTCGAAGAGGCGCTTGCCGGTGTCGCCGCTCGGCTCGAACGGGCCGACCACGATCGGTTCGACAGCCTGCACCTGCTCCGGTTCGGACACTGCGGTGGCTCCGGAGCGGGCATCCAGGTAGGCGACGAGGCTTGCTACCTCGACGTCGGTCAGGCCCAGGTTGGGCATTGGAATGTTGTTGAACTCGGCGAGCATGTCGGTGGCGATCGGCTCACCCTCTGCCAACATCAGGTCGGGTTCCGCGATCCACCTCGAGAGCCACTCCGGCTCTCGCCGGTCGCTCACCCCCTCCAGGTCTGGTCCGACCAGGGTCCCGCCACCGATCGTGTGGCAGGCGGCGCATTTCGCGCTGAAGACGGCTTCGCCATCGTCGGCCGACTGCGCTGCCGCAGGGGATCCGGCAGCGAGCCAGACGGCTGCCAGTAGTGCCAACATGGGTACGGGCAACCACGCACGAAGGCGTGTCCTGCGGGGAACCGTCGACTGCACCTGTACTGCCCCTCTCGATTCCAGAATGCGGCTGTCCCCGTCTTCTGCTCGCATGCCATCATTCGGTCTGAGCGGGTACATGGATAGGGACGAAAGTCCTGATCTCCGGCGTGCGGCCAGACAGATGCCGTAACGGAGTTTGCGATTCAGGTCCCCAGAGTGGACCTCCGTTGTGGGATCACCACGACCGATCGCAGTGGGTCTGGCCAAAGAGGCCCTCGGATGTGGCACACGCTGCCCGGATGGGCGACGCTGGGACGGTGAGCGACAACGGGTCTGAGCACTTTGACGTACTGATCGTGGGTGCCGGAATCTCCGGCGTGGGTGGCGCCTACCACCTCTCCCAGCAGTGCCCCGACAAGACCTTTGTGATGATCGAGACCATGGACGGCTTCGGCGGGACATGGAAGACCCACACCTACCCCGGTATCCGATCAGACAGCGACCTCTACACATTCGGATACCGGTTCAAGCCATGGACCGGTCCACCCATCGCCACCGCCGACGAGATCCTCACCTACATGGGCGAGGTGATCGACGACAACGACCTGGACCGCCACATCCGCTACAACCACACCATCACGGCCGCCACATGGTCGACCGACAACAGGCGTTGGACGCTTGAGGTCACCCGCACCGACACCGGTGAACAGGCCACGTTCACAGGTGACTTCCTCTGGATGTGCCAGGGGTACTACCGCCACTCCAGGGGCTACACACCCGAGTGGGAGGGCATGGACCGCTTCGAGGGCCAGATCGTGCACCCCCAGACATGGCCAGACGACCTTGACTACACGGACAAGCAGGTGGTCGTCATAGGTTCAGGCGCCACGGCCGCGACACTCATCCCGGCCATGGCCGACGAATGCGGCCACGTCACGATGCTGCAGCGCTCGCCCACGTTCTTCGTGGCCCGGCCCAACAGCAACGAGATGGCCGACACGCTCCGGGAACTGGACATCCCTGAGGAGTGGACCCACGAGATCGTGCGACGCAAGATCCTCCACGACCAGGCGGCAGTGATCGAGCTGTCCTTCGAGTACCCCGACATGGTGCGCGAGGAGCTCTACAAGGGCATCAGGGACATCCTGGGAGAGGATTTCGACGTCAGCCCCCACTTCACCCCTGCATACCGGCCATGGCAGCAGCGCCTTGCCCTCATCCCCGACGGCGACCTGTTCCACACCATTGCCGCCGGTGACGCCTCGGTGGTTACCGACGAGATAGTCGAGTTCACCGAGACCGGTATCCAACTCAAGTCGGGTGACCACCTCGAGGCCGACATCATCATCACCGCCACCGGCTTTGAGCTGAGCGTGCTGGGCGACATCGAGTTCAGCATCGACGGCGAACCCCTCGTGTTCTCAGACACGGTCGGCTACCGGGGGATGATGTTCACCGGCGTCCCGAACATGGCATGGATCTTCGGGTACTTCCGGGCCAGCTGGACCCTACGCGCCGACCTGATCGCCGACCTCGTGTGCCGGCTGCTCAAACACATGGACGAGCTGGGAGCCTCTGTGGCCACACCAGTGCTCCGCGACGAGGACGCCGACATGGAACTCCTCCCGTGGCTGGACTCGGAGAACTTCAACCCCGGCTACCTGATGCGTGCCATGCACCTGCTCCCCAGCCAGGGCTCCAACGAGCCATGGCGGCACACCCAGGACTACTGGGCGGACCGTGAGGCGTTGCCGGTAGCCGACCTCGACGACGGAGCCCTCGTCTACGACTGAGTCTGCGACCCGGTCGACCCCCAATGACCCTCAGGTGGCCCTAAGCGTCCTGGCGATGTCCTTCATCAGGAGAACGAGGTGGAGGTTGTCTGTAGGCGACGGCTCGAACTCCGGAACCAGGTGCTGGTAGAAGGAGCGTGCATCCTCGGACTCGCAGTGGACGAGGAGGCCCCGGCAACCGATCTCTCCACCCAGCGCGAGGGTTCGGAGTATGACGTCCCGAAGTAGCGCCGCACCCAGCCCGCGCCCCTCATGGCCTGTATCGACGCCGAGGCGTGCCAGCAGCGCCACCGGTTGGGCATACCTGCCTGCCCCACGCCTCAGCCGCTCTGGAGCATCTGCGAGTTCGATGTCTGCCATTGACCATCCGTAGTAGGCGACGACTGCAAGAGACCCGACGCCGGTGACCACGAAGACCCTTGCGGTGCCGGTCGACGACGCCTGCCTGGCGTGCCTGTGCAGCCAGGCCGACTGCTCGTCTGATCGGCACTCAAAGTCATCAAGGAGGTGACCGGGGCCGAGGGAGGTCGGTTCGCTGTACCGCCCGGTCACGAAGCCGCAAACGGCGAAGGTCGGGCCATCAGGTCACGTAGCCCGGGAAGGTCCCGGGCAGGTCGACTGTTCACGGCCTCCCAGGCCGCAACAGCGGACTCGTCAAGAATGAACTCGGTGCGGTCGGCAAGCACCCGTCTGGAGGCCTCGAGCAGGCTCGTAACCGCGAACTCGGTCAGGTCGGTTCCGTTGGCCTCAACCGCCATGGCGATCAGGGCCCGGTCCTCGGGCGTCGTCCTGAACTCGAGCCGGGCCGACCGCTGCCTCTTCTCTGTGGTTGTCATCGCAAGGTTCCTCTATCTGTGTACGGCCATCGTACGGCCAATACAAGAACGACGCAAGGCAGACCCCTACCGTTAGCCGACCGCATGGCTGGCGGTCAGGTCCAGAGGGGCCCCTCGGACAGGACCGTGCCGACGATGGCCTCGATCAGCTCGAAGCTGGACTCGGCGCTGACGTCCTCGAAGTACACGGTTCCCGGCCACGGTGGAATCCTCAAGTCGTACCCGTCAGCGGCAATCGACCGGGCCACCGTCCCTATCGCATCCACATGACCCCTCGTCAGGTCGGTGATCTCGGCTACGGCTGCGTTCAGGTCCACCACGCTGTGGCGGTCGATCTGGGTTGCCCCGATTCCGGTGAACAGCGGAACGCCGCGGTCGATCGCCTTCTCCACGTAGAAGTCAACGGGTATCCGATCGTCGGCGAGCCGGATCACATAGTCGCGACAAATGCTGTTCTTGAGGTCGAACAGTTCCTCCAGGGTGACAGATGCGGTGCCCTCACCCCTGGGCCTTCGGCGCCTGGTCGGCGAGCCTCCCCGCTGCTTCGCCCGGGTCACGTAGTCGCCGCGGTAGTTGGCCACGTAGACCCTCTCCCCCCAGGAGTTTTCGGCAATGAGCTTCTGGACCGACCTGATGGCGATGTTGCTGCAGTTCCCGGGGCCGATGAAGAACGGCGACCCCGAGGCATCTGACAGTTCAAGCCAGCCGTCGGGGTGTCTGGCAAGGAAGTGCTCCGCCCAGGGCCTGTGGACCGTGTCGGCGAGGTGGTCGAGAAGACCATTGACGAACGCCGGATCCTCGGTGAGGGCGTTAATCAGGTGCTCCTGTCCGAAGATGTCCGCTGCAAGGCTGTACGGCGCCGACAGGTGTAGCACTGGAGAAAAGCCAGTCAGCCTGGCGTAGAACGCAAGCGTCTCGTCCAACAGCGCCGGGATCTCGCCGGTCAGGTCCAGGGGTGGCAGGTCCCTCCAGTTCCCGGCGTCCACCAGGGCGACCTCGGGATCGGTTCCCGGAGAGAACCGGTCCGAGTAGATCATCTCCTGACCCAACGCTTCGGCAGTGAAGCCGTAGACCGGCCAGCTCAGGTAGCTCTTCGGCATGCCCAGCAGCCTCAAGGTGAGCATCACCGAGCGCACGTAGCGCTCCGGGTCTCCCTTGTAGAACTCCTCAGCCGTCAGGCCGAAAAGGTTGAAGACGATCCCCAGGCTGAGCAGGTCGATGGATCCACAGACATGGACCGCATCGTCTGGCGCCGGTCCAGCCAGGGCCTCGTCGTGGTCACCGCTGAGACCGGCTCTGAACGCAGCCGCGAGCCTCTCCTTCGCGTCCGATTCACCGGCCTGCCAGCGCGCCAGCAGGTGTAGGCCATCCGGGAACCCCAGGTCCTCGATCAACATGTTCTCCCTCACCCCTGCTGGAGGTGCCCGTTGTGTGACGGTTGCCGCGCTTGTGACCTCGCTGCATACAACACCTAGCCTCGGTCCGTGGCAACAGGAGCGATCTCCGACGAGGTGGTGGACGTGCTGGCAGCCGACGGGGTCGTCTGCCTGCGCGGTCTGTTTCGCGACTGGGTCGACGTACTCGCAGCCGGCGTCGCCCGCAACGAGGCTGAGCCCAGTGAGTTCTTCAACGAAAACGGCACGGCCGGAGACCCTGGACGGTTCTGGGACGACTACTGCAACTGGAACCGGATACCGGAGTTCGAACAGTTCGTCTTCGAGTCCGATGTGGGGACGGTCGCCGCTGAGCTGATGGGGTCCGAGACGGTTCAGTTGTTCCACGACCACGTTCTCGTGAAGGAACCGGGGGCACGGCTCCACACTCCATGGCATGCCGACGGCCCCTACTACTTCGTGGAGGGCCGCCAGACAGTCAGCCTCTGGTTGCCGCTGGACCCGGTGCCGGTTGAGTCGACGCTGCGCTTCATACGCGGCTCACACCTCTGGGACACCGCCGTAATGCCCGTCAACTGGACGACCGGCTACGGCTACTACGGCGGCGACACGAGCGCTGACGAAGGGTTCCAGCCACTACCGGACCCGGATGCGGAACCCGACCGCTACGAGGTGATGGAGTGGGCGATGGAGCCCGGCGACGCCGTGGCGTTCCACTACGACACGGTCCACGGAGCGCGGGGTTCAAGCGACCTGCGTAGGGCATTCTCACTGCGCGTCGCAGGTGACGACGCCAGATACGTGGAGCGTCAGGGCCGAACCTCGCCACCGTTCGACGGCCACGAAATGGTCGCTGGCCAACGCCTCAGGGAGGACTGGTTCCCATACCTGCCTGCAGGAGGGAACTGACCTGGTCCTGGCCAGGTGGTTACTTCACCAACTCAGGGCTGCCGGTGCGTCGGCCGGAACAGTCGGGGACCGTGGCGACGTCGATTGAACCCTCTCGTAGGCCGCTCCGAGCGGCGGCCGCTGGTCGGGCTCGCCCCGGTTCGGCCACAACGCCATCGCCCTCTCGGCCTGGGCGGTGATGGTCAGCGAGGGGTTGACGCCCAGGTTGGCACTGATCGTGGAGCCGTCTGCGATGTGCAGGCCGGGGTGACCGAACACCCGGTGGTAGGCGTCGATCACGCCGTGGTCGGCATCGGTACCGATCACACAGCCGCCAAGGATGTGGGCTGTCACCGGCACGTCAAGGAGGGCCTCGTTGAGGGAACCGAAGGCGTCGCCACCCATGATGTCGGCTGCCTGCCGGGCGGCTTCGGACGCCTCGGGTATGAACGTGGGATTCGGCTCACCGGTGCCCTGCTCCGAACGCAGCCTGACTCCTCGCCTCCTCCGTCGCCAACGCAGGTTGATGCTGTTGTCGTGGCTCTGCATCACCAGCAGGATCACCGTGCGTTCCGACCAGCGGCGCACCGAGAGGCTCCGCAGGAAGCGGCCCGGGTGGCGAAGAACCTGGCCTAGGAAGCGGACCTGTCGCGGCACCCTGCCTCCCCCGTCGACAAGCACGGTTGCCAACAGGGCCATGGCGTTCGAGCCGGCCGGGTAGCGGACACCCTCGATGTGGGTGTGGTTATCGGGGTAGATGGACGAGCTGATGGCGATGCCGGTCGAGTAGTCGACGTCTGAGCCCCGTGCTGAGCTGGCTCCGGGAATGGACTCGGAGTTGGTCCGCGTCAACTCGCCAAGCCGTGACGACAGGTGGGGCAGGCTGCCCCGCTCCTTCATGTCCGCGAGGAGGCGAACGGTGCCCAGCACACCGGCCGAGAACACGACCTGCTCGACACGGTGGTATCTGACGGCACGTCCGCGTACCGGACCGGGGCGTTCGGACACGACCTCGTAGCCACCCTCGGGAAGGGGCCTCACTGCGGTCACCTGCCGCTCAGGGAGCACCGACGCACCAGCCTGTTCGGCCAGGTACAGGTAGTTGCGGTCCAGGCTGTTCTTGGAGTCGTGACGACAACCAACCATGCACCCCCCGCAGCCAATGCAACCTGTGCGGTCGGGGCCGGCACCACCGAAGAAGGGGTCACCACTGACCTCGCCCGCCTCGCCGAAGAAAACCCCCACCTCGGCTGGCCTGAACGAATCGGCCACCCCCATACGTTCACCCAGCTGGCGCATCACATCGTCGTTCGGGGAACCACCCGGGGCCGTGCAGACACCCAGCATCCGGCTGGCCTGGTCGTAGAACGGTTCAAGCTCGTTCCGCCAGTCGGTGATGCCCTCCCACTGGGGGTCGGAGTAGAAGGCATCGAGCGGTCGGTAGAGGGTGTTGGCGTACACGAGCGAGCCACCACCCACGCCGGCTCCAGACAACACGAGGGCGTCGCTCAACAGGTCGATGCGCTGGATGCCGTGAAGGCCCAGGCGGGGGGAGTAGAGGAACTTCCGCAGGTTCCAGTTTGTCTTCGGGAAGTCACCCGACGAGAACCGCCTTCCGGCCTCGAGGACCCCGACCCGGTATCCCTTCTCGGTCAGCCGCAGTGCACTGACGCTGCCACCGAAGCCGCTGCCGACCACAAGTACGTCAAAGTCGAACTCGTCCTGCTCACGACCCATCTATTGACCTCCTCGCCAGCGTCACCGTGCAGAACCAACCGTTGCACGACCCGAAGCTGCCAGACAAGCCGCCCACAAGAAGATGGACACCCGCCACAAAAGACGCCCAGCAGCACAAGATCTCCATCACCCTATTCTGAGACCAAAGGCTGGAGAGCCGGATTACCCTCCACGCAGAGTCGGAGGAACGGGAGTTCACGCCACCCGGAGGCCTCAATACGACGGGAAACAAGACGATGGACATCCTCCACATTTCAGACATCCATTTCGGTCCCTACCACTGGTCGGCCGATGACAGCCTGCTACTGGACCGCTTGAACGCGTTCAAAGCCGACCTCGTGTTCAACACAGGTGACCAGACCTCAGATTCCCTACAGGGAGAGTTCGAAGAGACTCGGGCTTTCCTGTCGAAGCTGAACTGCCCCAACATCGTGTCGATCATCGGCAACCACGACAAGTACTCGAGACGCTCCCATGAGATGTTTCGTGAATTCATCCACGACGGTCAGCTCATCCAGCCAAAGGACCCCTCCAAGGTCGACAAGCACAAGTTGTTCCTGGATGAGACCAAGATGAACCTGGACTCCTACTTCACCGACGTGAACTACCTCCGCCAGATCAAGGTCGACGGAGAAGACATTCTGCTGGTCTGCATCGATACCGCTCTCTTCCAGAGCGACTTCGGACTCATGGAGGAACAGATCCTGCGGTCGCTCGCAGACGAGATGACCAAGCTCACCTACGACCGTGCACTGCTGCTGTCGCACCATCCGATTCTGTCCACAGACAACGATCCCCTTATCAGTTCCAGGCGTGTCACGGATTTCGTCCTGGATCAGGGCATCGAGGCAGTCTTCTGTGGCCATACACACGAAGTGGACATCGTGAAGCTGTCCGACCTCGTACGGGGGCGCGGCTTTCGCCAGTTCACGAGTGGGTCACTGTCGTCGGCCAACGTCTCACGGGACACGAACATGTTCTGCACCTACGAGAACTTCGGTACACCTGCCGAGGTCATCACAATCACCCGGATGACTCCAACCGTGGATGGATTGGAATTCACCGAGACTGTGGTGGGTCGCTGACAGCCAGTCAAGTTGCGGCACACCTGGTCGAAAGCGGCACCACCAGCCGGTCGGTAGGATGGCTCCCCTACCTCGGCACCATGCATTTCCGGGCGGCATCCCCTATCTCTGGGCCATCCGTACCGGCTCCCCGCAAGCGGCCACCGAACCCGAGAGGCGACCAGCCACCAATGACGATCTACCCGGAGTTGAAGCTCTACGTCGATGGGGCATGGCACACGACCGCCGATGACCTGCCGATCGTCAACCCGGCAACCGAAGAGGTCATCGGCAGGGTCCCGGTCGCCTGCCCGGACACCCTCGACGAGGCGCTGGCCGCTGCGGCGAGGGGGTTCGAAACGTGGCGTCGAACATCCCCGAGGGACCGCGCCGCCCTCATCCGATCAGCCGCCACCATCCTGTGCTCCCGTCAGGACGAGATAGCCCACTCCATCACCCTCGAGCACGGCAAGCCGTTCACTGAGGCACAGGCCGAGGTGGTCCGCGGCGCTGAGTTCTTCGAGTGGGACGCCGGCGAGGCCATGAGGACCTACGGGCGCGTCATTCCGAGCGGCCCAGGCGTCAAGCACGTCGTCACCCACCAACCGATCGGTCCCGTGGCGGCGTTCTCGCCCTGGAACTTCCCGATGAGCCAGCCCGCACGCAAGATCGCCGGTGCCCTCGCGTCGGGGTGTTCGATCATCCTCAAGGCAGCCGAGGAGACTCCGGCGGGTGCCATGCACATCGCCGAGGCGTTCCACGACGCCGGTCTCCCACCGGGTGTCCTGAACCTCGTATTCGGGGTCCCGGCCGACATATCACAGCACCTCATCTCCAGCGACGTGATCCGGATGGTGGCCTTTACCGGCTCCACGGCGGTCGGCCGTCACCTCACCGGTCTCGCATCCGATCACATGACCCCGGTCCTGATGGAACTAGGTGGACATGCCCCGGTAATCGTCTGCGAGGACACCGACGTAGACGCAGCCGCGGAAAGCTCTGCGATCCGGGCCATGCGCAATGCCGGTCAGGTCTGCACCTCACCGACCCGGTTCTTTGTCCACGAGACGGTCTTTGACCAGTTCCTCGACGGCATCACCCGACGCACCGCTGCCACAACCGTCGGCGACGGAATGGATCCCGGCATCGAGATGGGGCCGGTCGCCAACGACCGCCGCCTGGCTGCCGTGTCCGAACTGGTCGCCGACGCGTGCGATTCCGGAGGCGAGTTGACGACCGGTGGAGGTCGAATTGGCACGACCGGCTTCTTCCACGAACCCACGGTCCTCGCCAACGTCCCCGATACGGCCCGGATCATGCAGGAGGAGCCCTTCGGGCCGGTCGCCATAGTGAACCCGGTCGACTCACTCGACACGGCCATCGAACGTGCCAACTCGCTCCCGTTCGGGCTGGCCGCCTACGGGTTCACCAACCGGGCCGACTACGTGGACCGCATGGTCGACCGGGTCGAGGCCGGCAACCTCTCGATCAACACACTCGAGGCGTCACTCCCGGAGACCCCCTTTGGCGGAATGAAGTCCAGTGGTTACGGCCGTGAGGGTGGGACCGAGGGCCTCCACCACTACATGGTGGTCAAGAGCGTCTCCCACAGCATCTCCATTGTGTGACCCCGGATCGGAGCACAGGACATGAACTACACCAGGAGTAACGCCAAGGCCTACGCCCGCCAGAACATGAAGGGCATCTGGGCCGCTGCCCTCATGCCATTTACCGAGGACCTCCGAATCGACGAGGACGGCTTCCACCAGAACGTCCTGCACTGGACTGAGGACCTTGGAATCGAAGGCCTCTTCATCTCCGGCAAGCAGGGAGAGTTCTTCTCGATGACGGTGAGCGAACGGAAGCGGTCGTTCGAGTTGGCTGTCGAGGCGACCCGCGGGCGGGGCCAGACGATCATGTCGTGTTCAGACCAGAACCTGGACGTCGTCATGGAACTGGCCCACCATGCCGAGGACGTAGGCGCCGACTACATCGTCGTCCACGCACCGGCGCTGCACTTCACCACAGCCCAGGACGACACGCTCATGGGCTACTACCGGTCGATCTCCGAGAACGTGGACATCGGCATCGCCCTGTGGAGCCATCCAGACAGCGGCTACCTGATGTCGCCGGAACTGTGCAACCGTCTCGCCGACCTCGAGAACGTGGTGGCGATCAAGTACAGCGTGCCGCGCCCGATGTACTCGGAGCTCTCCTCCATGGCCTCCGACCGGATCCACGTGAGCACCGCCTCCGAGGACGAATGGCTCGACAACATCATCGAGCTGGACTGGAAGCTCTACCTGTGCTCCTCACCGCCGTTCCTCCTTCAGACGACGAATGACCGACGGATGCACGAATACACGCAGGCTGCGTTCGAGGGAAGGGTCGAAGACGCCCGGCGAATCAGCGCAAGCCTCGACCCGGTGCGGGCCGCCCTGAAGGGAACGCGTCCTCCCGAGAAGCCCCACGCCCACCAGAAGTACTGGCAGGAACTGCTGGGACAGATCGGTGGTCGCGTAAGAGCTCCGTTGCTGGAGCTGACCGACAATGAGAAGCGGATCACCCGTGAGGCGTTCGAGCAGTGCGGGCTCAGGGTGTGAGCAAGGAGGTCGTGGCGACTGGGGCTGTGCTGCGCATCGCCTTCGTGGGTTGGGGCGCAATGGCCCGAACTGCGTCGCGTCTGCTCGACGACTCACCGGTCGAGATCGTGGCCGTCGCTGTACGGGACGGGTCAGAACCGCCTCCTGACCTGCCACCCGGTGCCCACCTCATCACCAGCCCAGATGAGCTGGCATCGAGGTTCCCCGACGTGGTCGCCGAGACCGCCGGTCGCGCCGCCGTAGGCCCCTGGGGACGAGCCACTCTCGAGGCTGGGGCCGACTTCATAGTGTCGTCAGCATCCGCCTTCGCCGACTCGACGCTGCTGGACGAGTTGAGTGCCATCGCAGCCGCCAACAACGCCCAGGTGCACGTCCAGCCCGGTGCGCTTGGTGCCGTCGACGCGATCGCTGCGGCAAGCCTTCTGGGGCTCGAAACCGTCGAGCACCGGATCATCAAGCCGCCCGGAGCATGGCAGGGAACACCGGCCGAGGGGCTATGCGTTCTGGACGCCATCGAGGAGCCAGAGGCCTTCTTTACAGGCACGGCAGCCGAGGCAGCATCGCAGTTCCCCAAGAACGCCAACGTGGCCATCACGACAGCCCTCGCCGGTGTCGGCCCCGAAGACACCAGGGTCACGCTCGTAGCCGATCCCACGGCGACCCAGAACAGGCACGAGATCACGGCCGTTGGCGACTTCGGCCGCCTCGATGTCTCGATCGGCAGCCGCCCGCTGCCGGACAACCCAAAGACGTCGACCATGGCGGCCCTCAACCTTGCCCGCTGCATCAAGAACCGAGTGGTGCCGCTCATCGTCTGACCACCGGTTGCCACGAAGGGCCTTGACACACCAGGCCACCCTGGGAGCAGCAAGGTCTCGAACCGTTGAGATTCCGGGCCACTCACCTGCAAGCGGGTGTAGCGCTGTGGTTCAGGAACTTGTGACCACATGCTTCGAGACATGTGCTCACAAGTTCCTGGCACATCACAATGGTGGGCCGGGGAGGATTTGAACCTCCGTAGGCAATGCCGACGGGTTTACAGCCCGTTCCCTTTGGCCACTCGGGCACCGACCCAGAAGGTCGGAGGATACCGCCCACCCCGGGCCCAGCCACCGGCGACCGGTAGGCCGGAAAGCGTCGCTAGGGTTCGGCCATGGCCTCCTTCGACGTGGTGTCAGAGATCGACCTGCAGGAAGTCCGCAATGCGGTCGATCAGGCCGCCAGAGAGATCCACACCCGGTTCGACTTCAAGGGCACCGATTCGAACGTCGAACTTCAAGATGGTGCCATCGCCCTCGAGTCCTCCACCGAGGAGCGGCTTGCCGCCCTCGTGATCGTGCTCGAGGAAAAGTTGGTTCGCCGCAAGGTCTCTCTCAAGTCCCTCGACTGGGGAAAGGTCGAGTCGGCCAGCGGTGGCCGCTCACGTAAGGCGGCCGGGCTCCGGGCCGGAATCGACAGCGACTCATCCCGAACTATCAACAAGATGGTCAAGGACCTGGGCATCAAGGGCATCCAGACCCAGACCCAGGGCGACCAGGTCCGCGTCAACGGCAAGAAGCGCGACGCCCTGCAGGAGGTAATTGCGGCTCTGAAGGCCGCCGACCTGGACCTGCCCCTTCAGTTCACCAACTTCCGCGACTAAGAGATCGGCCCTCCGCTGAGCGTCTCGCCTGACCTCCAGGAGCCGCCCCGGAGGCGATCAATACGGTCCTCGGTCGAGGGGTGGGTCGAGAACCACCTGGAGCGCCTACGGCCCCCTACGGCCTGAGCCTTGAGCGGATCAATGATGTAGGACGAGGCCTGATTCGGGTCGACCCCTGACGGGATGCGGCTGGCAGCCACCTCCAACTTCTCGAGTGCGAGGGCAAGGGGCTCACCGTCACCCATCAGCTGCGCCGCGGAGGCATCGGCCTGAAACTCGCGGCTCCGGCTGATAGCCGCCTGGATCACCATGGCGGCTATCGGAGCAAGAATTGCCAGAGCGATCTGGCCGATCGGGTTGCGGTCACGGCCCCGGCCGCCGCTGAACATGGAGGCCCACATGGCCATCCGGGCAATCATGGTGATGGCCATTCCAACGGCCGCAGCCACCGAGCCGATCAGGATGTCCCGGTTGCGGATGTGCATCAGTTCGTGGGCCAGCACCCCACGGATCTCGTACCAGTTCATTCGGTCCACGAGGCCCTGGGTGATCGCCACGGCGGCGTGGTCTGGATTGCGACCGGTGGCGAAGGCGTTGGGCTGGTCATTGGGCGAGATGTAGAGCTTTGGCATTGGCAGGCCCGCAGCAGTGGCGAGTTCGGATACCACACGGTGGTAGTCGGGGTGGTCGGCCGGGTCGGCCGGAACGGCACGTGCGGACGCTATTGCGATGCGATCGCTGCCCCAGTAGGAGGCGCCGACGACCACCAGCCCGATGATCATGCCAAGGACCATTCCGCCGTTGCCGCCCATGGCGCCGCCGATCACGATGAACAGGCCGCCAAGCAGGGCCAGCAGGGCGAAGGTCTTTGTTGTGTTGATCATCGGTTCCTCGGGGGTGTCAGCTCACTCTGAAACCCAAGCGTACGCCCGACACCTGCACCGTGGACATCGCCCGGAGTGCCCGGCGACCGTCCGGGAACCCATGGCACACACAGCGAGCGGAGGTGGCAGAGAACGAGGGCGGGTGTCGGGTATTTCGGAGGCGAACGTCCTCTGAGCCGCAGGAGTGCCCGGCGACCGTCCGGGAACCCATGGCACACACAGCGAGCGGAGGTGGCAGAGAACGAGGGCGGGTGTCGGGTATTCCGGAGGCGAACGTCCTGTGAGCCGCAGGAGTGCCCGGCGACCGTCCGGGAACCCATGGCACACACAGCGAGCGGTCAGGCGTCGTAGTAGCCGGAGTGGACGTACACCGTCGGAACGCCCTCGGACCTGTACATGACCAGGTTCCCCGGGTCGTCGTCAACAGCCAGGATCGGCTCGTAGCCATCGCTCCGCAGGTCCGAGAGGATCGCCCGCTTGACCTCGGGTGAGCTTCCATGGTCGTTCTCGTTGCGCATGGCGAGCAGGTCCCAGTTGACGCCATGGCGACCCAGCCACTCCAGCGTGGTGTCAGCCGAGCCAGATGGCCGGGCGGTCAACAAGACGACCGTGTGGTCCTCGGTGAGGCGCTCGACCAGGCGGATTGCCTCGGGGATCGGAGGGTCATCCACCGAGGCCTCAAAGAACGCCCACCAGTCCCTTGTCGGTCCATCCAGGAAGTGCTGGCGCCCGGAGGCATCGGAGAGGACGCCGTCGACGTCGATGATGACGACCGGTCCCTCTGGCGGCCTTCCATCCCGCTCGAAGCGAACTCCAGACAGGGCTCAGTCCTCGTGCTGCGGCTCAGCTGCCCGGGCGCGGATCTCGTCGACGACGCCGGAGTCGGCGAGGGTGGTGGTGTCGCCCAGGTCGCGGCCCTCGGCAACGTCGCGGAGAAGGCGTCGCATGATCTTGCCGCTGCGGGTCTTGGGCAGGTCGGGCACGAGGAACACGGCCCTCGGTCGGGCCGTGGGTCCCAGCTTGACCGCCACGTGGCGACGAATCTCCTCGCCAAGTTCGTCGGAGGCCTCGTGTGTGCCCCGCAGGATCACGTAGCCGACTATCGCCTGGCCTGTGATCTCGTCGGTTGCACCCACCACGGCCGCCTCGGCGACCGCCGGGTGGTCGACGAGGGCCGATTCGACCTCGGCTGTTGAGATGCGGTGGCCGGACACGTTCATGACATCGTCGACCCGACCCAGCAGCCACAGGTAGCCGTCGTCGTCGAGTTTTGCTCCGTCACCGGCGAAGTACCTGCCTTCGAACCTTGACCAGTAGGTCTCGTGGTAGCGCTCCGGGTCGCCCCAGATGCCACGCAGCATGGAAGGCCACGGCCGGGAGATCGTGAGATACCCGCCACCGTGGTCGACGATGTTGCCTGCATCGTCGACCAGTTCGGCGAACACGCCGGGAATGGCGTGGCACGCCGATCCCGGCTTGGTGGTCGTCACCCCCGGGAGGGGTGAGATCATGTGGCCGCCGGTCTCGGTCTGCCACCAGGTGTCGACTATCGGGCATGAGCCGCCGCCGATGTTCTCGTGGTACCACATCCAGGCCTCCGGGTTGATCGGCTCACCGACCGTTCCAAGTACCCGCAGGGAGGAGAGGTCGTGGTCGGCCGGTTCGGACTCGCCCCACTTCATGAAGGTCCGGATGGCAGTCGGCGCCGTGTAGAGCTGGGTCACCCCGTAGCGCTCGATGATGTCCCACAGGCGGTCCTTGGGCCACTGGCTACGGTCGCCGTTTCGGTGCTCGGGAAGTGGGGTGTCGGGGGTTCCTTCGTACATGACCGACGTGCAGCCGTTCGCGAGCGGCCCGTAGACGATGTAGCTGTGTCCGGTGACCCAGCCGATGTCGGCTGCACACCAGTAGACGTCCTCGTCACGGTTCAGGTCGAAGACGTACCTGTGGGTGTAGGCAACCTGGGTCAGGTAGCCGCCCGTGGTGTGCATGATGCCCTTGGGCTTTGCGGTGGTGCCAGATGTGTAGAGCAGGTAGAGCAGTTGCTCGCTGTCCATCGGCTCGGCTGGGCAGTCGGTTGACGCGTGGGCCATCAGGTCGTGCCACCAGAGGTCGCGTCCCTCGGCCATGGTTACGTCTGTGTCACAGCGGTTCACCACGACAACGTGCTCGACAGAAGGAGCTCCCGAGTCGAGGGCCGCATCCACGTTCACCTTCAGTGCGGACGGCTCGCCCCGGCGGTAGCCGGCATCGGCGGTGATAATGAGGCGGGCATCGGCGTCCTCGCACCTGTCGACGATGGAGTCCGGTGAGAAGCCGCCGAAGATCACGCTGTGGACGACGCCGATCCTCGTACAGGCGAGCATGGCTACCGGGAGTTCCGGGATCATGGGCATGTAGATGGCGACCCGGTCACCCTTTTCGAGACCGAGACCCTTCATCACGTTGGCGAAGGCCGATACCTCGGCAAGCAGGTCGGAGTAGGTGATCTGGCGGGTGTCGCCGGGTTCGCCCTCCCAGTGGAAGGCAATGCGGTCGCCATAGCCGGCATCGACGTGCCGGTCGAGGCAGTTGGCCGAGAGGTTCAGCTTTCCGCCGACGAACCACTTGGCGAACGGCAGATCCCACTCGAGGGTGGTGTGGAAGTCCTCGTCCCAGGTCAGCAGGTCGCGTGCCTGGCGTGCCCAGAAGGCCTCGTAGTCGGTTGCCGCCTCCTCGTAGTGGGAGTTGTCTGACAGCAGGGCGGCAGCGGTGAAGTCCTCTGACGGAGGGAAGGTCCGGTCCTCCACGTAGTAGTCCTCGATGGTCGGCTCGCTCATCGCCGCTTCTCTCCCGTCGTGTGTGCTCTCGTTCCAGTCTGGACGATAGTCAGTTGGTGTTGGCGTGTCAGGGGCCGGCCACCCATTCGAGGGCGGTGAACCCGCCGAGTCCGTCGAGGTCCACGAGTGCTGCTGCCTCGATTGTGCGACTCCTGGCCCTGATGGCCTCGAGGTCTCCGATTCCCGCACGCTCGGACCAGGCCAGCCTGCCGGCGTCCACAAGGTCTCTGATTCCGTGGTGGGTGAGGAAGTCGGCCTGGCTCATGGTTGATGCTCCAGTTGGCAGCTGGTCGATCGCCACGTCGACCGTGATGTCCTGTCGGCCCGGCGCGTCCAGCGGGTTGCCGCCCCGTTCATGCCCGGCGTAGGTGCGCAGCCACTCCCCGGGGGACTGCGAGGCCATTTCCGCTGTGGTGGTGCAGTAGTCGAACGCCAGCAGCGATCCGGCTTCGAGGATGGAGAGGGCCCGCGAGACCCATTGCGATGCCTCCGTCTGTACGGCGATTCGGGCACCGTCGACCGGTTCGAGCGGCACCGGTGGATCGCAGGGTTCTGCAGTCACCTCGACCAGGCCACCCTGATCGGCCCCGACCCTCACCTGGTGCCACGTGTCGTCGACGCCGTGCAGGAGGCTGAAGGCGAGGTTGTCCAACAGTTCGTTGGCAAGAACCACGCCCGTGACCGGTCCGGCCGGCAGGTCGACAAGTGGCTCAACGCCATCTGGATGGTCCGAGCGAAGCCGTTCGGACCGTTCCACGGCAAGGTAGCGGCCATGGGTGAGGCACTGAGGGGCTGCAGCCAGCACAGACCGTGCGAGCGTGCCGCTGCCGGCACCGGCCTCGACAACGGTGAACCCGTGGGGACGGCCAAGGCTCTCCCACACAGAGTCCATCCATCGCGCCAACACGGCTCCAAAGAGCGGTCCGACCTCGGGGCTGGTGATGAAGTCTCCCCTGCGTCCGGCGGATCCTCCGGTGGTGTAGAAGCCGTCGATGGGGCCGTAGAGACATGCCTCCACGTACTCGTCGAAGCGAATCGGTCCATCTGCCCGGATGCGTGCGAGCAGTCGCTGTGCCAGCCCGTCACCTGGCGGGCTGGGAATGTCAGCCTCCGAGAGCCAGGAGGCTGACGTCGGTGAAGCGGGCCACCACCTGTGGCAGTACCCCGAAGACGAGGGTCACGCCACCGCAGATGACGAGCGCAGAAAGCAGCGACGGGGTGAGGGCCACGTCTGCGACCCCCTCATCGGGTGCCTCGTCGGCCCACATGCGCAACAGGACCGAGGCGTAGTAGTAGAGGGCGATCACTGCATTCACAGCGGCGACCACCGCCAGGGCGTACCCCCAGGTGTCGCCTGAAGAGGTCAGCACGCGGAACACCTCGAACTTGGCGAACCAGCCCCCGAGAGGAGGTATCCCCGCGAGGGAACCCAGGAAGATCGTCATGGCCACGGTCATTGCCGGTGCATACCGGAACGCCCCGGCGAACGATGACATCTCGGCAGATCCTGTCCTTCGGGCCAGGGAGATGATCACCGCGAACGCTCCCAGGTTCATTGCTGCGTAGATGGCGAGGTAGGTCACGGTCGCCGATAGTGCCTGGTCGCCGAGAGCAGTGCTGTGGCCGGCCACCGCCAGCGGAGCGATCATGAAACCGGTCTGGGCGACGCCCGAGTAGGCCATCATGCGCACGATGTTGGTCTGTCGCAGGGCGATCAGGTTCCCGACGGTCATGGACACGGCTGCGAGCGTCCACACAAGGGGCTCCCAGACCTCGGGGCGGCCGTAGAAGCCGACGAAGACGAGGGCCAGAAGTGCCACGAAGCCAGCAGCCTTGGATGCCACCGACAGGAAGGCCGTGACCGGGGTGGGCGCACCCTGGTAGACGTCGGGAGCCCAGGTGTGGAACGGAGCCGCCGAGACCTTGAACCCGAACCCGGCGACAACGAACACGATGCCGAGGGTTACCACCGACACCGATGCTCCGCCGGCTGTGACCACCGAGTTGATGTCGGTGAGAAGCGTGGAACCAGAGACGCCGAACAGCAGCGACATTCCGTAGAGCATCACCGCCGAGGCGAACACACCCATCAGGTAGTACTTCAGGCCGGCCTCGGTGGAACGTATGTCGCGCTTGCGCCAGGCGACCATCAGGTAGGCGGGTATGGAGAGAAGTTCAAGGGCTACAAACAGCGAGATGAGGTCGCGTGACGACGCCATCATGACCATTCCCATCAGCGATGCCAGGAGCAGGCCGTAGTACTCGTTCTCCCAGTACTCGCCCTCGGCTACGTAGTTGGTCGACAACAGGATCACCACGTAGCCGGCCAGGATGAAGATGGCCTTCATGACGAGCGCGAACTCATCGACGACGTAGGCGCCTCCGAACATGACCCTGTCGCTTCCATCCAGGGCGAGGGTCAAGAGGGGAATGGCCGTGGCCAACAGGCCGAGGCCGGCCACCGCTGCCGTGATCGGCCTGGCCCTCTCCAGGAAGACGATGTCGATCAGGGTCACCAGGCCGCCCACGCTGAGCAGGACTATCTCGGGCGCGAGGGCATGCCAGTCGAGGGCGGGCCTCTCAAACGCCAGGAGCAGGAGTTGGGAACCCACCCCTAGTTACCTGCCGCCGCGTGATCGTCGTGTCCGCCGCCGCTACCGACCTCGTAGACCGCAGCACAGCCCAGGGCCTCTGCCTCGGCGTCGGTCAGCTCGGCCGTGTTCACCTGAAGGCAGTCGTTCAGGGAGGCATCGACCGCACCATCGGTTACCCGGAACACCAGGTTCGGGTAGATGCCGATGGCAACGATCAGAGCCAGGATCGGTGCCCATGCCATCCATTCGTGCCTTGTCACGTCGACGATTTCGGGGTTGTCGGCAAACTCCTCGGGCGGGTTGCCAAAGGCCACGCGTTGCAACAGCCACAGCAGGTAGCCCGCTGCCAGAACCGTGCCTACCGCAGCGACAACCATGAAGGTCCGGAAGGTCTCAACGGGGAGACCATTGGCCGGGCTGTACGAGGACAGGATGGCTGGGAACTCGCCCCAGAATCCAGCCAGTCCGGGCAGGCCCAGCGAGGCCATGACGCAGATGCCGAAGATCCAGCCCATGCGGGGGGCCTGGACCAGCAGACCACCGAGGCGGCTGATCTCGAGGGTGTGGTAGCGGTCCTTCATGGAACCGGCGAGGAAGAACAGCATTCCCGTGATCAGGCCGTGGGCGACCATGCCCATGATGGCGGCGTTGATCCCGAAGTCGGTGAGCGTTGCTATGCCGAGCATCACAAAGCCCATGTGGGCGACCGAGGAGAAGGCGATCAGGCGCTTCACGTCGGTCTGGGCGAGGCAGCCGAGGGCGCCGTAGATGATGCCCACGACGGCCAGCAGGCCGATCCACGGTGCCCACTCGACGGCGGCTTCCGGCAGGAGCGGAATTGCGATGCGGATGAACCCGTAGGTGCCCAACTTGAGCAGTACTGCTGCCAGGATCACCGATCCGACGGTGGGTGCCTGGGTGTGGGCGTCGGGTAGCCAGGTGTGGAACGGGAACATCGGAACCTTGATGCCAAAGCCAAGGAACATGCCTCCGAAGATCCACAGCTGTGCTGTGCGCGAGACCCCGTGGGCCAGCACGTTGTCGGCCACCTCGGTGAAGGCGAACGACTCGGCGCCGGTGAGGAAGAAGAGCGCCAGGAAGCTGACGAGCATCAGTGCCGACCCGAACAGGGTGAAGAGGAAGAACTTGAGCGAGGCGTAGCGGCGGTCGTCGCCTCCCCAGACCGCGATCATGAAGAACATCGGCAACAGGACAATCTCGAAGAACACGAAGAACAGCACCATGTCCTGGGCAACAAAGGTTCCGATCATCCCGGTTTCGAGGATCAGGATCAGGATCAGGAAGGCCTTGGGGTTGCGGGGCTCCGGAAAGTGGTTCCAGCTGTAGATGATGCACAGCGGAACAATGAACATTGTCAACAGGATCAGCGGCAGCGACATGCCGTCGATACCGACGAGGTAGCGGCTCCTGATCACGTCGATCCACATCTCGTCGACCACGTACTGGAGGCGGCCGGTTTCACCCATGTCGAACCAGAGCAGTAGGAGCACACCGATGAACGCCACCCACAGAGATGTGGCGAGCGCGACCACCTTGTGTCGCTCCTCGCGCTCCCCGGGGATCAGCAGCATGATCGCCACACCCACCAGGGGTGAGAATGTGGCGAGGGTGATTCCCCAACCGTCGAGCAGGTTTTCCATCTCGGCGTCTCCTAGACGATGACTATGAGTATTCCGGCGAGGACGGTCGCGGCAGCGAAGAGAATCGCTGCGTAGTCCTGGACCCTGCCGGACTGGATCTTGCGGAGTTCCTCGCCCGTGTCAGATGAGACACGACCCGAGGCATTGACTATGCCATCGACCACGACCTGGTCGATCTTGTCGTATACGAACCGGCCCGCCGAAACCGCTGTCTCACCAGCGAGGTCGACTGTCCTGTCGATGACATTCTGGTTGACCCGATAGGCGGCGGCCGCAACGGGTCCCTTGGTTCCACCGGCGATGATCCCGGTGTAGAGGTGGTCCAGGTAGTACTTGTTGGACAACAGGGTGTGTCCCCTCCTGGCGAGTGCCGACCTGGTGGTGATGCCGTCGGGGAGCTCGGTGAGGCTCTGGCCCGCGGCCGCCGAGGCGGCCTCCACCCTCCCGAAGTAGTAGCGGCCGGCAACGGCGACGCCTGCCAGCACAACGAGCGTGGACACGATTGCAAGGGACCAGCTGGGGGTGGCGTGGGTGATCGTGGGGAAGTAGCCGGCCACCGGTTCCACGAAATGGCCAAACCGTTCCTGGAGGGATTCGGGTGCCAGCTGGAAGCCGGACGGAAGGTTCAGTAGGCCTGCGACCATGGCGAGGCTGGCCAGGATCCACAGTGGGACGATGATCCGTGGGCCCGACTCGTGTGGATCGCCGTGACCCCGATACTCACCGTGGAAGGTCAGGTACACGCACCTGGTCATGTAGGCGGCGGTCATCGCTGCCGTGACCATGCCCATGACCAGCATGAGGGTGTAGGCACCGTTGCCACCGGTGCCGCCGAGCAGCCCCCAGCCGCCGGTCCCAGCGAGGATCTCATCCTTTGACCAGAAGCCCGCGAACGGCGGCAGGCCTGCCAGGGCGATGCTGCCTATCACGAACGTCTTGTATGTGTGCGGCATGACCTTCCTGAGGCCACCCATGTCGGACTTCATGTCGAAGCTGTGGACGGCGTGTGCTGCCGAACCTGAGCCGAGGAAGAGGCAGGCCTTGAAGAAGGCGTGGGTGAACAGGTGGAACATGGCTGCAGTCCATGCGCCGACACCAAGGGCCATGACCATGTAGCCGAGCTGTGAGATGGTCGAGTAGGCGAGCACCTTCTTGATGTCGCGTTGCACGAAGGCGAGGCTGGCTCCGACCAGGGTGGTGACGCCTCCTACGACGGCCATCAGGTTGATGGAGCTGCCGCCGATGCTGAGGCCCGAGAAGAAGACGCCGTAGAGGCGGGCGATCATGAACACGCCGGCCACGACCATGGTGGCGGCGTGGATGAGGGCCGAGACCGGGGTTGGTCCGGCCATGGCGTCGGGCAGCCAGGTGTGCAGGAAGAACTGGCCAGACTTGGACATGACGGCTGCCATGAGGCAGCAGGCAGCCACAAGCAGGGCGGTGTGGGGCAGCATCCCGGCGGCTGCGAGGGCGTTGGTCTCGGCGATGGAGAATGAGCCGAAGCGGTCCGGCAGGGCTGATCCGACGATGAAGAACAGGATGCTCACGCCGACGATCAGACCCATGTCGCCGACACGGTTGGTCAGGAACGCCTTGAGGGCCGCGTCGCTGTTGGGTTTCTCCTCCCACCAGTGTCCGATCAGGGCAAAGGAGCAGACACCGACGAGTTCCCACGAGGTCAACAGCTGGAGCGTGTTCTCGGAGAGGACCAGCATCAGCATCGAGGCGCTGAACAGCGACAGAAACGCGAAGTAGTGCGTGTAGCGGCGGTCGTCGTGTACGTACTCGGTTGAGTAGATGTGCACCAGGAGTGACACCAGGGTCACGACCAGGAGCATCATCACGGCTGGTCCGTCGACGAGCGTTCCGACCGAGAACTCGACGCCGCCAGTCTGGAACCATGTGACGGTGCTGACTACCGCCAGCGAAGGCTCGGCGTGCCCGCCGCCGTGACCGGCCTCGGCGTGATCACCGGCTTCGCCATGGTCGACGGCTACCACCGAGGCGTGAACCTCTTCGCCGTGGTAGTTGTCGCGGTGGTCAACCCAGGCTGCGGCGGTCAGGATCGAAAGTATGAATGCGATGCCGAGAACGGCTATACCCAGCTCGGATCCACCCCTCGGCATGCGCTTTCCAAAGAACAGGATCGTGACGAACGAGAGTGCCGGCAGAAGCGGGATGAGCCAGGCGTTGCGCAGGAACCAACTGCCGCCCTCGGTGATTCCGAGCGGCAGATCGGCCGTGGCCACAGCCATGGTGAGAAGGTCGATCATCGGCGGTTCAACCCCTCATCAGGTCGATCTGGGTCAGATCGATGCTCTTGCGGTTCCGGTACAGCAACAGGATCATTGCCAGGCCCACGCCCACCTCGGCGGCAGCCACGGCGATCACGAAGAGTGCGAATACCTCGCCTGCCAACTGGTTTCCGAAGGCGGCGAACGCCACGAGGTTGATGTTCACGGCGTTCAGGATCAACTCGATCGACATGAGCACCAGCACGCCGTTGCGGCGGGCCAGCACCCCGTAGACGCCAATCGCGAACAGGGCGGCCGACAACAGGAGGAACTGGTTCAGGTACATGGTCAGTCCCCTCTCGCCACGACGATGGCTCCGATGAGGGCTGCCAGCAGCAGCACCGAGATCGCCTCGAAGGGCACGATGTACTGGCTGAAGATGAGATCCCCGATGTCGGCGGTGAGGCTGGGTTGGGCCCGGCTCAGCTCGGCGTCGCGGAAGGTGTCAATCAGGGCGGCTGCCATGACGGCCAGCACCAGGGCACCGACCATCGCCGCCATTGAGCGGCGCTCCCCGTCGACGCCGTCGTCGTCGCCGAAGGATCCCTTGGTGAGCATGATTCCGAAGAGGAACAGGACGACTATGGCGCCGATGTAGACCATGACCTGTGTGACGCCGACGAACTCGGCCCCCAGGAGGATAAATATTCCGGCGGCTCCCGCCAGCACGATCACCAGATAGAGGGCCGCATGCACCACGTTGCGGGTGGTGACCATGCGCACGGCGCTCACAAGCATCGTCACCGCCATGATGGCGAAGGCGATGTTCTGGGCGACCATCACCTCACCTCCCGTGAGGGAGTCGAAGCCACTGGTTGCGGCGAACAGGGTCGAGGTGCTCACCTTGGCACCTGCGCCTTCTTGGCCTCGCTGCCCGACTCATAGTCCTCAAAGTCGGGGACGGTCTCCATCCACTTGCCGAGAAGCGACTTGTCGTGGAGGAGGTCGGCGATCCTGGGCTCCGAGTACTCGTATTCGGGGGTCCAGAACAGGGCCTCGAACGGGCAGACCTCGACGCAGATGCCGCAGTACATGCACAGGGCAAAGTCGATGTCGAAGCGGTCGAGGGCGTTCTTCTGGCGTGGCTTGCCTCCGGGGCGTCGGGGCGGTGCCTTGTACTTGTGGCCCTCGATGTAGATGCACCAGTCGGGGCACTCGCGGGCGCACAGCATGCAGGAGGTGCAGTTCTCCTCATGGAGGGCGATCACGCCCCGGGCCCGCGGTACCGGCGCCTCTTTCACCCTCGGGTACTGGACCGTGTGGGAGCCCTTTACGAGCGTGCGCACCATGGTCCTGAAGGTGACCCCCAGGCCCACGAGCATTCCCGGCAGCTTCGGCATTGCTGGCATCAAAAGACCACCTTCAGGACGCCGGTAGCCACGATGTTGACCAGCGACAGGGGAATGAGGAACTTCCAGGCCAACTGCTGGAGCTGGTCTTCGCGGAACCGCGGGTAGGTGAAGCGGAACCAGAAGATGAGGAATGCCACGAGAACCATCTTGCCTATCAGGACGAGGGGGCCGATGACGTTGAACAGGTTGTCGGTCGGGTCCAGCCCCGGGACGTACCAGCCGCCCAGGAACATCGTGGCAGCCAGCGCCGAGAAGATGCCGGCCGTGGCGAACTCGCCGATGAAGAACATGAGGAAGCGCAGGCCGCTGTACTCGGTCAGGTAACCGGTGACCAGCTCTGACTCGGCGACCGGCATGTCAAAGGGCGGCTGGGTGAGCTCGGCCTGAACGGCAATGAGGAAGATGGCGAAGCCAACGAACTGGGTGAGGATGAACGGGTTTCCGATGCCTCCCCACCCGAAGATCTCGCCTGAGGCCTGGGCCATGACGATTCCCTGGACGTTGAGCGTCCCGGCCTGGATGACCACGCCCATTACCGCAAGGACGAGGGGCAGTTCGTATGCGACCAGCTGGCCTGCAGCCCTGAGGCCACCTATCAGCGAGTACTTGCTGGCAGAGGCCCAGCCGGCCATGAGGATGCCGATCACCGATATTGAGGAGACGGCGAGGGCCAGGAAGATGCCGGTGTCGATGTCGATGAACCAGAGGTCGGGACCAGCCGGGATGACCAGCACCAACAGGAACGTTGAGATCAGCACGACGAATGGGGCCAGCTTGAACACGACCCGGTCGGCCGCCGCCGGTATCAGGTCCTCTTTCTGGAGGAACTTCCCGACCTCGGCCAGAAGCTGCAGCGACCCGTATGGGCCGGTCTCCATAGGCCCAAGCCGGCTCTGCATGAAACTCATCATCTTGAAGAGGAACAGGTAGACGAGTGTTCCAGCAGGCAACAGAACGGCAACGAGGCCGAGCAGCGCCCTCAGCACGGTCTGTTGCCAGTAGGCCAACTCAATGGCGAGGATCGCGCTGCTCACCGGTCTATGTCCCCGAGGATGAAGTAGAGGCTGGCCAGGATCGACACGACGTCGGGTACGTAGGTACCCTCGAGCACCCACGGCGTTATCGAGATGTTTGAGAACGACGCCGACCTGATCTTCACCCGGAACGGCACCAGGTCTCCCTTGGAGACCACGTAGTAGCCCATCACGCCGAGGGGGTTCTCGGTTTCGACGTAGGCCTCACCTGCCGGGACCTTGATGATCCTGGGGACCTTGGCCATGACGGGCCCTGAGGGGATGCCACCCAGGAGTTGTTCGATGATGCCGCAGGCCTCGCGGACCTCCTGGAGGCGCACCCAGTAACGCGAGAAGGAGTCGCCGTCGGGATGGGTCCAGACCTTCCAGTCCACCTGGTCGTGGGCAAGGCCAACCCCGCCGTCGCGACGGAGGTCCCAGTCGACACCGCTCGCCCGGATATTGGCCCCGGAGAGTCCGTAGGCCAGGCCGACCTCGGGTGGGATGACACCGATTCCGCGGGTCCGTGCCTGGAAGATCTCGTTGCCGGTGACAAGGTCCTCCATTTCGTCGCAGAAGGTGCGGATGCGTCCCAGGACACCGGTGGTCTCCTCTATCCATCCCCTCGGGATGTCGTCCTTGAGCCCGCCGATGCGGTCGAAGTTGGGATGGAACCGGCCACCCGTTACCGCTTCGATCTGGTTCAGCACGAACTCACGGTCACGGAAGGCGAAGAAGACCGGTGTCACAGCCCCCAACTGCACACCCATGTCGCCCAGGAAGAGGATGACGTTGGAGATCCGGGACAACTCGAACAGGATCGTGCGGATCCACTGGGCCCGGGGAGGCGCCTCGACCTCCATGAGCTGCTCGGCGGCCAGGATGAACGGCACCTCGTTGGCGAAGCTGCCCAGCCAGTCGATGCGGTTTACCAGGGCGGTGACCTGTGGATAGGTACGGACCTCGGCCAGCTTTTCGTAGCCGCGGTGCATGTAGCCCATCATCGGGTCGGCCCTGAGTACACGCTCGCCGTCGAGCTTCACGATCACCCGGAGGGTGCCGTGGGTGGCCGGGTGCTGGGGACCCAGGTTCAGGGTCATTCCCTCTGTCTCGAACTCGACGTTTACCCGTGCGTCGCTGGCCTGTGCGGCTATGTAGGCGAGTTGGTTCCTGTTGGAGACGTCGGTCATGACCCGTCCCCGTCGTCATCGGGCTCATCGCCGTCACCGGGCATCGCCTCTACATCGACGATTCCGGGCCAGGGCTTCACCCTGCGGGCCAGGAGCGGGTAGTCCTTGCGCAACGGGTTTCCCTCGAACTGCGACGGCAGGTACAGGTTCACGAGGTTGGGGTGGCCCGTGATGGCGATACCGAACATCTCCCACGCCTCGCGTTCATGCCAGTTGGCTCCGGGGTACACCGGGAGCCAGGAATCCACCCGGGGGCTGTCCGAATCGAGGTCGGCCTTGACGGTTACCCCGATGTGGCCGACCGGGTCGTGCACCCTGGCGATCATCTGGAAGCGGGTTGACCCACCGGTGATGCCCCAGGTCATGGGTTCGGGATCAGCCTGTGGCTCATCGGTCCCGACGAGGTCTACCTGGGCGTCCATGTCACGCCCGAAGGGTGACGGCATCCAGTCGATCGCTGACAGGAAGTTGAAGTAGGCCATTCCGCAGGTGTCGCGCAGGACAGTTGCTGCGGCCAGCCACGAGTCGGCTGTGACCCTTACCCAGACATCGGTGCCGGCCAGTACCTCGCTGGCCACGAGGCCATCGCCGAGTTGGGCGGCGAGGGCCGCCACGATGGCGTCGCGCTCCGGGTCAGTCACCGGCTCAGAGCCTTCGGGGACCTCGTCGAGGTCGGTGTCAGGAGACGACAATTGGGTCCCTCGTCCATCGGTCCGTCATGTCCTCGGAGGCGATTCGCTCCTGCAGCAGGACAATCCCCTCCAGCAGGGCCTCGGGACGTGGTGGGCAGCCGGGCACGTAGACGTCGACCGGAATGATCTGGTCAACGCCCTTTGTCACCGAGTAGCTGTCCCAGTAGGGGCCACCGCAGTGGGCACATGACCCCATCGAGATGACGTACTTGGGTTCGGGCATCTGCTCGTAGAGGCGGCGGACAACAGGGGCCATCTTGTCGGTCACGGTTCCCGAGATGACGACCATGTCGGCCTGTCGGGGACTGGCGGGGAACGGGATCACGCCCAGCCTCATGACGTCGTAGCGGGGCGACGCGAACGCAGCACCCATCTCCATCGCGCAGCAAGCCAGGCCCCACTGGTAGACCCACAGCGAGTACTTGCGGCTGATGTTGAGCAGCGCGGTGAGGGGCTTCGGCATCTTGCCGTTCTCGACCAGTCCCATCAGAGTCCCATCCCTCCAGCGCCCATCAGATCCACCGCAGCAGGCCCTTGCGCCAGGCGTAGAACAGGCCGAGTGCCAGGATGAAGATGAAGATCGCCATCTCCACCAGCCCGAACACGTCGTAGACCTCGAGCCTGGTTGCCCACGGGAAGATGAACACGGCCTCGACGTCGAACAACACGAACATGAGGGCAAAGACGTAGTACCTGATGTTGGACTGGCTCCACATGTCGCCCTGGGGGTCAACACCGGACTCGTAGGCGACCGCCTTCTGGGGGGTCTGACGGGTGGGCCGCAGGAGGCTTCCGAGACCCAGAAACGTACCTACCAGGAGAACAGCCACCCCACCGAAGACGACGAGCGTCAACCAGTTGCGGAGGTAGTCGGACACGAGGGGAGAACCTACCTATCCACGGGGGTTGTAGCCAACGTCATCGAAGGCGTCATGGGTGGCTTTTGATACCGGAGGCTGCAGGTCGTTCGCACGGCTCAGCCCGCCACCAGGACCGGAACGGCATCGCGTGCCAGTTCCAGCAGGGGTCCCGGGATGAGGCCGACAAGGAGAATCGCCGCAGAAGAGACCACGACAACGACCAGCGCCCCGACGGGTATCGCCGCTGGTGCCTCAGATCCGGTCGGTGTCTCTTCCAGGTACATGGCCACTAGAACCCGCAGGTAGACAAAGGCGGCTACCGCCGCTGCCAGCATCGCCACCCCAGCCAACCAGTAGGCACCGGCGTTCACGGCTGCTGCGAGGACACCCAGTTTCACCACGAAGCCTCCGGTGAACGGGATGCCCGCCTGGCCCAGCAGGAGAACGGTGAAGGCACCGGCCAACAACGGCCGACGTTGACCGAGGCCCCGGTATGAATCCAGCCCGTGGGCACTGTCCCCGGTTCCGCCCACGACGGTGACAACCGCGAAGCTCCCAACGGTCAGCAACGCGTAGACGGCCAGATAGGCCAGCACCGACGAGTTGCCCCGATCAGTGGCGGCCTGAAGGCCCACCAGGATGAAGCCGGCGTGGACTATCGACGAGTAGGCCAACATGCGCTTCACGTCGGTCTGTACCACGGCCACGACCGCACCAACGAGGACTGTGGCAGCGGCGATCATCTGGAAGGCCGGCTGCCAGTCAGATACATGGGTTCCGAACGTGAGGACGAACACCCGCATCATCGCAGCGAACCCGGCCGCCTTCACGCCTGCAGCCATCCACGCCACCACGGGGGTCGGCGCACCCTGGTACACGTCGGGGGTCCAGGCATGGAACGGAACTACAGCCACCTTGAAGCCGAGACCCACAAGTAGCAGGGCCAGCCCCGCCAGGAGCATGGCATCGTCGATCAGGACGTTGTCGGCCAGGTAGGCGCTGATCCCGGCCATGTTCGTCGAGCCCGTAGCGCCGTAGACCAGGGCGATTCCGTAGAGGAGGAAGGCCGATGAGAAGGCCCCCAGCAGAAAGTACTTGAGGGCGGCCTCCTGGGATTCGATTCGCCGCAGATGCATGGCGGCCAGGACGTAGGCGGCGATCGAGAGAACCTCGAGGCCGAGGAACAACACGATCAGGTCGTTGGCAGAGGCCATGACGATCCCGCCTGCGGCAGACAGCAGCAACAGCACGTAGAACTCCACACCGGGCAGGTCCTCGCGGGGCAGGTAGTCGTGGGCGATCAGCGCTGCGGCAATCACCGCAACGGCCAGGATTCCCGTCACGAACACCGACGATGCATCCACCCCGACGGCACCCGCCAGGAAGGAGCCGGCACCGTCGCTGCCCACCTTCGACCACATCGGCACCAGGTACACGAGCACCGCTACCCCGGCAGCGACCGTCCAGGCCGGTGCCAGCACAGCAGGCAGCCGGCGCACGAGCGATGCCATGGTCAACAACAGGAAGCCGGCCGCGGCGAAGGTGACAAGTGGGATCAGGGCCCACCAGGAGACATCGGGAGAGGCGACGGCGGCGATCATTCGTGTTCACCGTGGTCATCGTCGGCGTGACCGATATCGGAACCCATCTGCGTGACGGGCTCGCTGAAACCGTCGACGTGCATCTCGACGTGTTCCACCAGCGCATCCACTGCCGGCTCCATGCGCTCGATGACCGGCTTCGGGTACACGCCCATGAACACGATCAGGGCCAGAAGCGGCGCCATGACCAGGGCCTCCCGCAGGGTCAGGTCGGGCATGTTGGCGTTGTCTCCCTCGGCCGGCCCGTGGAACACCCTCTGGTATGCCCACAGCAGGTAGAGCGCGGCCAGGATCACGCCGCCGGCGGCCACCACGGCCCACCAGCGATGAGCGTTGAAGGCCCCCAGCAGAACCAGGAACTCGCCGACGAACCCGTTCAGGCCCGGTAGTCCGATCGAGGACAACATGACAACCATGAAAATTCCCGCCATGACAGGTGCCGACTTCTGCAGGCCACCCAGTTCGCCGATCAGGCGTGTGTGTCGCCTCTCGTAGATCATGCCCACCAGCAGGAACAGGGCACCGGTCGAGACGCCGTGGTTGACCATCTGGAGCAACCCACCCTCGATGCCCTCGGTGTTGAGGGCGAAGGTGCCGAGGACGATGAACCCCAGGTGGGCCACAGACGAGTAGGCCACCAGACGTTTCAGGTCGGCCTGCATGGTCGCCACAACGGCCCCGTAGACAATGCCGACCACGCCGAGGGTCAGGAACACGGGTGCGAAGTAGTGGGAGGCCTCGGGGAACAGGTAGAGCCCGAACCGCAGGAAACCGTACGTTCCCAACTTGAGTAGCACGCCGGCCAGGATCACCGAACCGGCGGTGGGGGCCTCGGTGTGGGCATCGGGCAGCCAGGTGTGCAGTGGGAATATCGGCACCTTGACGGCGAAGGCCAGGGCGAAGGCGGCGAAGATCCATCTGGCTGCACCGGTGGACAGGCTCTGGGACTCGGCGATCGCCACCAGGTCGAACGACAGGTCGGAACCGGTGGCGCCTGCATGCAGGAATGCCAGCGCCAGGATGCCGACCAGCATCAGCGCCGACCCGGCCATGGTGTAGAGGAAGAACTTGGTTGCCGCACGGGCGCTGTTGCCGTGGCCCCACCTTCCGATGAGGAAGTACATCGGAACCAGGACCACCTCGAAGCAGAGGAAGAACACGATCAGGTCCAGCGAACTGAACACGCCCATCACGCCCGCCTCCAGGACCAGCATCCAGGCGTAGTAGGGACGTGCGTCGTGCCCGGGGTCGATGGCCATGAGCGCAATCGGAAACAGCAGACCGGTCAGGACAACCAGGAAAAGTGAGATCCCGTCTATTCCGAACAGCCATGCAATGCCCAGGTCGCTGATCCAGGAGGTCTCTGAGAGGAACTGGAAACCGGGGTCACCGATGTCGAACGCGCTGAGCAGCCAGAACGACATGGCTCCGGTGACCGTCGAGGCCAGGATCGCCACCAACTTCAACAACTCGGGGCGGCCACGGGGGAGCACGAGCACCATGAGGGCACCCAGGGCCGGGGTCACCACGAGCGCCGGCAGCACCGGGAACGACCCGGCCCCGGCAGAGGCGAGAAGTGCTACAGCGGTCACAGTGTCGACCTCGTCAGGAACCAGGCGAGCAGGGCCACTGCACCCAGACCGATACCTGTCGCATAGGTGCGGACCATGCCGTTGTGGAACATGCGTAGGACACCAGCCAGCCTGCGAACCAGCCCTGCAACGCCGTAGACGGCTCCGTCCACCACCTGTCCATCGAACCTGTTGGTCGCCTCGAACCCTCGACGGCCGGGTCCGCCCATGAACGCGGCTACCGACCGATCTATCCGCCAGGCGTCGGCGAAGATGGGCTGTTCGAACGGCTCTCGGGCGATCCGGCCCTTCACGTACACCGCCACGGCCACACCAATGCCCACCAGCCCACCGACCACGGCGATGGCAGCCAGGAGGACCTGTGTGGCACCACCGGTTCCGAGGTGCACCTCGTTGGCGTAGAGGGACGGCTCAAGCCAGTGCTCCAGCCACCTGGTTGACGAGGAGAACGGCAGTTGCACGAAACCGGCGACCACGGCGAGGACCGCCAGCACCACGAGCGGTGCGGTCATCGTGCGGGGAGACTCATGGGGGGTGTGGTCGGCCCGCCGGGTCGCCGCCTCGGCATCCTCCTCACCGGTTCGCTGCTCGGCGTAGCGACTCTCCCCGGCGAAGGTGAGGGCGATCAGTCGGGTCATGTAGAAGGCCGTGAGCACCGCTGTCAGGAGACCCAGGGCCCACAGGACGGGACTCTTGTTCCATGCGAAGGTCAGGATCTCGTCCTTTGACCAGAATCCCGAGAAAGGTGGCACACCGGCGATTGCCAGCCATCCGACGACGAAGGTCCCGGTGGTGACCGGCATGAACCGACGCAGGCCGCCGTAGTGGCGCATGTCCTGGTCGCCGTCCATTCCGTGGATCACCGAGCCGGATCCGAGGAACAGGAGGGCCTTGAAGAAGGCGTGGGTGACCATGTGGAACACGGCCGCCACATAGGCGCCGCTGCCGACGGCCAGGAACATGTAGCCCAGCTGGCTGACCGTGGAGTAGGCCAGAACCTTCTTGATGTCGGTCTGGGCCATTGCGATGGTGGCGGCGAACAGGGCGGTTCCCACGCCCAACCACGCAACCATGTCGGGCACCCATCCGGCCGAGTCGGCAATGAGCGGGTTCATCCTGGTCAACAGGTAGACGCCCGATGTCACCATCGTCGCAGCGTGGATCAGGGCCGAGACCGGTGTGGGGCCCGCCATTGCGTCGGGCAGCCAGAGGTAGAGGGGGAACTGGGCCGACTTGCCGACAGCCCCCACGAGGAGCATCACGGCAATGAGGGTTGCGGTGCCCTGAGCGACCGTTCCAGCGGTGCTGGCATCCAGCACGTCCACGTAGTTGAGCGACCCGAACGTGAAGAAGGTGGCGAACATGGCGACCATGAAGCCCCAGTCACCGATGCGGTTGGTGACGAACGCCTTCTTGCCGGCTGTTGCATTTGCGGGTTCGGTGAACCAGAACGAGATCAGCAGATAGGAACAGGCACCGACCCCCTCCCACCCGAGGAAGGTCAACAGGAGGCTGTCGCCCAGGACCAGCATCAACATGGCGAACATGAACAGGTTCAGGTAGGCGAAGAACCTGGCGAAGCCGTCGTCTCCGTGCATGTAGCCGACCGAGTAGAGGTGGATGAGGGCACCCACGCCCGTGATGAACAGGCACATCGTGATTGAGAGTGGATCGACGAGGAAGCCGATGTCGACCGAGAGGTCCCCCGCCGGTATCCACTCGAAGAGGGTTACCACTGCCCGTCGGTCGTGGGTTGACCGACCGGCCATGTCGATGAACACGCCGAGGGTGGCCAGGAATGAGCCACCCATCACACCCGTAGCCAGCCAGCCGGCACCGGGCTCGCCGATACGGCGACCGGCGAAGATGAGCACGATGAACCCGGCCAACGGAAGGGCGGGCACGAGCCAGATCAGGTCAACCATGGCCCTAACCCCCCAGCACCGAGAGGTCGTCGACGGTTGCACCTGAGCGACGCCGCATGATTGCAACGATCACGGCCAGGCCCACAACTACCTCGGCGGCCGCAACCACGAGAACGAAGAACACTGAGAGTTGGCCGCCCAGGTCACCCAGTTCGGCGCCCAGGCTCACGAACGTGAGGTTCACCGCGTTGAGCATCAACTCGACGCACATGAACATGACGAGTGGGTTGCGCCTGACGAGAAGGCCAACCGCTCCCATCGAGAACAGTGCCGCTCCGAGCGCCAGGTACCACCCCGTGGTTACGACCATCAGGAATCTTCCCCTGTCGCCCCGGCCGGCTCATCGTCAGCCTCGGTCGGCTGGTCATCGGACTCCGCAATCGCCACCACCGGCAACGGCTGCATCGGGCCACTGAGGCGTCGGGCCAGTGCCACGGCTCCGACCACGGCGACGGTGAGCAGTATCGCCGTCAGCTCCACAGCGAAGACCATGTCGGTGAACAGGGCCTCTCCGAGACGGCGCGTGTTGTCGCCGGCATCACCGAGCGGGGTTCCTCCACGGGCACCGGTGAGACCATCGACGGCCACGAGAAGCACCGTCGCCAGGAGCCCGGCGAGAGATACGCCGACCACTGCCGCCATCGGCCTCTGGCCTGCGATCGGCTCGATGCCGAGGTCGTCGGCACGGTCGACGCCCAGGAGCATGATTACGAACAGGAACAGGATCACGATCGCACCCGCGTAGACCATCACCTGGACGGCTGCCAGGAAGGTGGCTTCCAGGAGCACGAACAGCACGGCCACGCCGAACAGGGTCTGCACGAGGAACAACGCCGCGTGAACAGGGTTTCGGGCCAGCAGCACGCCAAGACCTCCCGACAACACGATCACCGCTCCGAGGGTGAAGACGGCTACCTCCATCAGGTGCCCTCCCCCGGTTCACGGTCGGCCGACTGGCCCACCTCGGGGCTGCGAACGCCGTATCCGAGTTCGCCGGACCATGCCACCCGCCCCACCTGCGTGGCATCGCCGCTGGGTGAGGTCGCCCGCATCCATCCCGAGGTTGCCAGGTCCTCACCCTCGCGCCAGTCCTCCCACGGAAGATGCTGGGGCCTGCCGGTTTCAGCATCGACGACCAGTTCGTCCTTGGTGTAGATGGCGTCGGCACGGTTTGTAAACGAGAACTCGAACAATTTGGTTTCGGTGATCGCCTGTGTCGGACAGGCCTCCACGCACAGGTCACAGTGGATACACCGCAGGTAGTTGATCTCGTAGACGTATCCGTAGCGCTCGCCCGGTGAGACCGGATCGTCCACTGGATTGTCCGCACCCCTCACGTAGATGCAGTTGGCAGGGCATACGCCGGCACAAAGCTCGCAGCCGATGCACTTCTCCATGCCGTCCTCGTACCGGTTCAGGACGTGTCGACCGTGGAGGCGTTCCGGCTTGGCGCGCTTGGCGTCCGGGTAGGGCACGGTGACGCGCTTCTCGAACATCTTGGCGAACGTGACAGCGAAGCCTCTCAGGTATCCCATCAGGCCTCCCCGTGTCCGACCGTGCTGTCGGCACGCTCGTCCCGGTGGGCCTCGGCCTCTTCGAGCCTCTCGGCACGGGCCTTACGTACGGCACCCGAGAGAAGGGCAGCCCCGCCCCACAGGGCCAGGACACCGACCACGACGACCGGCAGTGTGGGCCAGCCGAGATCCCTCGCTGTGTCGAGGGTGGCGATCAGGAGGAACCACCCCAGAGCCGCCGGGATCAAAACCTTCCAGCCCAGGTCCATGAGCTGGTCGTACCTGAAGCGGGGAAGGGTCGCCCGTAGCCACACAAAGGTGAACAGGAACGCCATCACCTTCAGGAAGAACCAGAACAGCGGCCACACCCAGGCCAGCCGCTGGGTCACGATCGGTCCTGCGGGGCCGCCAAGGAAGAGGGTCACGGCGATTGCCGACATGGTGATCATGTTCATGAACTCGGACAGGAAGAACAGGGCGAAGCGGATTGAGCTGTACTCGGTGTGGAATCCACCGACCAGTTCCTGTTCCGCCTCGACCAGGTCAAACGGTGGACGGTTCAGCTCGGCGGTGCCTGCGATCAGGAAGATCCCGAACGGGACTATCCCTGTGGCGAGCACGTTCCAGGTCGTGGCTGACTGGCCGACCACGATCTCGTGGGTTGAGAGGGAGCCGGAGGTCAGGAACACCGTGGCTATGGCGAGGCCCAGCGCCGCCTCGTAGCTGATCATCTGGGCTGATGCCCTTACAGAGCCCAGAAGCGGGTACTTGGAACCTGACGACCAGCCGGCCAGCATCACCCCGTAGACCGCTATCGACGACAGGGCCAGGAAGAAGAGGACGCCGACTGGCGGATCGGCCACCTGGAGGAGCGTGGATCGGCCAAACATCGACACCGTGCCATCGCCTCCGTTGGTGAAGTCACCTCCGACCGGAATGATTGCGAACGCCACGAAGGCGGGGATGATCGAGAGGTACGGGGCCAGCCTGAACACGACACGGTCAGCCCTCGTTGGCAGGAGGTCCTCTTTGAAGAACAGCTTGATCCCGTCGGCAAGGGTCTGGAGGATCCCCCATGGACCCGCCATTGCCGGACCGATCCGGTTCTGCATGTCGCTGATGAGCTTTCGCTCGAACCAGATGACGAGCATCACCGAAACCAGCAGCATCGCGAAGGCCACACCGGCCTTCAACAACACGATCAGTGCCACGGTCAGATCGATGCCGTCTACGAGGAGCGGGTCGGCGGCCAGGATCATCGGGACCTCACCAGCCTCACGTCGATGACCGCCATCGAGGCATCGACGAGCTCTCCGGCGTCCAGCCCGTCCTGGTTGAACAGGACATGTGCCGTGCCGGGGGTGACCCGGGGAGAGGAGACCACCTCGGCTGTGACCGTCCCCCGGGGCCCGGAGATCTCTACTGTTGATCCGTCGGCGAGCCCCAGGCTCTTCAGGTCAGATGGCTCAACGCCGATGTGGGTACCGGGTGCGAGGCCGGCGAGAGAGCTGCTGTGTCCGTTCAGGACGCCGTTGTCGAACATCGAACGGGTGACGACGAGACGCAAGGTGGACCGGCCGGGTGCCGGCACGGTGGTCTCCTCGGGCCTCACGAGGGGCAACTCTCCGGCCACCAGAATGCCCTCGGTGCCCGAGGACAGGATTGCCTCGGGGTTGACGTCGGCGTGAACCGGGGAAACGGACGCAATCTCGGTCCAGACCCCTTCGAGGGACGTAAGGCCAAGGCTGGTTCCGAGCCGCTCGGCCAACTCGGCGGCGATCATCCAGTCGGGTCGGGAGGTGCCAGGCGCGGAGGCTCCACGCGCCACAGCGCTTATCCGGCCCTCGAGGTTCGTGAAGGATCCATCTACCTCGGTAGGTGCAGCAGCAGGTAACACGATGTCGGCGCGCTCCACCGTCGGTGTGATGAAGAGGTCGACGGCGACCACAGTTCCAACAGCGTCGAGCGCCCGGCGCGCAAGGTCGTGGTCGGGAAGGTCTGCGAGGACATCGGCCCCGAGCAGCACCAGCACGTCCATGTCACCGGCTGCTGCGGCCTCGAGGGCGGCCACACAGCCAAGTCCCGTCGAGGTGGGGGTAACGGTCCAGCAGTCCTCAAACCTGTCGACTCCGGTCTCCAGGGTCGTGCGGCCCGGAAGCAGGCCCGGCGACATACCCATGTCGAGTGCTCCGTGCACGTTTCCGCGACGTAGCAGCGACAGGAACCTGACGTCGTCGATGTGGTCGAGGATGACCACGGCGGCTGCGGCGACAAGGCCGGCATCCTCGGCAAGGGAGGTCCGGCCCAGCAGCACCGTCACCGGCCCGGCCGCAGAGATTGCGTCTCCGGCCGAACCCAGGTCGCCTGACCCGCCCTCGAACATGGCCCGCACGACATCTGCGGCCTCGCCGGGGCGAACCCGGATGGAGTGCGTGGCGATGTCGGTGAGACCGGTCGGCTGGGGGGTCAACTCGACGAGGGTTGCCCCGTCGTGGACAACGGCATGACGTATACGCAGGTAGAGGCTGCCCAACTCCTCTTTCGGGTCGGGACCCAGCAGCACAATGGTGCCGCCGGGTGTACATGCCCGGTTGATGGTGGCCCGTGGGAGGCCCAGTAGGACGTCGGCTGGAAGCCCGTCGCCCAACTGGGCGTCGACGTTGTCGGTGCCGAGCACGCCCTTGGCCAACTTGGTCCAGGCGTACTGGGATTCGTTGGTGAGGCGGGCGCCTCCGATCACGGCTATCCGGTCAGGATCGGTACCGGTAAGTGCCTCGGCCGCTGCTTCGAGGGCATCGGACCAGCTGGCCGGCACCAGCTCTGGTCCTCCGGGTTCCCGGCTGCCCTGATCATCGCCACGGAGCAGGGGCCCGTCGAGGCGGTCCGAGCTGTCGTAGGCCTCGAACACGAACCGTTCCCTGTCAGACAGCCAACCCCAGTTGACCGCATCCGAGTCAACGCCCATGAAGCGCAGCACACGACCGCGTGACGAGTGCACAGAGATTCGGCTGCCGACGCTGTCGAGCACGCTGGTTGACCCGACCTCTTCGAGGTCCCAGGGTCGGGCCCTGAACCGGTATGGGGCAGCAGTCAGCGCTCCGACGGGGCAGATCTGGACGGTGTTGCCGCTGAAGTAGGAGCTGAACGGCTCGCCGGGGAAGGTGTTCACCTGGGTCCGGGAGCCACGATCCAGGAAGTGGATGAGGCGATCGCCCGCCACCTGGTCGGCAAAGCGGGTGCAGCGATCGCACAACACGCACCGCTCCCTGTCGAGCAGCACATTGGTGTTGACGGGGATCGGCTTCACGAAGTGGCGCTTTTCCTCGACGTACCTGCTCTCACCGGGACCGTACGTCATGGTCTGGTCCTGAAGAGGACACTCGCCGCCCTTGTCACACACGGGACAGTCCAGTGGGTGGTTGACGAGCAGGAGTTCGAGGACCCCGTTCTGGGCACTACGGGTACGTTCGGACTCGGTGTCGACCTGCATGCCCGGTGTGCACTTGATCATGCAGGAGGGCTGCAGTGCGGGTCCCCGGCCGGTGTCAACCTCGACGAGGCACATGCGGCACATTCCGACCGGATCAAGCCTGGAGTGGTGGCAGAACCGTGGGATGTAGGTGCCTGTCCGTTCGCATGCGTCGATCAGCAACTCACCGGGCTGGGCGGTCACCTCCGTGCCGTTGACGCTGATCTCCACCGTGTCGTCCACTGTCTCGTCGCTCATGCGCCAGCCTCGGACGCGACGGGGATTGAGTCGCTGCGGGTGATCAGGGCCTCGAACTCGTGGCGGAACCGACGAATCGCGGATGTGATCGGCGCCACCGACGACGGCCCGAGCGGGCAGATAGTTGTCTGGCTCGGAGGAAACGGCACCGCCTCGAGACCCTCGGTGTCAAAGGACGCCACGGGATAGGGGCCGGGGCTTATGTGGTTGCCGACACTCAGCAACAGGTCAATGTCGGATGGCCGCCCCTCGCCGTCGTGGATGCGCTGGAGGATCTTCTGTTCCCAGCTCGTTCCCTCGCGACATGGTGCGCACTTGCCACAGGACTCGTTTGCGTAGAAGCGGACCAGCCGCAGGCATGCCTTCACGGCGTCGGTCGTTTCGTCCATAACCACGATGGCGCCGGAGCCGAGCATTGAACCCGCCTCGGACACGGCGCGGGCTTCGAGCGGCAGGTCCAGGTGCTCTCCGAAGAACCACGGTGCCGAGCCGCCTCCCGGGATGAACGCCTTCAGTTCGTGACCACCGCTGATTCCGCGGCAGTAGTCATCTCCGTAGAAGAGGTCGCGGAACGTGGTGACACCCTGTTCCACCTCGTACACACCTGGCCTGACGACGTGGCCAGACACCGCGAACAGCCGGGTTCCGGGAGATGCCTCGGAGCCATACCCCTTGTAGGCATCGGCACCGTTTTCCATTATCCAGGCCAGGTTGGAGAGGGTCTCGACGTTGTTGACGATCGTGGGCTGCCCGTAGAGGCCGATGGCCGCCGGGAAATACGGGGGCTTCAGCCTCGGCATGCCGCGGTTGCCCTCAAGGCTCTCTATGAGCGCTGTCTCCTCTCCGACTATGTAGGCGCCGGCACCCCAGTGCAGGATGATGTCGACCGAGAAGTCCGATCCGAGCACGTTCGCTCCGACCAGGCCTGCCTCGTAGGCCTCGTTGAGTGCGATGGCGATCCGTTCCTGGGCGAGGGCCATCTCGCCACGTACGTACAGGAAGCACTGCGACAACCCGAGGGCGTAGCAGGCTATGAGGCAGCCCTCTATCAGCTGGTGCGGGTCCCGCTCCATCAGGAGGCGGTCCTTGTAGGTACCGGGTTCACTCTCGTCGCCGTTGACGACGAGGTAGCGGGGCCAGACCCCCTCGGGGCAGAACCCCCACTTGACACCCGCCGGGAAGCCGGCGCCTCCACGCCCGAGGAGGGTTGCCTGCCTCACCTCGTCGTGTACCTCGGCCGGGGCTCGCGAGAGCGCTGTGCGCAGGCCCGCGTAGCCGCCGGTCTGCATGGAACGCTCCAGGGTGTGGGAGTCCTCGAACAGGAACCTGCTGGTCAACAGGGTCGGGCCACCGTTGACCACGTAGCCGGGGGCGTGTGGCACGTAGCCGTCAGCCATCTGGTTGGCGTCAGCCATCGGCGTCGACCTCCCCGTTGCCGGGCAGCCACACGGGTTGCTCCCCCGCCTTCTCGGGTGGGACCACGCCGGCCATCTTGTCGGCGGGGATCTCCTGGCGCACCCGCCCAAGGGTGCCGTGTTCGGGCATGTCGCCGGAATCACCGGCGCTGCCCCGCTCAACGGGGCTGTGGCCGCCACGAAGGTCGGACACCACCTGGTCGAACACCTCAGGGGTGGCCCGGTGGAAGTACCTGTAGTTGACCGTGAAGCACGGGGCCTCGGTGCATGCAGCCACGCACTCGACGTCCTCGACGGTGAACATTCCGTCCTCGGTCGTATCGCCGGCACTGACACCAAGGGTGGACTCGACGTGATTCAGGAGTTCCTCGCCACCCAGGAGCTGGCAGGAGATGTTGGTGCAGACGTTGACCATGTACCTCCCCACAGGGTGGAACTTGAACATCTCATAGAAGCTTCCTGTTCCGAGAACCTCTGCGGCGGTCACTCCTGTGAGGTCCGCAATCTGGAGCATTGCCTCGCGGGTTACCCACCCCTCCTGTTCCTGGGCCAGGTGCAACAGGGGGATGACGGCCGACTTGGGCCTTGGATACCTGTCGATGATCTCGGTGGCCAGAACCTCGTTGGCCTCACTGAAGTAGCCCATCAGCGGTCCACCTCGCCCATGATCGGGTCCACCGATGAGATCACGGCTACGGCGTCGGCAATGAGACCACCCTCCATGAGGTGTGGAAGCGTCTGGAGGTTGACGAAGCTGGGGCCCCGGATGTGCATCCGGTAGGGGTTCGGCCCACCATCGGACACCAGGTAGCAGCCCAGCTCGCCGCGGGGGGACTCGACCGCCACGTAGACCTCGCCCTCGGGCACGTGGAATCCCTCGGTAAAGATCTTGAAATGGTGGATCAACGCCTCCATGGAGTCGTCGATCCGGACCCTGGGCGGGGGCGTGACCTTCTTGTCCTGGGTGCGGTAGTCGCCGCTGGGCATCTGGTCGAGGATCTGCTCGACGATGCGCAGCGATTCACGTGTCTCGTTCAGGCGTATGGCGAACCGGTCGAAGGAGTCGCCGTAGGTGCCCACGAGGACGTCGAAGTCGACCTGGTCGTAGGCCAGGTACGGCTCGTCGCGTCGCAGGTCCCAGGCGTATCCGGTCGAGCGCAGGATCGGGCCGGTGGCTGAGAGAGCCAGGGCCTCGGCGGGTGTCATGACACCGACTCCCTGGAGGCGCTCCCTGAAGATGGGCTGGCCGGTCAGCAGGGTGTCGTACTCGTCGAGCCTCGGCGGAATCAGGTCCAGGAGCCGACGAACGTCGTCCTGCCATCCATCGGGGAGATCGGCCGCCACGCCGCCGGGTCGGATGTAGTTGTGGTTCATTCGGAGGCCGGTGACCTTCTCGAAGAACCGCAGCACCTCTTCGCGTTCGCGCCAGCCATAGATCATCATCGAGACGGCACCCAGGTCCATGCCGTTGGTCGCCTGGAACAAGAGGTGTGAGGCCACCCGGTTCAGCTCGCACATGAGCATTCGGATCCATGTGGCCCGAGGAGGAACCTCGATGCCGAGCAGCTTCTCGGTGGCCAGCGAAAACGCCAGCTCCGAGAAGAGCGGAGCGGCGTAGTCCATCCTGGTGACGTTGGTGGGTCCCTGGAGGTAGCTCAGGTTCTCGCCGGTCTTCTCCATGCCCGTGTGCAGATAGCCGATGACCGGCTTGGTCCGCAGCACGGTCTCGCCCTCCATCTCGAGCATCAGGCGCAGGACGCCGTGGGTCGATGGGTGCGACGGCCCCATGTTGAGGATCATCCGCTCGTCGTCGTCGGGATTGTCAGGATCTCCGGCAAGGTGAAATGCCCCGGCCTCGCTGACCCGCAGGACCGCGCTGCCGTCGCGACGGTGAACCCGTTCGGCACTGCCGAGGCCCGTGTCGGTGCCTTCCGGCGCCTCGGTGCTCACCGCTGCACCGGGGCTTCCCTGAACTGGACGGGTATCCGACCGGTGTCCACGTCCTTTCGGAGTGGATGGCCTTCCCATTCCTCGGGAAGCAGGATTCGGGTCATGTCCGGGTGGCCGTCGAAGGAAATGCCGAAGAGGTCAAATACCTCCCGCTCCATTGCCTCGGTTCCCGGATACAGGTCGAAAAGGGAGGGGACGACCGGATCATCGGCGGGGACCTGAACACGCAGTCGAACACGTTCGTGGCGCTGGTGCGCGTGCAGGGACACGACGACCTCGAAGCGTTCGGGGCAGACATCAGCCGGAAGGTCGGTTCGGCCCGGGTGTGTCAGGTAGTCGACAGCGGTCACGTCAACCGCTGTCAGGAAGCCCTCGTCGTGGAGGTCGCCGACCGTAGCCAACAACTGGTCGGGCAACGGGTGCAGCACCCGCTGATCGAACGACGATGTCTCAGGGACGATCGTGGTCATCGGCGGCCCAACTGGACCGGTTGTTCCGTTGTGCCTTCTGGGGGCGGGGCCTCAACGTGGATTGCCGCTCCGCCGTCATTGTCGATCCGGCGCCGTGTCAGCTCACCGGTACGAATGTTTTCGTGGAGGGTGAGGATGGCGTGCATGAGGGTCTCGGGTCCGGGCGGGCAACCCGGGGCGTACACGTCGACCGGGACCACCTGATCGACGCCCTGGACGATGGCGTAGTTGTTGAACATGCCGCCACTCGATGCACACACGCCCATGGAGATAACCCACTTGGGTTCCATCATCTGGTCGTAGATCTGCCGCAGTATCGGCGCCATCTTCTGTGAGACCCGCCCGGCCACGATCATCAGGTCGGCCTGCCGGGGAGAGGCACGAAAGACCTCCATTCCGTAGCGGGCCAGGTCGTAGTGGGCAGCACCGGTGGCCATCATCTCGATCGCACAACATGCCAGCCCGAACGTGGCTGGCCAGCAACTGCGTGCCCGCGACCATTTCACGAGGTCCTCGATGCGCGCCGTCACGAAGTTGTGTTCGAGGCCCTCGAGGCCGTCGTCGGCCACCCTGGACACGTCGCCCAGGATCGGTAGGCGTCTCATCAGGCGTTACCCCCGGGTCGGCCCTCGAGGCCAACCTGGCGGATGCCTGCACGCGAGACGGTGGTCGAGGAGGTGCGACCTGCCGACACGACACCTCCACCCGGTGCCTCACGGCTGAGCGGTCCCCACTCGAGGGCTCCGTTTCCGATCAGGTAGACGAACGACTCGAACACGGCGAACGAGAAGATGAGCACGGCCACGAGGCCGAACAGCCCGATCTCGTTGTGTGCTATCGCCCACGGGTAGAAGAAGATGATCTCGATGTCGAAGACGATGAAGATCATCGCCACCAGGAAGAAGCGCACCGGGAAGCGCTCGGGTGCCTCGCGCCCGGGAATTATCCCGCACTCGTACGGGGCCGCCTTCTTGTCGTTGGGGCTCCGGGGAGCCAGCAGCCGTGAGGCGAAGAAACTCAGCGCAGCGAAGAGGAACGCCAGCGCAAACAGGAACACAAGGGGCAGGTACTGGCCGAGCACGTCAGCCTCCCGGCCGCCGGCAAGCGGCTCTACAGGCGGCTACCACGGATCAGGCCCCTGCCGCTTCGAACTCCTTGCGCCGTGCCATTACCTCCTTGTCACGGACATGGAGCCAATGGCACAGGGCGAGGAAGACCAGCAGTGATCCGATGGTGACGAGTGCCGGTCGGAGCCTGACGTTGCCAAGGTCCCGGACCATGATCACCGAGACGACGGGCTCGTCGGTGTCTGCGACCGGCCGTGGCGGTGCCTCGCCGGGGATGGTCGGCTGGTCGACTACCGACTGAAGCTGGACGACCGTGTACTTGACCGGGTTGGTGATGCGGGCGGAGTTGGTGGCCCACAGGCTGATGCGGTCCCAGCGGTTCGGGTCCGTGGGCAGCGTCGGTTTGCCGCCCATGGTGTAGGCGTCCAGCAGCTTGAAGTCTCCGCTGGAGCCGAACCCGAGATCGCTGTGTGACAAGACATCAGCAACGGCCTGGGCCTGGGCGTCACCTGCCTCGGTGGTTGCAAGCAGTCGCCAGCCGCCGAGGTTGCCGAGGCCGGCAGCACTGGTCACCTCTGGTGCGACTGCCGCCAGCTCGGATCTGGTGACCGTCTCATTGCGTACCTGCCGGTCAGAACGGAGCCGGTCGAGATCCTCGGTGGCAAGGTCTGGGTACTCGTCGGCTGTTGGGAGTGAGCCGTACTCGGCAATGGCCCGTGCGTCGCCCGAGGATGTGACCATCTGGTATCCGGACGGTAGGGCATCAGGGTTGGGCAGCTGTCTGGCCTCTGGCAGGCCGCTGGCGCCCAGGTCACCGACGTTGATGTCGACGGTGATCCATGCGGCGCTGTTCCCCTGCCAGCCCTTGCCGTACATCCACCAGGTGGACCCCATGATCGCCATCCACCCCATGAGGGCGGTTACGGCCAGCAGCGTTCCGACCCTGATGCCGGAGTTGGTGGCGAGAAGCAGCCACACGGACCCCATCAGCACGGCTATACCGGTTGCGACAACCAGAATCCCGGCGATGTGCGGGTTGTAGGCGAGGCCTGCGAGCATGACGAACGCACCCATCAGAGGCTCCTCTCGTAGGCCACGATGGCGTCGATCTGTTCAGGTGTGAGCAGTTGGCTGCGCTCAACGGTTCCGATCACGTCGAGGTCATCGACGCGCCCGCCATAACCGGGCATGCCGCCCGAACCGGTCCGTGCGTTGCCGAAGCCGATACCCACCTCGGAGCCGGTGCGGATGAACTCGGACTGCCGCTTGCTCGTGGAGAAGTGGGCCTCGACACCTGCAAGGTCAGGGCCTACGTGGCCAGCTCCGGGCTGCCAACCGGTGAGGATGCCGGACTCGGCGAGCCGTGGCCAAGTCTCGAGCAGGTCGGCCGTGGCGGCCTCGCTTGTAGCCCCGAAGGAGAAGCCGGGGGTGTGGCAGCGGGCGCAGCTGTTGGCGTCCTGGGCTGAGGCGTTATTGAAGAGGACCTCGCCGTACAACAGGTAGTCGTCGCTGGCCGGGTCGGCTGCACCCTCGAGCCATGCGTCGACGGTGGCGTCGACGGCATCACGGTCGGTGAGGGACGGATCGGCTGCCGTGACCATTGCCCCGACCGCGGCCCGGATGCCTGAATCGATCTCGGCGGTTGCGGCGCCCTGGCTGAGCTGGATGGACCGCAGGTACACAACGAGCTGCTCTACCTGCTGGGTGGTGAGCGGGCCACCACCGGGAAGGCCCCATGCCGGCATCGGGGTGCCCGGGCGTCCGTAGTTGAGAATGTCGGTTACCTCTGCCTCGCTGAAGCGGGAGAGGACCGTTGTGAGTGCAGGCGCCTTCCACTCGACCTGGGCCACGAACTCGCCGTCGGGGTCAGCGATGGTGAAGGCTGCAACTCCACCAACGCCACCGGGTCCGTGGCAGCTGGCACAACCGTCCTCGAAGGTTCGGCCGCCCTTGATCTCGAAGCGGCCGACCCAGTCGATGGCTGCGTTTTCCTGTCGGGCCGGCTCCATGAGCCAGTACATGGGCAGGACGAGGGAGATAGCCGCAAGCGTGACGAGCGACCAGGCGAGGCTCCGGTCGAGCACCCTGGTTTCCAGTTCGAGGTCATCGACATGGGGTGTCCGGTTGGCAGCAAGGTCGATCTCGGAGCCGACCTCGCGCTTTCCGATGCGGAAGCTGAAGAGCAGGTACACGACGAGCCCGACCATCACGAGGACGGCCAGCACCAGGCCGACTGTGCGTTGTGTGCTTGCTGCGAGGATCATCGGGTTGTCTCTGGTTCTCCTGACGGGGCGGGCCTAGTGGCCGCCGGCGGCGCCTATGCAGTGCGGACCCTCGGCCTCCTGGCCGGTGGTGTTGGTTCCGATCGGGGGTCCCTGGACGATCGTTCCTGTATCGACCGTGAGCACACCGTCGACCACGGACATGGCGAACCTGTCCATGCCCCTCGGTGCCGGGCCACCACGCTTCTCTCCGACCTGATTGAACTGGGAGCCGTGACAGGGGCACTCGAACCACTGCGACGACACGCACTCGGGTACCCGGCAGCCCAGGTGCGGGCACTTCTGGTACAGGGCGACGACCCCGCTCTCAAATCCGCTCTCGACCCCGGCCGCCATGCCGGTCAACTCAGGTGAGGAGTAGGCCGTCCGGGCTTTTTCCACGGCGCCGTTCGGATACGCGGTGATCCACATTCGGCCCTCGGGCCTGTAGACGAAGCCGTTCTTGTCCTTGATCTCGGCCAGAAGCTCGATCATGTTGCCGACCTTGATCTTGGAGCCGAAGCCGCTCACGCCCTGTGGCCAGAGGAAGGCTATGCATGCGCCGCCGAAGCCGGAGAGGCCGAGGCCCATCATGCCGACGATGCTGCGATTGAAGAACTGCCGGCGGGACACGCCCAGGGCCAGCGGGTCGGGTGCCACGAACGGCTCGGCGGGTGCCGACTCGACGACCGGCGCGTCTACCACCTTCCTGGTTGCGATGGCTTCCTGTTCCACCTGGCGGCCAGTTGGGGCAGTGTCGCCGTCACCTGCCGAAAGGACGAGGCTGGCCTTGTCGCTGCGACGGGCCTCGCGGGAGAGGCCGGCCGCCCTTTGTTCACGTCGCCGGGATGTTCCTACAAGCAGCACCCCTGCGAGCGCCACGAGCAGGACGATTGGGATCACGACTACCACGGATCAGCTCCCGGGGTTCCGGCCTGAGGCCGCGAGGTGGGTGGGCATGGACATCACAGTTCGAAGAACAGGCCGCTGTTCCATGGGAAGATGAAGTTGAAGCCGGGACCGCGGAAGAACGAGCCGATCATCACGAGAACGGCCCAGAACATTAGGTGGACGGTCATGAGCGAGATGGCGAACTTGCGGTCCTCGGGTGCCTTGGAGGGGTTCTTGTCGATGTAGGGCGCCATCACCAGGAGGATTAGACCGATGCCGGGGATGGTCACGCCCGCCACCATCGGGTGGAACATGGTGAGCATCTCCTGGAGTCCGAGGAAGTACCAGGGTGCCTTTGACGGGTTGGGGGTCTGGTTGAAGTTCGCCAGGTCGAGCAGGGGTGCGTTGACGAAGATCGAGAACGCCAGCAGGAACAGGGTGACGGCCAGGGCTGCCAGGAACTCAGCCACCAGCAGGTGGGGCCAGACGTGCACCTTGTCCTGGGGAACCGACTTGGTGTCTTGGATCGAGCCGGACTTGACGACGGTGAGGAGGCGCTGGTTGTGCCCGTCGGGGCCGCTGCTCGGCGCGGGCGCTCCGCCACCGCCCGGAGCCGGATCAGCCCCCGGAGACGGTTGGTTGGCTGCTGCCTTGCTGCGGTCGAGCAGGTGGACCGGGATCCGACCTTCGGTCGCCTCGCTACCGGGCGCTGTCGCCTCGGATGGGGCCGCGTCGGCTGGCTTGTCGGCGCCGGATGCCGCCGCAGCCTTCTGGCGGGCCTCGTCGGCACGCTTGCGCAGGTGTTCGGGGATTTCAGTCATCGTCGTGTCCCTGGCCTAGAGCGGTCCGGAGATGCCGCCGTCCTTGCGGACGCGCCAGAAGTGGATTGCCATGAAGATCACGGTCACAAAGGGCAACATCAGCACGTGGAGTACGTACCAGCGCAGCAGGGTGTCGGTTCCGATCTCAACCCCTCCGAGGAGGACGAACCTGACCTGTGAACCGAACACCGGCGTGAAGCCCATCATGTTGGTACCGACTGTCACCGCCCAGAGCGCCAGTTGGTCCCAGGGCAGCAGGTACCCGGTGAACGAGAGAAGCAGGGTGAGCTGCAGCAGCATCACGCCGATCACCCAGTTGAACTCGCGGGGCGGCTTGTAGGCGCCGTGGTAGAAGACCCGGGCCATGTGCAGGAACACCGAGAGGACCATGAGGTGGGCAGCCCACCGGTGCATGTTGCGCACGAGGAGGCCGAAGCCGACCGACGTCTGAAGTGTCAGGATGTCATTCCACGCCTGGGCCGCTGTGGGCCGGTAGAAGAACATCAGGAAGATGCCGGTGACCGTGAGATGGATGAACAGGAAGAAGCTCAACCCGCCCAGGCAGAGCGTGTAGCTCACCTTTACGGCGTGCCTCTTCACCTTCACAGGGTGCAGGTGGTAGAGGACGCTGTTCATGATCACGTATGACCGGTTCCGGGGGCTGTCGCTGTAGCCCTTCCGGAAGATGGAACCGGGCCTGAAGATGGATCCCCAGGCCTGTGATCCCTGAACGCGCTCTGCCAGCGCCTGTCCGGTCGGCTTGCTGCCGTTGCTATCGACCACTGTCGTCGTTCTCCTGTGAACCTGTGTGGGTGTTCATGTTGCGCATAGTTCCCGCCTACCGCCGATCAGCCGAGGCGCATGCCGTAGCCATAGCCATGGCTGTTGGCGCGTTGGTGTGCGTCGCCGTCTGCCGGTGGGTCGCTCATCTTTCCGAGGATGATGACACCGGTGGGACAGCGATCGACACACAGGGCGCAGCGGGTGCAGACGTCGTCGTCGATGGTGAAAATGACGTTGTCGCTGGGGTCATCGCCGGGCATTCCGGTTCCGACCGCCTCGGCTATGGCACCGGGGCTGACCATGTGGATGCACTTCCAGGGGCAGATGTCGACACAGCCCTCACACATGATGCATTCGGACTGATCAATGTGGATGAACTGCTTGAGCTTCACTGCCGTAGCCATCCAGGCGGCGTCCACCTCGCGAAGCGAGTAGTCGTCGACGAAGGTCGGGGGTGCCGGGTTGGCATCGATGACGCTCATGTGCCGGCCCCCTCGCGTACGAGCGGCCGGCCGTATTCGGAGGTGGGTGTGGGCTCGACAACCTCTGCGCCCCGGTTCTGCCACTTCTTCCAGAGCACGGCGTTGCCGCCGATGCCCACGAGGTAGATGAGCACGACTACGAGGTCGCGGATCACCTCATAGGTCATGGTGAAGGGAAGTGCCCACTCGACGATGCCCTGTTCGCCGGTCCACGGCAGCGACGGCCCGACGAGGAAGCGGTCGGGGCGCCAGTTGAGTTCACTGTCTGCCCATGTCAGCCACTGGTGGGGGACGACCCCGTAGACCCAGAACATGATCATGAAGACGTAGGTGGCGAAGAGCATGGCCTCGCCCCAGGTGAAGTCCTTGTCGGCGGGGCAGCGGTCACGGTAGACACCGGCACCGACAACCATGAGACCCAGCATGATGACGGATACAACGAACGCGACCATCGTTCAGGCTCCTCCTCGGCAGGTCTCGGCGACTGGGTGGTTACAGCGACTTAGTGAAGCGATGCACAAGCGCTGTGCCCGCACCATGTTAGTGGGTGGTCCAGGGACTCCGCGACCCTCTGTTGATCCCGTCGTGGCACCCCTGCACAGACGCTGTGTCTACCACGCCGAGCACGCTGCGACTACCCGGGCACGGAGCATCTGGCTTGTCCGGATCGGTGCCGGACGACCTACAGTGCCAGCTAGCCTGCACCTGTCCGACCAGAGGTCGGTGTCAGGCCAACCGCAAACCGACTGAACCGAACACCACGTCGCCCCGGAGGCCACGTTGACTGAAATCCCCGAGCACCTCCTGAAGCGCTCACGCCAGGCGCGCGGCTCCACCGCCGACGAACCGACAGACAAGGCCGCCGACCCGGCTTCGGTAGCTGGCACCGCTTCGGCCCCGCCCACCGACGAGGTACCCAGCGCACCTGAGCCGGCTGAGCCCCCCGCCGCACCGGTGGCCCCGTACAACGCCGCAGCAAACGACCGCAGGAAGATCCCATGGTGGGCCGCAAGTGCACTGATCCTGCTGCCGGTCTGGGCAATCACCTACGTGGGAACCCTTGAACGACCCCCCGAGTCCGGCTCAGCCGGACTTCTCGCCGACGGTGCCCACGTCTACGAGGCACGCTGTGCCGCCTGCCACGGAGCCGGTGGTGAGGGTGGTGTCGGACCGGCAATGACCGACGGTGAAGTGTTCGTCACGTTCCCGACCGTTGCTGAACACATCGTCTGGGTCGTATCTGGATCAACCGGCGCTGGCCTCGGCAACCCATACGGCGACGATGCTGCCGGCCGGGTGGTGGCTGGCGGAATGCCCGGCTTCGGTGACGCCCTGACAGCAGAGGAGTTGATTGGTGTGGTGCTCTACGAGCGTGCCCACCTGAGCCACTCCGAGTTCGACGAGGGCCTTGCCGATGCCATGGACGAGGCAATCCACTCTGGCGATCTGGACCTCGAGGGTCACCTCGATCCTGAGACGGTCACCGTCGACGAGGTTCTCGACCTGTTGCGGTCTGCCTCGTTCGGCACAGACGACCAGTTGGCCAACGGCTGAGCAAGTGACAGGCGCTCCTGTCAGGAGGCCGAGATGATCACCGCCGCCACTCGATTCCCCGGTCATGTCTGACCACGTCCACGACCTGTTGGTCATCGGCGGTGGACCCGCAGGTGCAGCAACCGCCTACTGGGCAGCCAGCGCCGGCCTCGACACAGTCGTTGTCGAACGCAAGGTGTTCCCCCGGGAGAAGACCTGTGGCGATGCCCTTACACCGCGGGCGGTCCACCAGCTGGAGGCGATGGGGCTTGGCGGGCACCTTGAGCGCTACCACCGCTTCGATGGACTGCGGGTCGTCGCCCATGAACGCACCCTTGAGATGGGATGGCCCGACCATCCCGTATTCCCGTCCTACGGCTATGTGGTGCGGCGCTCCGACCTGGACACATTCGTCGCCCGCCACGCCGTGCTCGCAGGAGCGACCCTGCTCGAGGGAACAGACGCCGTCAGGCCCATCGAGGCCGACAATCCCGTCAACGGTTCCAACCCGACGGAGTCCAGCCTCATCTCGGGTGCAATCGTGGTCGACCGGGAAACCGGAGTCGAAAGGCCCATCCATGCCCGCTTCGTGGTTGTGGCCGATGGCGCCAACTCGCGCTTCGGCAGGGCGCTTGGAACTTCACGCGATCGCTCCTATCCGATGGGCATGGCCATCCGGGGTTACTTCGAGAGCCCAATGCATGACGATCCGTGGATCGAGTCTGCGCTTGACGTAAGAGACCGGAGGGGCGCCACCATGCCCGGGTACGGGTGGATCTTCCCGGTCGGCGACGGCACCATCAACGTCGGCATTGGCCTGCTCTCGACCTTCCGCGACTACCGGTCGGTGAACACCACCCACCTTTTCAAGGAGTTTGCCTGCACCCTCCCAGGCCACTGGCAGATCGACCCCACCAGGCCACTCGCCGCCCCAACCGGTGGTCGGCTGCCGATGGCAGGGTCTGTCGGCCCCAAGGCCGGCCCCAACTGGCTGCTGGTAGGTGACGCCGCAGGCTCGGTCAACCCCTTCAACGGCGAGGGAATCGACTACGCCTACGAGACAGGTCGCCTCGCAGCCGGACTGATCGGCGAGGCTGCGGCACGGGGCGCTTCGGTACTTGCCCGGTACCCGGGGATGCTCGACGATGAGTACGGCACCTACTTCAAGATGGCCCGCATCTTCGCCAGGGTTATCGGCAGCCCTGCTCTGATTCGGGAGTTGACAAGGGTCGGCATGCGCTCCCAGCCACTGATGGAGTGGGCGCTGCGGGTCATGGCCAACCTCCTCCGCGACGGTGAGGTTGGCTATTCCGAGACCGCCTACAGGGCACTGGCTGCAGCCGTTCGGATGGTGCCGGACAGGTACGCCCGGATACCACCACAGGCCCCCTCAACCGCGTCTGATTTCTCACCGCCTGAGGCCCGGGTCGGGTGATGCCGCACGGTCCGGTGCCTGAGCGGGGAGAATGTCCCTCGTGACCGGATCTGAAACCACCGGCGGAGCCGCCTGGTCGAACCTTGAACGACACCGCGACCAACTGGTCGGCGGATCACTCCGTGACCTGTTCGCAGCCGACCCGGAACGCGGCGAAAGGCTGACGGTCAGCGTGGGCGATCTGTGGGTCGACTACTCAAAACACCCGGTCACCGACGAGACCATCTCCCTGCTTGTCGACCTGGCTGCACAGCGGGACGTTCCCGGTTTCATCGGGCGGATGCTGTCGGGTGAACGGGTCAACACGACCGAGGACAGGCCGGCCCTCCATACCGCGCTACGTGCACCTGCCGACACGGCCATCGTTGTCGATGGAACCGACGTGGTGCCCGGCGTCGAAGAAACCCTTGGTCGGATGGCTGATGTCGCCGTACGCCTGCGAAGTGGTCACATGTCGGGTGCCACCGGCAGGCCGATCACCGCCATGGTGAGCCTTGGTATCGGTGGTTCACACCTGGGACCGGTCATGGCGACAGAAGCACTGGCCCACCTTGCCCACCCAGGACTCGACATCCGCTTCGCGTCGAATCTTGACGGTGCCGAGATGGATCGGGCCCTCGATGGTCTGGACCCGGCCACAACGCTCATCCTGATCTGTTCCAAGACCTTCACCACTGCCGAGACGATGATCGCGGCCGAGACCGCCCGGGCATGGCTTGTCGATGGGGTTGGCAGCGACGTGTCTGCCCACATGGCCGCCGCCACAGCCGCAACAGGTCTTGCAGCAGGCTTCGGTGTCAGCCCCGAACTCACCTTTCATGTCCCTGTCTGGGTTGGGGGCCGCTTCTCACTGCCGTCAGCGGTCGGCCTGAGCGTGATGGCATCTGTCGGCCCTGAGGCCTTTGCCGAAATGCTCGCCGGGATGAGGGTCGTAGACGAACACCTTGCCTCGTCCACCCCGGACTCGAACGGACCGATGCTGCTCGGCCTGCTCGATGTCTGGCACCGGTCGTTCCTGGGGGCATCGTCGCTGGCGGTGGTTCCCTACAGCAGCCAACTCGGCGGGTTCCCCCCGTGGCTCCAGCAGGTCTCGATGGAGAGCCTCGGCAAGCGGGCCGGCACCGACGGCGGCCTCGTCGCTGGGCAGACTGGTCCGGTGGTCTGGGGTGCCCCCGGCACAGACGGCCAGCATGCCTTCTTCCAGATGCTCCACCAGGGCACCGAGGCGGTTCCGTGCGACCTGATCGGCTTCGCACGCCCACTCGCCGACCCGCGCCTCGCTCACCATGACGCCCTGATGGCGAACCTGTTCGCCCAGGCCGAGGCACTGGCCTTCGGCTTGACCGCCGACGAGGCTGCCGCCACCGGAGTACCGCCTGACCTGGTGGCCCACCGCTCCTTCCCGGGTGGCCGACCCAGCACCACGATCCTGGCTCCTGAGTTGACGCCGTCGGTTCTGGGTCAGTTGGTTGCCCTCTACGAGCACCGCACCGTGGTCGCCGGTGCCGTCTGGGGGATCAACCCGTTCGACCAGTGGGGTGTCGAGTTGGGCAAGTCCCTCGCTGTGCGTATCACCGCTGAACTTGATGCCGACGAGGGCCGTCTGGCACATGACTCCTCGACGAACTCGCTGATCAGGCGCTACCTGAAACTGCGGGGACGCCCCGGCTGACCGACCCCGACCATTCGCTCCTCAGGCGAGGTCGGATGCCACCGCCACAGCAGCCTCGGCGGCGATGGAGATCGTCTCGTCGACCACAGCCTCGGAGTGGGCGAGGCTCGGGAACAGGGCCTCGTAGGCGCCAGGCGCCCACGCCACCCCCCTGTCCAGGAGGGCGTGAAAGACCTTCGGGTACACACCGTTGTCGGCCAGACGTGAGGCCTCGTCGAAGTCGGTGGGTTCCACATCGCCGAAGAACACACCCAGCAGCGACCCCAGGCGCGGCATGACACAGGCCAGCCCGGCCCCGGTGAACCCCGCAGCGAGACCGTCGGCGAGACTCTGGGAGGTGCTGGTCAGGCGGTCGTATGCGTCCTGGTCGAGCAGGTCGAGGGTGGCACGGCCGGCTGCCATGGCGAGGGGATTGCCGGAAAGGGTGCCTGCCTGATAGACGCCGCCCAGGGGTGCAAGGTTCGACATGAGGTCGGTAGAGCCACCGAAGGCCCCGACAGGCAGGCCACCCCCGATGACCTTGCCGAAACACCAGAGGTCGGGGGTGACACCCAGGTGGTCGGCGGCACCACCGCGAGACAGCCTGAAACCGGTGATCACCTCGTCGAAGATGAGCAGGGCACCCGCTGCGTCGCACGCTGAACGGAGCCCCTCGAGAAATCCGGGAGCAGGTGCCACGAGGCCCATGTTTGCCGCCACCGGCTCGACGATGACTGCTGCCACGGTGTCGTCCAGATCGGGAACGACGTTGTACGGGGCGACCACCGTGTCGGCCACCGCTCCGGCGGTCACGCCGTCGCACCCCGTGAGACCCTGGTTCGCCACACCGCTTCCTCCCGCCGCAAGCAGGGCGTCGGAGTGGCCGTGGTAGCAGCCGGCAAACTTTACGATCCTGGATCGGCCCGTGGCCCCACGCGCCAGCCTGATGGCCGACATGGTGGCCTCGGTACCGCTGGACACAAACCGAACTGACTCCATCCCGGCGATGCGGTCAACGACCATCTCGGCCAGGATGACCTCGGCCTCGGTCGGTGCACCAAAGCTGGTTCCGTCGCCTGCCGCAACGGCCACTGCCTCTACGACGGCCGGGTGGGCGTGGCCCAGGATGCCGGGACCATATGACTGCACGTAGTCGATGTAGCGGCGGCCCTCGGAGTCCCAGACGTAGGGCCCTTCACCCCGCTCCACGAAGTACGGGGTTCCGCCGACCGAGCCGAATGCCCGAACGGGTGAGTTGACCCCGCCAGGAATGACCCGCTGAGCGCGTCGGAAGAGCGCTTCGTTCGAACCGGTCATGACCCGATCAGCTGTGCTGCCCTACGTGCCAGGTAGGTAAGGATGAAATCGGCGCCGGCCCGCTTGATGGCCAACAGGTGCTCCATTGCGACGGCGTCGCCGTCGATCCAGCCGTTGGCTGCAGCCGCCTCGACCATCGCGTACTCGCCGCTGACGTGGTAGGCGGCGAGGGGTACGTCCACCTCGTCTCTCACCCGGGCGACAACGTCCAGATATGCCAACGCCGGCTTGACCATGACCATGTCGGCCCCCTCGGCCAGGTCGGCGCGTATCTCAGACAGGGCTTCGCGGGCGTTGGGTGGGTCCTGCTGGTACCCGCGCCGGTCGCCGCCGTCGGCTATCTCGACGTCAACTGCATCGCGGAACGGTCCGTACAGGGCCGAGGCGTACTTGGCCGCATAGGCCAGTATCGAGACCTGATCGTTGCCAGAAGAGTCGAGTGCGGAGCGGATGGCCGCCACCTGGCCGTCCATCATCCCTGAGGGGGCACAGACGTCTGCACCTGCGTCGGCCTGGGCAACGGCGACCTGCTGGTAGAGCTCAAGGGTGGCATCGTTGTCGACGGTGCCGTCATCTGCGACGACACCGCAGTGGCCGTGGTCGGTGTACTCGTCGACGCACAGGTCGGCCAGGAGCACCATGTCGTCGCCAACGTCGTCGCGGAGGTCGCGGAGTGCGACCTGGACGACACCGTCGGGGTTCCAGGCCTCTGACCCGACCGGGTCCTTGCTCAGTGGAATCCCGAACAGGATCACGGCGGGAATCCCCATGTCTCTCAGCTCGGCCACCTCGCCGCGGAGGCTTGAACGGGAGTGCTGCACGACCCCGGGGAGGGATGAGATGGGAACAGGGTCGGCTATGCCCTCCCGAACGAACAGCGGTGCCACCAGATCGTCTACACACAGGCGGGTCTCGGCGACCAGCCTCCTCATGGCGGCGGTACGCCGAAGGCGACGGGGCCTCTGTTCGGGAAAGGTCACCGTAGGAGCCTACGAAGGTCTGCTCAGGACCCGGACAGCGTGCATGCGGCGGCGACCAGACCTGCAAGCGAGCAGGGGTCCGCCTCGGTGACCCGGAAGCCCATGTCCCGGGCGGCCGCGGCACTGATCGGACCGATACAGACGGCATCGGGTGGCATCGATCGGCCTACAAGGTCGACGTAGCGGCGCACGGTCGACTCCGAGGTGAATGTGACGGCGTCCGCACCACGGGCCCTTGCCACCAGGTCGGGATCGGCGTGGGGCGCCACGTTGCGATAGGCAGCCACAACGTCGACCTCCCAGCCGGCGGCCCGCAGCCCATCGGGCAGGACGGGCCTTGCGACCTCGGCCCTGGCCACCAGCACACGACCTCCCGAAGGAGGCGCTGGAAATGCACCGAGGAGGGCCTCGGCTACCGACGGTTCCGGAACCAGGTCGACGACCATGCCCGCCTCGAGAAGCGGAGCCGCCGTCCTGGGTCCGATTGCCGCAAACCGGGGGCAGTCGCTACCTCCAGGAGTTGGGTCCTGGGATGAGATCGCGTCAACCAGGCGGTGGGATCCGTTCGGCGAGGTCACGACGACCCAGTCATAGGTTCTGAGACCCCTCACCGCCGCCTCAAGCGCTGCCCCCCCGTCTGCCGGATCGGTGATGGCGATCACCGGCAACTCAACAACCGTGGCACCCAGTTCGACCAGCGCGGCCGTGAGGGTGGCGGCCTGGTCGGTCGCCCTGGTTACTACGAACGTGGCGCCTGAAAGTGGCCTGTTCACGACCGTGCCATCAACTCGGCACCGCCACGCTCGTCGAGCAGGTATCTGGCTATGGCATGACCTATGGCCACACCGTCGGTGCCGGTGCGTTCCTCCCTTACGAGGACCGCTCCGTCGGGTGATGCGATTGCGCCGGTCACCGTGAGGGCCGATCCGAGGGGATCGTCGACAGCCGGACGAGCGTGTGCAGCTACAGGAAGGTCACAACCGGTGCCCAGTTCCACCAGGAAGGCCCTCTCGGCCTCGACCGCCCGCCGGGCGGCCGGGTCATCCATGCCTTCAAGTGCCTGGAGCAGTTCGAAATCGGTCCGACATTCGACCGCCAGCGCCCCCTGGCCCACCTGGGGTAGGAGAACCTCCGGTTCCAGGGGGTCCACGATCTCTGGACACAGGCCCAGCCGGTCAAGGGCAGCCTTGGCCATGACGGCAGCGTCGACCTCCCGGGCCTTGTCCAGACGAGTGCCTATGTTGCCCCGTAGGCCAGTGAACCGCAGGTCGGGTCGATGGTTGGCGAGGTGGGCCCGGCGACGGATGGATCCCGTGGCAACGGTGGCCCCCTCGGGAAGGCTGGTAAGGCGACAGCCCACCAGAACGTCACGCGGGTCTGCACGCTCAGGCACCGCTGCCAGCGCCAAGCCGTCCGTCTGGCCGCCGGGTAGGTCCTTTGCAGAGTGCACGGCAAGGTCGGCGCGGCCGTCGAGGACCGCCGCCTGGACCTCTTTCACGAACACTCCGAGACCACCCATCTGCTCCAGGGGAGTTGTCTGATCGCGATCTCCGGTGGTTTCCACGGTGACGATCTCGACCTCGACACCTGGAAGGGTCCGGGTCAGCAGGGAGGACACGCGGTTGGCCTGCCACAGGGCCAGGGCACTGCCCCGGGTAGCCACCCGGATGCGCATGGCTGTTCGCCTCGGCCTAGAGGTCGAAGAGGTCGCGCATTGCCTCAGCCAGGCGCTCGCCACGTGCCGTACCCGCGGCGTCTTTCATGCGAACCGTGGGCTCGTGCAGCAACTTTCCGACTATGCCGACCGCCAGTGCCTCGACGGCGGCCCGCTGGCGGTCGTCCAGTTCGCCGAGTCGGTTGGCCAGCCTCTCCAGTTCGCCGGCACGGACCTCTTCGGCCCGACCATGCAGTTGGGCAATGAGCGGAGCAACCAGCCGGGCGGTGGACTCGTCGACATACCGGTTCAACTCGACGTCGACAATGGCCTCGACAGCGGTGATCTCACGCCGACGTTCGCTGATTCCGATGTCGGCGAAGGCGCGCAGGTCGTCCATGTCGAGAAGGGTCACGCCATCAAGGTCACCGGCCGCCGGGTCGACGTCGCGGGGAACCGCAATATCGACGATTAGGAGGTCACGGCCGTTTCGGCTGCCGACGACGCCGTCGATGTCACCGTGTTCGAGGATTACCGATGATGCACCCGTCGAGGTGAGGAGCACGTCGACCTCTGCAATATGTCGTGGAAGTTCCTCGAGCCGCACCGCCGTTCCCCCGAGCCTGGTGGCAACCTCGACGGCCCGCTCCCAGGTGCGGTTGGCCACGAGAATCTCGGACACGCCGCCACCGTGCAGAGCCATTGCCATGCCCTCGCCCATTTCGCCGGCACCGACAACCAGGACCCTCCGGCCGGTGAGGCCTCCGAGGCGTTCGCCGGCCATCGCCACGGCTGCCTGTGAGACCGACGTGATACTGCGGGAGATCGCTGTCTCGGTCCGTACCCGCTTGCCGACCTCGAGGGCATGCCTGAACATGGGGTTCAACACAGGGCCAACCGCACCTTCGTCGGCAGCCACCTCCCACGACGTGCGGACCTGACCCAGGATCTCGTGTTCGCCGAGCACGGCCGAGTCCAGCCCGGAGGCGACAGCAAAGAGATGCCGAACGGCGTCGGCGTCGTAGAGACCGGTCAGATGGTCCGAGAACTCCTCAGGGGCGAGATGTGAGATCTCGGCGAAGAAGTTACGGATGTCCTGGTAGCCGCCGTGGAACTTCTCTGCGAAGGCGTAGACCTCGATTCGATTGCACGTCGAGAGCAGCACCGCCTCGGTGACGTGCTCACGTGAGACCAGATCTGCGAGTGCCTTGGGAAGCAACGAAGACGGAACCGTCATCCGCTCGAGCAGGTCAAGTGGCACTGTGCGGTGGTTCAGCCCAACGACCACTACCGACACGACTAGGTGCTCCTGTTTCTCGACTACCGGTCGAATCGGGGACGACGGCCCCCAGCATTCCCGAATAGACCCCCTGGTGCCAACCCCCCGGGGTCATCCCCTCGGATAACTGTCATCCGGCAGCCTGCTCGCGAGCCTCGCTCGAGGTTCGAACGTGCTCGTAATAGCCAAGGATCTGCAGTTCGGTTGCAAGGTCGACCTTGCGCAGCTGGACCTCGGGAGGGACTGAGACCACGGCCGGTGCGAAGTTGAGTATGGACCGCAGGCCTGCCCCCACGAGGCGGTCGACGGCCTCCTGGGCGGCATGGGCCGGTGTGGCGACGATGCCCAGCCGGCAGCCTGTGGCGCACACCACCTCGTCCATGTGGTCGACGTGTGTGATCGACACTCCGGAGATCACTCGACCCTCGAGTGAACGGTCGGAGTCGACAATGGCAACCACCGGGAATCCACCGGCCATGAAGCCGTCGTACCTGCTGAGGGCCCTACCGAGATTTCCGGCACCAACAATGACCACTGGTGTCAGCGAACCACCGAGTGCTCCACCTATCTCGGCAAGCAGGCGATCGACGTCGTAGCCCACCCCACGCTTGCCGTAGGCCCCCAGGTGGGAGAGGTCCTTGCGCACCTTTGCGGCGTTGACTCCCGCCAGGTCGGCGAGTTGGCGGGATGAGACGGTGCCGATGCCCTCGTCGGCCATCTCGACGAGGCTCCGCATGTAGACGGGCAGGCGTGCGAGGGTCGCTTCGGGGATGGGAGAGGAGGATCCCTCGGGTTGAACAACGCCCATCTCGGCTATGGGGAGGTCTCGGTCGGGTGTGCTGCCGCCGGCTGCCATGGCCCAACGCTAGGCGCTTGTGCGCTCCTTCACAGGTCACCTCCTGGCGGGTTCGGCCCATGCCCACCGGTGCAGGATGGCGGATTGCCGCGAAGGGCCGTACCGTGCGCCTGCGTGAGCATCCAGATCGCCCTCGCCTCCGCAGCCACGCTCATCTCGCTGGGCTTCACAGCCACTGTCCTGGAACGCTGGCTGGACAGGCACAGGCCCCAGGACATGGCATGGACCGTGGCACTCATGTTGTTCAGCCTGGGTGCCGGCTCGATGTGGCTCGGCGCATCCGTGGGCTGGTCGGCAGGACCGTTCCGGGCCTTCTACATATTCGGAGCCGTCCTCAACGTTCCGATTCTGGCGTTGGGAACCGTCTACCTGATGATGCCGCGGCCGAAAGCTGATCGGATTGCCCTTGTCACAGTCGTGGCCTGTGCCTTCGGCGCCGGGATCGTGTTGATGGCACCCACCACCGGCACGTTCATCGCCGACGAACTGCCACAGGGCAGCGAGGTGTTCGGAGCCGGACCGAGAATCGCAGCGGCTCTGGCATCGTCGCTCGGGGCGCTGGTCGTGGTCGGGGGTTCAGTCTGGTCGGCGACCCGCCTCTTCCGCACCGGAGGGGCATCTGCCGTCAGGGGCGGCACGGGGAATGTGTTGATCGCGCTGGGTGCCGTAACGCTCAGCCTCGGTGGGCTCCTCAACTCGGTCGTCGACGAGATGACCGGCTTCTCTATTTCGGTGGTAATCGGCATTGCCCTCATCTTCGCCGGGGCGCTCACGGCGACAAGCGCCGGCAATGTGCCAGCCGACAACTAGTCGAGCAGCAGTACGAACTGGACGACTGCGGCACCCAGGATGGCGGCAAGCAGGATCGCCGTGACGATTGTCGTTCCGAACCGCATCAGACTGGTTCGCTCCTTCCGAGTTCGACCCGGGTGACAGAATCCGAGTCGTCACCGGTCGGCGCCAGCACGAGGGAATCACCTGCCGACACGCCCAGGTCAACCGCAGCAGACGCCCGGTCGACGACGAGGGTCGCCAACCCGTAGGAATCCACCAGCAACCCGAGGCCCCCAGCGGGCACCTCGTCGAAGGCGAAAACCCTCACGACCGGCCTTGCCGTTCCGGCGCTTCGGACCTGACACCGGCCGCCTATCTGACCGACAACGTCGCCGAGTTCGTCGGGACCCACATTCAGTTGGACATTGCCGAACCGGTCCACCCAGAGAACCTCTGCGTGCAGGCCGTCGTCCTCGACTGCAGCGACCGGCATAACACCCGGGAGCAGTGTTGACGGATCCACCTCTTCGCCGAACTCGCCAAGCTCCACACCGTTGGCCAGGTGTGCTGCGACGGGTGCGAACAGGTCACGACCGGCAAAGGTGGGGCCGGGAGCGGGCAGGTGGTATTCGGTGCTGGTCAGCGAAACCGCCCTTGAAGCACCGCCGACGAGCGCCACAGCTGGTGCCAGGAGACCGTTGTCGGGTCCGATGAGCACGGACTCGCCGTCACCTACCTCCACGGCAACGGCACGCCGGGAGGTTGCCACGCCCGGATCAACGACGGCGAGGACGACCCCCGGGCACAGGTACTGGGCGCTTCGGGCCAGCGTGAGACCACCAGCACGGACGTCGTGCGCGGGGATGCCATGCGTGACGTCGACAATTGCCAGGTGTGGTGCGATGCTCCGGACCACGGAGTGGACCACGCCGACGAACTCGTCGTCGGTCCCGTAGTCGGAAAGAAACGAGAGGGTGTCGTAGCGGCGACCCACCCTCAGGTACCTCCCAGTTCCCGGGATCGTTCGCTGGCGGCCGATACCACCGCTGCGACCAGCCCTGAGAAGTCAGCCGCCTCGAACACGGCGATGCCTGCAGCGGTCGTCCCACCCTTGGATGTGACGTTCTGGCGCAGCACCGACGGCGGGGCATCGGACCTACGTAGCAGGGTTGTCGCACCCGTCAGCATCTGTTCAGTGAGCGCCGTGGCGGTCTCATGTGGAAGGCCCTCGGCGACACCGGCATCGATGAGGGCTTCGGCCAGCAGGAACAGGTAGGCGGGTCCCGACCCGGAGAGCCCGGTGACGGCATCCATCATCGGCTCATCCACGACCACGACCGTTCCGACGGCCGAAAGAACCTCTGATGCCCAACGGAGGTCCTCGTCACCGGCGTTCTTGCCGGCTGCGACTGCCGCAGCACCCTCGCCGACCAGCGACGGGGTGTTGGGCATTGCACGCACCACGGCTGCTCCGGCGCCTAGGCCCTCTTCGAGGGTGTCCAGACGGACGCCTGCTGCAATCGAGAGAACCCTGCCCACGCCAGCCGCAGTGAGCGCGGCACACACCGCCGCCACGATGTGTGGCTTGACGGCGATCAGGGCATCAACGCCGTTCAGTGGCTCTGCGCCACAGGTCAGCCCAGGGACAGACGACTCCAGTTCGATTCGGCGGTCGACATCGGGTTCCACGACGTGGATCTCGCCGGCTGTGGCCCATCCCGATGCCACGAGGCCCCCCACGAGGGCCTCACCCATCTGGCCACCACCTATCACCTGCAGGCGCATCGTCACGGGGTGGAACCTAACCGCTGAGTGTCGGCTGCCCGCCGCCGTTTCGGGGAACAAGGGTGCGGGTCAGCGTGGCGATGACGCTGACGACGAAGAGCGCCAGTCCCGAGACGACCAGAACGCTCCCGGTTGACCAGTAGGCGAGGGCCATGGTCACACCGATGGGTCCCACTGTCTGCCCGACGCGAACTGCACCCACCCATGCCGCCAGGACCGCTGCCCTGAGGTGCTCTGGCGCCTCGTCGGCGACAAGGTCCTGCATGGTCGGGATGGTCAGCCCCTCGGCCAGGCCGTACAGAGCCGCGGCTACTACGAGAACCCAGAGCGACGCCACACCCATGATCACGAAGGTTCCTGCGAACACGAACATCCCCGTGTAGACCAGCCAACCACCATGGACCCTGGCACGGGCTCTGGCGACCAGCAACGAGGACACGGTCGAGGAGAGTGCCGGGACCGCAGCGACGAGGCCCCGCTGGGTCGGGCCCAGGCCGAACTTCTGGTCCATGTGGATGGGCATGAGAGAGAGGAAGAGGCCAAAGATGAGGAGGAACACGATGGCGCCCAGCACGATCACCGTACCTGTGACCGGGCGGCGGATTTCTACAAGGGCCGCCCTGACCTGGTCGCGCACCTTCCCGGACTGGACCGGTTGGTCGGCCACGAGGTGGAGTCCCACAAGGCCGGCCACCACGAGCGGTATCGCGTAGGAGACAAACATCCAGCGCCAGCCGAACAGGTCCGTGATGCCGCCACCGAGTACCGGGTAGACGGCCACCGCAACCGTGATGACCGCCGAGTTCTGACCAATCAGTGCTGCCCGGTCCAGGCCATCCCAGTGGTCGACGATCAGCACCACAGCCAGGTTGATGAGGCCGGCTGCCCCGACACCCTGAGCTATCCGTGCCGCCAGCAACCACCCGAGGGTTGGGCTGAATCCGGCCGCCAGGCCGAACACACCGAAGATGATCAGGCAGGGCAGGAGAATCCGACGCCGGCCGTACCGGTCGGCCAGGAAGCCGACTGCGGGTGCCACGACGATCCCCGGTATCGCCCCTGCGGCGACAACCAGACCTGCCCGACTGATGGGATGGCCCAGGTCTCTCAGGATCTCGGGTGTCGAACTCACGAGTACCGAGTTGCTGAGCAGCCCGCTTGCGGTAATCGCAAACACGAGAAGCCTCGAGGGCCGCATGTGGCTCATTCGCCCAACCTATGCCTGTCTGGATGACAGTCTCCAACCCTGCAGCCGGGCACCTGTCACACACCTCCGCCGCAGGCGTGAGCCCGACGGCCTCTTCACCGGTGAACTCACTTCCCCGATCGAACCCCGGTGGTCGGCCGCCGGGCTCGCTGGTCAGCGTAGACTGAAACTACATGAAATACAACAATAGTCGAACTTCAGCCGGTGGGGCGCAGCGCGCCTGTTCGCATCGATGTGGGAGCCGGCAGCCAACGGTCAGGTGCAGTCGACGAGGGAGCGGAAGGAAAGGTCGTCGCAGATCCGGTGCAGTCGCGATGCAGTGGCCGACCAGGTGTAGGACCACGACCGCTCGGCTGCAGCGGCGGCCATCTCGGTGGCCGAGGCCGGGTCTTCGAGCAGTGCTGCCACGTGGCTGGCGTAGTCGGCGGGTTCGCGACCCTCGACCAGGTAGCCGGTGCGACCGTGGTCAACCAACGTCCGAAGGCCGCCCACGGCAGCGGCGACCACCGGAATGCCACAGGCTGCGGCTTCAAGGGCAACGAGGCCGAACGACTCGGAGCGGCTCGGCATGACGAGGACATCTGCCGCCCTGTACCAGGTGGAAAGGCTGTGATGGGGTTGTGGCTGCACGAAGTGCACGCGGTCGGTCAGTCCGAGGTCGCCGACGAGACATCTGATCCTGCGCTCCTCGGCGGGCCCCTCGCGGCCACTTGCGCCACCCACCACGACCAGGCGGGCATCGCTGCGATCGAGCTCGGCGAGCGTGCAGACAGCCACGTCAACACCCTTGAGCGGCTGGATGCGTCCAACGAACAACAGGACCGGTCCGGGACCCAGGCCAACAGCATCGCGGGCCCCACCCTGGAATCCGGGGCTGAAAAAGGCGTGGTCGACACCGGGAGGTACGACCTCGATTCGGGAGGGATCGGCACCATAGAGGTTGACCAGCTGGTGGACCTCTTCTTCGCTGTTGGCCAGGATCACGTCGGAACATGCGATGACCTCGGCTTCGGCGTCGAGGCGTCGCTGAGGCTCCGAATCGCCGGTCTCGGCCTTGACGCGGGCAAGGGTGTGGAAGACCGTGGTGAGGGGAAGCTCCAGCTCGTGCTTGAGCCGGTGCCCGGCAACTCCGCTCAGCCAGTAGTTGGCGAGCAGGCCGTCGAATCCGTTTCCATCAAGCTCAGCAGCGACGAGCCGTTCGGCGACCTGATCGGCGAACTCGTCGACCACACCGGGCAGTTCCTCCTTGGCCAGGTCGAACGGTCCCGCCTCGACGTGGACCACCGTTACGCCGGGTTCCACCTCGACGGTCTCGGGTGGCGTCGGGTCGGACCTGCGAACGAACACTGTCGCCTCGCCACCCGCCTGGGCGAGAGCTGAGACGAGCTCGCGCACGTACACGTTCATGCCGCCTCCGTCGCCTGAGCCGGGTTGAACGAGTGGGGACGTGTGAAGTGAGAGGACCGCTATTCGACGCATGGTTCAGCCCCCCGACACGGGAGGGAGGATGGCCACCTCGTCGGATTCGGTGACGGGGTCAGCCGCTACAGCAGGCTCGCCGTTCAGCCAGATTCCACATGTTTCCAGTTGGCTGGCGAACGTGGGCCCGTACAGGCTGCGTGCAGCGTCGACGATCTCGCCGACCGTGGAGCCCGACATTTCGGTCCGACCGGTACCCGCGGCCACGCGGGCCGAGGCGAACAAGCGCAGTACTGCCATCCGGTAAGTGTAGGGAGGTCATAGCCGAGGTCCCGAAGTCGGGCGAACGGGCGGGTACCGTCAACCCTCGTGACAAGCCTCCTCCTGGTCCGCCACGGCCAGTCCGAGTGGAATGCGGTCGGGCGCTGGCAGGGCCGGGCCGACCCGCCGCTCACCGACCTCGGCCGAGACAACGCTGTTCTGGCCGGGCGCTCAAAACATCTCGGGGTCTTTGACGCAGTTGTCTCATCGCCCCTTGAACGGGCACTTGACACTGCGGTGACCCTGGCTGATGCGATTGGCGTCGGACCCGTTCTCAGTGACGCTGACCTGATGGAACGTGATGCCGGGCCCTGGCAGGGACTTACCCGGGATGAGATTGAGGCAGGGTGGCCGGGGATGCTCGACTCGGGCCACCGACCCGACGGATACGAACACGACGACACCCTGTTGATCCGGATCACTGCCTCCCTCTCCCGGCTCGAGGCAAGGGCCGGTGACGGCACGGTTCTGGTGGTCACACACGCCGGCGTCATCTACGCCCTGGAGGCTGCCTGTGACGAACCGTGGGAACGGATGTCGAACCTGGGTGGGCGTTGGCTGGATTTCAGTGACGGCCAGGTGTCGTTGGGCCCGCGGGTTGAACTTGTGGAGGATGCACCGGTTCCGGACCTCCTCTGAGAGTGCCCTCAGGCCTCGGTGTCCCCGAGTCCGGCGATCATCTCATCGGCAACATCGAGGTTGCCGGAGTCGACCTGGTCCATCGCCGCCTCGATCACGGCCATGTCGGACTCAAGCCCGCTCAACTCGACCTCTTCCTCAGGTACCTCGGCCGCCGGAACATCGGGCTCAGCGCCGGACACAGGTTCTTCGATGATGGCCGGATCTGTCACGGCGGCGAGGGTACCGTCGCCGGATGCCCTCGCCGCTGATCCTGCTACCTCCCTCCGAGGGAAAGGCCGCCGGTGGCGACGGTGCTCCATGGAACGAGGCCGGCCAGTCCTTTCCCGAACTGGCCGCTCCGCGTGAAGAGGTAGTCGCTGCGCTCGCCCGGGCAATGAAGGGATCGGTCGATGCACGGTCGAAGATCCTCGGTATCGGTGCTGCCAGGACGGCTGAGGCGACGGCCGCCAACCTGACCGTCGGGTCGGCGCCCACCCTTCCGGCGATCGGTCGCTACACCGGTGTTCTCTACGACGCGCTCGACTACCCGTCTCTCCCGGCGCCACTTCAACGTCGGGTCGACATGCAGGTGATCATCTTCTCGGGTCTCTGGGGTGTGGTTCGACCTACGGATCCGATTCCCGACTACAAGCTCAAGATGGGAGCCTCGCTGCCGGGCTTCGGTAAGCCGGCCCGCTTCTGGAAACCGATACTGACCAACCAGCTGGCCGATACCGAGGTGGTCTGGGACCTCCTTCCCAACGAACACTCGGCTGCGTGGGATCCGGCCGTGGTGCGTCGACGCATGAGGGTCCGGTTCCTGGACGACATGGAGAGAGATGGCGAGCGTCGCCTGGTGGCGGTGTCGCACTGGAACAAGCTCCTGAAGGGATCGCTCGTCCGGTTCGTGGTTGGGGTGCAGGCTGACGATCCCGGACAACTCGTGGACTTCGAGCACCCCGAGGGCTACGTGTACGACCCGTCTCTCACGGTCACCTCGGGTAGGACCACCGACGTGGCCCTTGTGGCACGTAGGTAGGAGTTACCCGCAGGCTCGGGACCCACGCTCAACTGCCGAGCACCCGGTCCAGGTAGTCGTTGGCAAAGCGGCCGGTTGGATCCAGGCGCCTGCGGGCCGCCTGGAACCTGTACCACTGCGGATAGCGACCGCCCAGGGAATCCGAGGTCTGAAAGTGCAGCTTGCCCCAGTGGGGTCGGCCGCCGTAGTCGTCCATGATCTGCTCGACTCCCCTGAAATAGTCCTCGTAGGGGGTACGTCTGAACACATGCACGGCGATGTAGGCGGTGGGACGACCAAATGAGGTGCTGAGCGGAATCTGGTCTGGACCCAGAATCCGGTACTCGATCGGGAAGCTGATTGGGCGCCCGAGGTTCTGTACAAGGTCCATCACCCGACGGAGCGCCTCGATGCCGTACTCGGCGGGCACCCCGTACTCCATTTCGTAGAAGCGCACGCGGCGGGGGCTGGCGAAGACCTCGTAACTGGTGGTCAGGTACTCGGCCCGATCACCTTCGGATGCCACGAGACCGTTCAGGCGGGGAATCAGCGACGGTGCCATCCGGCCAATGTGGTTGAAGGCACCAAAGGCGGCGTTCTCCATGAGTTCCTTGTTCTTGAAGCGCTTCCACCGGCGGCGCAGTGCGTGCCGACGGTTCCTCGGAGGTGGTGGTGCGTCGGTCGTGCGGGTGTTGCGCTTGCGCATTGCAAGGTCGGTGTGGGGCATCCAGAAGAACTCGATGTGGTCGGTGGCCGCCGCCATCTCGTCAAACGAGTCGAGCACCTCGTCTGCGGGGAGGACCTCTTCAACAGCGTGCAGGTTGAAGGCCGGGACACACTGGAGGGTCACCTCGGTGACGATGCCGAGGGCTCCCAGCCCCACCCGGGCAACCTCGAGGAGGTCAGGATCGTCGTTCGGGCCGAGCACGACGACGGTTCCGTCACCTGCCACGAGCCGCATGCCGACCACACCTGCGGCGACACTGGAGAAACCCAGCCCGGTGCCGTGAGTTGACGTGGAGGTGGCACCGGCAACCGACTGGTAGGCGATGTCGCCCAGGTTCGGCATGGCGAGTCCGGCAGCGTGGAGCTGGGGGTTCAGGTTGAACAACCTGGCTCCGGCCTCGACCCTCACCTGGCCGGTGTCGTGGTCGATCCCGACCACGGCTCCCATGTTGTCGAGCGTGACGAGCACGTCGTCGGTCCTGGCAATGGCTGTAAATGAATGGCCCGCACCGACCACCTTGACCCGGCGGCCATCGGCTGCGGTAGCCCTCACCAGTGCGACGACATCTGCCTCACTTCGGGGGCGTTCGATCCTTACCGGGGTGGAACGCTGGTTGCCGGCCCAGTTTCTCCATGATCCGTCGGAGCTGATGCCGCTCACTGGCTCACCACCCCCTCAGGTCCACAGGCCATGTCTCGACAACCTCAGCGTCGCCGCCTGAGTTGATGTCGTCAACCAGGTGGATGTGGTCGTGCTTGGAGATCGTGGGGTCGATGTGGGCGGGGCGCAGGCCAACCCTCTCACCCACGGCCCAGTTGCCTCCCACGACGGTGGTGTGTTCATCGGCGCAGAAGAGCACCCTGCCACCTCCCTGAAGCCCGGGAGGCCCGCTGTCCATGGCAAGCGCCTTCAGCCCGGCGTCGAGCACGGCGTGTCCCCCGGCTCCCACCGAGACAACGGTGCCGGACACGATGAGACCCTCTTCGAAGGGCAGGCCGAGGCGTGCATAGTCGCCGTCCATCAGCACGTATGAGCCGGCCTGCAGTTCGGTGACCGTGTCGTTGCAGTCGAACGAACCGGTGCCTCCACCTGAGACCACCTCGCCACCCACCTGCCTATGAGCCGATTTCAGGATCGCCATGGCCCTGGCCACACCGGCCTCACGGTTGTCCCTGTCGGCCTCGTGCATCATGTGGCCCTCGTAACCCATCACCCCGCGGACGTGGAGGCCTGCCCGTCTGGCAGCATCGGCAATGGAGCCCGCCTCGTCGGGTTGGCACCCACAGCGCGGCATTCCGACATCGATGTCGACCAGCACCTCGGTGATTCCGGCAGCCAAGGCAGCAGCGACGGTCTCGTGTGAGTCGACAGCTACCGTGATCCGGGCCCGCCCGGCAGTGACGTGGGCTGCGAGTGCCGCCAGGCGGATGGTGTCCACCACCTCGTTGGCGAGCAGGAGGTCGTCGCCGAGGCCGGCGGCGACCATGCCCTCGACCTCACGGGTGGTGGCACAACAAAAGGTCGAATGACCCGCTCCCTTGAGTACTGCTGCCAGAGACGTGCACTTGAACGCCTTCACGTGTGGCCGCAGGGCCGGGCCGGGCCGACTGGCAGCCATGTTCGCCACGTTGCGCTCCAGCACGCCCGCATCTGCGAGCAGGGCCGGCGTTGCCAGGTCGCCCGCCTTCACTGGAGCCCCAGCGTCCTGTCGCGCACCCATCGCTGAACTCCCTGGGGAACCACGCCACGGGTGAACCACCTCAGGCGGGCATCGCGTCCGACCGGCCGTCGGGTGGGCAACCGGCGGGAATCGAAGGCAGTGGCCACCACACGGGCGACGTCAACCGGGTCTCCCCCACGTTCCAGTTGACGCCGGTCGGCCTCGGTCATGGCCTCGTGCATCAGATGATACGGGCCATCCTCTGAACCAAAGGAGGTTCCGGCCCGGTTCAGGTCGGTGCCGAAGGCTCCGGGCTCAACGAGCACAAGGCCGATGCCGTTCGGTGCCGTTTCAAAGGCGAGCGATTCCACCCACCCCTCGACAGCCCACTTGGTGGCGGCATACGCAGCCCAGGTCGGCTCACCGACAAGGGCCGATGAACTCGACACGAACACGATCCGTCCGCCGTGCGGTCGCATGCACGCCAGGGCCGCACGGGTAACGGCAATGGTCCCGAACAGGTTGACCTCCATCATGTGTTCAACGGCGACCGGCGGGATCTCCTCGAACGCCCCCACGGCCCGCACACCGGCGTTGTTGACCACCCCGACAAGGCGTCCCTTTTCACCTGCCACCTGCTCCCACCTGTCGACGACGGTGAACACGTCGTATATCGATCCGGGATCGGTGACGTCCATCTGGAGGATCTCTACCCTCTCCAACAGGCCGTCTGCGACGAGGGCCTCATCCAGCCTCTCCCTGCGTGAGGTGTCACGCATTGTCGCTGCGACCCTGCGCCCCCGCCTCGCCAACTCGACGACGATCTCCAGGCCGAAGCCCGTGGAGGCGCCGGTTACGAGCACCACCCCGTCGTCGTGGCGAACAGGAGGTCTGGCGGCCTCAAGCCCCATGGAGCGAGCCACGACGGCACTCTGAAGGCCGGATGCGACGACGCCCCTGGCGGCACAGCGGGCACGTGCCGAGAAGCCCACCGGTTGACGGAGCCGCCGCCGCCCCTCGACGGCCGCCACGACGGCATCGGCAACCGCAATCTGGTCCAGGTCACCACCTGTTGTTCCACCCGGGCCGGAGGCGGCCACCGGCGGCTCAACCAGGGCCACACCCACGCCCAGGGGGTGCAATTCGTGTGCAATGGCCTCGGTCCAGCCCTCGAGCCCCCACTTGGAACCACTGAACCCTGCCATACCCGGAACTCCTGCCAGACCGGCCGTTGAGGAGAGGTTCACGATGCGTGAACCGGCGGTACTCCGCAGGGCCGGCAGGGCGGCCCGGGTCACGTTCATCGCACCCTTCAGGTTCAGATCGAACTGTTGTCGGAGCCCTCTGTCTGACATCTCGTCAAACGGCCCGCTGACCGACACCTCGGCACAGTTGACAAGGGCCCCCAGCCGATCTCCGAATGAGGCGGTAATCCGGGCCATCGACAGCGACACCTGGGTCCTGTCTGTGATGTCGGTTTCGAGGTGCCCCACGGTCTCGCCGACCCCGGCGAACTTCGCTGCCCCCCTGAGGGCCGCGCCGTCACCGAGGTCGAGTCCGATGACGTGCCAGCCCCTGGAGGCCAACTCGACGGCAACGGCAAGCCCGACGCCGCTGGAACTGCCGGTGACTATGGCCGTGCGCATGGCGCCGAGGCTAGAAGAAAGACCCCCTCTGGTGGTGGGCTGCCCCGGTCCGGCTCAGAGTTTCCGGACTGTGTCACCCTTGGTGATGGTTCCGGACTGAACCACCCGGGCGTTGATGCCGCGGAGGTTGAGCGCCTTCCCCGCCTCGGAGTTGACGAACCGGTAGGACTCGACGCCGAACCGACGGCTGAACTTGGCACACGGCTTGTGGGGTTGGTCGGTCACCTCGATGATGGCCGAGCCAATTGCAAGGCGGGTCCATGCGGGAAGGTTGGCCTCGGTGAGGTCCATGTCGACCACGAGTTGATCACCGGCCAGCGCCCTGCGGTCCGGGTCCGGGCAGACAAGGGTCAGAACGCGGCTGTTGATGAGGTTGAGCTGCATGCCGGGGTGGGGGCCGCCGTCGTCGGTCCTGCTGCTGGGCTTCCTGATCCAGTTGTCGCCGACAAGGCCCTCGTCGACGGAGAGTTCGCCCACCTGGAGCACCTCGCGCTCGTCGATGTCGGGCCGCCGGACGATCAGTTCGAGAGTGCCGTTGTCGGTAGGGGAGTTCCTTACATTGTCGAGACCGGCATCGAGCTCTGCTGTCGTCGGCTGTTCCATCGGAATATTCTGCCCGATGGCGACGACATCAGGTGGCTCAGGCCACGACGGGGAACGTGACCTCGACCCTCAGGCCACCGCCACCCACGTCAACGAGGTGGATCTGACCCCCGTGGGATTCGACCAGCGACCGGACTATGGCGAGGCCCAGGCCCGTCCCGGGTCGGCTCTCGTCACCACGCCAGAACCTGCCGGTGGCCCGCTGCTTGTCGGTATCGGTAAGGCCCGGGCCGCGGTCAGCCACTGCCAGAACGTGAGCATCGGCTCTCCGTTCGACTGAGACGGTCACGGTGGAGCCAGGTGGTGCCACAGCGACCGCGTTGTCGAGGAGGTTGTCCAGAACCTGCTCAATTGCACCCGGTGCGACAGCTACGACGGCACCACCACCAGGAGCCTGGAGGGCGATGCCCACCTCCCTGTCTCCGGCGACGGCCGACCATGTGTCGACACGATCCGAGGCCAGGGCCACAAGGTCGACGGGCTCGACCGCAACGCTGCGCTCAGCCCTGCTCAGCTGGAGGAGTTGTTCGACCAGGTCGGTCAGACGCTCGGTCTCATCCAGCAGCGAGGCGAGGTCCTCGTCGTGCCCGGGCTCCAGCAGGTGTCCGATGTTCTCGATCCTGAGGCGCAGCGCGGTGAGAGGGGTCCGCAGCTGGTGTGAGGCATCGGCCACGAACTGGCGTTGGCTCCGGATCAGGTTGTCAAGGCGTTCTGCCATCACGTTGAGCGCCTCGCCCAACTGTCTCAACTCCGGAGGTGAGCCCTCGAGTTGCACCCTCCCCGACAGGTCGCCGGCTGAAAAACCACTGGCTGCCTGCCGTAGACGTTCCACCGGGCTCGTCACCGAACGGGCCAGAACCCAGCTGAGGCCGGCCATCACGACCAGGATCATCGCCCCGAGTGCGACCAGGCCCCACCAGAACCGCTGCACCCTCGCGTCCACATCGGCGGTCGGGAGGGTTATCCGGATGGCACCGTGGACAGTTCCTCCTGAGGCCACCGGAACCGCCACGTAGAGGAGGTCCATTCCGAGGGTCTCCGAATAGCGGGTACCCACGGCGTGACGGCCCATGACTGCAGTCACTATCTCGGGCCTGGTCGAGAAGTCCCTCGGAACGTCTGCGTCGGTGTCAACCAGCGAGATGCCTCCGGGATCGACCAGCACGACGCGGGCCCCGGTGTCCAGCCGGTAGGACTCGGCGTGGACCGGTTCAAGGGGTGCGTCGCCGTCGAGGGTGTCCTCGTAGATGCTCGCCAGGACTGTGGCGTCATTTTCGACGAGAGAGGCGAACCTCTCCCTCTCGCGGTCGCCGAAGAACATCGCCAGTGGGATCTCGAGGGCCACGAGCACAAGGACCGTGACCGTCAGGAAGCTGAGCAGGAGGCGACGCGTCACTTCGAATCAGCCACCAACCTGATACCGACACCGCGCACGGTCTCGAACAGTTCTGGCGCCAACTTCTTACGCAGGGAGGCCAGGTGCACGTCGAGGGTCTTGGTTGAGCCCCACCAGTGCTCGTCCCAGACATCGTGCATGATCTGGTCGCGACTGCACACTGCTCCCGGATCGGCGGCCAGATGGGCCAGCAGGTCGAATTCTCTGGGGGTCAGCGCGACCGGAGACCCCCGGAACGTGACCTCGTGGGCCCGGTGGTCGATGTGGAGTTCACCCACGCTGGTCTCGGTTACGGGGTCGTCGTCAGACCCGGACCGACGCATGACGGCCCGGATTCGGGCTACCAGTTCCCGGAACCCGAAGGGCTTCACGAGGTAGTCGTCGGCACCAAGTTCCAGCAGCTCCACCCGGTCAATCTCGGCCGACCTGGCGGTGACGACGATGATCGGCACGTTCGAGTTCTCCCGGATCTTCCGACAGACTGCCCGGCCGTCCAGGTCTGGCAGGCCCAGATCAAGAAGGACCACGTCGACCGGGTCGGCGGCGAGGGCCGCGGCACCGGTTCGGGCAAGGGTCACCTGGTAGCCCTCACGTGTAAGGCCGTCACGCAGCGAGTCGGCGATTGCCGGGTCGTCCTCGACCAGCAGTATCTGCACACCTCAACTCTTACAGCCGAACCGTCTCGATGCTCGACTCTTTGCCATTCCCTAACCCTGGACTTGCACTCCCCTGTGGAACCCCTTCGTACGGTTCAACCATCAACCTGCGATCCGGGGAGGATCCATGAAGCACCAGACCGTTCTCATCACCGCAGTTTCGCTGGCCGGGCTGATCGTCGCCGGTGCGGGTGCTGCGGCCGCCAATCTGGGCATTCTGGGATCTACCACAGCAGATGTGGGCCAACTCAGCGCCGCCCAGCCGGTAGTCGTACCAACGACGGTCCAGACCATCGAGATCGTGATTGAGGACCTGCCGATACCCGAGGTCGCAGCGGAGCAGAGTGGGCTGACCCCCACCACCCCGGCCGGGGCCACAGCGAAGACACCGGTCTCAGCCGTACCCACCTCGACTGTCGAGGAGGTACCGGTCGCCCAGAACGCGGCGATACCGGAACCAGAGGTCTTCAACTACGCGGTCGGCGAAGCCGGCTCGGTGCGACTTCAGATGGAGACCTGGGTCAGGGACGGTACCGATGCCACAACGAAGACAGAGGTCCACATCGAGGCTGTCTCAGTGGCCACCGGGTGGACCACCAACGATCTGAGAGACAACGGAACGAGCGTGGCTGTCTCATTCGTGTCCGGGAACAGAACACTCGTGTTCTCCGCCGACCTGGTTGACGACCAGATCATGGCGGGCGTCGAAGAGGTGATTACCGAACCTGTCGCCGCCGACGGACCCGGCTACGACGACGATGACGACGACCACGACCATGACGACGACGACCATGACGACGACCACGACGATGGCGACGAGTACGAGGGCCATGACGATGATGACTGAGCGCAGGCCCCGGCGGAGGCACCCGGCAATAGGTGCCCGTATCGCCGCTGCCGGCATGGCCACCACCGCCATGTTGACCATGGTGGCGGTCCTTGGCTACCAGTCCTCACAGGCTCAGCTGGCGGGGACCGAAGCCCCGGCACCGGCCACCACCCCGGCACCGACGGCAACACCGATCACCGTGGTGGTCTACCGCCGTCCCGCTCCGGTGGTCGTGGCAGGGTCGACCACCAGCCAGGGACCGGTGAACGTCGCACTCACAGCTGCACCGGTCCCAGACCCGGCCCCCGCCGTGACCCCAGAGACATCCACGACATCCCAGCCGGTTCAGATTCAGTTGCAGCCCAGCGTGAGCAGGGTCGTGCAGGCTCCGGCCTCGACCCGTACGAACGGCAGTCGCTGACGTGGAGTCCCGGGCAATGGCCAGCGAGGTCCACCTGATCGTCAACGGAGCAGCCGAGCTCGGCTCCATGGCCACCCGGAGGCTCGACGAACTGGAGCGGCAATGGAGCCGGTTTATCCCAGACAGCGAGGTGAGCCGCCTCAACGCCAACCCGGGTCGACCCGTACCGGTGGGAGTTGACACGCTCCTGCTGCTCGATGCGATGGTCGAGGGATGGCGGACGACCGACGGCCTCTACGACCCGACGGTTCTCACGGCCCTTGTCGCCGAGGGCTACGTCGCCAGCATCAATGACCCGCTTCGACGAACCGTCCTGCCAGACTCCACGACCGGACCAGGCCAGGCAGACGGGATCCTCGTGGACCACGCCATGGGCACCGCGTGGCTTCCCTCCAGAACCGCCATCGACCCCGGTGGAATCGGAAAGGGCCTGGCGGCTGACATAGTCGCCGGGGAACTGGTTGCTGCCGGCGCTCTCGGAGCAATGGTCAACATCGGTGGCGACCTTCGGATCATCGGGGAGCCTGTAGAGCCTGCCTGGACGGTTGCAGTAGAGGACCCGAGCCGACGCGGGACGACCCTGCTCACCCTCACAATCGACGGGGGCGGGGTGGCGACCTCGAGCACCTGTAGCCGACGCTGGACCAGTGGCAGTTGTGAACGCCACCACCTGATCGACCCCCGGCTGGGTGCATGTGCCGACACCGACCTGGCGGCCGTGACGGTGGTCGCCCCAACCGCCTGGCAGGCCGAGGTGGAGGCCACGGCCGTCTTGCTCCTGGGGCGGGTCGAAGGCCTTGCATGGCTGGTGGAGCGGAGGCTGGACGGCGTACTCGTCGCAGCCGACGGGCGACTCGACACCACCCCCGCTCTCGGGGCCCTGAAAGCGACATCGGCCTGAGCATGGACGAGAAGATCTGGTGGTACCTGGTACGCAGTTCCGGGATCGTGGCCCTTGTTCTTCTGGGTGCATGCCTGCTCTGGGGAATCCTGCTCACCACGAGGATCCTGCGCCGCATCGACCGCCCAGCCTGGCTGCTGGACCTTCACCGGTGGTTGGGAGCCCTGACCGTGATCTTCACAGTCATCCACCTGCTGGCTCTCGTTGCAGACGACTACCTCACCTTCGGGATCGTCGAACTGTTCGTCCCGTTCACCTCTGAATGGCGCCCGGGTGCCGTGGCGTGGGGGATCATGGCGTTCTGGCTGCTGTTCGCCGTCCAATTCAGCTCCATGTTCATGCGTCGCCTTCCGCGGCCGGTGTGGCGCAGATTCCACCTGCTCGGCTACCTGTCGTTTTGGACCGCGAGCATCCACGGGGCCACATCAGGAGCCGACAGTGGTCATGCGCTCTACCGCTGGGGGTCGCTGGCCGGACTGTCGGTGCTCGTGATGGTCACCGCATTCCGCCTGCTGCCGGTTCCACCGCGCCAACCCGACCCACCGACCGGTACGGCACCGGAGCCGGCACCAGCCGGTACGGTCACCGGGACCTGACCTATGGCTGACACCGACCCGATCCCCACCCCCGACCCACTCCCTGATGGACTGGTCCTGGCACGCACCACCCCCGAGTTCACCGCGCAGACGGTCCCCCCGAAATTGCTGGCGGCGCACCGGACCGCTGAAGGGGTCTGGGGGCACCTTGTAGTTCGCTCGGGCAGTGTTGACTTCGTCTTCGAAGATGACCCTGATCACGTACACCACGTCGAGCCGGGTTCTCCGATGCCCATTCCACCGGGGCGGGCACACCGCCTCACCCCATCTGACGACGCCGTGTTCGCCGTGGAGTTCCACCGACCCGCTTTGTAAATTCCCGGCTAACTAGTGGGGTCTCAGGATCTGGCGGATCGCCGCCCCCTCAGCGAGCGCATCAAAGGCCTCGTCTACCTCGGCTAGCGGACGCGTGCTGGTGTGGAGTCGCTCGATCTGGAGCCGACCCCTGTCAGGACGCCACAGCCAAGCATCGCTCCAACCTCCATTGGGATGTCGTCGTCGATTACGACAGTGGACCCCCGGTCGACCACCGCGTACTGCGAAAATGCCGAGACGCCCAGTTGGTGGTGAATGTCGGTTCCACCGTCATGGAGCCGGCTTCCGCCACTGAGCGTCCTTCCCTCACCGTTCGCAACTGCTACACCGGAGCAGAAGGTGGGACTGCCAGAGTTGCACTCGGCGCAGATTCCACATGACGGCACGAAGGTGAGGACCACGTGGTCGCCGACGCTGATATCGCCGACCCCGTTGCCAACTTCAACCACGATTCCGACGGCCTCGTGGCCCAGGGCCATCGGCACGGGCCTAGGTCGGCTCGCGTCAATGACCGACGGATCGGAATGGCAGACGCCTGCAGCCTCTACGCGGACCAGCAACTCACGTTCGCCCGGGGGGTCGAGTTACAACTCTGTATCCCGACTGGTCGAGAGTCGCTGTAGGACCTGTCCATACCCATGTCTGTGAGCACGGCGGATTGGATCTTCACGGTTGGTTCTCAATCTCTTGACGAATGATCCGATGGGCCTGACTAGTCCCCTTCTTCCTCTTCGGCAAAGCCTGGGGTGTTGCGGAGGCCGGAAACAAGTTGGTTGGCCTCGGAATCAGTCAGGTTGGCCTCGGGGTGAAGGCCGAAGACCGTGTAGTAGAAGGGAGGCATCTCGCCCTCCAGGATCACCTCGATGGTGTCGTCGTCGACCGTTCCATCGGAGTCGAACTCCGAGTAGTTGACCTCGTCGCGGCCCTCGACGACATGCCTGGTAACCGCCCATGAAAGGGGGGCGACACTCGAATACCACCCGGGCCACCTCACCTCGTTGCTGTGACAGTCGAAGCAGGCCCGAACAATGAGTTCTCGTGTCTCAGGAGTCGCCCAGGCGGGCTCACCTGTGATCGCCGGGTTGGAGTGGTCCCGTCCGTAGGGGACCAGTTGAATAGCCACAAGGGTGGCGATGGCAACCAGGCCGAACCTAAAAACGATGCCGAGGGCGCCCGGTGACCCGGTTCCTCCATCTCGACGCTGCTGTCGTACCAGCGAGACGATGCTCAGCGACGCTATGAACCCCACCAGCAGAACCGTGACCGCTGGGCGCAGGCCGATGATCACCCCGCCGATCAGGCTGATGACCAGAACTGTCAGGGTTACGACCAGAACCGTCAGACGAACACTTCGGTCGAACATGAGGACCTCTTGTTGGTGGACACAACTCTCTGCACTGCTCGTTGGCACCCTATGTCGACCCTGTCACCAACACCGTGGCCGAGCGCCGTTAGCGTGCGCTGATGCCTCACCCGAGCCCGGGCCGGATCCCGCTACGCGTCAAGGGCCTACTTGTCGCATTCTTCCTGTCGGCGTTCGCCAAGATCGGCCAGATAACGATCATCGGCAAACAGGTGTACGACATGACCGGCCGGGAACTGGACCTGGGCCTCATCGGCCTCGCCGAGTTCCTGCCGGCAATGCTTGTCGCCCCCCTGGCAGGTGCCCTCGCGGACAGGGTGGACAGGCGCAGGATGTTCGCCCTGGCGCTCACGGGTGAGGCAACCGTGTCCGCTCTCCTGTTTTGGTACGCCTCCACCGGCCCGACATCGGTACTGCCTATCTTCCTTCTGGTCTTCCTGTTCGGTATCTGCCAGGGGTTCACCGCCCCGTCAGGTCGGGCCCTGCCGATCGACATGTCACCCACGGCGCTGGTGCCACGGGTGGTTGCGTTGGAACACGTTGCTTTCCAGGCTGGCCTGATCGCCGGCCCTGTTGCATTCGGATTCCTGTTCGTCGTCGGCGAACCCATCCCCTACCTGACCGCCGCTCTCGGGTTGGCTGCTGCCGTTCTCATCATCATGGTCATTCCAAGTGCCCCGGTGAAGCGGTTGGAGACCGTGGGCGTCCGCCAGGCCGTAGTCGATGCCTTCCTGGGAATGCGCTTCATCCGCCGAACCCCCGTCCTGTTCGGTGCGATCAGCCTGGACCTGTTCGCCGTGCTGTTCGGTGGTGCTGTGGCGCTGCTTCCGGCGATCGCCGAGGACCGGTTGGGGGTCGGGGCAGTCGGGCTGGGATGGCTGCGAGCAGCAGTGGGCATCGGGGCGGGAATCGTGGCGGTGATCCTCTCGATCCGACCACTTCAACGCAACATCGGCCGGACCCTGTTGACGGTCGTGGCGATCTTTGGTGTCGGCACGATCGTTCTGGGCCTGAGCCGCAACTACGTGGTGGCGTTCATCGCCATCATGGTTCTGGCCGGGGCCGACGCTGTTTCCATGTTCATCCGGTTCACGATCGTTCCGTTGGCGACACCGGAGAACATGCGGGGCCGTGTGCTGGCGCTGGAGAACGTGTTCATCGGAGCATCCAACGAGTTGGGAGCCTTCGAGTCGGGGGTGACAGCCGCCCTACTGGGGCTCACGGGCGCAATCGTGTTCGGCGGGATCGGCACGCTGGCCGTGGTCGGGTTGTGGGCGGTGTTCTTCCCAGCCCTGCGAGACGTGGACACCTTCGACGAGGTCACGGCCTCCACACAGGTCGAGTAGCTGTCCAACTAGGCCGAGCGACGCTCCAAGGGATGAACCGGATGGTCGAACGGATGGACGAGGTGACGGCGGAAGATCTCCCCGTAGCCCGAGTAGAGGCCTGCCCCGGCTGCAGCGAGGTTGTCTGACCCGATCCGGTCCGCCAACTCGGGCAGCCCGTACCAGGGCACCCCGGCTTCGGCGTGGTGGGTGTGGTGGAGGTTGTTGTTGAGGAACAGCAGCCGGAAGAACCAGCCGGCGCGAACGACGATCGACCGGGTTGCGTCGCCCTCGGCCCACTGGTGCTCGCAGTAGGAACGAACCAGGCCCAGGCCGATGCCCAGGTAGACGCCCAGCAGATAGGTCCACCAGGGCATGCCCACAACCCGGACGACCAGCCAGAACAGTACGGCCGCGGTTGCCAGGTGAACGGACCACCAGCGCAGCAGTGGCCGGTCACCGGCCCTGATGGCCGCCGCGTCGCGCCTCACCATTGAGACGTTCTCAACGAGAGGACCCAGCAGCATCCGTCCCAGGAGGGTGTGGTGGGCGATGAGGAACCAGCGGCCGGGGGCTGGCAGGCGTTCCCACGTGGCGGCGGTGATGAAGAAGCTCTCGGTGTCGGTTGCCGGATCGGTCAGGTCCTCGGACTCGTGGTGGCTGATGTGTGAGCGCCGGTAGACCCGGAACGGCAGGCGCAGGCTTATCGGTATCGACCCGACCACCTCGTTGGCCCATGGGTTCGTGAAGGGGTGGCCGTGGAGTACCTCGTGCTGGAGTGAACCGTGCCAGGCGATCACGACTGCCAGGAGAACGGCGCCTACGGGCCAGGGAACAACCTCGTGCAAGAGCACGATCGCCAGCCATCCGCCGTAGATGGCGACAGCCACGCCCACGGTCTGCCACTCAACCCGGCGGCCCCCTTGAGCAGCGATAGCAGTCATTGTCGGCAAACTACTGCACCGCTGGCACCCCTCTCAGCGGGTGGCCCTGTCGAGGCTGCCACCGAAACCGTTTCGGAGATGCACCGCTGGCACCCCTCTCAGCGGGTGGCCCGGTAGGTGGTTGAGACCTGTCCGGTGCGGCTGAACACCACCTGGAAGAGCTGCAGGTTGCGCACCCGGAACGAGGCGGCCGAGGAGAGCAGGTAGTAGCACCAGGTGCGGCGGAACCGCTCGTCGTAGGCGGGAATCTCGTCCCAGCGGGACTCGATCCGGTCGAACCAGGCCATCAGCGTGCGGTCGTAGTCGGGGCCCAGGTTGTGGGCGTCCTCGATTGTCCACCTGGGTTGGGCCGCGCCGGCTATCTGGTGGAGCGACGGAACCACACCCCCGGGAAAGATGTACCGGTCGAACCAGGCGTCGGTGGACTCCTTGGACTCATTGGAGCCGATGGTGTGGTGCAGCATCAGCCCGTCGGGGGCGAGGAGTTCGTCGCAGCGGTCAAAGAACCCCGGGTAGTTGCGGGGACCCACGTGTTCGAACATGCCAATGCTGACGATGCGGTCGTAGGTGCCGGTGACATCCCGGTAGTCCTGCTGGTGGAACTCGACCGGCAGGTCGCCGGACCGATCCCGGGCCTCACGGACCTGCTCTCCCGCCGGGCTGATACCCACTACGTGTGCGCCGTACCTGCCGGCGGCGTGGCGTGCAAAGCCGCCCCACCCACATCCGATGTCGAGCACCCGCATGCCCGGCTCAAGGTGCAGCTTGCGACAGATCAGGTCCAGTTTGGCCTCCTGGGCGGCAGCCAGGTCGACTGTGCCGTCCCAGACAGCGCAGCTGTAGACCATCTCCTCACCGAGCATCCGAACGTAGAGGTCGTTGCCGATGTCGTAGTGGGCGCTTGCATTCTGTGCGGCCCGGCCGGTTGTCTGCCGGTTGGAGAACCTGGCTCGGGCCACGTTCCACAAGAGCGCCGGGCTGGGCCGAACCGCCGAACGCAGGTCGGCCGTAAACACCTTCACGAGGAACTCGTCGACCCGTTCGGCATCCCACCAGCCTTCCTGATAGGCCTCACCCAGGCCCAGCTCCCGGTCCTTGAGCACACGTGCCCAGAACCGGTCGTCGTTCACCTGCAGGTCGTATGGCTCGCCGCCACCCACGGTTACCCCAGCGGTGGCCAGCAGTTCCCTGCCCTGGTTCTCTGCGGCTGCCACGTGCTCCTCCGGTCTGTCATGACGTTCCCGCCCGGCTATCCGAATTGTACCGGCAGGTACCCATGCTGGTATCTGGTCGTCGACAGCCCCGTGTGCCCGGTTTCGACCCTTCCGACCATCGGGAGGTCAGGTTGCCTCCAGTGCCGACACGTAGGTGCCCTTAACGAGGGCTTCCCGCTTGGCACGCTGTTCCATCGCCCATGGCTCCAGGTTGCCCGTGGCTGGGACATCGGTGCCGAAGTTGCCGTAGGCGTCCTCGCCGCGCACCAGCATGGCCGTGTCCAGGTCGTGGAGGGTCTGACGCACGCTCGGGTGCAGATACTGAATGTTGAGACCTATCCGCCTGTCGCCACTCGCGTTGGGACGTGAGGCGTGCAGGGTCCAGCCGTGGTGAAACGAGGCCTCGCCGGGCCTCAGCGGGCACAGAACGACATCGGTCTCGTCGACGCCAGCCACGTACTGGTCGTTGTCGAGCACATTTGACCCATCGGTGCCGACTTTGTGGTCAAGCCGCCCGTTCGTGTGACTACCGGGGAGCATCATCATGGCTCCGCTCTCGGCGGTGGCCGGCGAGAGCGCCAGCCAAGCTGAGACCTGCCCGTCCGAGTCGAATCCCCAGTAGGTGAGGTCCTGGTGCCAGGCTACGTGGGCGGACGTGCCGGGTTCCTTGACTATGTAGCACGCGTTGTAGAGGAGAATGTCGGGCCCGAGGAGTTCCTCGACGACATCCAGCATCGCTGGATGTGTCGCCAACTCCAGGGGTGATGTCATGACGGTGTGCATCTTGTACTGGTAGTGGAGCGGGCCGACCTCTGCCTCGGCGTCCTCGAGGGCCCGCCGATGCCGCCGGGCCTCGACCTCGGAGACGACCCGCACCGGCGACACGAAGCCGTCGCTCCCGAATCCTTCCCGGAGTTGCCCCACACCTGACCCGAACTCCACCACGCGGCGAAGGCTACACCTCTCCAACTTGTCGGTACCGGCCGACACCGGTGCATCAAGCCGCACCACCGACCTCGCTGGGCGCACCTTGCCGCAAGTAGGGCTGGCTCTTCCAATAATGCGTTCACGATCAGGGGTACGTGATGGCTGAGGTTTCCCTCCAGAATCTGGAAAAGGTCTATCCAAACGGCTTCCAGGCCATTAGCGACCTCAGCCTCGATATCGCCGACGGTGAGTTCCTGGTGCTTGTAGGACCGTCAGGTTGCGGCAAGTCGACTGCGCTGCGGATGGTCGCTGGTCTGGAGACGATCACGTCAGGCACGCTCACAATCGCCGGCAAGCGAATGAACGACGTGGAACCCAAGGACCGCAACGTGGCCATGGTGTTCCAGAACTACGCCCTCTATCCGCACCTGGATGTGGGCCGAAACATCGGCTACAACGGCCAGTCCCCGGATTCGCAGCCCCGGCAGGCGATGGTGGAAACTCGACGAAACCCACGATTGGAGACCACGTGAGCCTTGACGACTTCCCCCGCACGCCCCTGTTGTTCGGACCCTCTCCGATTCATCCCCTGCCCCGGCTCAGCGAGGTCCTCGGCGGTGGTGTCGAGGTCTGGGCAAAGCGGGAGGACTGCAACTCGGGCATCGCGTTCGGAGGCAACAAGGTCCGAAAGCTGGAGTACCTGGTAGCCGACGCTCTGGAACAGGGCTGCGACACGCTGGTTTCGATCGGCGGGGTCCAGTCCAACCATACGAGGCAGGTCACCGGGGTGGCACGCCACCTGGGCCTCGGCGCGGTGACCGTCCAGGAGGGGTGGGTCGACTGGCCCGAGCCGGCCTACGACAAGGTCGGCAACATCCAGCTCACCCGCATACTCGGCGGTGACATCCGAATGGATCCGGCGGGGTTCGACATAGGCATCAGGGACAGCTGGAAGGCGGCACTGGAATCTGTGGAAGCGGCTGGAGGAAAGCCGTATCCAATCCCGGCTGGGGCATCGGACCACCCCCTCGGTGGCATGGGGTTCGCCAACTGGGCCCGGGAGGTCGCCGTCCAGGAGGCCGAACACGACGTGTTCTTCGACCACGTAATCGTCTGCACGGTTACCGGTTCAACACACGCCGGCATGATCGCCGGCTTCGCCCTCGAGGGGCGTGGCGACAGGCGGATCCTGGGCATCGACGCATCGGGCACGCTTGACCAGACCACCGACCAGGTCACCCGGATTGCCAACAACACGGCCGAACGGATCGGTGTCGGGCGCGACCTGGGCGCCGACGAGATCACGGTGCTGGCCGGATACGAGGGCCCCGCCTACGGGGTTCCCGATGAACAGACCATTGACGCCATCCATCTGGTGGCCCGAACAGAGGGCATGCTCACCGACCCCGTCTACGAGGGAAAGTCCATGGCAGGCCTCATCGACCTCGTCAGGACCGGCGTGATCCCACCGGGTTCAAAGGTGCTCTATGCGCACCTGGGTGGCCAGCCGGCCCTACCCGCCTACGCCGGAGCCCCCGGCCTCGGCTAGCACGATCACCCCGGAAGGGGTCTCCAGTTCGACTGCGTCGCCCACGTCGTCTCTCACCAGCAGGTACCAGCCATTCTGATAGGTGCTGTTCAGCAGGTAGGCGACCTCGAACCAGTCCAGCACGTCAACACAACCCATTTCCGTCCAGGCAATCCCGATCTCGTCGGGATCGTCGTCCTCGCCTGTCCACGCCGTTTCGAACCTGTTGCAGCCGAGGTTCCCCCAGAGCCGACCGGTCGTCTCGAAGGTGACGTGGACATCGGCTCCGTCGGGAGGAAGGAGTGTCTCGCCATCAACCTCGAGGCTCACCACAGACCACTGCACACCGACCAACCAGTCCGGGTAGGTGGGCCAGGTCACGGTCGGAGCGGCCAGAGGGCTCTCGGGCTGCTCCAACCCGGCGCTACATGACATTGCCGGGAATAGGACGGCGACGAGAAGGACGACAAACTGTCGAGTTCCCAGAACCACCGCCCGGAGAGCCATCACGCGAGGTCACGGGCCACGACGCCGGTCAGGCAGCCGATGGCACCTGACGCCTTTGCCAGCTCGTCGACCTCGACGGTGGAACAGGTGACACCGAGCGCCTCGTAGAACGCCTGCGTGACCAGGTTTCCCTCAGCCATCAGGAACCGGCGGGGTCCCAGCGTGACTCCGTTCAGGGCGAATCCACCAATCGCCTCATCAAGGTCTGGCAGGTAGTGGACCTCGTAGCCCTCGTCCCTGAGGGCCTCGACTGCCGCTACGGCCAGACGCGTCGGCCAGGCGACCGCCAGGTCACGGTCAAGGATGCGCAGCATTCCCATGAGGTGCATGGTGCCGATCGGAAGGTCCACCCGGGTTGTCGTGACACCAATCGCCGCCATTACGTCGACGATCTGGTCTATCGCCTCGGTGTTGGTACGCAGGCCCCGGCCAACCAGCACGTGCGTCGAAGACAGCCACATCAGGTCGGCTCCCTCGAAGGTTCCGGTCCCCGAGATGCTTCGCAGGATCGGAACGCCAGCGGCAGCCAGGCCAACGGCGGCGACACGTTCCTCGCCAGCGCGCACCTCCGAGGCCGGTCGGGCCAGGATCGCCCCCTCCGGGGTCATGGCGAACAGGTCGGCCATGAACATCTGGTTCGGTTGAGGTGCCGGTGGTGGCTCGATCAGATGGACTTCGGTTCCGTTCGCCCTGTAGGCCTCAACGATGGCGTCGTGCTGCCGGCCGGCCCTGTCTGCATCGACCCGGTCAAGCATCTGGGCCCCGTTCGGGTCGTCGGAGACGATCTCGGGTCCGGGTCGGTGGAGCAGCACGCTGCGAAGCGTGCCGTACTCGGAGTCGATACCGAAGATGCCCCAGATGCCGTTGGCCTCGTCACGAAGGTGACGCACACGGGGCTGCCAGCCGGGCCCGCCGTATGCGGCATGTTGCAGCGGGTTGGACCTGTCAGCCATCTGGAAAACCCACGTCTGCCGAGTTGGATGACATCTGGCCAGACTATTTCCGCAACTCACCAGCGAACCAGACGGAGCCATCCAAATATACCCCTGGCGTGAGTTGCTTGTTCTGATAACCTGTTCTTTATGGGAGTCGCAGCAGAGTTGCTCAAGAAGGCCCGCAGCGAGGCCGGAATCACGATGGCCGAACTCGCTGCTCGTGCAGGAACCTCCAAGCCCACGATCTCCCGCTACGAGAACGGGCTGGTCGATCCCGGCGCAAGAACTCTTGAACGACTGCTCCAGGCCTGCGGGTATGAACTCCGTGCAACACCGACGGGCCTCCCTGCAACCCTTGATCGGCTCGGCGAACGATTCCAGGGGCAACACGAGCCAACGGCAGACGATGCAACCCTCACCAGTAGCGGTAGACGCCTTCGTACGGCAGACGACCTCAGGTCCTTTGCGGCCGAACTCGAGAGTCAAGGCCTCCTGGCGCAGTGAGCGACAAGGGCGACGGGTTCGGCAGACTCGACGAGGTCGAGATCTTCACCAAACTCGATGCGAGTGGGGTCGAGTACGTGGTCGTCGGAGGAAGCGCCGCTATTTTGTGGGGCGCTACTAGAGCCACCCGCGACGTCGACTGCGTTGTTCGCCAGACCACAGAAAACCATCAGCGCCTCTGTAACGCCCTTGAGGCCATGGGCCACCCACGGCTCCGAATAGAAGGAGTCGACGATGACACGGCCACAGAACTGTCGCGGCGTCTTCTCCATCCCGACTTCTTCGATCGCACTTCTCTTTCCACCTGGCGAACCGATCACGGCAGCATCGACGTTCTCGCTGACATTGCCGACGCAACAGGCCAACCAGTCGACTATGACCAGTTGGCCAGGCGGTCGGTGCTCACACCAACTGGAGCGATACGTATCCGTGTCGCCTCCCTTGATGACCTCATAGATTCCAAGACCTACGTTGACCGGGACAAGGACCGTGAAGCGCTGCCCGAACTACATGAGCTCCGACGACGCCTCGAACACGACACGTAGCCCGTCAGCCGTGGACCGACATGGACGAATCGGGGTTGACCTCACGGTTCCTGCTGTAGAACCCGACGTCTATCTCCCGTCCGGTGTACCTGCCGGTCACGACAACCGGCGATGCGTCGTGGTCGTGCCCGGACTCGACGGCCTCGATCAGGTCGGCCATTACCTGGCCGACGGCACCTGCGTTCTTGTACTGGTTCCCGCTTGAGCCGATTGCCATGTAGAAGCCGTCCAGATCGCTGCGGTCGTAGATGGGAAGCCAGTCGTCTGAGACGTCGTAGAGGTCGACCACGCCCTTCTTCTCGTGGGGAACCCCCAGGGTGGGGATACGGCGGTTGGCCCGCAGCACCTGGGCCTCCCACTGCTCCTGGGAGAGCGTGGTGTCGTAGTCATCCGGGTCGACGAACTCGCGGGGATCACAGTCCGGGTCGACGCTGCCTATCAGCACGTTGTTGCCTGTCTCGGGCCTGAAGTAGAAGCCGGTGTCGTCGTCGGCACCGACCAGGCCGTTGGCCATGAAGTCGTAACCCTGGGGTGCCGGCACGTGGTGGACCTCGTGGCGCAGTGCCCGGGTCTTGATGTTCATCGAGTCGTACACCCCGGCCATCTTGTTAATGACGGCACTGTGGGGACCGGCCACGTTGACAACGACCGGCGCGGTGACCCGTCGACCGTCGGCCAGGGTCACACCCTCCACGCGACCGCCAGCCCTGTCGATTGAGATGACCTCGGCGTTAAACCAGAACTGGGCACCGCTGGCCTCGGCGGCCCGCTGCAGGTTGTGGCAGGAAAGCTGCGGGTCGCTGACATAGCCCGCGTCAGGGGCGAATATCGCCCCGGAGATGGTTCCGGTGGGGTCGTCCCAGAAGTGGGGGTCGTCAGGTCGCTTGGGTGGCCCGTACCGGCCGTGGTCCAAGAGGGGCATCCGTTCGGAAAGGTCGTCGAGAGTCCAGTCCTCGAACGGAATGTCCAGTTCCTCCCAGAGAGCCCTGACCTTTGATGAATGACCCTCCTCTCCGAGGAGCAGGTTGAACATGCCGCACTGGTGGAACTGGATCAGACCGAGCTCGTCGTCGGCCCCGATGTAGGCGGGCCAGTCGGTCCAGTAGTGCATTGCCTCCCAGGCCATGGTCACCCCGGGAAGCGTCGAGTAGGTGAAGCGCACGATGGCACAGGAGTTGATTGTTGAGCCGGCTCCGGCCGCTGACGCCTTGTCGACGCTCAGGGTTCGCATGCCCCTTCGTGCCAGCTCGACGGCGATCGCCCCACCAAGTACACCCGCTCCGATGATGACGGCGTCGACCTCAAACGGGCTGCCGGTCTGTTCTGTCATTTCGGACTCCTTGGCATTGGCTGCACGTGACGTGGGGTGTCAGCGGGGTTTCGACCCGGGCGGGCGCAATCATGCCAAGTCTGGCGGGATCATGTGAACCCGGTGGGACTAGGTTCGATGACCGACAGTGTCGCCAACCACCTCTGGAGTTCCCAGCGTGAACGAGACATCCGCACCCACAATCGTGATTGCCGACGACGAGACAGTTGTCGGGGCAACATGGTTCGACGACCGGCCAGTGGTCGACCCTGCCGCGCTGTGGGCCCTCCTCGGATGGAATCTCAAGCCTGAAGGCCTCTGCCGGGGGGACACCTGTGTCCCCATACCGGACCGATCTGCCCTCGAACACCCAGAGGGCATCGACTTGATGGCTGCAGCGGGCGCCCTTGGCCGCCCATCACTGGCTGATCCTGATGCCCACATGGTTGCCATCGGCGTGCCGGCCGATGACCGTCAACGTGCGCTCGTCGACCGACAGGCGCCTGACGCCACGCTCCTGGACCTGGAGGGAAATCAGCGCCAGTTGTCGGAGTGGTCGGGCACAAGACGTCTGCTGGTTGCATTCTCCAGTTGGTGAGGATGCGCCTTCGACCTGCCCGGGTGGCAGGCACTGCAGGACGAACTCGCTGATACGGACTTCACCGTGATCGCCGTCGCCATCGACGAGAACATCGACGTCGTCGCACCGCTGGCTCAGGGAATCACCTACCCCGTGCTGGTCGACACAGAGCACCGGCTTCCTGAGCTCTACGCCGTCAACAACGTCCCGACCGTCATGTGGATCGACGAGGCCGACCGCATCGTCCGACCCAACGCCAACGAGTTCGGTTCGGACATGTTCACCGAGCTCACCGGTATCAGGTGCGAGGACCACATGGCACAGGTCCGGGCGTGGATCAAAGACGGCACCGTGCCTGATGACGCTGACTTTGAGGTTCCGGATCTCAACGCCGATGAGATCTCTGCACGCCTCCACTTTCGGATAGCGGTCCATGCACGACGTGCCGGCCTAGACAACGTGGCCAAGCGGCATTTCGACAGGGCGAGGGAGTTGGCACCACACGACTTCACCATCGTGCGGGCCGCCATGCCGCTGACCGGCATCGACCCGTTCGGACCAGCCTTCTTCGAGCTGTACGGGGTGTTTGAGGCCGCTGGCGCTCCCTACCGGGGTATCCGGAGGCCAAGGCCCTGAATCAGACGGGCACCTGGCTGACCAGCGCCTTGGCTGTGAGGAAGGCCTGCATCAAAGCTCAACCCTCGTGGGACCACTCCGGGCGGCGCTTTTCCACGAAAGCCGTGGGCCACTCCCTGCCGTCGCCACTAGCGGCGGCGTTGGACATCACGCTCACCGCCAACTCGTAGGCGTCTTGGAAGGTCATGTCCATCTGGGCGTACATGGTCGCCTTGCCGAGGCCCTTGGCGTAGCGGCTGCCGCGGGTTGCGTACCCCATGAAGTCACGTGTCGCCTGTTCCAGGTCCACTGCCGGCACCACCCGGTTGACGAGGCCCCACTGGACAGCCGTGGCCGCGTCGATTGCGCCTCCCGTTAGCGCCATCTCGGCCGCCCGCTTCCGACCGATCTGGCGGGCAACCGCCACCATCGGCGTGTGGCAGAACAGGCCGCCCTTGCCACCGGGTGTGGCGAACCTGGCCTCTTCGCTGGCTACGACGAGGTCGGTGCTGGCGGCCAACTGCGCTCCAGCCGCGGTGGCGAGGCCCTGCACCTGGGCGATGACCACCTGGGGCACCTCGGCCAGAGACGTCATCGCCCGGGTGCACACGGTAAACAGCTCGTGCAGCTCGTCCCCGGTCATCCCGGCCATCTCTGCCAGATCGTGGCCGGAGGAAAATACAGGGCCGGTGGATGCCAGCACGATCCCCGCCACGTCGTCATGCTCCCCGGTCGTGCGAACGGCGTGTTCCAACTCCATCAGGACCTGCGTCGATAGGCAGTTGCGACGGTCGGGCCTGCTCAGCGTGATGGTGACGTACTCACCGTCCCGTTCGCATTCGAGATTCTCGTAGTCCACGGTGTCTGCTCTCCCCTGCTGACGACTACACCAGTGTGACCCACACGCGACTGGACACGTCAAGTCCAACGCAACGGCACCTACCTGTACCCTGACCGGCGGTGGTCGACCGGGTTTCGCGCCGGGTTTCGATCCGCCGTCGGGTCGCTAGCTCATCGGGTAGAGCAGGGGACTTTTAATCCTCAGGCGCCGGGTTCGAGCCCCGGGCGACCCACCATCAGTCAGCCTGTTCCCCCACCGGGACGGGCGTCGTACGCACGCAGCGAAAGTGAACCGCCCTGGCATGCAGAAGCCGTGCCAGCGCCTGCTCGTCGGCTGAGAGGGCGCCGATCCTCTCCCGCTCCATCTCGTCCGCCGAGGTGGTGCCGTCCAGCCAACCCAGAGGACCCGTCATCGGGAGCCGGGGCACCAGACGGTTGTGGAAACGCACCACCCCCCTCGGCCACCGGTCCAGACCGGGCGGTGCCCAGTCAGGGTTCTGGGCAAGATGCTCAAGGGCCTGTGCCCGCAGTCGCTGATTCAACTCCCGCTCGTCGGCCGACGGCAGGAACGGTCCGGTCAGGTCAGCCATGTCAGAGTCTGGCCCATGTCGATCTCATTCCCAGACGAACCCGCACGGATCCACCCCCCGCTGGGCCAGAACCCGTCCTACGGCCTCGTCCAGACGACCCGGCGACAGGCGGCCGTCATCCAGAGCCGTCACCAACTCCCAGGCGACAGCCGCCACTCCATCGGCCGAACCAACGATCAGGAGGTCGATGCCCGCCCTCAGGGAGAGAACCGCTGCCTGTGGAATTTCCATACCGCCGACGATGGCACCCATGGCCAGGTCATCTGAAACCACGAGACCGTCAAAGCCGAGGTCGCGCCGCAACAACCCCGTGACCGCCTCGTAGGAAAGAGAGCTCGACACGCCGGCTGTCAGGCCGGGCACGGACAGATGCCCGACCATCACAGCGGTACCGGGCGGCAGGTACCCCCACGGCACCAGGTCAACTGCGTTCAGATCCCCAATCGGGGGCGTCACCGGCAACTCATCGTGGCTGTCAGCCGACGCCCTGCCGTGACCCGGAAAGTGCTTTGCGACAGGCGTCAGGCCCGCATCCAACACGCCGTGGGCAACCGCCGAACCGAATGTGGCCACCAGCAGTGGATCGTCGGAGAACGAGCGCGACCCGATGCCGGGCCCACCGCCCACGTCGATAACCGGAGCCAGGTTCATCGTGAAGCCGAGGCCCGCCATCGCCTCGGCCCGCTCCCGGGCCATGGCACGCACCTCGTCCAGCGGGCGCCCGGCCATGTGCCTGGCCGACGGCATGTCACCCAACAACCCGTCGAGACGCTGCACGGTGCCGCCCTCCTCGTCCACGGCCATCACAAGTGGCCCAGTGGCAGAGACCGCCTGTACCGACGCAATCGCGTCGCCGAGACCCTCGTCAACCGGCTCGACCACGACGGCGCCGGCGACGAGACCCCGCCCAGCCAGGTCGGCAACGGTCATCAGGCCGCCCTGGTCGACCACGGGCATCAGCACCTGACCCACACGCGTCGCCACCGGCACCGCGGCGATGCACTCAGCCGTGGTCGGCAGCGGAGAGGCCGTCGTGGTCGGCGGCGGCAGGGTGGTGGTGGTCGTCGTGGTGGTGGTCGTCGTGGTGGTCGGAGCAGGGAGGGCCGTTGGCGCTGGAGCAGGAAGGGTCGTGGCAGGCACAACCGCCAGAGTCGTGGAGGTGATGATCGTCGTAGAGGGTGCAGTTGTCGTCGCAGGCACCACACCGGCTTCGCCGCCACACGCGGCAGCCGCCAACAAGACCGCTGTCAATGCTCTTCTCACCGCGCCAGTGCACCACACCGGGGTGGCCATAGTGGGCCGCCCGGACCTGACGCCCTCGCTGTCGTAACCTGAACACCATGCGCGCCTGGATGGTGGCCCTCATCGGGATCCTCTTCGTAGCCGTCGTGCTGCTCCTGGGGACCTGCAACCCGACAGGCACGGTCATCGACACCGGCCCAGCCACGACCGCTGTCGTGACAAACACCACCACACCGGCGGCCACGACGGCGCCGACAACAACGGTTGCAGCACCAGCAGCTACGACGACCTTGGACCCGACCCTGATCGGAACCCTTCCACCGGTCGACAACCTGGGTGCGGCCACGCTCGACTACCAGTCGACGGTCAGCACGGTCGGCCTGGATGCCGTCATCTTCGGCATGACGGCCAACGCCGCGCAGCGAGCCGCCGGGACCAGGTTCACACCGGTCACACCGGTGGGCGAGTGCTACCTGGCAACTCCCGACAACGCACCCGCCGGCATCACGTTCTGGGTGGTAGCCGGAACCGTTGAACGCGTCGACATCGACACCAACGAGATCACCACCCGTTCAGGCGCAGGCGTCGGCAACACCGAGGGTCGCATCATCGACATGTTCGGCGAACGCATCCAGACCTCGCCCCTGCCCGACGGCTCAGGGAACCTCCTCGCCTACGTCCCCAAGGACCAGAGCGACAAGATCTTCAGGGTCATGTTCCAGAGCGACGGCGAGAAGATCGTGAGGTTCTGGTCGGGTCGGCTGCCCTGGGCCGAGGAACTGTCCGGCTGCCCCGCTCAGTAGCCCTCAGGCAGGCGGTTCTCGTAGCTGGAGCACTCCACGAACACAGCTCCGAATCCGACGACCTCACCCCCACCTGACTCAAGGTCCAGATCACGCTCCCACCGGACAGCCCCCGCGCTGATGGTGTCGTCGTAGACGTAGACCTCCAGGGGATCCTCCAGCGAAGCCTCGTACCTTGTCGAACTGCCGACGGTGACGCCCAGGTACGGCTGACCCAGGAAGCCCTGTACCAACGCCTCTACCCGCTGTCCTGACCCGGAATCGGTACCAACGCCGATAGCAACGACGTCACCCGCTCCGGCTGCATAACAGGTGAAGACCAGGTCAAAGGTCTCGACTCCCACCTGAACCCAACCGTTCGTAGGGGCCGTCACATCCAGGGGCACGGTCTTGGTCGTGGATTCCACGGCCTCCACGGCCGGTTCAACCCCACCACCACACGCAACGGCAGCCAGCACCGTGGCGATCACGACGATGCCCCGAACGGCCTGCATCAGCCCTCCACGAGGACGAACAACTCGAGCACCCGACCATGATTGCACCGGACCTCCACACCAACCGGCAGCGGGCCCTCAACGGCCAGCCCACCGGCACTCTCCACCACCACGACAACCTCCGACGATCGGCTGTATGCAGCCGTGCTGGCCGCGTGCCAATCAGCAACGACACAGCCCTCAAGGGCCTCAACCAGGACGTCTGGCACCAGGCGACCCAGGGCAGGAGCCACCCCAGCCGGTTGCCAGAGCCCGGTCTTCTCCCAGCGCCCTGGCCGCTCAGACGCAGCCAGACGGAGCCCGGCCGCTCTGAGGCGCCGAACCAGATCCCTCCCCCCGACCGCCTCGGCACCCATGGCTATCGCCTCGGTGCGGGCCGCCGCTGTCAGGTCGTAGTGGTCTCCCTGGAACGACATGCGCCGAAGGCCGAGCCTCACGGCGAAGTCGTGGAGTTCCGCGATGGTCTGGTCGCTGACAAGGTGTGCCCAGCGGCCGCCCCTCCAGGGCCAGATGGCCTCATCCACCAGAACGGTCACGACTAAATGCCGGCCGGCCGGAGCGGTCTCATCCCAGCCGGGGCTGTGTTGGCGATAGTCGCCGCTGGCATGACGCCGGGTGGCACACTGAGGCGGTGGGCCACGCAGCAGGGAACGACACGGTAACCCTCACGCTCCCGCCCGATCCCGAGTTCGCAGAGATCCCCCGGGTGACCCTCGCCTCGCTGCTTCGTATCCACAGGATCGACCCAGGCGACCTGGGAGACCTCGGCACGTCGATCCAACAGGCCGCAGGCAGCATCACCGGAGCCGGCCACAGCGTCGAGATCAACTTCCGCGTCACCGCCACCGAGGTCCTCGTGAGGCTCGAGGGTGGCGGACAGACAGTGGACCTGGCTGCACCCAGAAGCTGACACCGCCAGACAGGTCACCGGCCCGTTGAGCCGAACCCGCCCTCACCCCTGTCGGAGTCGGGAAGCCCGTCGACCTCGCTGAACCGGCAGTCCTCGACACGCTGAATCACCAGCTGGGCGATGCGCTCTCCGACAACTACCTCGAACGGATCTGACGGATCGGTGTTCACCAACAGGACCTTCAGTTCGCCCCTGTATCCGGAATCGATGAGGCCGGGGGTGTTCAGACAGGTAACGCCGTGCCTGAGCGCCAGGCCGCTCCGCGGTTGCACGAATCCGGCATAGCCCTCCGGTATGGCAACGGCGACACCCGTCGGAATGAGGGCCCTGCCACCACCCGGTTCGAGCACGGCGGCCTCGGCTGCCACCAGATCGGCCCCGGCGTCACCCACCGTGGCGTAAACCGGAACAGCCGCATGCTCAACAAGGCGAACGATGGGTATCTCCAGCACGGCGGCGACCCTAGCCCGAGTCACCTGACACACACCCCGACCCCGCAGAGACCCGAAACAGGTCATGGGCACGCCTGTCGGGAGCGACCGCCATAGGCTCATCGCCGTGCTCGCATGGATCGACCTGGAGATGACAGGACTGGACACCGCCACCGACGTCATCGTCGAGATAGCCACGCTCATCACCGACGACAACCTCGACCTGGTCGCCGAGGGCCCCGACATCGTCATCCACCAGCCGGCCGGGGCCATGGCATCTATGGGCGACTACGTGAGAGAAATGCACACCCGCAGCGGGCTGCTCGACGCAATCGAAGCATCCACGACCAGCCACGACGAGGCCGCGGCGACAACACTGGCATTCCTCAGAGAACACATCGCCGAACCGGCCACGGTCCCACTGTGTGGCAACTCGATCGGCACCGACCGCCGCTTCCTGGCCAGGTGGATGCCCGAGATAGAAACCTTCCTCCACTACCGGTCCATCGACGTGTCCACGGTCAAGGAACTCGCCAGGCGTTGGAAGCCCGAACTGCTCACCTCGGCGCCGGCCAAGGCCGGTGGGCACCGTGCGATGGACGACATCAGGGAATCTCTCGAAGAACTGCGCCACTACCGGACCGGCCTGTTCCAACCCTCCTGACCTGCGGTTTTACGGTATCTCAGGAACCGTCGTTTATTCACTTGACGCCCACCACGCATTGGTGTTGGGTGGTCACTCGTCGTGGTTACCCATAGCCTTGGGTGCCTGACCGGAGGGCCACGTGCCGTCCGACAGACAAGATCGCAACAAACAACTCAGGAAACGGCAGACAGACAAGACCATGCAGTCGATGAACCAGCACCGCCACGGCCAGTCGGCCGGCGCGCCCGCGTTCTCGCCACGCGCTGTAAAGCCGGCCTATACGGCCACCTTCACGGCCACATGGACCACGTCCACCCATCTGGGCAAGAACGTGTTCTGGACCATCCACCAGCGGCCCCGGGGAGCAGACAGCTGATCAGCTGAGACGCATACCAAACCCCCGAGGCCGCCGGAGAAATCCGGCGGCTTTTCTGGTTTTTCACGACCGACCCGATCACCCACCACAACAGTTCAACGAGACAGCAGTTTCAGAAGGGAAAGAAGGACAATGCAGGCACTCCAGTTCGAACCGGAGGTATGGCGCGACGATGCAGCATGCTCGCGCCTCGGCGTTCCGCTGGGCGTCTTCTTCTCAGAGGACCTCGGCGACATTGCTGCCGCCAAGCGCATCTGCGCCGAGTGTCCAGCCCTGGCGTCATGCCTCGAGGGTGCAATCGCCCGGCGTGAACCGTGGGGCGTGTGGGGCGGCCAGCTGTTCATGAACGGCAGGATGCTCGCAACCAAACGACGCAGGGGACGGCCACCCAAGGTGCCCCGTCCCGAGGACCAGCTCCCCGTGGTGCCGATCCCGGCCCACCTCCAGGTCGAACTCAGGTCGGCCTGAACCGTCGGAAACCCCTCCCGACAACCGTGGTCGACCATCCGGTCGGACCGCGGGGAGCACAAGCCGCCCACCACGGGCCGGGGTGACGCCCCCGGCGATCCCCGGCCCGTGGGCGCGCCAATCCGCCCGGACCCCGACTACCGTCACTCCCGTGTCCAGGCTCCCAATCGCCGTTCTGCTCCTGGCGCTGGCCGCCACTTCATGTGGCAACGAACCCAGCGGCTCCCTCACCAGAGACGACGTGCTCGACAGGCCCTTTGAGTTGGTCCAAGGCGGAACCACCACCCTGGCTGAACTCAACAGGGAAGACGGACGTCCGCTGGTCGTCAACCTGTGGGCCACATGGTGTGCACCGTGCCTCGAGGAGATGCCCGACCTGGAGGCCGCGCACCAGGACCGCGGGGACGAGATCCGATTCGTGGGCCTCAACATCAGCGACTCGCCGACCAGGGCAGCCCAGCGGATCGAGGAGATCGGCATCACCTACCTGCTGGGCCAGGACCCCGACGGAGGCTTCGTAGCCACCCTGGGAGCCGTCGGCCTCCCGACCACGGCCTTCATCGACAGGTCAGGCGAACTCGTCCGTGTCCACCAGGGCCAGCTCGACTACGACGGCCTCCAGGCAGCAATCGACGAGTACCTGTCATGACCACCTCAGCCGGGCACCACCGATGATCGACATCGGTATCGCCCTGCCGTTCACCCTGGGAATCGTCACCGCGGTCAACCCGTGCGGCTTCGCCATGCTGCCAACCTGGCTCGGGTACTTCATCGGGCGGGACACCGACGACACCAGGGCACGGCCCGAACAGGTGATGCGGGGCCTCGTGGTCAGCCTCACCCTGGCAGGCGCCTTCGTCATGGTCTTCGGTGCACTCGGCCTGGCTGTCACCTACCTGGTCAGCGAGGACGCCGTGGCACGACGCACCCCGTGGGTGACCGTCGCAATCGGCGCAATGCTCATCCCCTACGGAATCGCGATCCTGGCCGGCCGCAAACCCAACCTGTCATTCCTGCAACCCCGCAGGGGACCCCGCTCACGGGAACTCTGGTCGGTGTTCGGGTTCGGGGTGTCCTACGCCGTTGTGTCAATCGGCTGTGCCGCCCCACTGTTTCTGTTGCACGTGGCCGGCAGCTTCCGGCGCGAAGGGATCATCGAGGGTCTCGTCGTGTACCTGGCCTTCGCTGCGGGCATGACGGCGGTTCTGACTGCCCTGACCCTGTCACTGGCCGTAGCCAGGGGAGGCGCCGTCCGACACCTCCGGCGACTGCTCCCACACATCGACCGGATCGGGGCGTTCGCCCTGCTGCTGGGTGGTACCTACCTGATCGTCTACGGCGTCTACGAGATCCGCATCCTTGCCGACGTCAACACCGCCTCAAACCCGGTCGTCGACGCAGTCACCACGCTGCAGGTGCACCTCACCAACTGGACCGCCGACATGGGCGGCACCCGGGTGGGCCTGGCCCTGTGGCTCCTCATCTGGACCACCGCCATCTGGGGAGTCACACCTGCGATGGCCACCCGGAAACGGCGAGACCTTCTGATAGCAACGATCGTGGCCTGGGCTGTGTTGGAGGGCATCATGTACCGCGGCGAACTGGTCCTCTTCCCCGTCGTCCGCGTCGCCATCGCCTGGCCCGAACGGATCTCACACTGGTTGTCCGACCCGGTTCGGTGGGCAGTCCCACTGGAGGTGCTGGTCACAGCCACCGCTGTGCTCGTGCTCCTCACCTGGGTCAGGGCAGCACTAAGGGGATCCACCGGGCACCACCGTCCGTAGGATCCGCCGATGCCCCGACACATTCCACAGATCACCCCGGGAATAACCGGCCTCGTCGCCGTTGGTGGCACCGCCGGAGCCGGCATCAGGTGGCTGATCCTCACAGTCGGGCCGTCGACGACGTTTCCGTGGTCGGTGCTCGTCGTGAACCTGGTCGGATGCGCCATTCTCGGGGTACTTGTCGGACGGGGAGTGCAGCACAACGCCAGGCTCCTCCTCGGCACGGGCTTCTGTGGAGGTCTGACGACCTTTTCCACGTTCACCGTCGAGGCCGCCCAACTGATGCGTGCCGACCACCTGGGGATGGCCACCACCTATCTGGCCGCATCCCTTCTCGGCGGCCTTCTCTGCTTTGACCGGGCGAGGGCCATGACCACCGGGGCAGTTGCGTGAGCACCGTCGTCCTCTTCGCCCTGGTCGCGGCTGCCGCTACAGCACTCCGGGTTGTTGCCGTCCACGTCTGGCCGGGCGCCGAACGCGGAACCCTCCTCGTGAACGTGGCAGGTTCGTTCGCCCTCGGCCTGATGGCAGGGCTGACCGGGCCGGCCATGACGATTGTCGCCACCGGTGGCCTTGGCGCCCTGACAACGTTCTCGGCATTCGTGGCCGACACCTCGGCCGTTGCCGACGATCGGGGTATCAGATCCAGCGCTGTCTACGTATCGCTGACCCTTGTCGGGGGAACGCTGGCAGCACTCGCCGGCATCACCCTTGCCTGATGAGGCGTCAGGAAATAACGGTGTCGCCCCGGAAGTAGGGCAGCAGGGGTTCAGGAATGGCGATGGTTCCATCAGCCTGCCTGTGGGTCTCAACCACCGCAGCCCACACCCGTGGGACCGCCAGGCCCGAACCGTTGAGGGTGTGCACCACCGCCGTGCCCTTTTGCCCCTCGGGCCTGTAGCGGACGTTGGCCCGACGTGCCTGATAGTCGCTGAACCATGACACCGACGAGACCTCGAGCCACTGGTCTGCACCCGGGGCGTAGACCTCTATGTCGAAGGTGCGGGCCGACGAAGCCCCCAGGTCGCCGGTGCACAGGTCGAGGATGCGGTACACGAGACCCAGGTCGGCCATGGCCGACTCTGCCCTGGCAAAGATGTCGGCATGGACCTCGGCGGCCTGATCGGGGGTGGCATAGGCCAGCAGCTCCACCTTGTCGAACTCGTGGATACGCAGGAGGCCACGGGTATCTCGCCCAGCCGATCCGGCCTCGCGCCTGAAGCACGAGGTGTGGGCCATCAACTTCATGGGCAGATCGGCCTCGTCCAGGACCTCGTCGCGTGCCAACGAGGTGAGGGGCACCTCAGCGGTGGGAATAGCCCACAGGTCATCGCGCTCAAGGTGGTAGGCATCATCCTCGAACTTGGGGAGGTGCCCCGTTGAGGTCATCGTGGATGTGGATACAAGCGTCGGCGGCCTCATCTCGCGGTAGGCATCGACGTTCCGGTCGAGGCCGTACTGCACGAGCGCCCGGCACAACGTGGCACCGAGACCGCTGTACATGACGAACATGGAGCCCGACAGCTTGGTTCCACGCTCAACGTCGAGGATTCCGAGCTCTTCGCCGATCTCCCAGTGGGGGACCCGCTGGTGGTCCGCCCAGGTGGCCTCATCGAACCCCTCCACCCGGGTGATCACGTTGTCGTGTTCGTTGGCACCGTCGGGGCACTCGTCGGCCGGGATGTTGGGTATCCGCAACAACAGCTCACGGATCTCTCCTGCCAGAGCGTCGGCCTCATCGGACAGTGCATCGGCCTTCTCGCCGAGTTCGCGGCTGCGCTCCTGAAGTGAGGCGGCCTCGTCTCCTCTGCCCTGCTTGTGCAGGTCGCCGACCTCCAGGGAGATGGTCCTGACCTCGTTGCGGAAGGCATCGCGTTCCTCACCGAGTTGACGCTGTCGAACGTCGAGGGCCAGCACCCGGTCGAGGGGACCGGTGTCCTCACCGCGGCGACCAATGGCGGCCTTCACCGAATCTGGATCACTGCGAAGGAGCCTTACGTCGATCACGGACCAGAACCTAGCGGGGCCACATGGTGGCTACTCGACCGGTTCCGTCACCTGAGGCGGTTCGACAGGCGCGGAGCGGCCGTCGGGAAGGCGCCCGGCAACGGGTCGCAGGCGCTGGTTCTGACGATTCTGTTCCCGGGTGAAGGAAAAGAACTTCACGACGATGATTCCCCAGATGTAGAAGCCACCGAGCAACTTCATGATCAGCCCGGCGGTCTGCTGATCGGAGCGCACGGTGATGCCCCAGAGCTCGTAGCCGTCGTCGTAACTGGGATAGACGACGCCGTCCGCAAAAGTCAGCCAGGCCGCTGGGACAGTCGGGATGATCGACATCAGGAACAGGTAGAGCATCTGACCGGGCGGCGACAACCGCAACTCCGGCAACGGAGCTACCACGGGCATCCACATGGCCAGTGCCGCGGCGAACAACACGACATGAACTCCGTAGTGGAAGGCCCCGAACTCGGCAGACCAGCTCACAACGCTGCTCCAGTGGGTCAGGGCAATCAACCCGTTGAAGATGAGGCCCGCCACCACAGGATGGGTCAACCTTCGCAGTACCCGGGCTCCGAACCCACCTTCGAGTATCAACAACCTGGCCAACCAGCCCGGCATCGCCAACAGGAACAGGGGCGGCACGATGAACGTGATCAGCAGGTGCTGGAGCATGTGTACCGAATAGAGGTGGTCCTCGGCAATGTCGTGCATCGGCCAGTCGGCCGAGACCAGCAACAGGATGGTTGCGGCGACAAAGGCCCGACGCTGGAACGGTGTCGTCACCGGTGTGCCGGCCGGAACCACCTTCGGGCCGATAACCCGGGCCGCCCACCAGCCCAGAACAACCACAGCCGCCACAAGGAACCAGACCTCAGGATGGGCCTGCCAGTCCCACGGCCCGACCACGTCGGCGATCATCGCCGGATCCTGCCAGGTGCTGGAGAGGTGGCGGTAACCCGTGCCCCGTGCCGGGCAGGGCCCAGGGTCACGTCAGCCCTTGGACCAGAACTCGAAGGTGCTGAGGGCGATCACATAGACGGCTACAGCGAGAACAAGGCCCCCGACGAAGAACTTCGTGAAGAGGCTGTTGTCGAACCGCAGGTGCATGAACCATGCAGCCACAATGAAGAACTTGACGACCATCATGACCATGAGGACCGGAATCAGGACGGGGCCGATATCCACGTAGTAGGTGGCCACCTCAAGAGCAGTGAGAACCCCGAGGATGAGGGCGATCTGGAAGTACTTCGAGTCCGACGGGTGGTCGTGGACGACGTCATTGTGCTCTTCGGTGATCTCGGCGGTGCTCATAGACGTTGCTCCCCGGTCAGCTCGTGGGTGAGGGCACGAGGTAGATCACCGTGAAGATGAAGATCCACACGATGTCAACGAAGTGCCAGTAGAGGCCGATGATCTCCACTGTCTCGGAGTGCTCCTTTCGGAGCGAACCGCGGAGCGACGAGATGAACATGGACATCAGCATCAAGATGCCGAGGCTGACGTGCACGCCGTGGAAGCCGGTGAGAGTGAAGAACGCCGACGAGAACGGGCTGGTCGTGTAACCGAGGCCCTCACGGAAGAAGGTGGTGAACTCGTAGACCTGGCCGCCGATGAACAACGACCCGAGAAGGGCTGTAGTCAACAGCCAGAGCCGGTTGTTGCGGAGGTCTCCACGCTTGATGGCCGACAGGGCCAGGACCATCGTGAGCGAACTCATGAGCAGCACGAAGGAACTCACCGAGGTGAACGGGATGTCGAAGATGTCACCCGGTGCCGGGCCGGTGGCGAACCGCCCCCGGTACACGAGGTAGGTCGAGATAAGCGCACCGAAGAGCAGGCACTCGGAACCGAGAAACACCCACATCGCCAACTTGTTGTGGGACATGCCGGTGGTGGTTGCGTGGTCGCTCGTGGCTGTATCAGACAACGGGGGCCTCCTCGGTGGTGTCGGCCGTTACCTCGTCGCCACCGTGGTCGTCGTGGTCCCCATGGGCGGCATCAGGGTCGTCGACAGGTTCGAAGATCCAGGCGTAGATGGCCATCACCACCAGCAGGCCACCGGGCACGGTCAGCCACAGGTTGAAGATGAGCCCGAGAGCGATGAACGGCAGGCCAGAGGCGAACACAATCGGCCAGAACGAGGGAGACGGAAGGTGCACGCCCACGGCTGAACCGTCCTCGCAGACCTCCTCGGCCGTAGCGACACGCACGACACGGCCATCATCATCGGTTCCGTACTTACGGTGCCAGAACTCGTCGAGGCTCTCAACCACGGGGACCTCGTCGAAGTTATGGACCGGGGTCGGGTTGGGGGTGAGCCACTCGAGGCTGCGGGCATCCCACGGATCGGGCCCACAGGGCGCCTGTCCCCTGGCCCTCATCGCCGACATGATCACGTTGACCACGAAGATCGCGATGCTCAGGGCGATCAGGAACGAGCCGATGGTCGAGACCATGTTCCAGAGTTCGAAGCCGAAGCCGGGGCTGTAGCTGTCGATACGCCTTGACATTCCCTGAAGGCCCAGCACGTGCATCGGCCCGAAGGTCAGGTTGAACCCGACCAGCATCACCCAGAAGTTCACCTTGCCAATGAGGTCACTGAGCATGTGGCCGAACACCTTCGGCCACCAGAAGTAGAGGCCGGCGAACAGGCCGAAGATGATCCCACCGAAGATGACGTAGTGGAAGTGGGCGACGATGTAGTAGGTGTCGGTCTGCTGGGTGTCAGCTGGCGAGATGGCGTGGGTGACGCCCGAGAGGCCACCGATCGTAAACATGGAGACGACACCCACAGCGAACAGCATCGGCGCCGAGAACTTGATGCGGCCGCCCCACATGGTGGCCATCCAGTTCAGGATCTTCACGCCGGTCGGTACGGCGATGAACATCGTCGACAGCGAGAACGCAGCCACCGATATGGGTCCGATACCGGACACGAACATGTGGTGGGCCCACACACCCCAGCCCATGAAACCGATGGCGATTCCCGAGAACACCATGAACGGGTACCCGAAGATGGGCTTGCGGGAGAAGGTGGGGATCACCTCTGAGATGATTCCGAAGGACGGCAAGATGAGGATGTAGACCTCAGGGTGGCCGAAGATCCAGAACAGGTGCTGCCAGAGCAGGGCATCGCCGCCCACCGACGGGTCAAAGAACCTGGCACCGAACAGGCGACTGAACGCCAACAGGAACAGGGCGACAGCAATAACAGGCATTGCGAACACCAGCAGCAGCTGGGTCACGAGCATCATCCAGGTGAACACGGGCATGCGGAACAGGGTCATTCCAGGTGCACGCATGTTGAGAATCGTCACCGTCAGGTTTATCGACGACATCAACGAGGCGACACCGGTGATCTGGAGGCCCAGGGCGTAGAAGTCCATTCCGGGACTCGGCGAGAAGACAATGCCCGTGTTGGGGGCGTAGCCGAACCATCCGCCGTCGGGTGCACCACCCAGAACCCATGAGAGGTTCAAGACGATGCCGCCAGCCAGGAATACCCAGAAGCTGAGGGCATTGAGACGCGGGAAGGCCACGTCTCTGGCGCCGATCTGCAGCGGAATCAGATAGTTGGCGAAAGCTGCAGACAGCGGCATTGCAGCCAGGAAGATCATGGTCACGCCGTGCATCGTGAAGACCTGGTTGTACATGTCGGCACCGAGCACGGTGCCATTCGGCGTTGCCAACTGCAGGCGGATCAGGAGTGCCTCGATGCCACCCACGACAAAGAAGAAGAGGGCGGCTACCCCGTAGAGGATGCCGATCTTCTTGTGGTCGACGGTGGTGACCCAGTCGCGCCAGCCGTTGCCGCCCCTGGGACGCGTGTAGACGCCCAGCGGCTGGTCCACCACGTCTTCGACGGGGGTCGTTGCGGTCATCACTCGACCTCCGTTGCGGCGATTATGTCGAGCGCCGGCGCCCGACCGAGGGTGGTCAGGTAGGCCACCACGTCATCGATCTGACCCTCATCGAGGCCCATGGCCGGCATGCCCCGACGGCCCTCCGCGTAGGCGGGCTTTTCAGCCGGTGAGTCTCGCAGCCACGCCTCAAGTTGGGTCCGGTCCAGGCTTCCATTCGGCTCATACATGTTGAAGATGCCGCCCGCGTAGGTGGTACGGCTCATCAGGTGGGTCAGGTTCGGTGCCGCATTCGCCACCAGATCGGCACCGCTGCCATCGTTGAAGCCATCGACCACGTGGCAACGGGCGCACTGCGACTGGTAGATCTCCATGCCCCTCTGGGCGGCGGCCGCCTGAGGCTCAACAGCCGGCTGCAACTGTTCGGCAACCCACGCACTGAAATCGTCGGGGGTGACAGCAACGACCTGCATACGCATCCGCGAATGCGACAGACCGCAGAACTCGGTGCACTGACCGAAGTAGACACCCGGCTCATCGGCTTCGAGTTTCCAGGGATGGACCCGACCGGGTGCGGCGTCCTTCTTGCCGTTCAAGGCCGGAATCCAGAAACTGTGGATCACATCGCGGCTGGTAATCGCCAGCTCGATCTCCTCACCGGCGGGGATCACCATCTGGTTGGCGGTGACTATGTCGGCCGGCGGCAGGTGCCTGGCATCGGTGAGGTCGACTCCGTCGAGGCCGTTCAGGTAGTAGCGGAACTCCCACCACCACTGCTGGCCAACCACCACGACCTCAGGTTCCCACTGGGTGACAGCTCCATCGACCTCGATGGTTACGGCGTTCGCCTCGGTCTCGTTGAGGCCCCTCAGGGTGATGAGCGTGAACACCGAGATGACCACGAGGATCAGGGTCGGCACGATTGTCCAGGCCAACTCCAGGCGGGTATCGCCGTGGAACTGGTGCGGGAACTCCTCGTCGCTGTGGTCGTCGCGGAACCTCCACCAGATGATGAAGGTGCCTGCAAACACGAAGATGAAGACGACAACGGCCACGTAGAACACCGGGTCAAACAGGTTGTCGATGCTTCGGGCGCTGGGGCCCTGCGGGTTGAGGGTGTCGAGTTCAGCGTCGGCGGCACATCCTGTGAGGAACGTAAGCAGACCTGCAACCAGCGCTGTCAGGCCGGTGCCACGCAGGATCTTCGGGATCACTCGCCCACCTCCACGTGGTCACCACCAGAACCGCCACCCTGCTGGTGGAATTCACGCTCGCCGGTCGCTGCAGCCACAATCCCTGCGGCCAACACTGCTACACAGCTCACGATCAGAACCGTGCTGACCACGCGCCTCGGAATATTCGGTCGACGGCTGAACAGGAATGCCGCTCCGAACACACAGACACCTACAACTCCGGCGACAAGCACGGCACCATTCACCGACGACGCCAGCAGAACCCTCGACATCGCCAGGACCAGCACGCCTATGCCGACAAGTGCCAGGATCGGGATCTCGATCGGGCGGAGCAGCCGTTCACGCAGTTCACGATTCACCTCGGGGTCACCGGTAGCCCGCTCGGACCAGTTGTTCATGGTCCACTCCAGGCTGACCGCAACCAGCACGAGAAGGCCGACCACGAACAGCGCCGAACTGACAACGAGGCCGATCACGAGGGTCGCAACTCCGAGCGCACCCAGTACCGGCCAGATGGAACTACCCACCTGTGTCTGGGCCGGTGGGGCGGTGTCTACGCCGAGCACCTCGGCAACCGACTCGGAGTCGGCGTCGCGGAAGGCAATGGCGATGATTCCCAGCAATCCGAAGACCGCCGCTGCAGTCACGAAGAGGACGTATGTGACATGGTTTCCGACACCGCCCTTCCAGCCGAGGCTGATCGGACCGGTCTCGGTTCCACCCGAGGTGTAGCCGGCAAACACCGCAGCGCTGAGCGCCGCGGCACATGAACCGAACCAGAGTTTGAATCCAGTGGTGAGCATTTCGTTCCCGTCAGCCAGTCCTACTTGGCGATGTAGATGCCGAGCCAGATGACCATGTAGACCGCTACAGCCGCATACCAGTAGAGGGCCGCAGCGGATACAAGGTCACGGTTCCGGCTTGTGTCCTGCCCGCCCAGCGCCCGCAACAACAGTAGGCCGAGCCAGAACACTCCGACCAGGACCATTGCCATGTGGGCTCCGACGATGACGAACAGGAAGGTGGTGGCCTCGCTGTGATCAATCGGCAGGGCGATGTCGTTGAAGTAGAAGACCGTCTGGTTGAGCATCGCCACGCCCATAACGGCGGTGATGGCCATTGCGAGGTATGAGTGGATGCGGTCGTTGTTGATGACCGAGTACACCGCCCATGCCATGGTGATGGCCGAGAGGGCCATGGTGGCCATGTTCATGCCACCTGGTGGAAGGCGGATGGCGCCCTCTGGGAACCACTCCGTGCCCCAGGCCATTGCGTCGGCCCGCCGTGAGAAGTAGAGGGCGAAGAGGCCACCGAAGAACATGAGCACGCCCGAAGTTGCCAGCGCCGACCCGATCACGAGGGTCCTCGGCCGGTTCGGTACCGCCGGTGAGAAGGTCGTGGAGGACATCAGGCCCCCGCCTCTACGGTTGCGTCCAACAGGGGACTCTCAGAGGTCACTTCCACGGGAGAGGTAGACCACTCGAGTGTGTGGCCACCCCATGGGTCAGCCAGGGAGCGGGCACCCCTGAGCCTGAGTACACCGGTCACTAGCCATCCGAGGGCTCCGACCAGGAGGTGTGCCGAGCCAACCAACGCCACCGTGTTCAACACATCGACGCCCGACCCGGGGTTCCCGGCACCTACCAGGTCTCCACCTGTGAAGTCTGCAAGGCCCATGAAACCGCTGATCGTGTCGGGCACGGCTATGAGCACGATTCCGACCGCAACAGCCAGGGCACTCGCCAGGCCAAAACCCTGGGGCACCACACGACCGACGATGAGATCACCCCACCAGAGGGTTCCCGCCATGGCCGCCAGCAGGGCAGCGCCAATGGTGAAGGTGAACTGCGCGCCGGTGGTCGAGCGATCGAGCAGGTCCAATGGGGCCACCGCCCGCAGGGCGCCCAGCACCGTACCGTCCAACAGGAAGAGGACCGACAGGACCGAGAGGTAGAGAGGTGCCGGCATCCTGGTCCTTCGGCTACCCACCCCGCGTCGCAACACATCCACCAGGCCGACAAGCACCAGGAGGACCAGCGGGACGATCAGGAATGCCTCGACAACGAAGATGGCCTGTTCCCTGATGGGGGTTCCGATGTCGAAGGCCGCCTGGGCGTAGGCACCGAACGAGAGCACTCCGATCAGTGCTGTCAGGACCAGAAGGGCCCGATGGTTTCCGTGTCGCCGTCGAGCGGCAACTGGAACGATGTCGCCGGCGATACCGACCAACGGCAGGGCGAAGGCGTAGACCTGCGGGTGGCTGAACGCCCAGGAGAGCTGCCCCCAGATCGTGTCCTCAACACCGAAGGCGACTGCCGACCGGCCTGTCAGGTCTACGTAGATGAGCACCGTGTTTGCCGCCAGAACCGGCAGCGTCACGAGCCAGATGGAACCGGCCACGAGAACACTCCATGCGAACAGGGGCACCCTTGAGAGGTTCATTCCTGCGGTTCGACCAGCCACGATCGTCGTCAAAATACAGACCGTTGCACAGCAGATCCCGCCGATGACCATCAACAGGCCCAGCAGGGTCAGGGCCAGGGCATCGGTTCGGCTGACGGCTCCCGGCGTGCCGAGACCACCGTCGATCACGAAACCGGCGACCGTGAACGCCGCACCCAGTGCCCACACCCAGAAGCCGAGGGCGGCAGCCCTCGGGAAGACAATCGACGATGCCCCCACCTGCAGGGGCACCACGGCGGTGGCGAGCCCCACGAAGACGGGAACCACCACCAACAGGACGAGACCGACGCGATAGGCACTCCAGAAGCGGAACAGCGAGTCGACATCTCCGAAGACCGCCATGCCGGTCAGGTCCATGCGCTCGACGCTCACCAGGAGGCCGGCCACGAGGGAGGCGACAAGCAGGAGCGCTCCCGAGGCCAGCCAGGCCCGACCGATGCGTAGGTGGTCGGTGGTAGTTACAGCCGCCTCAAGAGCGGTCGGGACGACGCCTCCGGTCCGGGTCGTGTCCGCTGCGGTCTCAGTCATCTGTCATCGAAGTGTCTTCGCCCTATAGCCCCTGTACCCGCCCTCATGCCGTAATCCGAACGGCGTCGGACCTCACGATGCTAGGTGTACCGCCTGCCGAATCCGACACCTGCAGGACCGTTGCACCGTAGCCGCAGGTGACGGCAAACTCCGAACCAAACGGACACATCTGACCAACAGATGCGGGTCGCCCACCAGGGGCATGGTCGAACCGGTTCGAGAAGGCCGGTTTCACAGCACCACGTCGAGTGCAATCGCCCCAAAGAGAAGCGTCACGTAGGTGATCGAGAACGAAAAGAGGCGCATCGCGGTGCGCTCGTTCGGGTTCCGGCGGACAGCCACGGCAAACGCCACAAACGCAGCCCCGAGCACCAGAGCGGACACCAGGTAGAAGACACCCATTCCCGCCACCAACCAGAACACGACCGTCAGCGCCACCATCACCGCCGTGTAGTAGAGGATCCGGTCTGATGTCTCCCTGAGGCTGACAACCGACGGAAGCATGGGTACTCCGGCCGCCGAGTAGTCCTCGCGGTACCTGATCGCCAGGGCCCAGAAATGTGGCGGGGTCCAGTAGAAGATCACGAGGAACAACACAATCGGCGCCCACGCCAGAGAGTTGGTGACAGCCGACCAGCCGATGAGCACGGGGGCGGCACCGGCGGCACCGCCGATAACGATGTTCCTCGTCGTAGACCTCTTCAGCCAGATGGTGTACACGAACACGTAGAAGAGGGTTGCCGACACCGCAAGTACGGCGCTCAACAGGTTGACGGTTGCCACCAGCCATGTGAAGGCGATGATCTCGATGATCACTGCGAAAACCATGGCTGCCCGCGGGGTCATGACGCCTCGGACGAGCGGTCGCTGGCTGGTCCGCTCCATAAGGCTGTCGATGTCGCGGTCGACGACCATGTTCACTGCGTTGGCACCACCGGCGGCAAGGGTGCCACCCAGGACCGTGGCGACCATCAGCCAGATCGACGGAACCCCGTTCTCGGCGACGAACATCGTCGGCACGGTCGTCACGAGCAGCAGTTCGACAATCCGCGGCTTTGTCAACGCCACATAGCCGGCGAGGCGTGCGCGGAGGGAGAAGGAGGGTGGCGCCGGCATCGGCAACAGGCTACGACCGCTGGACTCGGGAACGACCGGCAGGCCGACCGTTAGCCGACAAGCCAGTCGGCCGGGGTCGGACCGTCCGGGAACAGTCGCTGCTGGAACCGCCTCATCCCACCCAGCCAGCGATCAACGTCGTCTGTCTTACGGCGTAGGTACTCGGCCACGTCGGCGTGGGGCAGGATGTGGAACCGCTCGTCGACAAGACCTTCCATGACCATCTCGGCAAGTTCAGCCGAGGTCAGGACCCCGTCGACCGATGCGGCGCTGCCCGCACCTCCGCCCGGCATCTGGTCGCGCGACGGGCTGTTCTCCAAGATGTTCGTATCGACCGCCTGGGGGCACAGGACGGACACACCGATGCCAAGGTGACCGTATGTGACCGAGATGAACTCGGCCAGCGAGACTGCAGCATGCTTGGTAACCGAGTAGTGCATTGAGCCGATCTGGGTGAGCAGGCCTGCGGCCGACGCCGTGTTCAACAGGTAACCGCCACCGGCATCAACCATGTGCGGTATTGCATAACGGGCGGCGTACACGTGGGCCATCACGTGCACGTCAAACATCTTCCGCAGGTCGGCGTCGGGAGCCTCCAGCCCGCCAATGGTCACGTATCCGGCATTGGAGACGACGAGGTCGACGACACCGTGGGCGGCAACGGTGTCGTCGATCAGCGATCTGACCGCAGCCTCGTCGGCCACGTCACAGCCAACACCGGTCCCGCCTACACCGGCGGCCACCGCCCTCGCACCGTCGACATCCGTGTCGGCAACGACGAGCGCCCTGGCACCCGCAGTGTGGAAACGTTCGACCAGAGCCTGTCCGATTCCACTGGCTCCGCCGGTGACTACCGCAACCTTGTCTTTGAGATCCATCCTGCGATCCTAGGAAGCCACGGTCGTGCCTGCCTGACCGGGCTCGTAGCCTCGGGTCGTGCAGGTTCCCAGACCACCCCTGTCGTCATGAGCCCGGGGCCGACGCCTGTCGAGGTGGACAAGCCCGACCTGGGCCACGACGAGGAGATTGACCTGGAACGACCGTGGATCGTTCTCGTCTGGAACGACCCGATCAACCTCATGTCCTATGTCTCGTTCGTATTCCAGAAGCTGTTCGGCTACAGCGCAGACAAGGCCGACGAGCTGATGCTCGACGTCCACCGCAAGGGTCGCGCCGTGGTCTCCAACGGAAACCGGGAGAAGGCCGAGCTGGATGTGTTCCGCCTTCACGAGCACGGCCTCTGGGCAACCATGCAGAAGGACTCCTGACGATGCTGGGTAGCGAGAAGCCTGTTGCCTTCGAGTGCAGCAGGGGCCGAGTCAAGATCCTTCTCGGCGAAGAGGAACGCGAGCTGATAACGAATCTGGCCGGCCAGTTCCGGTCTGTACTCACCGAGGACACCAGCCCTGACCTGCGTCGCCTCTACCCCACCGCCTACCCCGACGATGCAGACAAGGACTCCGAGTACGCCTCACTTGTCCACGAAGACCTGCTGCGGTCACGCCTCGACGCGGTCGAAACGGTCGAGGCGACGGCGCAGGCCTATTCAATCGACGCCGACGAGTTGGCCGCATGGATGGGTCTGCTGAGCAGTCTCCGACTGCTGCTCGGGACGCGTCTCGACATCTCCGAGGAGGACGGGTTCGACCCCGATGCCCCCGACGCACCCACCAGGGCGCTTCTGGCATGGCTGGGCCTGCTGCTCGAGGAATCGGTCGCGGCGGCTGCTGCCCACCTCCCGCCCCATACCCACCAATGACCCCGAAACCGTGTCAGTACCTCAACAGGCCCTGATAGCGTGTCCCCGCCCTCACGTGGTCTGAGCCCCCATCGTCCAGCGGCCTAGGACGCCGGCCTTTCACGCCGGTAACACGGGTTCGAATCCCGTTGGGGGTACGAAGGAAACGACTAGTTTCGGCTGGTTGCTCCTGGTCCTGTGGTGCAGTTTGGAGTGCACGCCGGCCTGTCAAGCCGGAGGTCGCGGGTTCAAATCCCGTCAGGACCGCCATCGTCGGCCGCCACCACCAGGCGGTCGACGTACGGTCGGGTAGCTCAGTTGGCAGAGCGTCCGCCTGAAAAGCGGAAGGTCCCCGGATCGACGCCGGGCCCGACCACACCTGATGGAGCCCGCCTCGAAAGGCGGGCTCCGCCAGTTCCAGGCCGCTCCGCCACGACTACGGTCGCAATCCATGCCCACCCGCGACACCTGCGTGATCCTCCCCTCTGCGAACCTGCGAGATCTTGGTGGAATCAGGACAGGCGACGGCCGCCGGCTACGCCCAGGACTCCTGTACAGGAGTGGACACCTGAACGACCTCGACGAGGCTGACATTGCCACCGTGGCAGATCTGGGCCTGCGTACCGTCGTCGACCTCCGGCGGGCATCGGAGATCGAGTCCCGTCCACACCCCGAACTGGCCGGCACCGAGATCCTCCACTGCCAGGTTTCCAGCAACGACAACGAGTTCGCCGTTATCGCGAACCTCCTCGGCGATATGACCCACCAGGTGGACGGCCCCGGCATGGTCGAGGACTACTTCCGCCGCAACCTCACAGACCGGCTCGACGCATACCGACCGGTGTTCCACCTGGCGACAGACCCCGATCGCCTACCGCTCCTGTTCAACTGCACAGCCGGAAAGGACCGGACGGGTTTCGTTGCAGGGGTCCTATTGAGGTTGCTGGGGGTCGACGCCGACACGGCAGTGGCCGACTACCTCCTGAGCAACGACGTCCGGCGCCACTGGGTCGCCAGGCGTGAGGAGCAACACCGCCTGGTAATTGCAGAGAGGCTGGGTGTTGACTCCACAGAGGTCGACGACGACCAGTTGACCGCACTCCGCTCACTGTTGTGGTGCCAGGCACCGTTCCTTGAGGCCGCCTTCCAGACCGTGACCGACACCTGGGGAACATGGGACTCATTCCGAAGGAATGGCCTCGGCATCGACGACGACCGTCTCCGATCCTTCGCCGCAGCACTCCTGACCTGATCCCACACCACGAAACTCGACGGCGCCGTTGGCACTTCACCCCGCGTTGCTCCATGATCTGGGCGGACAACGACCACGAGGTGAGGCAATGACGAACCACGACCAGATCTACATCAACGGCCAGTGGGTGCCGTCCGACGGCCATGGCAGCATCGACGTCGTCAACCCCTCAAACGAGGAGGTCATCGGGAGCGTGCCGGAAGGCACCGCTGCCGACGTGGACGCTGCGGTGGCAGCGGCCCGCGAGGCCTTCCCTGCATGGTCGGCCCTCCCCCTCGAGGACCGTCTCGGACACATCGAGGCACTTGCGGCACAGTTGGCCGAGCGCTCCCAGGAAATCGGAGCGCTCATCTCCCAGGAAGTGGGCATGCCGGTCGGCATGGCCACGATGATCCAGGCGGGACTGCCGGCGGCCACCACTGCGAGCGTCCCCGGTACCGCCAGGGCGTTCAACTTCGAAGAGGACATGGGTCGCTCAATAGTCACCCGTGAAGCGGTGGGTGTGGTCGGCTGCATCACCCCGTGGAACTACCCCCTGCATCAGATCATGGCCAAGGTCGCCCCCGCCATGGCCGTCGGCTGCACGGTCGTCCTAAAGCCCAGCGAGGTGGCACCACTCAACGCCTTCCTCCTGACCGAGATCATCGACGGTCTGGACTTCCCACCCGGTGTGTTCAACCTCGTCTGCGGCGTGGGTCCCGTCGTCGGCGAGGCAATTGCCGCCCACCCCGACGTTGACATGGTCTCGTTTACGGGTTCCACCCGGGCCGGCACCCGTGTCGCCGAGGTGGCCGCAGTCAACGTGACAAGGGTCCATCAGGAACTGGGCGGCAAGTCAGCCAACGTCGTGCTCGACGATGCCGACCTGGCCGCTGCCGTACCCGGCTCAGTTGGTGCCTGCTACCTCAACTCCGGCCAGACCTGCAGTGCCCACACCCGCATGCTCGTCCCAAACGAGAAGATGGACGAGATCGCCGAGTTGGCGGCACAGGCGGCCGCTGGCTTCACGGTCGGCCCTGCCGACGACCCTGGAAGTCGCCTCGGCCCCCTCGTCTCCCAGGCCCAGTGGAACCGCGTCCAGGACTTCATCCAGAAGGGCATCGACGAGGGTGCAACGCTCGTAACCGGCGGCACCGGCAAGCCCGAGGGCCTCGAAACCGGCTTCTACGTCAAACCCACCATCTTCGCCAACGTCGACAACTCCATGACCATCGCCCAGGAGGAGATCTTCGGGCCGGTGCTCTCGATCATCGGCTACGACGACGATGACGACGCCGTTGCCATCGCCAACGACACCGAGTACGGCCTCTCCGGCGGCGTCTGGGGAACCGACAGGGACCGCGCCCTGGCCGTCGCCAGGCGCCTCCGCACCGGCGAGGTCGACATGAACGGGGCCTTCCTCAACACCGACGCACCCTTCGGTGGCTACAAGAAGTCCGGCAACGGACGCGAGTTGGGACGCTTCGGGCTGGAGGAGTTCCTAGAGGCCAAGCAGATCAACCTGCCCATGGGCTGACCAGAGCGGGAACTGCCCAAGTTTGCAAAAAGGCAGGCCCGCACTACGTTCTCGGCATAGGCCGATTTTGGTTCCGCAACCCGGAGCCGGTGACACGACCAAGACAATAACCAGGGGGCACCATCGTGAAAATCAAGGTCGACCGTGACAAGTGTGAGGGCCACAGCCGCTGCTACTCGCTGGCACCAGACCTGGTCGACGTCGACGACCTTGGTAACGCCTTCGAGTTGACCGACGGCGAGGTGCCTGCAGGTCTGGAGGACCGTGCCAATCTGATCGTCGACAACTGCCCCGAATTCGCCATCGAGATCGTGGAGGGCTGACCCGTGACCGACACCGAACGCTGTCCCGTATCGGACCTGTCGACCGACTACGACATCTTCGACCCCGACTACGTCCACGACCCTGTACCGGCCTGGTCCGAGATCAGGGAGAGTTGCCCGATCGCCCACACCGACCGGTGGGGCGGTTCGTGGCTACCGACCAGGTACGACGACGTGCAGGCCCTGGCCAAGATGGTTCCTGAACTATCGAGTGCAAACCCCGGACCCATCGTCGTGAACATCCCCGAGGAGTTCCGCCGGCCGGAACGCGAGGGCTACAACGGTGCAGCACCAATTAGCGCCGACCCGCCGGAGCAGACCTGGACACGCAAGGCCCTGCTGCCCCACTTCACCCCGAAGGCCATCGCCCCACAGCACGAATACACCCAGAAGCTCTGCCACGAACTGATCGACGGCTTCATCGACAACGGCGGCTGCGACGCAGCGGTCGACTACGCCCAGCAGATTCCCCCACGCGTCATCGCCCACAAGCTCGGCGTCGACGGCTCGCGGGTGGACGAGTTCATCGAGTGGGTAAGGGGTGTCCTCGAGTTGGGCCTCACCGACCCGGCAACCAGGTTGAAGTACGGGGACACCATCCACGACTTCTTCAAGGCCGAGGTCCAGGACCGTCGAGCGAACCCGCGCGACGATCTCATCACCGCACTCTGCAACACAGAGGTCGACGGCCAGCTCCTCCCCGATCCTGTCATCGTCGGAATGTGCAACCTCCAACTGGTTGCCGGGATCGACACCACCTGGTCCTCGATCGGATCGGCCCTGTGGCACTTCGCCGGCCACGACGAAGACCGTCGCCGCATGGCAGAAGCCGACGACGACCTCTGGGGAACGGCAGTCGAGGAACTGCTGCGGGCCTACTCACCGGTCACGATGGCGCGCACCGTGATGGAACCCGTAGAGATCAGCGGGGCCAGCCTGCAGCCAGGCGACAAGGTTCTCATGAACTTCCCGGGTGCGAACCACGATCCCGAGGTCTTCGAGGATCCCGACACCGTCATCCTGGACCGCCAGCGCAACCGCCACATCGCCTTCGGTGCCGGCATCCACCGGTGCGCCGGATCCAACCTGGCCCGAATGGAGATGGACGTGGCGCTGAGGACCTGGTTCAAACGCATTCCCGAGTTCACACTCTCGGCTCCCGATGAGGTCACGTGGGCCGGCGGCCAGGTCAGGGGCCCCAGGATCCTTCCCGTCACATTCGGGGTCTGACGCCCCCGGCAGCTGGAGGCCTGCTTTGCCCACCGAAGCAGAACTCAGACACGAGGTACGACAGTTTCTAGAGTCCCTGCCTGCACTTCTGGCGGACTCCGACGACCCACTTGAACGGGCCCGCATCTACCTCAGGGCACGCTTCGATGCCGGCCTCGGAGCGCTCGACTATCCGACAGCGCACGGCGGTCGGGACCTGCCACGGGACCTCGTCGTGGCCTACCGTCAGGAAACCTCGGGCAGGGTCCCGGACGAGGCAGGCTTCGGCATCGGCATCTCCATGTGTCTACCCACCATCCGCGACCACGGCAGCAACGAACTCAAGGAGCGCTTCCTCCGTCCCGGCCTGAGGGGTGACGAGATCTGGTGCCAGCTCTACTCCGAGCCCGGCGCCGGATCGGATCTCGCCGGTCTGGCCACACGGGCCGTCCGCGACGGCGACGAGTGGATAGTCAACGGGCAGAAGGTCTGGACATCGGGAGCAGCCGATGCCGACATGGGGATTCTGCTGGCCCGCACGGACCCGTCGGTCCCGAAACACCGTGGAATCTCAATGCTCGTCCTGCCCATGGACCAGCCCGGGGTGGAGGTGAGGCCGCTCAGGCAGATGACCGGTGTGTCCCACTTCAACGAGGTCTTCATGGAAGATGCCCGGATCCCTTCCAGCTGGGTTGTCGCATCCGAGGGTGACGGGTGGCGGCTGGCAGTAGCCCTCCTGGCCTACGAGCGCTCATCGCTAGGAGCTGGCGGTGGCAGACAGCCAACCAGCACAGATCACCTCATCGACCTGGCCCGAAAGAGATCTGTCAACACGGACCCGGTTGTTCGCCAGGAGCTGGCGCGTCTCCACAGCCAGGCCTCGATTGTGGGATGGCTCAACCAGCGGTCCGGCATCCACCCCTCGATCACCAAGCTCTGGCGTTCCCGGCAGGGACGCCTGGCTTCGAGCATCGCCGGCCGTCTGGCGTTTCCGGGAGGAGCCGCATGGGATGACGGAGACGAAGGCGAGGGCTGGGCCTATGGGATCCTCGACAGCCCGGCCCACTCGCTTGGCGGTGGAACCGATGAGATCCAGAGGAACACCCTGGGTGAACGGGTGCTGGGCCTGCCTCGTGAACCCGCTGTCGACCGCGACATCCCCTTCAGTGACGTACGCCGGAACTGACGTCCCGATGCCGTCAGCCCTCCCGGCCTCCGGGCGGGCCGGGAACGGCAGCGGTCCAGGTGTGACCCGCAGCCCGCTCAAACCAGGCAGCGCTGCCACCCACGTCAGCGGAGGGCGAAAGTCCGCGGAGAGCCGCCTTCATCCTGCGGGCGGCACCGGTCGGGAACCCGGCAATCTCGTCTGCGAGTGCAGCCGCTGTCGCCAACACGTCGCCGTCGTCGACCACGTCGAAGACCACGCCGAGGCGGTGGAGGTCAGGGCCGTGAAACCGGCGACCGCTCAGCACCAACTGCTCGGCGACTGCCGGCGGGTGTCGGGCCAGCAGCCAGGCAAGGTTGTTGGGAGCAGGCATCCCAAGACGCACCTCGCCCACCTGCAGGAAGGCCTCTCTCCCGGCAACAATCAGGTCTCCACCGAGGGCGTAGGCGGCACCACCGTTGATGGCATACCTCTCGAGTGCCACCACGACCGGTACCGGACAGTCGTAGAGCGCCCGGTGGGCTTTCGTGTTCGACCTGCCGAATGTTGACAACCAGGGTGGCTGCGGATCGGCATTGAACTCCTTGAGATCCAGGCCTGAACAGAACGCACCATCGGCTCCATGGAAGAGAACAACGCCCACATCGTCTCTCTCCGCAGCCGAGGTGAACGCCGAGGCCAGGCCCTCGACCAGCGGACCGGTAATGGCGTTGCGCCTCTCGGGCCGGTTCAACACAATCGAGGCGACCCCGTCGGCCACTCTCAACAACACATCCTGGTCGGGCATGCGGTCACCTCCGATCTGAACCTACCGGCCGTGCTGCCCCCCTTCTCGAGCGGGGTCCCGGGTCAGGAGCGACACACCCCGTCGGACATGGCAGCGGCAGCCACGGCCTCGGCCACCGCGTAGGGCACCGACTTGTCAAACACCGAGGGGACCACGAAGCCCGGTTCCAGATCCTCGTGGGACACCGAGTCGGCGATTGCCCTGGCAGCGGCGATCTTCATGTTCTCGGTGATGTCGGTCGCACAGGCGTCAAAGGCTCCCCTGAAGATGCCGGGGAATGCCAGGACGTTGTTGATCTGGTTTGGGTAGTCGCTTCGGCCTGTGGCCATCACCGCTGCGAGACCGTCGGCCTCCTCTGGGCGTATCTCGGGCTCGGGATTGGCCATGGCGAACACGATCGGGTCGGGCGCCATGGTGCGCAGGTCGGCTGCATCGATGAGGCCCGGTCCGCTGACGCCGACGAATACGTCTGCGCCCCGAAGGACGTCCTTGAGGCTGCCCATCCGGCGGTCGGGGTTGGTGTGCTCAGCGAACCACTCCTTGGCGAAGTTGAGCCCGTCGCGTCCCGAGTAGACGGCGCCGGCCCGGTCCACGCCCACCAGTTCGCCGACTCCTGCGTTGCGCAGGATCTTTCCGACAGCTACTCCAGCTGCACCCATGCCGGCGATGACCACCGACAGGTCCCCGATCTCACGGCCTGTGAGCTTCAGGGAGTTCCACAGGGCTGCCAGAACGACAACGGCGGTTCCGTGCTGGTCGTCATGGAACACGGGAATGTCGAGTGCCTCCTTGAGGGCATCCTCGACCTCGAAGGCAGCCGGTGCAGCTATGTCCTCCAGGTTGATTCCGCCGAACACGGGCGCCAGGCGTATGACGGCCTCGACGATCTGTTCGGGCTCATCCACGTTGAGACAGATCGGGAAGGCATCGACCCCTCCGAACTCCTTGAACAGGAGGGCCTTGCCCTCCATGACCGGAAGGGCCGCCTCGGGACCGATGTCGCCGAGCCCCAGGACAGCGGTTCCGTCGGTGACGATCGCAACGGTGTTCTTCTTGATGGTCAGTTCGTGGACCCTGGCGGGATCGTCGTGGATTGCCATGCAGACACGGGCGACGCCGGGTGTATAGGCCATGGACAGGTCGTGGGCGTCACCTACCGAAACCAGCGGAAGCACCTCGATCTTGCCTCCCTGGTGCATGTCGAACGTTCGGTCGAACCAGGACATGACACGGACACCGTCGAGTGCGTTGACGGCATCAAGGACTGCCTGTGCATGTGACTCCTCACGGCAGTTGACGACGATGTCGTCGATGAGGAGGTCACCCCGGATGTCGAATCCGCCCATCGACATGATGTTGGCACCGGCCTCGCCGATGGCCGTGGCTAGGCGCCCAAGGGTGTTGGGCACGTTGTCCATCGCCACCTTCATGTTCATCGAGTACGCCGCTGTGGAGAGGTACGCCATGGGCGCTGAGCCTACGGGGCAGGCGTGGTCGACGCTCCTGCGGCCGGTGTCACGGACCTTCGTACGGGAAGCCCAGATCGGGTGCCGTGACGAGTGGTGCGAACGGTATTCCGGCGGCCTCGGCTACGGCGCCGCAGGTGCCGCCCCTGTCGACGACCGAGAGGATCAGCACCGGCACGGCCCCGAGTTCGCGGACCACGTTGGCCGCTTCAAGTGGTGAGGTTCCCCTTGTGACGGTGTCCTCACAGATCACCACCCGGTCACCGGGCCTGAGTGCCCCGGCGAGGCGACCCTCGACACCGTGGTCCTTGGACTCCTTGCGGATGCTGAAGGACCGGAGGCTGCGACCCTGTGTTGCAGCAACTGCTGCGATTCCGAACGCAACCGGGTCAGCACCGGCGGTCAGGCCGCCTATGGCGGTCACATCCGGGGGAATGACCGCAAGGGCTGCCTCGGCAATGAGGAGGATCCCCTCGGGTCTGCATGCGGACTGCTTCGCATCGCAGAACCAGGTACTGCGTCGACCCGACTTGAGGGTGAAATCGCCCGTGCGGATCGAGTGCTCGAGCAGGTGCTCGACGAGGGCTGACCGGCCTTCTCCCATGTCTCCGACCCTACCGACGGAGGTGGGCCACGCCCGTACCGTCAACCAGTTCTCCGATGACGCGTGCACAACGGTCGTTGGCGGCAAGCAGATCGACCACCTCGTGTGCCTCGACTGCCGGTACGGCGATGACCATTCCCATGCCCATGTTGAAGACCCTGCCCATCTCCTCGTCGGAGACATCGCCGATGGCCTGGAGTTCGCTGAAGATACGAGGCGCCTCCCACGCGGTTGTGTCGACGACGGCATCCACCGTGTCGCCCAGCACCCGCGGGAGGTTCCCCGGCAGCCCACCGCCGGTGATGTGTGCCACCGCATGGACCTCGTGTTCGGCCATGACCGCCAGCACAGCGGGTGCATAGATGACGCTCGGAGCCAGCAACTCGTCGGCCAGGGTTGTGTCGGCGCCGTCCCATGCCGGGCCGTCAAGATCCAGGCCGGCAATGTCGAACACAAGGCGTCTCGCAAGCGAGAAGCCGTTTGACCTCAGGTTCGGCGACTCCAGGCCCACAAGCACGTCTCCGGTGGCGACTGCAGTTCCGTCGAGGACGGCGCTTCGCTCCACGGCCCCGACGGCAAAGCCGACGAGGTCGAACTGGTCGTTGGCCATTACCCCTGGGTGCTCGGCCATCTCACCTCCGATGAGGGCACAGCCGGCCTCGGCGCACCCATCGGCGATACCGCCTACCAACTGCGCTACAGAATCGGGATCCAGGCGGCCGACAGCCAGATAGTCGAGGAAGAAGAGGGGTTCGGCCCCGACACACACAAGGTCGTCGACACACATGGCGACCAGATCCCGACCAATCGACCCGAGGCGACCCGTCTGCCTGGCGATCTCAGCCTTCGTGCCCACACCGTCGGTCGCCGAGACGAGGAGCGGGTCCTCGTAGCCCGACCGGCCGATGTCGAAGAGCCCACCGAAGCCACCGATGTCGCCCACCACCTCGGGTCTGTACGTGGCCCGCACCAGCGGTTTGATGAGCTGGACCGCCTCGTCGCCGGCGGCCAGGTCAACCCCGGCCGTCCGGTAGTCAGAGGCCATCAGGTTCGACCGAACAGCTTGGCAGCGTCGTCGGTCGGTAGGCCACTGTGAGAATCGTCGATCAGGGTCGGTACGGCTCCCTCGGTTCCATCCCGAAGGCCCGCAGGCTCGAGCAGGCTCTTGGACAGGTTGGCCGGGATCTCGACCGGGTACTCGCCAGTGAGGCAGGCGTTGCAGAAGCCGGCACCAACCGCACCGGTCGAGTCCATGAGCCGGTCGATGGTCAGGTAGGCGAGGCTGTCAACATCGAGATACTCGCGGATCTCGTCGACGGTCAGGTTCGCAGCCAGGAGCTCACCGCGAGAACCCGTGTCCATTCCATAGAAGCACGGCCAGCGGTACGGCGGCGACGAGATCCGCATGTGGACCTCGGTTGCCCCGGCATCTCGCAGCATCCGGACCATTGCCCGGGTGGTGGTGCCCCGCACAATCGAGTCGTCGACGACAACCAGGCGCTGGCCCTCGGTGCTGTCACGGAGGGGGTTCAGCTTCATCCGTACGGCGGCTGCCCGCAGGGCCTGGGTGGGAGCAATGAAGGTGCGTCCTATGTACCTGTTCTTTACGAGTCCCTGGCCGTAGGAAATGCCAGAGGCTCTGGCAAAGCCCTCGGCGGCGGGCATCCCGGACTCGGGCACACCCATGACCAGGTCGGCCTTGACCGGTGCCTGTTCGGCCAGGGCCTCTCCCATGCGCACCCTGGCGTGGTGGACACTCTGCCCATAGAGAACGGCGTCGGGGCGGGCGAAGTAGACAAACTCGAACAGGCAAAGGGTCGGGTCGATGGCCTCTGAGGCAAAGGGGCTGAAAGACCGACATCCGGAGGCGTCGATCACCACCACCTCTCCCGGGTCCAGTTCGCGAACCATGTGGGCACCGATCACGTCAAGGGCCGGAGTTTCTGATGCCAGGACCCAGCCGCCATCGAGCCGCCCGAGACACAGGGGGCGAAAGCCGTTGGGATCACGCACGCCGATGATGCGGTCACGATCGGCCAGGACAAGCGAAAATGCTCCCCTAAGTGTCGGCAGCACGGCGAGCAGCGCAGCATCAAAGGCCTCTCCGGCCTCGAGGTCGGGTGTTGCCAGCAGTTCAGCTGCGAGCAGTTCGGCCACCAGATCGCTGTCGGAGGTCACTGTTCCGGGAAGCATCCCGGCAGCGGCGGCAAGTTCCTCGGTGTTGACGAGGTTGCCGTTGTGGCCGAGAGCGAACTCGAAGTGGTCGACGCCACGGTAGACGGGCTGTGCGTTGCGCCAGGTGCTCGAACCCGACGTGGAGTAGCGGGTCTGGCCGATTGCCAGGCCTCCGGTCAGCGCAGCGAGCGTGCGGTCATCGAAGGCGTTGGAGACAAGGCCCATGTCCTTGACGACGGTGAGGGTCTCGCCGTCGCTCACAGCCATGCCGGCCGATTCTTGGCCCCGGTGCTGGAGGGCGTAGAGGCCCAGGTAGGTGAGGTGGGCCACCGGCTGGCCTGGAGCGAAGATGCCAAAGACCCCACAGGCCTCCCTGGGGGTGTCGTCGTCGGCCGAGGGGTGTGCGACCGGGGCCAGATGATGCGGTTCGGAGGCCCCCGGGTTGGTTGACACCCGCGACATTTTACCGGCCATCCGGCTGGCGGTTGGTCGTGCCGGAGCCGAGGGCCTCGGGGAGGCGACCGGTGAACGCAGAGGTGATCTCGGCAAGCGACAGGTCGAGCAGGTCCTTCACGATCACACGGTCTCCGGTGACCAGGCCGAGACGCGATGCGTCCACCTCGGCATCTGTCGCACGGTGCAGAACCTCGGTCAGGCGCTCAGGGTCAACCGAGAGCACCACCCGGCTGGGACCCTCGCCGAACAGCGCCCGATGGTCGCCGACGCGTGCGACGTGCACTCCAACCCCGGACCGTGTCGCCATCTCAGCCAGGGCGACTCCGAGGCCTCCAGCCGAGAGGTCATGGACGCCTTCGACGAGGCCGTCGAGCACCAGGTCTCTGACCAGGGTTGCGACCATCGTGTGCACTGCTGTGTCAACGAAGGGCATTTCGCCTCCGGGGGCTCCATGGGCGGCACCCCAGAGTGATCCACCGAGGCCGACCTCGTCGGGTCCCAACAGGACCAGGTGGTTCCCCTCGACGAGGCGGGCTCCGGGCGGCCGGGCGTCGAGCCGGTCGACCAGGCCGAGCAGGCCAATGACCGGGGTCGGGGCAATGTCGGTTCCGGCCGACTCGTTGTAGAGGCTCACGTTTCCACCGATCACCGGCACCCCGAACGCCTCGCATGCGCCGCTCATACCGTCTACCGCCTCGGAGAGTTGCCACATCACCTCGGGGTGCTCGGGATTGCCGAAGTTGAGACAGTTCACGACGGCCAGCGGACGGGCACCCACACACGCCAGGTTCAGCACCGATTCGGCGACCACCAGGGCCGTTCCCTGTCGGGGGTCGACGGCGCACCAGCGGTGGTTGCCATCGGTGGTGAGGGCCAGGCCCCTTCCGGTGTCGTAGCCGGTGGTGGGGTGTTTGAGGCGCAGGACGGCTGCGTCATCACCTGGACCAACAACCGTATTCAAGAACAGCTGGTGGTCGTACTGGCTGTAGACCCACGAGGGATCGGCGAGCAGGTCAAGAAGGTCGGCGCCAAGATCCGTCGGGGCACCCAGGTCGTCGGCAGATGGGCCGAGAGGATGCAACGGAGCCTCGCGTGGGCGATCGTAGAGGGGCGCCTCGTCATCGAGTGAGGCTGCAGGGACATCAGCCAGGACCTCACCATCAAAGCCGTCCATGATCCGGAGCGAGCCGCCTTCGGTAACCCGTCCGATCACGGCAGCGTTGACCTCCCACCTGTCGCAGATGGTCAGCACGCGTTCCAGGCCCTCGGGTTCGACAATCGCAAGCATCCGTTCCTGTGACTCGCTGGTCATGACCTCGTGGGGCTCCATGCCCGGCTCACGCCGGGGCACCGCCGACACGTCGACATCCATGCCGACCCCGCCCCGCGACGCGGTCTCGCTCGTGGCACACGTGAGGCCGGCACCGCCCAGGTCCTGAATACCGACAACCAGGCCCTCGTCGAGAAGCTGGAGGCACGCCTCGATCAGGCGCTTCTCCTCGTACGGATCACCAACCTGGACACTCGGCCTCTTGTCACCGTCGTCAGCCTCGGAGAAGCCGGCCGAGGCCAACACGCTCACACCCCCGATTCCGTCACGCCCGGTGCTTGAGCCCAACAAGACAGCCAGGTTCCCGACTCCGGATGCCTGAGCCAGCACAAGGCGTTCCGTGGGGAGAACGCCGAGGCACAACACGTTGACCAGCGGGTTGCCCCTGTAGGTCTCGTCAAAGACGACCTCGCCGCCAACGGTCGGTACACCGACGGCGTTGCCGTAACCCGAAACGCCGGAAACCACCCCCTCTGCAATCCAGCGGCTTCGAGGGTCGTCCAGCGGGCCGAACCGGAGCGGGTCCATGAGGGCGATGGGCCTGGCCCCCATGGTGAAGATGTCCCTGAGAATTCCGCCCACGCCGGTAGCGGCTCCCTGGTATGGCTCGATGGCAGAGGGGTGGTTGTGTGATTCGATCCGGATTGCGGCGGCAATCCCGTCGCCCACGTCGACGACACCGGCGTTCTCACCCGGTCCGACGAGAACCCAGGGTGCCTCGGTGGGGAGGCGCCCGAGGTGGATGCGACTGCTCTTGTAGGAGCAGTGCTCGGACCACATCACCGAGTACATGGCTAGTTCAAGAGGGTTTGCCGCACGATCCAGGATCTCGTTGATCCGCCCGGCTTCGTCGTCGGTAAGGCCGAGGGCACGGTGGAGGGGTTGGCTCACGGGCCCGAACCGTAGCGGTCGACGGCAAGCCCGTGGCGCCTTGCTGCACCGGTATCGGGCCGATCAGAATCTATATCCAAATCGGCTAGTTGTATGCTCCAGATATTCAGCTAATCGCTAACGAGGTGAACCCATGCCAAGAGTAAAACTGTCAGATCAGGAGAAGGCCGAGAACAAGTCGGTTCGCGACTTCCTGGACGCCATTGATGCCAATAGGCCCAAGCGTGGACGTAAGAGAACTGTCGAGAGCATCAGCGACAGGATGGCCGCAATAGAAGCATCGCTCTCAGATGCGTCAGCCACAAAGAGGCTCACCCTGGTACAGGAACGCCTTGACCTGCAGGCTGAGATCGAGGCCCTCGCCTCGGCCGGCTCGGTCGACATGACGAGCCTGGAGGCATCATTTGTCAATGCTGCCGCCGCCTACGGTGGCCGTCGCGGAATTTCCTATGCGGCCTGGCGTGAGGTGGGTGTGTCGACAGCGACCCTGAAGGCAGCCGGTATACGGCGTAGTACCTGACCTGCTGTTCTGCTCTCCTCGGTGGCGGCAGCACGCCCGCTGACAGGTGGGTGGTCAGGCAACCAGATCGAGCAGGGAACCCAGCAGAACCGAACCGTCCGAACTGCCCAGCAGATCGTTGCAGGCACGTTCCGGATGCGGCATAAGACCGACGACGTTGCGACCTTCGTTACAAACTCCGGCAATGTCATCGACAGACCCGTTCGGATTGTCAACGTACCTGAGCACCACCCGGTCTTCGTCATTCAACCTCGCAAGGGTCTCGTCGTCGCAGGTGTAGTTGCCTTCAAAGTGGTTGATTGGAATCGACAGTTCATCACCGGTTGAGGCGCGGGATGTCAGCGAAGAGTCACTTGTTTCGACCCTGATCATTGACGGCTGGCAGAGAAACTTCAGGCCTCTGTTCTTCTGTAGCGCCCCGGGCAACAGACCTGCTTCAGTAAGAATCTGAAAGCCATTGCAGATACCCACCACGGGGCCGCCGGCAGCGGCGAAACGCGTTACGGCGGTCATCACCGGCGAGAACCTTGCTATTGCTCCGGGCCGGAGGTAGTCGCCGTGTGCGAACCCTCCGGGAACGATCACCGCATCTACGCCCCCCAGGTCCTCGTCGCCATGCCAGAGTAGGCGACCCTCGCCCCCCAGGTGGCTGACAGACTCGACACAGTCCATCTCGCAGTTGCTGCCCGGGAACACGACAATTCCCACAACGCCGCTCACAGGTCGTCGACTCCGGGAACAACCGTTACCTCGGCATCTTCGATGACCGGGTTGGTGAGGAACGAGTCACAGAGGTCCTCGGAGTGGGAGATGGCCTGTTGCTCGTCGGCCGCCTCGATCGTGAACCTGATGGTCTTTCCGACGCTCACCCCGCTCACGCCTTCGTACCCGAGGGCGGGCAACGCCCTCTCGATCGTGGCTCCGGCAGGGTCGGCGATGCCGGACCTCAGCCTCACGTCCACCAGAACCGTGAACTTCATCTCGTCCTCCCGGGGAGTGTCGGATCCATCAGGTCGGTGCACCGTATGCGGCCACCCCCGGCCAGTCGCCGAAGGACAGGCCGGTGATGCGTTCGTAGGCCTCGATATAGCGCGACGAGGTGGCAGCCACCACCTCGTCGGGAAGCGGGGGCGGAGGCGCCTGCTTGTCCCAGTCGAGGCCATCGAGGTAGTCGCGAACCGGCTGCTTGTCGAACGACGGCGGGGTGGCTCCCGGGGCCCATGTATCTGCGGGCCAGAAACGTGAGGAATCCGGGGTGAGGACCTCGTCGGCCAGCACAAGCTCGCCGTCGACCAGGCCCATCTCGAACTTGGTGTCGGCGATGATGATCCCCCGTTCGGCAGCCCAGCGGGCTCCACGCAGGTAGCACTCGAGGGCCACCTCGCGTGACCGTTCCGCCAGGTCGCGACCAATCAGGTCGACCGCCTGTTCAAACGAGATGTTGATGTCGTGTCCCTCGTCGGCCTTCGTCGAGGGCGTGAACACGGGCTCCGGAAGTTGCGACGCCTCCAGCAGGCCCACTGGGAGCGTGGTGCCGTGCATCGTCCCCGAGGCGGTGTACTCCTTCCAGGCCGAGCCGGTGATGTAGCCGCGCACTATGCACTCGATAGGGAGCATCTCGGCCTTGCGGCAGAGCATGGTGCGGCCGACCCGGTCAGGCGGCAGGCCGGCGCTCAGTGAGTTCAGGTGCGAATCGACCTCATCGGGGCTGGTGGCCACCAGATGCCCGGGGACCACATCTGAGAGCAGGCCGAACCAGAACGTGGACATTGCGGTGAGGACGCGGCCCTTGTCGGGGATGGGTTCGGCCATGACCACGTCGAATGCCGAGATCCGGTCGGAGGTGACCATCAACAACAGGTCACTGTCGACCTCGTAGATGTCGCGGACCTTGCCGGAGTGGATGGGGGGTAGGTCCATGGCGCTGGTCACGGCGGCTCCGGAGCGGGTCAGAGGATTGGTTCGGGATCGTATGCGGCCGCCACCGGGCGTGCAGCGACCACATCGGCGATCTTTTGAATGACCGCCTCCACCTGGTTTTCGGCGTTGCCCACGAACGTGGATGGATCGGCCAGCAGGTTGTCGAGAGCAGGCCTGTCCAGAGGTAGGCGGGGATCATCCGCGAGCCGGCCGAGCAGGTCGGTCTCTGTAGCGCCCTGTTCGCGTCGGGCAAGAGCGGCAGCGACGGCGTGTTCGCCGATGACCTCGTGTGCGGACTCGCGTCCCATGCCTGCCTGGACCGCTGCCACGAGCACCCTCGTGGTTGCCAGAAATGGCAGGTACCGGGCGATCTCGGATTCAACCACCTTCGGGTAGACGCCGAACTCGTCGAGCACCGTGAGGAACGTCTGGAACAGGCCGTCGACAGCGAGGAATGAGTCGGGCAGTGCCACCCGGCGGACCACCGAACAGCTCACGTCACCTTCGTTCCACTGGTCGCCTACGAGGCCCGCGACCATTGCGAGGTGGCCGCGCAGCACCAGGGCCAGACCGTTGACCCGCTCGCAGGACCTGGCGTTCATCTTGTGGGGCATTGCAGACGAGCCGACCTGACCCGGCTGGAACCCCTCAGTTGCAAGTTCCTGGCCCGCCATCAGCCTGATCGTTCGAGCCAGGTTGGCGGGACCACCGGACGCCTGGACAAGAGCGGAGACGACATCGAAGTCGAGAGACCGCGGGTAGACCTGCCCCACTGAATCCAACACGATCTCGAAGCCGAGGTGTCCGGCGACGCGCCGTTCCAACTCGTCGACCCTGGTCGTGTCACCGTCGAACAGGTCCACCTGGTCCTGCTGGGTTCCGACCGGGCCCTTGAGGCCGCGCAGTGGGTAGGAGGCCAGCAGGTCGACGATGCGGTTGTGGGCTACCAGGAGTTCCTCGGCTGTCGTCGCAAACCGCTTGCCGAGGGTCGTTGCCTGGGCTGCCACGTTGTGACTGCGGCCCACCATGACCAGATCGGAGTGCTCGGCGGCGAGGCGTCCGAGCCTGGCAAGGGCGGCCACCATCCTGTCCCGGACCAGTTCAAGGCTTCGCCGGACCTGGAGTTGTTCAACGTTCTCGGTGAGGTCACGTGAGGTCATTCCCTTGTGGATGTGCTCGTGGCCGCCCAGGGCGCAGAACTCCTCGATGCGGGCCTTCACGTCATGACGGGTGAGCTTCTCGCGGTCCCGGATGGATGCAAGATCCACCTGGTCGATCACCGCCCGGTAGTCGTCGACCACCCCGTCGGGGATGTCGATCCCGAGCTCACTCTGGGCCTCCAGCAGGGCGATCCAGAACTCCCGCTCCATGATGACCCTGCCCTCGGCCGACCACAGGTCGACCATCTGCGGGCTGGCGTAGCGGGAGGCGAGAATGTTCTGCATGGGGTTGTGCCTCTGGGGAGCCTGGCCGGCTACCGGGGTGTCATCTCACTGCGGTGGTCTTCGAGGGCTGTGACCAGGTCGGGGTTGTCGATGGCGAGCATCTGGACTGCCAGCAGTGCGGCGTTCATGGCGCCGTCGACGGCAACGGTGGCAACCGGTATTCCTCGGGGCATCTGGACCGTGGCCAACAGCGAGTCCCACCCGTTGATGGCGCCTCCCGAGAGGGGGACGCCTATCACCGGAAGGGTGGTCTGGGCCGCAACCGCTCCAGCCAGGTGTGCTGCCATGCCGGCACCGCAGATGATGGCTGCGAAGCCTTCGTCCCGGGCGGTCGAGGCGAACTCGGCGACTGCCGCCGGGCTGCGGTGTGCCGACATGACCCTTACGTCGGCCTCGATTCCGTAGCGCTCGAGCGTCTGGGCCGCTGGTGCCATCTTGTCGTGGTCATTTGGTGATCCCATGAGAATCGCCACCCTGGCTGTCATGTCATTCTCCTCGTCTGTTGCTGTCTAGCCGGTGGTGACAGCACCTACGGCGACACCGGCGATGTCGGTCCGGTAGTGCATGCCCGGCCATGAGATTTCGGCTACCGCCCTGTAGGCGCTGTCTCTGGCCTCAGGAACCGTGGAACCCGTTCCGGTAACTGTAAGGACCCGGCCGCCGGCGGTGACTAGGCGACCCTGGGCCTCGCCGACGCCGGCGCAGAACACGGTTACACCGTCGACCTCCGAGGCGGCGGAAAGGCCTTCGATCGGGTCACCGGTGTGCGGTGACCCGGGGTAGTTCGGGGAGGCGCAGACCACGCCGACAGCGGCGCCATCATCGAAGGTGGGGGCTTCTCCGATGGATCCCGCAGCGGCCGAGGCCAGCAGGTCGGCAAGGTCGCTCGTGAACCGGGGTACGACAACCTGGGTCTCGGGGTCGCCGAAGCGAACGTTGTACTCGAGCACCCTGGGACCGTCGGGAGTGAACATGAGACCGCAGTAGAGAACTCCCCGGTAGTCGATACCACGGGAGCGCAGGACCGCCAGTGTCGGCAGTACGGCATCTTCCATAAGCGAGTCGACCACGTCGGCGGTGGCGACCGGTACCGGTGAAAACGCCCCCATCCCCCCGGTGTTGGGGCCCAGATCTCCGTCGCTGAGGCGCTTGAAGTCCTGGGCTGGTACGAGGGGCACTGCCGTGGTGCCGTCACAGACCGCCAACACGGACAGTTCCGGGCCGCTGAGACCCTCTTCGATCACGACCCGTCGACCGGCGTCACCGAATGCCTCTCCCGAGAGGTACTCACCAACGGCTTCGACCGCCTGGGATCGGTCACTGGTTACGAGCACGCCCTTGCCGGCTGCCAGACCGTCGGTCTTGATGACGAACAGGTCTTCCATCTGATCGAGATAGGCCAGCGCCGCCGCCCTGTCGGTGAACGCACCGTGGCGGGCGGTTGGTACTCCGGCCTCTACGAGCAGTTCCTTCATCCAGGCCTTGGAGCCCTCGAGGCGTGCACCGTCGGCGCCGGGTCCAAATACCAGGTTGCCCCGTTTACGAAGCCGGTCGGCAAGACCGTCGACAAGGGGTTGTTCGGGCCCGATGACGAAGAGGTCCGCATCGAGTTCCTCGGGCGGGGTGGCGACCGAGCCGGGTATTCCGGGGTTGCCTGGTGTGACGACCACCTCGGCGCCTCGGGAGAGGACATGTGCGAGGGCGTGCTCGCGACCCCCGGAACCGACTATGCAGACGCGCATCAGGCCGGCACCAGGTCCTCAGGCATTGAAGTTGAATACCTGGCGTCGGGCGGGGCCCACACCCACCATGCCCACCGGTACACCGGCCTGTTCCTCGATGAACTGCAGATAGTCCTCGGCCTCGGCCGGTAGTTGTGACCGTTCGGTTACCTCTGAGAGGTCGGTCTTCCAGCCGGGAAGTTCCTCGTAGACAGGTGTGGACTTGTGGAGCACCGACTGGTGGTAGGGCAGTTGGTCATGGCGCTCGCCCTCGGCTTCGTATGCGACGCAGACCTTGACGGTCTCGAGACCATCGAGGATGTCGAGCTTGGTGATGGCCAACTCGGAGAGGGAGTTGACCCGGGCGGCGTAGCGCAGCATCACGGCATCGAGCCAGCCGGGGCGGCGGCGGCGGCCGGTGTTGGTTCCGTACTCCTGGCCGACCTCGACGAGGTGGTCTCCCACTTCGTCGAACAACTCTGTCGGGAATGGGCCGCTGCCGACCCTCGTTACATATGCCTTGGCAATTCCGATTACCCGGTTGATGTCCCGTGGGCCGATTCCGGCGCCGGTGCATGCTCCTCCGGCTACCGGGTTCGAGGATGTGACGAACGGGTAGGTCCCGTGGTCCAGGTCGAGGAAGGTTGCCTGGGCCCCCTCCATGAGGATGTTGTGGCCGGCGTCCAGCTCGCTGTGGACGAGGGCGACGGCATCGGCGATGTGTGGGGTCAGGCGTGGTGCGCAAACGTCGAGGTATTCAGTGGCGATCTCGTCGGCATCGACGGGCAGGCGGTTGAACACCCGCGTGAGGACCTTGTTGGTGTGTTCGAGGACAGCGCCCAGTTTCTTGCGGAATATCCTGGGGTCGAGCAGATCCTGGGCACGCAGTCCGACCCTCATCGACCGGTCGGCGTAGGCGGGACCGATTCCCCTCTTGGTGGTTCCCAGCTTGTTCTTACCCAGGTGACGCTCGTAGAGGGCGTCGAGTTCCTGGTGGTAGGGGAGGATGAGGTGGGCGTTGCCACTCAGCCTGAGGCGTTCGGTCGACACGCCGCGGCTTTCGAGCATGTCCATCTCTGCGATGAGCACCCTCGGGTCAACGACGACCCCGTTGCCTATTACGGGTGTCACGTGTTCGTAGAGAACTCCGCTCGGGACAAGCTGGAGGGCAAACGACTCGCCTGCGACCACGAGGGTGTGACCGGCATTGTGACCACCCTGGTAGCGGACGACCATTGACATGTCACCGGCCAGAAGGTCGGTGAACTTGCCTTTGCCCTCGTCACCCCACTGCGTCCCGACCACAACGGTCGCGGGCACGGCAACCCTCCTGATTCGTGATCGGGTCCCTTACGGGGCGATCCTACCGTCCTCGTGGCCTGGTGGTTGACTGTTTCCGGTGCAGGTCAGGCGCCCTTGACGAGGTTGCTGTGAGGTGACCCTGAGGAAGTGATCTTGAGTCATAGACGCTCAAGATTTGGACTTTCCACAGCCCCTGTGGACAAATCCTGCCTTCCCTATGGAGAAAGGGCTTTCTCTGTGGAACGAAACCCGGTTGTAACAAACAAAACAGACCCGGCGGCCGCCATCTGGGAGAAGCCAAAATCGCAGGTCAACGCCTCTTCTGGCCCCGGTAGACGGTGACACTCTGACGGACCGGAACCAGGTCGCGGCGGTACTGCCGGTGTACCTCGGCGACAGCCTCAGAGCCCGCCTCGCGAGTCTCGGCCAGATCCTGTTCGAGACGAGCCACCTCGGCCTCAAGTTCAAGGACCCGCTTCACACCGGCAAGGTTCATGCCCTCAGAGGTCAGGTCGGTTATCCGCTGGAGCAGGGCTATGTCGGCATCGCTGTACCGGCGGTTGCCGCCAGTGGTCCTTGCCGGATCGACAAGGCCCCTTCGCTCGTAGATGCGCAGGGTCTGTGGATGCATTCCGGACAGCTCGGCAGCCACCGAGATGACGTAGACGGCCTGATCGGATCGGATCGTCACCATCCCATCGCACCTCTGAGGTCGAACACCAACACCCGTCGGTTCATCATCTCAACAGTCATCCTGTCAGACCCTCGCGGGGATTGTCGCCGCCGGCCTCCGACAGGGCCTCAATGGCAGCCTGCTCGGCCTCGCTGGGTTCCTGCGGAATGACCACCTCCACCGTTACGAGCAGATCACCCCTGCCGCGACGGGTTCCGACACCCCTGCCCTTGACCCGGAAGGTCTTGCCGCTCCTGGTGCCGGAGGGAAGACGCAACGTGACCGGACCGTCCTGAAGGGTGGGCACCTCGACCTCGGCACCGAACACGGCCTCGGGGAAGGTGATGGGAACCGTGAGGGTCAGGTTGCGGCCCGTCCGCCCAAAGAGGGGATGCTGTTCGACCACCACGACCACGTACAGGTCCCCGTCGGGTCCGCCGCTACCGGGGCCACCCCGCCCCTTCAGTCGGATCTTCTGCTCGTCTTCAATGCCCGGCGGAATCCGAACCTTCACCTCACGGGGCCTACGTTCGACCCCGGTTCCCCGACAGTTGCCACAGGGATCATCGATCTGGCTGCCGCTTCCTCCACAGGTGCCGCAGGGCCGGCTGAACGAGAACGGACCCTGGTTGTCCGCTGTTGCTCCGCTGCCACCACAGGCGTCGCACCGGTGGGGTCTGGTCCCGGGACGTGCCCCGCTGCCACCGCAGCTGGAACAGGCGGCGTCGCTTGTCAGGTGAACCGAGGTGGTCACGCCGTTGACAGCCTCGAGGAATGACAGGCCCAACCGCGTCTCAAGGTCGACCCCGCGGGTTCCGCCACGGTGACCGCGTCCACCCTGTCCGAACAGGCCACCGAAGACATCGCCCAGGTCGAACGGGGTGCCTCCGTGGCCTCCAAACCCGCCGCCGGGAGCGCCACCCATTCCCGGCATCGGCCCCATGGCCCTGACCTGGTCGTACTCCTCCCGCTTGGCCTCGTTCCCGAGCACGTCGTAGGCGGCGGTTACCTCCTTGAAACGCTGTTCGGCGGCATCATCACCGGGATTGGCATCGGGGTGGAGCTTGCGGGCCAACTTTCGGTAGGCCTTGGTGATGTCCTTTGCCGCGGACCCCTTGTCGACGCCGAGCGTCCGGTAGTAGTCCTTGTCGAACCACTCCCTCTGGGCAGTCACGTCTGATAGCGGGCGACGCGGGCCTCAGCCCTGCACCCGCACCATCGCCGGACGCATGACCCGTCCGGCCCATCCATATCCGCGGCGCATGACCTCGACGACGCGAAGGCCCTCGCTGGCGCCGTCGGAATCGGCCTCGTGGATAACCGCCTCGTGCCGGTTGGGATCAAACGCCTCGCCTACCGGATCAATGACCTCAAAGCCGAGCGGGGTGAGGGCTGCCGAGATCGCAGCACGGATCGGCTCGACCCCGTCGGACCCCTGGTCGACAGCCATGTCGCAGGCATCGAGCACTGGCAGCAGCACCTGAACCAGGTCGGCCCTGGCACGCGATACAACCTCGGAGTTGCGACGCTCGGTCTGCTTCTTGAAGTTGGAGAACTCAGCGCTGACACGTTGCAGGTCGGCCAAGAAGGCGTCTCTCTCCACAATGGGGTCGGTTACCTCACCGGAGCCTGCGACGGCCTCGTCGGCCTCGAGGATCTCACCGATCAGTTCCTCGACGGCCTCGGCGGTGGGCTCACCAGAGGAAGCACCGTCACCGACGGTGGGGACCACACCTGCAGGCTCGTTCACTGCTCGTCGACGATCTCTGCATCGACCACGTCGTCGTCGCCCTCACCCGGTTCGCCGGCCGCGGCGCCTGCATCCTGCTGTGCGGCCTCGTAGAGTCGCTGGCCAAACTCCTGGCTTGCTTCCATCAGGTCCTCGGTGGCGGCCCTGATGGCATCGGAGTCATCGCCTTCGAGGGTGGACTCCAGCGCAGCGAGCTTCTCCTCGACACTGGACTTCTCGTCCTCGGTCAACTCGGCTCCCTGATCGGTGATCAGCTTGCGGGTCTGGTAGAGGAGGTTGTCGGCGTTGTTGCGGACCTCGGCCTGTTCGCGTCGCTTGTGGTCCTCGTCGGCGTGCATCTCGGCATCGCGGACCATCTGGTCGATCACGTCCTTGTCGAGGGCCGACTGGCCCGAGATTGTCATCGACTGTTCGTTGTCGGTGGCGCGGTCCTTGGCTGATACGTGCACGATGCCGTTGGCGTCGATGTCGAAGGTGACCTCGATCTGGGGAATGCCGCGTGGCGCCGGTGGCAGGTCGACGAGTTGGAACTTGCCGAGCGTCTTGTTGAACTGCGACATCTCGCGCTCACCCTGGAGCACGTGGATCTCGACAGATGGCTGGCTGTCCTCGGCGGTTGAGAACACCTCGGACCGCTGGGTGGGAATGGTGGTGTTGCGCTCGATCAGCCTGGTCATGACACCGCCCTTGGTCTCGATGCCGAGTGACAGCGGGGTCACGTCGAGGAGCAGGACGTCTTTGACCTCGCCGACGAGGACACCGGCCTGGACCACGGCACCGATGGCGACAACCTCGTCAGGGTTGACGTTCTTGCTGGGGTCCCGCCCGGCGATCTCCTGGGCCAGCTCTACGACGGCCGGCATGCGGGTGGAACCACCAACCAGGAGGACCTGGTCGACCTCGCCCCTGCTGAGACCTGCGTCGGCAATGGCCTGTTCGAACGGCGATCGGCAGCGCTTGAGCAGGTCCGCCGTCAGTTCCTGAAACTTGGCCCGGCTGAGCGAGTAGTCAAGGTGGAGTGGTCCGGCGTCGGTCGCCGTCATGAAGGGAAGGTTGATCTGGGTCTGCTGTACCTGTGAAAGTTCAATCTTGGCCTTCTCTGCGGCTTCCTTGAGTCGCTGTGCGGCCATCGGGTCCTTGCTGAGGTCGACTCCGTGATCGTTGTTGAATGACGTGACCAGCCAGTCGATGACGGCCTGGTCCCAGTCATCGCCTCCGAGACTGGTATCGCCGTGGGTGGACTTGACCTCAAAGACGCCATCGCCGATCTCGAGTACCGACACGTCAAAGGTGCCGCCGCCGAGGTCAAAGACGAGGATTGTCTGATCCTGATCGTCCTTGTCGAGGCCGTAGGCGAGCGCTGCTGCAGTGGGCTCGTTGATGATCCGGAGCACCTCAAGACCGGCGATCTGACCTGCCTCCTTGGTTGCGGTGCGCTGGGCGTCGTCGAAGTAGGCGGGAACGGTGATGACGGCCTTGTCTACGTCGGTTCCGAGGTATGCCTCGGCGTCCCTCTTCAACTTCTGGAGGACACGGGCCGAGATCTCCTGGGCCGTGTAGTTCTTGTCGTCGATTGTCTCGGACCAGTCTGATCCCATCTGACGCTTCACCGATCGGATCGTGCGAAGCGGGTTGGTGATCGCCTGACGCTTGGCCACCTCGCCGACGAGAACCTCGCCGTCCTTGGCAAATGCCACGACCGATGGGGTGGTGCGTGACCCCTCGGCATTTGCGATCACTACGGGGTCGCCTCCTTCGAGGACGCTGACCACCGAGTTGGTGGTTCCGAGGTCAATACCTACGGCCTTGCCCATGTTGTTTCTCCTGTCTTCTTCTGGTTTCGAGTACGTATCGGGTGTGGTGCTGGAATCGGCTGGTCCAGGCCCGGTTCCTCCGTATTGGAGGGACCCGCCGGCGCGACGGTGGGGGGAAACCGTGTGCCGGCGGGTCAGGATACTGGTTGTTACAGGTCTCCGGACCATTTCTATGTCTCTAACACTATAGAGACTTGAGTCATTAGTTATCAACTTCTGAAGGTGGGTTTTCTCGCAATTTCTGGTGAACTGGTACATGCCCTCCCTGATCCTGTTGCGCCACGGCCAGAGTGAGTGGAACGCCTCGAACCGGTTCACAGGCTGGTACGACTGTGACCTGACCGGCACCGGTGAACAGGAGGCACAAGACGGAGCAGCGTTGCTCGCTGCTGCCGGGATCTTGCCCGACGTGCTCCACACCTCCCTCCAGAAGAGGGCCATCAGAACCGCAAACCTGGCGCTCGACGTCCTGGATCGGGCATGGATACCGGTAAGACGCGACTGGCGTCTGAACGAACGGCACTACGGGGACCTCACCGGCCTCGACAAGGCCGAAACCCGCGAACGCTTCGGCTCCGAACAGTTGCAGGCATGGCGCCGCGGCTACTCCACCCCACCGCCTCCCATCACGCCAGACAACCCCTTCAACCCCAACGCCGACCCCAGGTACGCGGAACTCTCCGATCCACCGCTGGCCGAGTGCCTCGCCGACGTCGTGAGCCGCCTCGTTCCCTACTGGGAATCAGCGATAGTCCCCGACCTTGAGGCCGGAAAGGTCGTGCTGGTGGCAGCCCACGGCAACAGCCTCCGGGCACTCTGCAAGCACCTCGACACCATCAGCGACGACGACATCGTGGACCTCAACATCCCCACGGGCGACCCGCTGGTCTACGACCTCGACCCGGACATGCGGCCCCGCGCCAACATGCCCGTCCTGGAACGTTCACTGGACCCTGCCGCAGCCAGGGCAGCAGCCGAGGCCGTAGCCCGTCAGGCCGGCTGACCGAGACAGGCCCGAGGCTCAGACAAACTGCACCGGCTCGGGCCCGTACCCAGGGGAGCCGTGCTCGGCCACGTCGAGGCCAGCCAGTTCCTCCTCTGGCGAGACCCGCAGACCCACAGTCGACGCGATCACCTTGAAGAGAATCGCCGAGGTTCCAAGCACCCAGGCTGCAATCAAGGCAACGCCGATCGCCTGGACCAGCAACTGGTCGAACCCACCGCCGTAGAACAGGCCGGCGTTGTCACGCCCGAGGAAAGCGTCGTCGTACCGGGCGAACAGGCCCACGGCAAGCGTTCCCCACACGCCGCACACGCCGTGCACCGAGACGGCGCCGACCGGATCGTCAACACCCTTCCTCTCCACGAACAGGACCGAGTAGACGACGAGGGCCCCTCCGATCGCACCGGTTACGACGGCCCCCAGAAAGCTCATGGTTCCCGTTCCGGCCGTAATGCTGACCAGGCCGGCCAGCGCTCCGTTGCCGGCCATGCCAACGTCCATCGCACCGGTCTTCCTCCAGATCACGGCACCTGCAGACATGATCCCGGCCGACGCCGCCAGGAGGGTCGTCATGATGGCGTGGGCAACCCAGGCGTCAAATGCCAGCTCCGAGCCGGCGTTGAACCCAAACCAGCCGAACCACAAGATGAACACACCGATCACCGCGTAGCCGATGTTGTGACCCGGAATTGCCCGGGGGGTGCCATCCGGGGCGTACTTGCCGAGGCGTGGCCCCAGGAAGATGGCCCCCATCAGGGCTGCCCAACCACCCGCACTGTGCACGATGCTCGACCCGGCGAAGTCGCTGAAGCGGGCGTCGCCGATGTTGAGGTCCGAGAGCAGGCCGTCACCGTGCCAGAACGAGTGCACGACCACCGGGTAGATGAAACCGGTCATGACGGCGCTGAAGATGAGGTAGGCGGAGAACTTGGTTCTCTCGGCCATCGCTCCCGAGGCAATCGTGACCGCCGTGGCGGCAAAGACGACCTGGAAGAAGAAGAACGACGGAGTGGCGAGGACGTCACCGTTGTCAAACGACTCGGTCATCCCCGACAGGAAGAACGTATCGGTCCCGATGAGGCTCCCGCCATCAGATCCGAACGCAAGGCCGAAGCCGACAGCCCAGAACGCAAGGGCGCCAATCGCCATGTCAGCCAGGTTCTTGGCCATGATGTTTCCGACGTTCTTTGCCCTGGTGAGGCCCGCCTCAACGAGGGCGAACCCGGCCTGCATCAGGAACACAAGGCAGCCGGCCACGATCAGCCAGAGGCTCGCCAGCAGGGCGGTGTTGTACTCGGCCGGCGTGAGCTCCTGTGCGGCAGCCGGTGCAGCGGTTACGAGGACCGCTCCAACCACACCGACCAGCCCAAGGGCCATCTTCCGAGACCTGCTCCGCGACGAACGGGAGGTCCATGCCCCCGAGAACGCACGCCTTAGGCGACCTGACGAAAACAAGGGATCTGACACGGCGTGGCCTTTCGGTTATTCCTGACTCGAACACCACCGACGGTATGGAGGGGCTGTTTCGATCCTGTTTCGTGACGGTGAACCGACGGTCAACAGGTACCTCGAGCCGTGACAGCGCCCTTCCTACGGGTAATGTCCCACCCGATATGAGCGACAGGCGCATTCGACCCAATCATGCGGTGATCGGCCTCGGGGTCCTGGTGGCCCTCTTCACGGTCCTCTCCGGCGTGGCATCACTCGTCAACGGCTTCCACGACGACTCAGCGATCACCCGCGAGGTGTTCGGCAACATCCCCGGTCCACTGAAGCTGGCCTTCTACTCGGCGATCCCCCTCCTGACCATCTGGGGAGCGGTCCTGTTCTCCTACCGGGTCCAGAACTGGCAGCGGGGCGCCCCCGACAACAGGGCAACCACCCGAGAGAACGCAAAACGCCGTTTCGGCGACTTCAGGTCGGGCGTCTACATGAAGACCCTCCTGCGGGAACCAGCTGCCGGGGTGATGCACTCCCTCATCTACTTCCCGTTCCTGATCCTTCTGGCCGTGACCACCGTGCTCGAGGTCAACCACCAGGCCCCGCCGGCTCTCAAGTTCCTCCACGGCGACGTGTACAGGGCCTACACGCTTGTCGGGGACATCGCAGGGGTGCTGTTCCTGACCGGGGTCGCCTGGGCGATCCTGCGACGGTACGGACCCAGCCGCTTCCGCCCCTACCGCATCCGCATCAAGACAAGGCCCGAGCACGCTGCCGCGCTGTTCGTGTTCTTTGCGATCGGCATCACCGGTTTCGGTGCAGAGGCCTTCCGGATTGCCATTCAGGCCGGTGCCGACGGCCACACCGTCGAGGCCGAGACCTGGTCGATTATCGGCTACCCGCTGGCGCAGGCGATAGCAGGCAGCAGCCTTGCCGCGAATGCCTCGGGCTGGCACCAGGCCTGGTGGATAGCCCACGTCGTGTCGTTCATGGCCTTCCTCGCGCTGCTCCCCATTACGATGCTGCGCCACATGTTCACCTCTCCGCTGAACATGTACCTGAAGGACCGCGACCGCCCCAAGGGGGCGATGAGGCCCATCCCCAACCTCATGGAAACCGAGTTGGAGAGCTTCGGGGTGTCAACCATCGAGGAGTTCACCTGGAAGCAGCTCCTCGACACCGACTCCTGCACCATGTGCGGTCGCTGCACCAGTGTGTGCCCCGCCCACGCAACCGGAAAGCCACTCGACCCACGCGAGATCGTGCTCAAGACCGGCGAGGTGATGGCGGCGACCGGCTCAACCGTCGTGTCACCGCCGATCGGTGTCGACCCGGACATAACGGTGTCAGCCAACTCCATGTTCGAACGTGTCACCGGAGAGGAGCTCTGGGCCTGCACAAGCTGTCGTGCCTGCGACGAGATCTGCCCGGTGAACATCGAGATCCTCGACAAGATCCTCGACATGCGGCGCTACCTGTCGCTCATGGAGTCCGACTTCCCGAGTGAGCTCGGTGCCGCCTACCGGTCCATTGAGAACTCCGGCAACCCGTGGGGCCTCTCCCAGAGCGAGAGGGCCGACTGGGTCGGAGACCTCGACGGGGTCGATGTCATCGACGGTGGCGACCCGGTAGAGGCCGAATACCTCTACTGGGTCGGCTGTGCCGGATCCTTCGACGACAAGAACAAGAAGGTCTCACGGGCGATGGCCAAGCTGCTCCGTCGGGCCGGCGTCTCGTTCACGATCCTCGGCCCGTCAGAGATGTGCACCGGCGACCCCGCCAGACGAACCGGCAACGAGTACATCTTCCAGATGATGGCCATGCAGAACGTGGAGACGCTCAACGAAATGGGTGTCCGCAAGATCATCACGCAGTGCCCGCACTGCTTCAACACGCTGGCCAACGAATACCCGGAACTTGGCGGCCACTACGAGGTCGTTCACCACAGCCAACTGCTCGAGTGGCTGATCGACGAGGGCCGCCTCGACGTGACAGACGCCCACCTTGACGAGCGCATCGTCTACCACGACTCCTGCTATCTGGGCCGCCACAACGACATCTACCAGGCACCCCGGCGGGTCATCGGCAGCCTCGGAGGTGTCGAGGTGGTTGAGGCCGAACGACAGGGCACAGAGGGAATGTGCTGCGGAGCCGGTGGTGGCCGAATGTGGATGGAGGAACAGACCGGCAAGAACATCAACGTCGAACGCTCCCAGGAACTCCTTGCTACCGGCGCCACCCGCATCGCCACAGCCTGCCCGTTCTGCTTCGTGATGATCGACGACGGCGTCAAGGGCGAAGGCGTCGAGGAGACCGAGGTAAAGGTGGGCGACATCGCCCTGCACGTGCTCGAGGCAATCGAAGCCGGCGACGCCTGAACCGGTCGCTACCGCTCGAAGTTCTCCCAGTAGCGACTGGGGCGTGGACCTTCCTGGCCCCTGTACTTGGAACCCAGTTGGCTGGCCCCGTAGGGATTGTCGGCAGCCGTCGTCATGTGCATGAACGAGATCTGGCCGATCTTCATACCCGGGTAGAGGGTGATGGGAAGGCTCGCCACGTTCGAGAGTTCGAGCGTGAGTTGGCCGTCCCAACCCGCGTCGACATAGCCGGCCGTGGAATGGATGAGCAGACCCAGCCGGCCGAGGCTGGACTTGCCCTCGAGACGGGCAACCAGGTCGTCGGGCACTCCGACCCTCTCAGAGGTGGACCCCAGGACGAACTCGCCCGGGTGCAGGATGAAGGGATCGTCGTCGGACCCTTCGACCATCTCCGTCAGATCGGAGAGGTCCTGGCGCACGTCTATCAGGCCCCTGGTGTGGTTGCGGAACACGAGAAACCGGTGATCCAGGTGGAGGTCCACCGACGAGGGCTGCACACACGAATCGTCATAGGGCTCGATCACGATCTGACCTGTGGTCACAGCTTCGCGGATGGAACGGTCGGAGAGGATCATGAGCAGCCGATGCTACGTCGCGAAAGAAGGTGCCACTGCCCTAGTCGCCCGAACTACCGAACCCGGCTACGGCCTCCTCTGTTGCAGCAGCGTCGGGGCCGGGCCCCGGGGTGGCAAGCGACCACTGGTGACCGACGGGTCCGAGAGGCGTGCGTACCTGTCACCCCAGAACATGTCCTCAGGGCCGTGGATGAGCGTGGCTCCAGCTGCGACGGCACGCTCCACTGCAGCGTCCACGTCGATCACGTCCCGGTGCAGACAGATCGGTGTGCATCGGCCATTGTGGTCCTCCCCTGTCGCGGCTGATCGTAGCCCTCCGACGACCAGAGGTCTTCGGCACGCGTGGCCATCGCTACCCACGGGGTCATAGGGTGCGGCGATGGCCGACCTGACGACCCTCGGACGCGATGCCGCCCTGGCAGACATCGTTGCGGCGATAGACGCCGACGGTGGGGTCATCGTCACGGACCTGCTGCCCGAGGCGTCAAGGCTGCAACTGATCGAGGACCTCGCAACCGCGTTTGACGAAACGGCGCCCGGCTCAAAGAGTGGCATGGAGCACTGGGAGGGCTTCCACGGTGCCAATACCAGACGGTTCTGCGGCCTGGCCGCCCGTAGCGATGCCTTCGTGGAGCATGCACTGTTGAACCCAACCCTTCTGGCGGTCGCCGACCACTACCTTTTGGAACACGCCAGCGACTACTGGTTGAACACAGGGCAGGTCATGGCCGTCGGACCAGGTGAGCCGGCCCAGTACCTGCACCGCGACGAGACCAACTGGCCCGAGGCAATCGCCGACGGACGGGAGATAACGGTCAGCTGCATGTTCGCCCTCAGCGACTTCACCAGGGCCAACGGCGCAACGGTCGTCATCCCCGGGACCCAGGAACTCCCAGCCGAGGTGATCCGTGGCGCCGACTACGACGACGAGGCGACGGCGTACGCATCCATGCCGGCCGGTAGCGGAATGATCTACAGCGGCCGGGTGATCCACGGCGCCGGGCGAAACACCACGGATTCGTGGAGGTACGGCATGCACGTCAGCTTTGTCTCGGGTTGGCTCCGACCGGAGGAGGCCAGCCCACTCGTGGTCGACCGGGAACGTGCCTCGGCCCTGCCGAAACGGGCACGCCAACTCCTGGGTTGGGGCTCGTACCACTCAGACGGCGGGGGCAGGACCTGGCTGGTCGACTTCGAGGACGCCTCCCGTCTCTTCGACTGAACACCTGCCCGTCAGCGACACCCTCCGGGCGGCCTCATTCCCAGCGGCGTGCAAGCCGTTCGGCTGCACCGCCCAGGAGGCGCAGCAGTGGCTCGACTACGTCGTTCAGCACAGCCCAGATGTCATCGAGGCTGAGCTCCTCGGCACCCAGGCCCGCTGCAGGATTGGACACAACGCCGACTGCTGCATACGGCAGGTCCAACTCGCGGGCAAGGGCCACCTCCGGGTAGCCGGTCATGCCGACAAGGTCGCCACCGAAGCCTGCGTACATCGAGATCTCGGCCGGGGTCTCGAACCTGGGCCCGTTGGCACACACATACGTGCCACCGTCGACCAGATCGACCCCCTCTGACGCAGCAACCTCGGAGAGAACCTGACGCAGGTCCCGGTCGTAGGGTTCGGTCATGTCGGTGTGGCGGACCTCTTCATCGAAGAAGGTGTCATCTCGGCCGTTCGTGAGGTTGATGAACTGATCGATCAGGACCAGCTCTCCGTTGCGGTAACCCGGGTTGATTCCGCCGCTGACCGCAGTTGCGAACACGGCCCTGGCTCCGGCCTGATGGAGGGCCCACAGGTTCGCCCTGTAGGGGATGCGCTGTGGCGGCACGCTGTGATCGGCGCCGTGCCTGGGCAGGAACACCACCGGGCAGCCATTCCATGTGGCGTACACCAGGCTGACCACGCCGTAGGGGGTCTCAACCTGCCTGTCGACGGCATCCTCAAGGCCGGGCAGGTCGTAGAAGCCGCTTCCGGTAATGAGGCCGAGCATCTCTAGACGGTACCAACCGCCGATCAGCCGTCGGCTCCCGAGAGCATCAGACGGCCCACGCGGTCGCGGTCGATTCCCTCGGCAGGCTCACACGACACGATCCGTCCCCCGTAGATAACCGCAACCCGGTCAGAGACCCCCAGAACCTCGTCGAGTTCGGCTGAGACGAGAAGGATGGCCATACCGGCATCTCGATACTCGATGAGCCGGCGGTGGATGAACTCGATGTTCCCGATGTCGATTCCACGGGTCGGCTGCGCCGCAACCATCACCTTTGACTCATGCGAGAACTCGCGTGCTGCAACGACCTTCTGCTTGTTGCCTCCCGACAGGGTGGCGACCATCGCTGCGATGTTCGGTGGGCGCACATCGAACTCCTCGACCAGCCTTGTCGCCTCGTCGTCGACGGCTGCGGGGCGCCTGATGCCGTGCCTGGAGTAGGGGCGGTGGTGGTAGCGGTTCAGGACCATGTTGTCGGCAACGGTGTGTGCGCCGATCAGGCCAAGCTTCTCCCTGTCCTCGGGGATGTGTGCCACGCCCATGGTGCTGATCTGGCGCGGGGGCCTACCGGCGATCTCTTCGCCGTCGAGGATGATCGAGCCGGAGATGACACCGCGAAGACCCGTAACGGCCTCGACCAGTTCACGTTGACCGTTGCCCTCGACCCCGGCGACCCCGACGACCTCTCCTGCACGGACATCGAGGTTGATTCCGTTCAGCGCCTGGGTCTGTCGATCGTCGTTGACGACCAGGTCCACAATGGCGAGCATCTTGTCGCCGGGGGATGCGGGGGTTCGCTTCAGGCGTAGTTCGACGGGGCGGCCGACCATCATCGATGCCAGATCGGACTCATCTGTGTCGGCTGGAACCGTATGGCCCACCACCCGACCACGACGCATCACGGTGATCTCGTCGGCAACGGCCATCACCTCGCGCAGCTTGTGCGTGATGAAGACCACGGCTACACCGGTATCCGCGAGACCTCGCAGGACCTCGAGCAGGTGACCGGTCTCCTGGGGGGTCAGCACAGCGGTCGGTTCGTCCAGGATCAAGATGTCGACCTCGCGGTAGAGGGCACGCAGGATCTCTACCCTCTGTTGAATGCCGATCGGAAGGTCCTCGACGATGGACTGCGGGTCGATGTCGAGTCCGAAACGCTCTGAGAGCCTCTGGACCACTGCGGCGGCCTCGCCGAGGTCGACTACACCGTGTCTTGTCGGCTCGTCGCCCAGAACGACGTTTTCGGCTACCGAGAGCACCGGCACCAGTTGAAAGTGCTGGTGGACCATGCCGATCTGCTGGGCAATGGCGTCTCGTGGACCGTTGAGGTTCACTACCTCGCCGTTGCGTCGAACCTCGCCGGTATCGGCCTGGTAGAGGCCGAAGATGATGTTGACGAGGGTGCTCTTTCCGGCGCCGTTCTCACCGAGAAGAGCGTGGACCCGACCACGTTCGATACGAAAGTCGACGTCCTCATTGGCGAGCACGTCACCAAAGCGTTTCGTGACGCCCCGCACCTCGAGGGCCGGGGGTGCGGCTACGCCCACCGGGTCACTCACGGCTGTAGGGCTGTCCAACGGCAGCAGGTGGTCGGGCACGACCGACGAATCCGGCCAGGACGACGATACAGACGACGTACGGGATCATCCCGATGAACTGCGGGTCGTCAGCCAGCCAGCCGCGGAACTGGAGTTGAGTCTGGACGGCGCTGGCATAACCGAACAGGAGCGCGGCGCCCCAGATTCCTATCGGGTTCCAGCGTCCGAAGATCATCACCGCCAAGGCCACGAAGCCCCTCCCGTTGGTCATCATTCGCTCAAAGGACCCGACCGCCTCGAGGCTGAGGTAGGCGCCACCCAGACCAGCGAGGCATCCGCCCGCTATGAGGTTGGTGTATCGGACCCGTGCCACCGAGATGCCGACCGTTTCGGCTGCGCTGGGAACCTCACCCACCGACCGGGTCCAGAGCCCCCACCTGGTTCGGAACAACACGAACCAGACGACCCAGATGAGGATCAGGGACAGGTAGGTGAGCGGACGGTTGATGAAGAACACCCTTCCAATGACCGGCAGGTCGGCGAGCGGACCCAGCGACACCTGGGGGGTCTTGCCTGACGGAAGGGTGAGGCCCTGTTGGAAGAAGTAGCTGCTGATTCCGAACGCTGCGATGTTGAGGACGGTTCCGGCAATTATCTGGTCACCCTGCAGGGTCACCGACAGTCCTGCCAGGCCAGCCCCCATTAGGGCACCTGTGGCCATGCCGGCGAGGATTCCGGCGATGAGGCTCCCGGTTGCGGAGGCGACCATGAAGCCCACGAATGCGGACAGCAGCATCTGACCCTCGATGCCGATATTCACCACACCGGAGCGCTCACACATGACCCCGCACAGCGCACCGAAGACCAGCGGTGTGGACTGACGCAGTGCGCTGGCAAGGACCGCCGTTGTCTGAGCCTGTTGGAACTCGGCGGTGAACAGGGTGACGAACACAAACACGAGGATCGTGAGGATCACCCAGCGGAAACGGATGAACAGGTCGCTCATGACGAACCCCAGCCAGCGGTGACGGAGACCTCTGCGGCCTCCTGGCGGGAGAAGAACCACCGGACCACGATTGGTGTCGCCACGAACAGGAGCATCAGTGCCTCAATGATGTCGGTGATCTCTGGTGCCACGTCGGCGTTGAACTGCATCATCGAACCTCCGGCCTCCATGGCTCCGATCAACAAGGCCGCCGGGATGACGCCGAGTGGGTGGTTCCGGGCCAACAGGGCGATGGTGATGCCGTTGAAGCCCAGCCCGGCGTTGAAGCCCGGTTCGTACCTGCCAATCACCCCCTGGGTCTCGATGGCGCCGCCGGCTCCGGCAAGGAGTCCGCTTATCGCCATGGTGGCAATGATGATCCGCTGGACCGATATCCCGGCGTATCTGGCAGCGTCTCCGTTGAGCCCGACGGAGCGGATCTCAAAGCCCAGGTTGGTCCTCTCCAGCAGGTACCAGCAACCGATGCTGGCGGCGACTGCCACGAGGAAGCCGGTTGGGAACGACCCCCAGAGTGGGATCAGGGCGCTCTCCTCGACCGCCGGGGTACGCGACAGGATCCCCTCGTCCTTCCAGGGGTTCGAGGCCAGCCAGTCCGTGAGGTTGAGGGCAACAAAGTTGAGCATGATCGTGGTGATCACCTCGTGGGCTCCGCGGGTGGCCTTGAGGATGCCCGCTATCGAACCCCAGGCTGCGCCCGCCAGGGCGCCGACGGCGAGAGCCATGGGAGCATGGATGATCCACGGAAGACCCTCGAAGCCGAAGCCCACGGCGGCTGAAAAGATCCCTCCGACGACAAGCTGGCCCTGGCCACCGATGTTGAAGAGCCCGGCCCGGAAGGCAAGTGCCACTGCCAGGCCACCCATGATGAGCGGGGTGGCCTTCTCGAGGGTCCGGCCGACTGTCTTCTGGCTGGAGAGCGATCCGTCGATCAGTGCCCCGTATGCCTCGATGGGGTTGGCGCCCGAGACCGCCAGGATTATGGCGCCAATACCGAGGGCCAGACCAACTGCGATGAGGGGAACCGCTACGGGTTTCAGCATCCTCATGATGCTGGTCGCAATCTGACGGAGGGGCCTGTTGTCACCGCAGCAGACTAGGTGGGGTTGGGGGCGGGGCCTGCGACTCGGCGCTGAAGGCCGGTACTCCGGTCACGACCGAACCGTGTCGAGGGTCTCGCCCTGGTCGAGTCGGACGACCCGTGTGTCGGTGACTATCGCCGTGATGAGATCGGACGGGGTGACGTCGAATGCCGGGTTGATGGTTCGTGTGCCCTCTGGAGCCACCGGAACTCCCCCGAAACAGACGACCTCATCATCACCCCGGTTCTCAATCTGGATGTCACCGCCGCAGGCCGTGGCCATGTCGATCGTGGACTCGGGGGCGACAATCACAAACGGGACGCCGGAGTGTCTGGCAGCCAGTGCCAGTGAGAAGGTGCCGATCTTGTTGGCCGTATCGCCGTTGGCGGCTATCCGGTCAGCACCAGCCAGGACGACATCGGCGAACCCCCTGGAGATCAGGTGCGGTCCCGCCGAGTCGACGATCAGACGGAACGGGGCAGCCATCTGCTGAAGTTCCCAGGCGGTCAGGCGCGCGCCCTGCAGGAGAGGTCGGGTCTCGAGGGCAATTGCCTCCTCGAGACAGCCACGCTCGTGGAGTGTCTGGATGACAGCCAGGGCGGTCCCACGTTCAACGCTTGCGAGGCCGCCGGTGTTGCAGATTGTGAGGGCCCGGATCGAACCGGACCCGCCCGTGATCTCGGCCATCAGGTCGGCGCCACGGTCGCCCATGTGCAGCGACGCAGCCAACTCTTCGTTCCTGACGGCCATGGCTTCGGCAAGAACGGCTTCGGGTCCACCTCCGGAGACGGACACCACCCTGTCCACCATCTTCGCCAGGTTCACCGCCGTAGGGCGAGCCGACCGAATCGACTCCACGTCAGCCTCAAACCCCGGTGTCCCCACACCGTTCGTGCTGGCTGCCAGGGCCACCCCGAACGCACCGGCGACGCCTATTGCCGGTGCCCCGCGAACCGACAGCCGACGAATGGCATCGACCAGATCGGACACCATTGTGATCCGCAACATCTCAACGGACGTCGGCAACTTCGTCTGGTCAACCATCAATATGGCGCCGTCGACCCAGTCAAGGGTTCTCCCACCGAGCTCGCTCATGGTCCAGTCTCCGGATAGTCGTCGGATAACTAGTATCGTCTCGCCGGCTCCTGGGCAACACAGAGGATGCCGACGACCACATGACCGCCGAAGAGATCTCCGCCATTCTCGGGCTTGAGCCCCTACCGCTCGAGGGCGGCATGTGGGCCGAGACCTGGCGCGATGAACACGGATCGGCCATCTACTACCTCATGAGGCCAGACGACTTTTCAGCGATGCACCGCCTCGACCGGACCGAGTTATGGCACCACTACATCGGTTCACCAGTCGACTTCCTGCTTCTTGAACCCGACGGTTCGATCGCAATGCCCGTGCTCGGGGGCGACCTGGCAGCAGGCCAACGGCCCTTCCTTGCAGTCCCGACCGGTACCTGGATGGGTGCCTCGACCATGGGCGACTGGTCCCTGGTTGGAACCACGATGGCACCTCCCTACAGCCCCGATGGATTCGAGTTGGGATCAGCCGAGAGGCTCACCGCCGAGTTCCCCGTGGCAGCGGCCCGTATCTCCAGTCTTGTACGGGGTGAGCAGCCGTGACCGGTCCTGCGTCGCCGTCGGATCTGCTCGATCTCTCGGGCCGCGTGGTCATCGTGACAGGTGCCGGCGGCGGGGTCGGCACGGGAATCGTCAGACGGCTCATGGAAGCCGGGGCCACCGTCGTGGCCCACACGCGAGAATCATCAACAGAGCACCTGCTCAACCTTGACGGCAGTCCGGTGTCGGGTGTCAGAGCCGACCTGGCCTCACCAGACGGACCTGCCAAGGTCATCGAATCGACCCTGGAGATGCACGACCGGGTCGACGGCCTTGTCAACAACGCCGCCACGCAGTCGGTTGTGCCGTTTCACGAGGTGACCGACGAGATCTGGTCCGAGACCATCGATGTCAACGTCACAGCAGTGCATCGCCTCACCCACCTGGCCGCAGGGGCAATGCGAGCCGGGGAATCGGGTGGGTCGATTATCCACATCGCATCGATCGAGGCCCACCACCCGACCGGCGTCCACGGTCACTATGCAACCTCAAAGGCGGCCCTGGTAATGCACGCCCGAGCCGCTGCACTGACCTATGGCGGTGACGGAATCCGCGTGAACAGCATCTCACCTGGCCTGATCGCGCGCCCCAGCCTTGAAGAGGACTGGCCCGACGGAGTTGAGCGCTGGCGCAGGGCAGCGCCGCTGACGAGACTCGGAACACCCGAGGATGTGGGTGACGCCTGCGTGTTCCTCTGCTCGGACCTGTCCCGCTGGATCACGGGTACCGACCTGGTCGTCGACGGCGGGGTACTAGCCCGGCCCACATGGTGACCGGCTGACCAACTAGGAAGTAGACGTGGAAGACCGCTGGGACAATGCCGTAGCCAAGACCCTTGAAACCCCTCTCGACGAATGTGTCTACGGGTCACGGCTGATCGGTTCCGATCCTGCCCTCGTGCTTCACGGTGGCGGTAACACGTCGGTGAAGGCCCCCTTCACCGACATCACCGGCTCCACCTCCGAGGCGCTGTTCGTCAAGGGTTCAGGATGGGACCTGGCGACGATCGAGCCCCAGGGCTTCGCCCCGCTGACCCTTCCACGGCTGAGGGACCTTCTGGCGCTCGACTCGCTCTCTGACCCCGACATGATGCGCGAGCTCATGTCGGCAAGCTTCGATCCCGGCGCACCTGCACCATCCGTCGAGAGCCTGCTTCACGCCTTCCTTCCACATCCTGCGATCCTTCACAGCCACGCCGACGCGATCGTCTCTCTGACCAATGTCGGTGATGCCGGTGATCACGTCCAGGAGATCTTCGGTGATTCCGTGGTCGTCATTCCCTATGTAATGCCCGGCTTCGACCTTGCCAGGGCGGTGGCAACCTCGTGGACCGATCAGGTCAACCCCGGAACCATCGGGATGGTGCTGCTCAACCATGGTCTCTTCACATTCGGCGAGTCGACCCGTGAGGCCTACACGAGACACCATGAACTGATCTCGAGGGCCGAGCGCTGGCTTGACGAGAACGCCCCCGTGCCGGGCCCGCCGTCTGCGGCACTCCCCGACCCGGACACAATGACTCTGGCCGGCCTCCGCCGCGACATCTCCGATGCCGCCGGCTTTCCGATGCTGCTGTGTCGCCACTGCGACCAGACCTCGACCCGCTTTGTCCAGCGTCCGGACCTGGACAGCCTGGCCTCCAGAGGGCCGCTGACACCCGACCACGTGATCCGCACGAAACGCGTTCCCATGGTTGGTCGCGACGTGGCTGCCTACACCGCCGCCTACGAGGACTACTTCAGGCAGCACGAGCACCGGGGACGCACCGATCTGACGATGCTCGACCCTGCACCACGCGTCGTAGTCGACCCGGAACTGGGGGTGCTCACCGCCGGTCGGACCATCGCTGCAGCCGACATCGCCTTTGACATCTACGAACACACGATGCCCGCCCTCGAGCGCGTCGAAGACGGCCTCAACGGCTACAGGGGACTTGGCGCCGGAGACATCTTCGACGTCGAGTACTGGGACCTGGAACAGGCCAAGCTGCGCCTGGCTGGCCCGCCTGCGCAGTTGGCCGGAATGGTCGCCGTGGTCACGGGAGCGGCCTCAGGCATCGGCCGTGCATGCGCGGCCGAACTGCTCGCACGGGGTTGCGCCGTGGGTGGAATAGACATCGACCCCACTGTGACAACCACATTTGACCGCGCTGCCTGGCTGGGCCTGACCGTGGACGTAACCGACCCCGAGGCACAGGCATCAGCCGTCGACAGCGTTGTCGAGCGCTTTGGTGGCCTCGACATCGTCGTGATAGCAGCGGGGATCTTCGGAACCAGTGCCCTCATCAGCGACCTGGATACCGATGACTACCGAACGGTGCAGGCGGTGAACGTCGACTCGGTCGTCAACCTCCTGCACACGACCCACCCGTTCCTCGTCAGGTCCCCGGTCGGAGGCCGGGTGTCGATCATCGGATCAAAGAACGTTGCCGCACCGGGCAGGGGGGCGCTGTCGTACTCAACCTCCAAGGCTGCGCTCACCCAGGTGACCCGTGTCGCCGCTCTCGAGTGGGCCGACGACGGCATCCGTATCAACACGGTCCATCCCGACGCGGTATTCGACACGGGCCTCTGGAACGACGACCTCCTCAGGGAGCGGGCCGACAACTACGGCCTGAGCGTCGACGAGTACAAGACCCGGAACCTGCTGGCTACGGAGGTCACCTCGGCTGGTGTGGCGAAGGTGGTCGTCGAGTTGTGTACCGACACGTTCTCTGCCACGACGGGCGCCCAGATCCCGATCGACGGCGGCAACGAACGGGTCGTCTAGGCACCGATGGGGAACCGGCGCTTCACCGCTGATTTCGTGGTCACCTGTGACGCCGACGACTCCGTGTTCGCTCCCGGCGTGGTCGACACGGTTGACGGCCGGATCGCCTGGGCCGGCCCGGCCGACAGCGCTCCTGTAATAGATGACACCGTGTCGGTCGAGGACGTCGGTGGCCTGCTCATGCCGGGACTGGTGAACGCCCACTGCCACACGCCGATGACCCTCATGCGTGGCTCGGGCGACGGCCTCCCACTCCAGCGCTGGCTGACCGAGGCGATGTGGCCGCGCGAGGGCCGCATGACCACTGAGGATGCCTGGTGGGGAATGACGCTCGGGTCGGCAGAGATGCTGCTGGCGGGCGTTACCACGAGCTGCGAGATGTACCTGTTCGAGGAGGCGGTTGTCGACGCCGTCAGGGAGTCGGGTGCCCGCCTGGTGATGACCCCCGGAGTTGTATCTGCACTCCACTCCAGTGGCAGTGACCGGGCCGGGGAGATCTCCGACTTCTTCTCGAGGCACCATGACCCGGCCGGGCGGATCACCGTCGGGATCGCCCCCCATTCGGCCTACGACCTCGGGGTCGAGGCTGTTGCCGAGTTGGCCGACCTGGCCCGGTCGCTCGACACACTTCTCCACGTCCACCTGGCCGAGACCCGCGAGGAGAGCACCGAACTTGAAGATGCCTACGGCCATTCCATAACGCGAATCCTCCACGACCACGGTGTGTTCGGTGGTCGTGTGCTGGCAGCCCACTGCGTCTGGTTGGACACAGACGACATCGAGTTGCTGGCAGACGACGGGGTCGCTGTGGCCCACTGCCCTGTGAGCAACATGAAGTTGGGATCGGGCATCGCGCCCCTGGTCGCGATGAGGGAGGCAGGGGTAACTATCGGGTACGGAACCGACGGTCCTGCCTCCAACGATTCGCTGGACCTGTGGGAGGAGGTCAAGGTGGCTGCACTTCTGGCCAAGGTCCATGCACTCGACTCGACGGTGGTCTCAGCTGTGGAAACGCTCGCCATGGCCACCCGCCACTCGGCCGCAGCGGTCGGCCTCGACGACACGGGTTGTCTCAAGTCCGGCAATGCCCTCGACATGATCCGGATCGACCTGGACCACGCCACGTTCGTGCCAATCACAGAGCCTGACGAGCTGCTCGCCCATCTGGCGTGGTCCGGGTCCAGCCGCCGGGTGACGGACGTCTGGGTTGCCGGGGAGAAGGTCGTGGCCGACGGCGAGATGCTTACGATCGACATGGAACGGGCTCAGGCAGAGGTCGGCGAACGGGCACTCCGCCTGGCCCGGGGCTGAGCACGCAGGTTGGAACAGCCTGTGGCTCAGTTGGTCTCCTGCTGCACGAAGAACGAGCAACCATGACGGATAGATTCCCGGTAGTGCCGTGGCACGGATCCCTGCTGATGCAGGGGCTCGCGGGTGTAGTTCAATGGTAGAACCCCAGCTTCCCAAGCTGATGACGGGAGTTCGATTCTCCTCACCCGCTCCGTCCGGCCCACGCCAGATGTTCTCCTTCACGCTGGGAAGCACGGTCCCCTTGACAAACTGATCAAAGGTTATACGATTGTGTGTTGAGAGTTGCTGGGGACCGGGAGACAAGTGCGCACACTCGAGAGTTTCATCCAGGGGGCATGGCACGCGCCCGACAGCGAAGGTGTTGCCACCAGCCACGCAGTGACCGGCGACCCGGTGGCTGCCGTGTCCAGCAGCGGAATCGACTTCGCAGCAACCGCCCGCTATGCGCGCGACGTCGGAGGTCCCACCCTCCGGTCAATGACCTTCCACGAGCGGGCCGCCCTCCTCAAAGCCGTCGGCCAGCACCTCCTGTCCGAGAAAGAGGAGCTCTACGACCTTTCAACCGCCACAGGCGCCACACGGGCCGACTCCTGGATCGACATCGAGGGGGGCGCCGGCGTGCTCCTCAGCTACGCCTCGAAGGGACGCCGGGAACTACCCAACTCCACTGTTCTCCTCGACGGCGACCCCGAGATCCTGGCCCGAGACGGGTCATTCATCGCCGCGCACATAGCCACCCCGATGAACGGTGTGGCCGTCCAGATCAACGCGTTCAACTTTCCCTGTTGGGGGGCCCTGGAGAAGTTGGCCCCTGCCCTGTTGGCGGGTGTCCCAACGATCATCAAGCCCGCTACCCAGACCGCCTTCCTGACCGAATCCATGGTTCGTCTCATCGTGGACTCCGGGATCCTCCCTGACGGCGCGCTGCAGCTCGTCTGCGGTGGCGTCGGCGACCTGTTCAACCACCTTGGAGGCCAGGACCTCATCGGCTTCACCGGGTCGGCGACAACAGCTTCACTCCTGAGAACCCACCCGGCCGTAGTTGAACGCTCAACTCGCTTCAACGCCGAAGCCGACTCCCTCAACGCAGCCATCCTCGGCCTGGAATCAGGGCCCGGCTCAACCGAGTTCGACCTGTTCGTAACAGAGGTCGTGACAGAGATGACCGTCAAGGCCGGTCAGAAGTGCACAGCCATACGCAGGGCACTCGTGCCCCACGCATACCTCGATGCTGCAGCCGATGCAGTCGCAGCTGCGCTAGCCGAGGTCAGGGTCGGTGACCCCGCCGACCCGGAAACACGCATGGGGGCACTCGTCAGCACAACACAGCGAGGAGAGGTGGCAGATGCCGTTGCCGCCCTGTCCGGTTCGACCACCGTGGTCATCGACTCATGTGTGTTTCACGACGTGGACGTCGAACGTGGAGCGTTCCTGGCACCGACCCTGCTGCGATCCGACAACCCGGCCGACCCGAAAGTGCACACCACCGAGGCCTTTGGACCTGTCACCACCATCATGGGATACACGGACCCGGCCGACGCCATCTCGCTGACCGCCCTCGGCGGCGGAAGCCTCGTCGCCTCGATCTACACCGCCGACCCGGATGAGGCGCGTCTGTTGACCACCGGCATAGCGGCACACCACGGCCGCATCCACGTGGTGGACGCCTCGGTCGCAGGAAGCAGCACAGGCCACGGCTCCCCCCTGCCCAACCTCGTCCACGGTGGCCCCGGACGTGCCGGAGGTGGCGAGGAGATGGGCGGGCTCCGCGGGGTGCGCCACCATCTCCAGACGACAGCCGTACAGGGTTCACCCGACATGCTCACCGCGATCACCGGCGAGTGGCTACCGGGCTCCACCCGGGACCTGGACCGCGGCCACCCGTTCAAGTTGAACTTTGGCGACCTTGACATCGGAACAGCGATCCGGACCGATTCCCGCACGGTGACCCTCAACGACATTGAGAACTTCGCCGAGAGCACCGGGGACCACTTCTATGCACACATGGACGAGGCGGCCGCCGCCGCCAGCCCCATCTTCGGTGGACGAGTGGCCCACGGTTACCTGGTCCTCTCACTGGCAGCTGGCCTGTTCGTCTGGCCCGACCCGGGACCAGTCCTCGCCAACTACGGGATCGACCGCTGCCGGTTCGCCAAGCCGACCTATCCGGGCGACACCCTCACCGTCTTCCTGACATGCAAACGCAAGACCCTGCGAGCCGGAACCGGATATGGAGAGGTGGCCTGGGACGCCCAGGTCGTCAACCAGGACGATGACGTGGTCGCCGCCTACGACGTCTTGACGATGGTCGCAAACCAACCCGGGGTGAACGGCGCACCCGGAGAGCCAACAGAAAGTGAAGGCAACACCTGATGGGACGCACCTGGTCCTCAATGGACGACTTCGAGGCATTCCTCAACGACGGAGGCATGGTCGAGGTCGACGACGACATGCCCGACGAGTACAGAACCGCAGTGTTCAGGTTCATCGAACTGCACGCCAACAGCGAGTTGATGGGCGGCCTGACCGAACGGGACTGGATACCCATGACCCCCGGCCTGCGCCACAAGATGGCCGTTCTGGCAAAGAGCCAGGATGAGATCGGCCACGGCCACCTGCTCTACATGGTCGCGGCGGACCTCGGGGTCAAAACCAGGCGGGAGATGCTTGAGGACCTCTTCGCCGGAAGGTCCCGGTTCCACAACGTCTTCCACTACAAGGTAAGGACCTGGGGAGATCAGGTCGCCATCTGCCTGCTCGTGGACGGCGCTGCGGTCCCCAGCCAGAAGGCCGTCTACAAGGACTGCTCATACGGACCCTACAAGCGGATCCTGAAGCGGATACTCGCCGAAGAGGGATTCCACCTCCGGTTGGGTGAAGAACGCGTCCTCAGGATCGCCGAGGGAACGGACGCCCAGCGTGCCATGTTCCAGCAATCCATCGATGACTGGTGGTGGCCCGCCCTACGCCTCTTCGGACCCGACTCCAAGCCCAACGACAGGCTGGCCCGTTGGCGCCTCAAGTCCGAGAAGAACGAGGTGATGAGGGCCGGTTGGGTCCAGAAGTTCGTTCCGATGCTGCACAGCTACGGCTTCACCATCCCGGACCCCGGCCTGACCCACGACGCTCAGACCGACACCTGGACCTGCGGGCCGATCGACTGGGAACCTCTCAAGAGGACCATGGCGATGGACGGCCCGGACACGGCACGACGAATTGCCGAGGCTTCCGCTGCGTGGGAGACCACCAGGTGGGTCCGCGACGCCCTCGATGCCGCCCCCGCCGGAGCCGTTGCATGAGCGCCATGACCGTTGACGCCACGCTGACCAACGCTGCCCTTGCCGCTGTGGCGACCGTCGACGACCCCGAGATTCCGGGAGTATCCATCGTCGACCTGGGCCTGCTGGAGACGATCACGACAACCGACGATGGCAGGGTCACCATCGGCCTCATCCCCACCTTCTCCGGATGTCCAGCTCTGGCCATGATTGCCTCTGACGTGGAAGCCGCAGTGGTGGGTGTCCAGGGTGTTGAGGCGGTCACCGTCAACTGGCTGGCGGCGCCCGTCTGGAACATCGAGCGCGTCACGAACAAGGCCAGGAAGACCATGGCCACCGACCTGACCGTGGCGGTCAGGATCGGGGATGGTCCGACACCATGCCCCCGCTGTGGCACACCGACCGTCGAACAATCCGAGTTCGGACCCAGCAGGTGCAGGGCAGTACACCGATGCGAATCCTGCCGCGAGGTGATCGAAGTCATGAGAGACCGGTAGAGGAGCACACATGCGTACCTACGAGATATTCCTGAAAAGGGACGGGCAGGAGGAGTACCGGCACGCCGGGAGCATCGACGCACCCGACGACGAGCTGGCACTGCTGCTGGCCCGCGAGAACTACCTGCGCCGCGCCGAGGGTGACCTGCTCTGGATGGTCGACCGCCAACACCTCCTGATCGGTGACAGGGACTTCGTGGCACCCAACTCAGACAAGCCGCACAGAGACAACGACGGGCTCCTCGTAGCAGCCCACCGCAAGAGCCAGAGGGAGAGCCGATGACATCCATGACCCCCGGAACAGCAGAGTTTCTCCTCGCCTTCGCCGACGACGAGCACCTCATGGGGCAACAGCACACCGAGTGGATCGGTGTCGCGCCCTTCCTCGAAGAGGACATGGCATTCGCCAGCATCGCCCAGGATGAACTCAGCCATGCAGCCCTTCTATACGCCATCGTCGCCGACAACGGACAGGGCAGCCCACCAGACGACCGGGCGATCGACGCCCTCGCCTTTGACCGGAGCGCAGCCGACTACCGGTCAGCCCAGATCGTCGAGGTGGCCTGCACCGGATGGGCACATGCCCTGGTTCGCCACTGGCTCTACGACACTGCAGAGGAACTCCGTTGGTCGCTCGTAGAGGACTCCGGTCTCGAACCACTGAAGGATGCTGCAGCCCATGCGGCCCGCGAGGAGAGGTTCCACGTCCGCCATGCCGATGGCCTGATAGACGTGCTGCTCCAGGCCCCGGACAGCGCCGACCGGCTGGCAGACGCCGTGCGGGACCTCCTGCCCCTCGCTACAGGCCTTTTTGACCCAGCCCCTGGAGAAGCAGAGGCCATCGAGGCCGGCATTGCCTCGGCACCGTTCGACACCGTGCTGCCCGAATGGACCGACAGGGTCCGGGCCCGGTTCCCAGACATTGACATCGGAACCATCTCGGCACCGGCCTTCGCCAGCCGGACACAGAGGCATGGAGACTTCCCAGCGCTGCTTGCCAGGATGAACAGGGTCAGGGGTCTCGACCCGACCGCCGTCTGGTAGTCGCCATCTACTCCAGCGCTACGGTGCCGCCATGATCCCCGGACCGGGCGAGTTCCTGGAAACCACCGACTACCACTGTGCCGGCGAGCCCTTCCGCATCCTTGACGTGGGCCCCATGGAGGGCCGAACCGCAGGCGACCGCCGTGAGTGGGCGATGGCGAACCTGGACGAGTTGCGGCGCTTCCTCGTCAACGAGCCTCGCGGACACGCCGACATGTACGGCGGCTTCGTCGTGCCACCCGACGACCCCGACGGTGACCTGGGGATCGTCTTCTTCCACAAGGACGGCTTCAGCACCGCATGTGGCCACGGAACGATCGCAATCGTCACCTGGGCAATCGACATGGGCCTGGTCGCAGCAGACGGTGACACCGTCGAGGTGGTCGTGGACGTGCCCTCCGGTCGCCTACCGACTGTTGCAGGCCTGGATGGGGGCAGGGTGGCCAGCGTCAGGTTCCAGAACGTTCCCGCCTACGTAGGTGCCACAGGAATGGAGATCTCCACCACCTTCGGGATGGTGCCCGTGGACATCTCGTTCGGTGGTGCCTTCTACGCCTCTGTGGACCTCGACCAGATGGACCTCTCGGCTACCACCGGAGGCCTCGATGACCTGATCTCACTCGGACGCCAGATCAGGACCGCCCTAGACAACTCACCCGCCGTTGTACACGCCCCAGACGACCGACTCTCGGGCCTGTACGGCACGATCTTCCACGAGACGATCGGCGACGATCCACTCCACCAGAGGAACGTCACGATCTTCGCTGACGGCCAGGTGGACCGGTCACCGTGTGGCTCGGGTACCTCAGCGCGCCTGGCCCTTCTCTATCAGGCCGGCCTCATAGGGGTCGACGACACCTTCTTGAACGAGGGAATCGCGGGCGGCGTGTTCGAGGGCCGCATCGCAGCAGCCTCGGATGCCGAAGTGGTCACCACGATTGAGGGATCCGCCCACATGCACGCCATGAGCAACTTCAGCCTTGACCCTGATGACCCGATCGGCCTCGGCTTCCAGTTGCGCTGACACCACCGTCCGGCCACAGCGACGCCTATCGTCAACCGTATGAGTTCAGGCCAGATGCCCGACACCGTCGGCCTCCCAGCCGAGCCTAGAGCGGCCCTACAGGTTGAACGCCTCAGGTCCCTCGTCCGACGCCTGACCACCTGTGGCAACACCTTCTGGTCAGAACGCCTGTCCGAGGTGGACCCCAGCTCGGTTACCACACTTCAGGACCTTCCTTCACTGCCGTTCACGGTCAAAGCAGACCTGCGCGACACCTACCCCCTGGGCATGGTGACCACCCCCCTCACCGACACCACGCGGCTCCACGCAAGCTCTGGCACAAGCGGCAAACCCACGATCGTCGTCTACACGCCACACGACCTGGCCGTCTGGGCCGAGGTCAACGCCCGCTCACTGGCCCTTGCCGGAACACGACCGGACGACATCCTCCACAACGGATACGGGTACGGCCTGTTCACCGGTGGTCTGGGCCTCCACTACGGCGGTGAACGCCTCGGCTGCACGGTGGTTCCCGTTTCTGGTGGCAACACGGCGCTCCAACTGCAGCTCCTGAGAGACCTCGGAAGCAGGGTCATGTCGGCTACGCCGTCGTTCAGCCTGCTGTTGGCGGAACGGGCCCGCGAACAGGAAATCCTCGGCGACCTCAACGTCGAGATCGGGATCCTGGGAGCCGAACCATGGTCCGAAGGAATGCGCACACGCATCCAGGACGCATGGGGCGGGGGCTTCACAGCGCTCGACATATACGGGCTATCCGAGGTGATCGGCCCCGGGGTGGCGATGGAGGCCCCTGATGACCTCGGAGCCCTGAACGTCTTCGACGACCACTTCCTCCCCGAGGTGGTCGACCCCGAATCCGGAGAGGTGGTGCCAGACGGCGAATGGGGAGAACTGGTCCTCACCACGCTTACGAAGCAGGCAATGCCCGTTCTCCGTTACCGCACCGGCGACATCACGAGGATTCTCCCGGACCCGGGGCCGCCAGACCGGCACTGGACCCGCATCGCCCGGCTTACCGGACGCTCTGACGACATGCTCGTGGTCCGCGGCATCAACGTGTACCCGCGCCAGATTGAGACGGTCCTGATGGACGACCCCGACGTCGGAGCCAACTACGCGATCGTCGTCGACCGCCGGGGCCCAATGGTCGAACTGCGGGTGAGGGCAGAACTCGGTGACACCACAGCCGAGATCCCAGAGGTGACCGACCGCCTCCAGAAGGTGCTCATGGACCGCCTCAGGGTCAGGACCCCGGTCGAGTTGGTACCCCCCGGTTCGATGCCCCGGACCGAGGCGGGAAAGGTGAAGCGGGTCTTCGAGCAGGTCGACGACACGGATCCGCTGGGCTGACCGCCAAATCGGGCTCAGGGCCGTGCCCGGCTGACCGCCTCAGCCCAACGATCACGATCGACCGGCCCACGGGGTCGGACAATCTCGACTGGCTGCCAGCCCTCCATGGCATCGGCCGGGTCGGCTGCATCACCTGTAGCAACCCTCGCAAGGGCCGCTGCCCCGAGGGCCGTAGCCTCCACCTCGGAAGAGCGCTCCACCACCATTCTGGAAGCATCAGCAAGGGCCTGTACAAAGGTCGGGTTGGCACTCATCCCACCGTCCAGGCGAACGGCGCCGGGTCTTGTGCCAGACGCCACGGCCAACACCTCGATCACGTCGGCACAGCAGTGCGCCACACCCTCAAGCACCGCCCTGCAGATCTCGGCCCGCCCGGTACCCCGGGTAACGCCCAGCAGTGTTCCCCGTGCACCATCGTCCCATGTGGGGGTGCCCAGTCCTGAGAGTGCCGGAACGAAGACCACGCCTCCGGCGTCATCACAGCCCGACGCCAGATCATGTGTCGAGGCAACGTCGGGGACGACGCCCAGGTCGACCAACCATGCCACCGCTGAGCCGGCGCTGAGAACTGCCCCCTCGAGCATCCACGCGACGCCGCCCGGGGTTGCCCAGGCAGGCATGGCGTAACAGCCGTCGGCCCCCGTACCGGCGACGTCGCCGGTGCACATGTCGACCATTGCACCTGTTCCCGCGGTGAGTTTCGTCTGGCCTGCAGAAACGCACCCCAGCCCGATGAGCGAGGCCTGCTGGTCGCCGACCATTGCCGAGATCACTGGAGAGCCAGGCAGAACGGAGGCAGCCGCCACGACACCGGCCGACCCGACGAGTTCCGGAAGCGAACCGACCGGAATCGACAGGTGATCCAACAGGGCCGTGTCCCATGAGCCGTCGGTAGCCAGAAGGCCGGTTGCCGCAGCGTTGGTCAGGTCTGTGACGTGTGCTGTTGCGCCTGTCAGCACCCATGCCAGCCAGGAGTCGACGGTGCCCAGACAGAGATCACCCCCGCTCACGGCGTTGCCCTCCCCCATCATCCACTCGAACTTCGTCGCCGAGTGGTTTGGTGCCACGAACACACCCTCGGCCCGCAGTTCAACGCATCGGCCCGATGTACGCAGATCCTGCCAACCGATTCCCGGTCCGAACGGTCGCCCGGTGGTGCGGTCCCATGCGACGGCCGATGCCCGCTGGCTGGCGATGCCGACACCACCCACCGGGCCGTGGCGTGCAAGCACCTCGGAGGCCAGACCCACCACCGCCTCAGCCAACGCCAGGGCGTCGAACTCAACGAGGCCGGGCGCCGGGTTGGTGGGCGGCAGGCTCAGCCTCTCCTCTCCGACAGGTCTGCCATCGTCGTCGACGACCACGCAGCGAACCGTGGTCGTGCCCGCATCGATGGCCAGGGATGTCACGGCCAGAAAACCTCTCCGAACCTGTCGGGCAGACCCATCTTCCCCGGGTTGAGGATCCCCTGGGGATCGAGGGCCTCCTTCAGGGTGACCAACACCTCAAACCCGGAACCGAGTGCCTCAGCCATGAACCTGGCCCGGTTGAGGCCAACCCCGTGGTGGTGGCTGAGCGAGGCACCGGCCGAGAGCGCGGCCCGCGCTGCGACATCCCACGCAGCCACGTACCAGGCCTCACGGACCGTGGGGTCCTCGGGTCGGGCGGCGAACGTGAAGTAGAGACACGCACCGTCGCTGTAGGCGTGGGACTGGTGGGCTGACACGACCCTCACGCCGTCCATGGCTCCGACGACATCCAGCACCGACCGGTAACAGGAGTCAAGGTTGCTCCACGAGACCGTTACCTCCATCGTGTCGAACACAAACCCCTTCTTCGTGATTGCGGCCAGGCCGGCGACATCGTTTCGGTCCTCCCACCACTGTTCGACCAGACTCGAGTCCAGCGGATCGGCGGTCGTGCACTCCTCGGCCACTACCGCCATATCGGCCTCAACCAGGTGGGTGTCGCCCTCATCCAGAACCAGGAGGACGTGCGCATCACCTGTGTCGAAGCGCGGTGCCGCCTCGGTGGAGTCGTAGACACGTAGTGCTGCCGGAGTGGCACCCCGCTGCATGATCCGCCTGCATGCATCGTTGGCTGCTCCGAAACTCTCGAACCCGAAGGCCGATGTCAGCCGGACCTTCGGCTGATGGTGAAGGCGCAGCCATGACCTGGTGATGATGCCGAGGGTTCCCTCCGAGCCGACAAACACCTGGGTCAGATCCGGCCCCGCTGCCGCACGAGCATGACCACCTGTGATGACAACGCTGCCATCAGCCAACACGACCTCCAGGCCGACGACAAGATCCTCGATCTTGCCGTAACGGTTCGACAGCTGACCGGCGCCACGACACGCCAGCCAGCCTCCGACGGTGGACAGGGAGATCGACTGTGGCCAGTGGCCGACCGTGAACCCCTTCTCGGCCAGGTCCGCCTCCAGAGTGTCACCGAAGGTGCCGGCAGCCACCTCGACGACCATCGAGTCGCTGTCGACCAGAAGGATTCCCGCCAGACCGGTCAGGTCCAGGAGGATGCCACCGTGCACCGGTACGCTCGATCCCAGCACCCCGGAGCGGCCGCCGGCCGCCGTAACGGGCACTCCGTGTCTGCTACAGGCAGCCACCACGTCCGCCACCTCCGTGGTCGTGGCCGGACGGACAACGGCGTCGGCAATGGCCGGTGCCAGACCCTCCAGAGCCCAGATCTGGGCAAGCGGCCACCAGTCCCTGCTGGCCTCGACCCTGTCGTCGACAGAAAACAGGACCTCGATTCCCCGGTCCTCGAGGTCGCTGAGAAATTCGGCCGGCACCTCAACCTGGGAGGCAGCCAACCTGATGTCGAGGTCGGCTCGGTCAACGCTCCAGTCGATCGGTGGTGTCGGACCCACTGTCTCAGATTCCATCTGATCCTCCGTCTACATGCCCTGCTGGGCTTCGTCTTCAGCAGACACCAATGCCCTGAAGGCCTCAATCTCGTGCTCCCGACGCTGACTGCTCCATCCCGCCTCATTCCCGACCAGGTCGGCGACCGATTCGACGGTTGCGAGGGTTGCGGCACGGTCCTCGAGGCGGGCCCTGGTTCGCCGTGACAGGACATCGTCGAGCGTCTGTGCCATCTCGCACCTGACCGCATGGACGGCCTCTGCCCGACTGTACGCAAGGCCGGGGACCAGCGGATCCGCCAGCGTCGGGTCGGCAGCGATCAGTGCACTGACCTCTCCAACCTCCGATCCATAGCGGCCCTCAAGGTGGGTTCCCGGCTCATCGTTCGAACCGTTTCCCACTGGCGTGGGGGTGCCTCTCAGACGCAACCGGCGGGTTCTGCAGCGACGGGACTCACCTCGATGCGCCATGACAGCATCGACGGTGTCGGCCGCCATCCGGCGGTAGGTGGTGAGCTTTCCTCCGGTAACGGTCACAACGCCGGTGTCATCCACCTCCACCACATGGCGCCTCGACAGGTCGGCGGTCCGACCCGTGTCGGTAGGCGTCACGAGGGGGCGCAGTCCGGCCCATGTGCCGGTCACGTCGTCGACGGTCAGGCCGGCATCGGTCATGGCGTTCACGGCATCAAGCAGATAGGTGACGTCCTCTGATCGGCACAGTGGTTCGTCAAGGCCACCGTCGTGGTCTGTATCTGTCGTTCCTATGTAGGTGTGACCGTCCCTCCACGGCAGCACGAACACGCTGCGCCCATCTCCCCTCACCGGCAACAGCACGGCCAGGTCCACCTTGAGGCGTTCACGCGGAACCGTCACGTGAACGCCCTTCGCAGGCCGCATCTCCAGATCGCTTTCGACTCCGGCAATCGACTGGACGTCTGCTGCCCAGACCCCACAGGCGTTCACCACAGCCCGACATGCCACCTGGACCTCACGCCCATCGGCCTCGACGGTCGCAGCAACAACCTGCCCGTTCCGTCGGGTCACCCCTGTCAGGGCGGTGTAGGTCGCCACCGCTGCACCGTGGTTGAGAGCAGCGGTTCGGGCAATGGCCAGGGTCAGCCTGGCGTCATCGGCCCAGGCGTCGAAGTAGAGATACCCAGAGGCGACCAGGTCACGCCTGAGGCCCGGCAGGTACCCGAGCACCTCTTCGGCCCGGAGGCGCCGGTGTCGGCGGCCGATCCGGAGCCCGCCGGTCAGGTCGTACTGCCACATCGCCAACCCGAGGCCGAATGAGATACGCCTGCTCACCACGCCGCCCTTCTTCAAGATGGGTATGACGAACGGGAGGACAGAAACCAGGTGTGGTGCGTTGCGGCGCAGGCGCTGACGCTCGGCCAGGGCCTGGTAGACCAGCCCGAACTCCCCGTGCTGGAGGTACCTGAGCCCACCGTGAACCATCTTGGACGACCGTGACGACGTACCGACGGCGAGGTCGCCCTTGTCGATGAGAGCGACAGAAAGGCCACGCGACGCTGCATCGAGGGCTACACCGGCCCCAGTGATGCCACCCCCTACGACCAGAACGTCGAACTCCTCGGTGCCCAGGCGCTGCAGCGAGTCCTCTCGCCTGAACGACGGCATCAACGGTCCACGCCCTCGCGGGACCGAGGTGTCACAACAGGGCCTGATCGGCTATTCGCCGCCGTCGCTGCCCGGGCGACCGCCGAGCAGATCCGAACGTACGTCGACAGTAGGGCCACTGGTGGCGCCATCACCTTGATCCTGTCTGATCCACACGGTCCGTTGAGGGAAGGGAATCTCGATGCCGTTCTCGTCGAAGGCCCTCTTGAGACGAGCACGTAGCAGGCGCCCTGTGGCCCACTGCTCACCCGGTTCGGTCTTGACAGCCAGGCGGATCGAGATGGCATCGGCTCCAAAGCCCTGCACACCCCAGATCTCCGGTTCCTCGAGGATCGTGGTCGACTCACGCTTTTCACGCCAGACCTCGTCGGCGACGCTCTTTATGACGCTTGCTGCAAGATCGATGTCGGTGTCGTAGGCCACATCGACGTCGAGGACCGTACGTGCCCACAACTGCGAGGAGTTGCCTACCCGTCGAATCTCTCCGTTCGGTATTACCCAGACCACGCCCTCGACATCGCGCAACACGGTGGTCCGCAGGCTCACCCGCTCAACCGTGCCTGATGCAGCGCCGACATCGACGTAGTCACCCACCCCGTACTGGTCCTCGATGACGATGAAGATGCCCGCGATGAAGTCGGCTACGAGCGACTGTGCGCCAAAGCCGACTGCCAGGCCGACGATTCCGGCGCCGGCGATCAGCGGTGCCAGATCGAAGCCGATCTCACCCAGGGCCAACATCACCGCCATGAGGTAGACGACGGCTCCGGCGATACTCCGGAGCACGGCTCCCAGGGTGAGCGCCCGCTGTCGTGACCGTTCGGCCTGTTCGTGAATCCTCCGCAGCTTGCCGCGGGCACGCCTGCCCAGTCGGGTGACCACGGCATCGGACTCGGCTTCGTCCTCCTGTTCGGTACGCGACGCCACGAGGCGCTCGACCATCCGGTCGATGGTCCGCTTGACCAGCCTGTTCACAAACACTGCACCAACCAGGATGATGGCAATCTTGAGCGGACGCTCTACGAGCCATCCCACGATCTCTGACGCCGCCTCGCTGCCCGTGGCATCCCAGACCGCCTCACAGATGAACCCGGGGCTGTTACCGCAGGCATCGGTCAGGCCCGGTGCAGCGGCCTGAGCCAGCAGTTTGATTGGCATCACCGTCACCTCCAGCCCGGGACGGTAGCCCACCGGCCGGCCATCGACTCATCCCGGCCCGGTGGAGACGTCAGAGGACAACCCGAAGAAGTTGGTTCAGGCCACGAGGGTCACAAACGCCCAGACCGACACGGCCGAACCCAGGATTATGTAGATGAGGCTCCTCCACAGCGGTGGCCGCTCAAGGTCCTCGGCGGCCTCACCACCCGGGATGCGACCTGCAGGTGGCCTGATCAGGGCAGCCAGGTTGCCGACCGCCATTGCACCGCCCAGCGCCAGCAGGAGCCACGCCAGAAGGTCCTCGCCCAGGAACACCGGCCTGTTCAGCCCAACCGGGCCATGTTGGCAAAGCGCGTGTAGTGGGGCAGGAAGGCCAGACGAACTGTGCCGATAGGGCCGTTGCGGTGCTTGGCGACGATGACCTCAGCCGTGCCCATGTCGGGGCTATCCGGGTTGTAGACCTCGTCACGGTAGATGAAGATCACGACATCGGCGTCCTGCTCGATTGAACCGGACTCCCTCAGGTCGGCGAGCATCGGTCGCTTGTCCTGTCTGGTCTCGAGGCCTCTCGAAAGCTGTGACAGGCCCACCACGGGGGTTTCCAGTTCCCTGGCCAGGATCTTTAGACCACGGCTGATCTCTGAGACCTCGACCTGTCGGCTCTCGGCTGTCGAACGGCCGGTCATGAGCTGCAGATAGTCAACGACGATGACCCCCAGCTTTCCGACCCTGCTCTTGAGGCGACGGGCCTTGGCCCTGATCTCCATTACGGAGATGTTGGGGTTGTCGTCGATCCAGATCGGCGCCTCGGCCAACTTGCCGATTCCGTGGTTGATCCGCGACCAGTCGTCTGGGGTCAGCTGGGCGTTGCGGATGTGCTGGGAGTCGACCCTGGCCTCGGCGCAGAGAATCCGCTGGCTCAACTCCAGTTGGCTCATCTCGAGCGAAAAGAGCAGAACGGGAAGGTCGGACTCGACCCCGATGTGGGTTGCCAGACCCAGGGCGAAGGAGGTCTTTCCCATTGCGGGGCGACCGCCCACGATGATGAGGGAGTTGTCCTGAAGGCCCGAGAGGAGAACGTCGAGGTCCTTGTAGCCAGTTTCGGTGCCGGTGATACCGGCACCCTGTTCGAAGAGGATCTCGAGGCGATCCAGGTTTGAGTCGAGCAGTTCCCGAATGCCGGCCATCGAGTCGGTTACCCGACCCTGGCCAACCTGGAATACCAGGTTCTCGGCCTCGTCGACAGCCTTGATGACGTCGTCGGGCCTTCCGTAGCCGATCTCGGCGATCTCGTTGGCTGCGCCGATGAGGCCCCTGAGGGTTGCATGTTCGTGAATGATCCGGGCGTACTTGGATGCGCTCGAGGTGGCAGGGGTGGAGGCCTGGAGTTCCAGCAGCAGCCCGGGGCCGCCGAGGCTCGCCAACAGGTCGGCCCGGCTGAGTGCCTCGGCCACGGTCACCGGGTCTACGGGCTCACCGGCCGAATAGAGCCCACAGATGGCATCGAACACGTGTGCATGTGAGGGCTTGTAGAAGTGCTCGGCAGAGACGACCTCGAGGGCATCGGCGATTGCGTCGCGCGACAGGAGCATCGCCCCCAGGAGGGAGGCCTCGGCCTCGATGTTCTGGGGCGGAACACGAAGCGTGGACCTGCGACCACCGGTCCGACCCCTTGACGTGGTGGACGGTCCGTTGCCGGACACAGCCCGGTCGTAGCTCTCCAGGTCGTCCGGAGGTTCGTCGACCAGCGGGGGGGCATCGTCGCCCGATGGTGGGATTGTTCCGGCGAGCGGGTCGGCCGGGCCGTCGGTTCCGTCGTCTGTTGCGCTCACCCTGGGGCCCCCGTCTGCTCAGCACACATCGTCGCCAAGTGTGCCCGGATTGACCTGTGGGTTGCTAGGGGAAAACCGGTGCAAACACGGGGAAAACCCGGTTTGTTACGGGGGATCGCCCTGTGGACCATGGCCATCATCTGGGGACAACGACCGTGGCACACGGGTTCAGTCGGAAGCCTCTACCTCGACACCCACCGGAACCGCCACCTCAGGGTGGAGCTGGACGGTGAACTCGTGAAGACCCACGTCCTTCACCGTGTCACCCAGCACATGGCTGCGGTCGGTCTCGAGCCCGGCCTGCGCGGCCAGGGCGTCTACCACCTCGGCCGGTCCGACGGAACCGAACAGACGACCCTCGTCGGATGCCTTTGCCGAGATGTGAAGTACCAGGCCGGCAATGCGACCAGCCACGACCTCGGCATCGGCCCGTTCTGCAACAGACTTCATCTCGCGTTTGCGCTGCATCGTCTCAGCCTGGGCTGCGATACCGGCGTTGGCACCAACCGCCAGGCCCTGGGGCACGAGGAAGTTACGTGCGTAACCGCGTGCCACCTCGACGATGTCGCCGGTACGGCCGAGGCCGTCGACGTCGCTTCTGAGAAGGACCTTCACTGGTCACCTCCGGCTGGAACAGCCTCGGGCGCCTCGCTGGAGCCGTTGTCGTCTGTGACAAGGTCGACGGCGTCCAGTGTCATCTCGTCGACTGCCTCGAACTCGGCGTCGCCCGTGGATCCGGGTGGTGGGGCCGTCGGACGCGGCGGTGGGCCATCGGCCCGCGGTGCACGGTCGTCGCCCCGGCGCTCACGTCGCTGGGTGGTGACACGGTTGGTGTAGGGGATGAGCGCCATCTCGCGGGCGTTCTTGACGGCCCGTGCAACATGCCGCTGCTGGCCGGCGTCGTTGCCGCTGATGCGCCGTGCCTTGATCTTTGCCCGCTCGGACACGAACTTGCGTAGCAGGTCGATGTCCTTGTAATCGACGTACTCGATCTTGCCGATCGTCAGGGCGCTGATCTTCTTCTTGCCGCGGCGCGTGACCTTCTTGGGCTTGGCGCGTCGGGAGTTTGACTTTCGTGCCATTAGAAGGGCTCCTCATCGGTCGAGTGGGTAGGTGCCGGACCGGGTGCCGGACTCCCTCCGGACGCAGCCGAACCACCGGCTTCGCCCTTGAACTCGGTTCGGGTCACATCGGCAGTTGCCCAACGGAGGCTGGGAGCGACCTCGTCTGCGATGACCTCAACCTTTGAGCGGCGCTCACCGTTGTCGTTCTCCCAGGTCTGCTGATCGAGGCGGCCGTAGACCACCACGCGGTTTCCCTTGCTGAGTGATTCGGCGACGTTCTCGGCCAGATCGCGCCAGCAGGTGATGTCGAAGAACGAAACCGACTCCTCGCCATCTCGGTTCTTGCGGTTCCATGCCAGGCCAAAATTGGCCACTGCGATACCAGCAGGAGTAAACCGAAGCTCGGGGTCGCGGGTGATGTTTCCGACCAGGGTGACGGTGTTGTCAAATGCCATGTGATTGTTCCTTTCTCAGCCGACGTCTGCCGGCTCGGCCTCGCCAATGAGACCACGTCGCGTGGCCTCGTCGTCGGGGAGGCGCATGATCTTGTGGCGGACAACGTCGCTGCGGTCCGCAAGTCGGAGAATCCGATCGGTGGAGGCCAGATCGTTGGCCTCGGTCACGACCTCGAGGACGACATAGAAGCCCTCCCATTTGTGGTCGATCTGGTAGGCGAAGCGCCGGCGACCCCACGGCTCGGTGTCGAGCACGGTCGGGACGCGGCCACCTTCGGCCTCGATGTTGGTGGTGACCTGGTCCTGCCAGGCCGCAACGGCCTCCTCGTCGAGGTCGCCGTTGTAGATGATCATCAGTTCGTAGACCCGCATGGCAGGTACTCACCTCCTGTGGACAGGGACCCTGACGGGCCCGGGGCCCCGTAAGGGGCAGGGGGACATGTTGTCGTACTTCTCGGGGAGAAGCGATCAAAGGCTACCGGCAGCGGTGTTGGATCCACGCCGCCATCCTGTCAGAGGGGTGTGACAGCCATCTCTCCCGTTGCAGAGACGGAGGGCAGGCACCATGGCACCTCGACAAGGAAGATGGTGAAGCCCTACCGCTCAGACTCCGCCGTACAGGCCCAGCGACTCGGCGTCCTCGTCGCTGAGGCGGTAGCTCTCCTCGGCAGAGGGAAACGAGCCAGACCGCACATCGTCGGCAAACCGGGTGAGGGCACCAACCCCTTCAGAGTGCAGGTCGGCATATCGCCGAACAAATCTGGGGCGAATGTTCTGCTCGATGCCGAGCACATCGTGAAACACCAGCACCTGCCCATCACAATCGGGTCCGGCACCTATGCCGATAGTGGGAACGTCAACTGACCCGGTAACCATCGCCGCGACCTGGTCGGGCACCCCTTCGAGCACGATCGCAAAGCACCCCGCGTGAGCCAGTGCCTTGGCGGCTGCCACCAGATCGAGTGCCGCTGCGGCGCTCCGCCCCTGGACCCTGAATCCGCCCATTGCATTCACCGACTGCGGGGTGAGGCCGATGTGGCCCATAACAGGAATCTCAGCCGCAACCAGCGCCTCAACCATCGGCAGGCGCCTCCGGCCACCTTCCAACTTCACCGCCCCGGCTCCGGCACGAATGAGGGTTGCCGCATTGGCGAGAGTGTCCGCGGTCGAGACGTGGAAGCTCATCCACGGCATGTCGGCGACCACCAACGAAGAGGGCCTGGCACGCGACACGGCTGCCGTGTGGTGGGCGATGTCGTCCACGGTCACCTGAAGGGTGTTCTCGTAGCCGAGGACGACCATTGCCACCGAGTCGCCCACGAGGATCAAATCGGCACCAGCCTCGTCGACCATGCGTGCACCGGGGGCGTCGTAGGCGGTGACCATCACAAGTGGTTCAGCTCCGTCGACAACCTTGCGCGTACGTACAGCGGGAACGGTGCACTTCATTGCCATGATCGTCCTCCTTGCCGTCCAGCGCCATTCGGCTGCCGGCGGTATGGGAAGGCTAACAGCAACGAGTGCCTAGGGCTGGCCCCGACCCATCGAGGTGATCCGCACAAGGTGGTTCCACCCACAACCTGCACACACCTCGACCACGTAGGCGGACAGGTCGGCACGACGCCCATCGAGCCTCGCCAACTCACCGGGGGTGGAGATACAGCGCCCATGGGACGGCAACCTCGGCCCGAACACGTAGGTGACGTGGGCCACCTCGTGTTCCTCACAGATCGGACACGTCTCGGTGGTCGGGGTGCCGCACTCGACAGCGTTACGCCGAAGCATCGGCTGGGCATCACAGACAAGATCCGTTGCGAGGTTCCCGACCCGCCAGGCGTTGACCGTGGTCTGTCGAGCCAGGCGGTAGTCGACGTCTGCCGGCCGCCGGGCAGGGACCAGCCCCTGATGTGCCTGACCCAGTTGACCCGTCTGGCTCCTTACCATCGCGCCACTGTAGGGCAAGCCCGCGGTCCGGTCCGGAAGAGCCGTGTCAACCGGTGGAAAGGGCCGGGTCAGATGCGATCGGCCCACCAGGCCGATAGCCGTGTGGCCGCCTCGTCTCGGTCGAGACGGCCCTCGCTGAGGCGGAGGTCTGTGAGCCATGCCAGAGCCTCTCCCACCTGGGTTCCGGGCTCGAGACCCAACAGGTCCATGACAGCGGCACCGTCCAGTGGAGGACCCAGGTCGTTGAGTTCTCCGGCGGAATCGAGTCGGCTCACGACGTCTGCAAGATCTCCGTCATCCAACCCGAGTGCCGCAGCCAGACGGAGGGACGGGTAGAGCATGTCGCCTGCGCGCGCCACCAGGCGTCGAGCGGCCTCATCGGACCACCCCGGCTCGCCGGCATTTGAGATCTCGTCAATCGTGTACAGCATGCTCATCAGGTCCGAGGTGTCACGGCCCGACATCCGCAGACCCGTGGCCATCCCACGTAGGGCGGCGGCCCCGATCACCTGGCCCAGGACCGCCAGACGCATCAGGGGTTCAGCTGGTGCCCCGGCCATCTGGCTCAGGACCTCCGAGAGGGCCAGTTCATCGAGGTCGGAGACCCCGGGAAGTACATGACCGATGAGCCCGGCGTCGACCAGCAACGCCAGCCCGGGGCCGGGGTCAGGTAGATCAAGGAGTCGGAACAACTCGACGCACCTTCGTTCAGCAGACACGATTTCCATCCGGTCGGCGAGGCTCGTTGCGGCCTCGACCAGGCCCGGCACAGGGGTGAGGCCCAGACCGGCCACAAAGCGGGCAGCCCGCATCATGCGAAGCGGATCATCGGCGAACGAGATCTCGGGGTCCAACGGCGTCCGCAGCAACCCGGCCCCGAGGTCGGAACGACCGCCGTGTGGGTCGTGGAGGACCCCGTCGACCACGTCGACCGCCATGGCATTCACGGTGAAGTCGCGCCTCACCAGATCCGCAGCCAGGTCCGTCGAGTAGGAGACATCCGGCTTGCGGGAGTCGGACGTGTAGTCCTCGGCGCGGTGGGTCGTGATCTCGATCGTGCGACCATCCAGCCTCACCCCGACCGTGCCAAACCTCTCGCCCTGCAACCACACGGCGTCGACGATGCCGTCCACCAGGGACTTCACCTGGTCGGGTGTGGCATCGGTGGTCAGGTCCAGGTCCGGCGTTTCGACCTGCCTGCCCATCAGCTCGTCACGGACCACCCCACCAACCAGGTAGAGACGGTGGCCCGCCCTGCTGAACCGGTCGGAGAGAGGTGCAACCGCCCTGCGTTGCTCATCGAACGACCCGCTCATGTGCCAACCCCGTGGAGTTCCACCACATGGTCGACCACATCACAACCAGGACCCTCACCGCTCGACGGCTCGGGCCTGTGGTCCACCCCGACGACCGCGGCCAGGGATGCGCCGGCCGAATCGGCGAGAGCACCGAGGTCGTAGCCTCCCTCGAGAAACATGACGCAACGCCCGGTCGGTACCAGGCCCACGATGCGGGCAATCAGGTCGGCAAAGTCCCCTGACGTCAGGCCCAGGTTCGAGAGGGGATCCAGCCGGTGTCCGTCGAAACCGGCCGAAACCAGCAGCCAGGCGGGATCAAACCTCTCTATAGCTGGAACGACGACGGCATCAAGACCGTAGCGGTAGGTGTCGCCGGCAGCACCGGCAGGCAGAGGCATGTTGAGCGTCGTACCCGCCCCGTCACCCTCGCCGGTCTCGTCGATTCTGCCGGTTCCCGGATACAGGGGCCACTGGTGCAGCGAGACGAACAGAACCCGGCCATCGCCGTAGAAGATGTCCTGTGTGCCGTTGCCGTGGTGGGCATCAATGTCAACCACCGCCACCCGCTCGCCGGATGCGGCCAACGAGGCCGCTGTAACCGCCACATTGTTGACGAGACAAAACCCCATCGATGTCGTGCCGGTGGCGTGGTGGCCGGGTGGTCTCACCGCACAGAACGCCACATCAGCCTCGCCCTGCCTGAGCGCCTCGACCGCCACCAGCCCAGCCCCCGCCGCCAACCGTGCGCCCTCCCAGGATCGGGCACCCATGTAGGTGTCGATGTCAACCTGTCCACCACCGGATGCGTGAAGCTCCTCGAGGTGGTTGAGTTGCGCCGCTGAATGACAGCGAAGCAGATCGGCGTCGGTGGCCGGGACGGGCTCGCGTCCGACGATCGCCTCGGCCACACCCGCAGCCTCGATTCCCGACCAGACAGCCTCGAGGCGTGCCGGCCTCTCGGGGTGGCTCCGCTCCCTGCGATGATCGAGGAACCGTTCGTCTGTCACCATCAGCACGGTCACGCGCCGAGCGTAACCGGCAGCCCGGGACCAGCGGAGTGGACCTTCCGGTCGTGGTCGTCAGGGCGGCTGGAAAGGCTCGGAAACCGTAGGGTGGGTCGATCACCGACAGACCACCAGAGACGTCATCCGACACGCCCACACGGACTGTGTCCGCCACGCATGGCGGCACGCGCTTCCGACACGGCCCCTGGCACGGATCAGCCACAACCGCCCAGGTCGTTCCCATCGGCGGAGGCACTGTCGACCACGCGGCAGTCGGGGAGATTTCGAATCTAATCCTGGGCCTCGGGTTCCACAGGATTCTGACAGCTGCACTGGTACCACACGACCAGGCGCCCTTCCTGGAGTTCGGATACCAGGTACACGAACCCCTCCGACTCCTCGAACTGAACCTGGATCCCAACAGGATCGGCCGATCGACCAGACCCACCAGGCGCATGCGGCGCCGTGATATCGCTGCCAGCCTCGCAATCGACGTCGCCTCGTTCACCAATTTCTGGCAATTCGACGCAGACGCCCTCGACGAGGCCATCTCGGCCACGCCCACCAGCCGCCGCCGGGTGGTCCGCTCCGATCGGGTGGTCCTCGGCTACGCCATAACCGGTCACGCTGGCCGAACCGGCTTCATCCAGAGGCTCGCCGTCGACCCCGACAGCAGAAGAGCCGGTGTCGGCGGCACCCTTCTCACGGACGGGTTGGCCTGGCTGCACACCAGAGGAGCAGAAGGCGTCCTCGTCAACACCCAGCCCGAGAACGAAGCGGCCCTGGCCCTGTACGCCCGGTTCGGCTTCGTCGAACGCCCCGGAGGACTCGCCGTTCTCTGTCTCGAGGGTTCACCCCCGCGACTACGCTCCGCCCATAGCAAGGAGACTCCATGACCGTCAGAATTGTCACCGACAGCGCCTGCGACCTCAGCAACGACGAGGTCTCGTCACTCGGAATCGACGTGGTGCCTCTGAGCATCCGATTCGGCGAACAGCAATTTCTAGACCGCGACGAACTAAGCGTCGAGGACTTCTACTCACGGATGGCCGCCAGCGACGACCTGCCACAGACCGCTGCACCGGCGCCTGGTGCATTCGAGGCCACGTTCCGCAGACGGCTCGATGAGGGTGCCGACTCCATCGTGTGCATCAACCTCTCGGCGGGGCTCTCAGCGACCCTGCAGTCAGCCGAGACCGGTGCCCGCGACCTGAATGCCGACATCCGGTTGATCGACAGCAGGTCAATCACCGGTGGTCTCGGCACGATGGTGCTCGCAGCGGCCAGAGCCGCCAACGACGGGGCCTCGGCCGACGAGATCGTGGCGCTGGTCGAGGACCTGAGTGCCCGCACCCATGTCTACGGAGCCATTGACACCCTCGAGAACCTCAAGAAGGGCGGACGTATCGGCAACGCCCAGGCCCTGCTCGGAAGCGTCCTCTCGATCAAGCCCCTCATCGACATCAGTACAGGGGTTGTCGAAGAGGCAGGCAGACAGCGCACCCGTAAGAAGTCCCTGGGCTGGCTCAGGGACAAGGTTGCAGAGCACGGCAGTGCCCTCTCAAACCTGTCGGTAATGCACGCGCAGGCTGACGACATCAACGTTCTTCTCGAGATGCTGGCCCCGCTGGTTGACCTGGCCGACACGAGGGTCGGTGTCATCGGTCCGGTTGTTGCGAGCCACGGCGGCCCGGGCGTCGTCGGAATGTGCTTCACGCTCGAAAGTTGATTGCTTCCGGCACCATCATCGGTCGCCGGTACCGACTCACAGACCACGTATCTGACACCCCCAGCGCCGAAGTCTGGCGTGGTCGCGACGAGGTGCTCCAGCGACCTGTGGCAGTCAAGTTTGTCCGGTCCGGCGATGTACCAACCGGAGCCGGCCGGCTGGCGGTAACGGGCGCTGTGGCCGTCTACGACACGCTCAGCCACGAGGGCCTGGCAGTGGTGGTGTCAGAGTGGGTCGATGCCTGGCCGCTTGACCGGGTGCTCGAACAAGAAATCACCCTCCGGCCCACCGACGTCGTCGAGATCCTGACCGGGGTGGCAGGGATCCTTGCTGATGCCCATGCACTCGGTGTTCCCCATGGCTCGGTAAGGCCATCCAACGTCCTTGTCGCAGACGACGGAACCGTCCATCTAACCGATTTTCGGGGACGGGCCGGTGGAGTCGAACCGTTCGACCCGGCTCCCGACATCGCCGGGCTCGGGATCGTCATGGCATCGCTGCTCTCGCGATGCCGACGAGACTCGGTTCCACCCCACCTGATCGACCTCATGGATCGCCTGGAATCATCTGACCCGGCCCGGGTTCCCGGCCTGCTCGAGTTCAGGTTGGCCCTGGCGCCCCTGAAGAAGACGGGTACAGGCCGCAACACCGGTCGCTGGCTGATCGCCATCGCCGCCCTGATCGCCACAGTCGCCGTCGCCTCGGCAGCCTCGAAGATCCTCTACGGCGACGATGTGTCGCCAGACAGGCCGGGCGGGGTACAGGTCGACGGCTGAACCGTGGCAACTGGGAGGTCCCGTGTCCGATCGGCTGTCCCGGGGTGCGCTGTAGGCTCAGGCCATGCCCGAACCGACCGGCACCGAACCGGAATCAGGGCCGTCAGACGAAGGCCGCGACTGGGCGGTTGCCGCTACGGACCGTGTCGTCGAGGTCGTGGACCGCATCAGGTCCGTAACCACCCAGCCCGCCCTCACAGCCACGCGTGGCATCGTCTACGGGCTGCTGGCAGGTATCTGCCTCATCGCCCTCGTGGTTCTCCTCTTCCTTGGAATATTTCGCCTTCTCGACGTGGTTATCCCAGGTGAGAGCTGGTCGGCCCACCTGGTACTGGGTTCCGCGCTCTGCCTCGTCGGATCCCTGTTGTGGACCCGTCGACATGCGGGCCCCCAGGGTGGCTGACCCGGCCAGGCGTTCATGAATCCAACTGGAGATCACATGTCTGTTGCATCACGTCGGGTTGTCATCATCGGCTCGGGTCCTGCCGGCCTCACCGCCGCCATCTACGCCGCCAGAGCCGACCTGGAACCGTTGGTTATCGAGGGTGAGCCCTCGTCGACAAGCGATCAACCGGGTGGCCAGTTGATGCTGACCACCGAGGTCGAGAACTTCCCAGGCTTTCCCGAGGGTGTCACCGGCCCACAGCTGATGGCCGACATGCGTGCCCAGGCGGCCCGATTCGGCGCCGAACTGGTCAGCCGGCGCGTCACCCGTGTGGACCTGTCCGAGAGGCCCTTCAAGGTCTGGATCGGCGATCCCGACCTGCCCACCCCCACCCACCTGGCCGAGTCGCTCATCGTCTCCACCGGAGCCCAGTCGATCATGTTGGGCCTCGAAGCCGAACAACGGCTCATCGGGCACGGTCTCTCCACCTGTGCCACCTGCGACGGGTTCTTTTTCAGAGGTCAGGAGATCGCTGTCGTCGGGGGCGGCGACTCTGCGATCGAGGAGGCGACGTTTCTCACCAAGTTCGCCAGCAGGGTCACGATCATCCACCGCCGCGATGAACTGCGGGCATCCAAGATCATGCAGCAGAGGGCCTTTGACAACCCGAAGATCGACTTCGCTTGGAACAGCACTGTCGACGACATTCTGGGCGAGTCCGTGGTCTCCGGCCTGCGCCTCCGCGACACGGTCACCAATGAACTTCGCGAGCTTCCGGTCACCGGTGTGTTCGTGGCCATTGGCCACAGACCCAACTCGGGTCTCTTCGCAGGCCAACTCGACATGGACGACAACGGCTACCTGGTCACAGGTCCAGACCGGTCAACGACAAACGTCGAAGGCGTCTTTGCCTGCGGCGACGTCCAGGACCACACCTACCGGCAGGCCATCACCGCAGCCGCCTCCGGATGCATGGCGGCCATCGACACCGAGCGCTGGCTCGAAGACCTTCACTGACCACGGCGCCAACTCCGGAGCATGGCCGGATGTCACACTTCAACCCCATCCGAACTCTGATCGGATAGAACACACAGTCAACGAATCGACCCTATAGAGACGAGACACCACCATGGCAGGAGCAATCACCAACCTGACCGACAGCACGTTCGACGAGGAGATCGGTTCGTCCAGCGGCCCGGTGCTGGTCGACTTCTGGGCCGAATGGTGTGGCCCGTGCAAGATGATCGCGCCGATCCTCGAAGAGATCGCCGACGAGCAGGCGGGCTCTCTCAGCGTGGCAAAGGTCAACGTCGACGACTCCCCCAACCTGGCCCAGCGTTTCGGCGTCATGAGCATTCCAACCCTGATCCTCTTTGACAGCGGCGAGCCTGCCAAGCGTCTCGTCGGTGCCAAGGGCAAGCCCCAACTGCTTGAGGAACTGGCTGATTTCATCTAGGCCAACACTCACCGCATCACCTTCCGTGCAGCCGGACACCGATGGCTGAACCGACTCCTCCCGGTCCCGGTACGAGCGGAGATATTGTTCGTGACCTGCACAGACGCCTTGATGCCGTGTCGTTTCCAGTCACCGGCCCCGAGGTCTCAGAGGGTCTCTTCGGTGACCACACGACAGCCAGCCTCATCCGGTTCCAGGCCGAGCGCGGCCTGAACGAGCATGGGCTGCTCGACGAAGCCACCTCGGCCGCTCTGGTCGAGGCAGGCCACCACCTCGGCGATCGTCACGTGTACCTCCACTCACCCATGCAGCGTGGTGACGACATCGCAGACCTCCAACTCCGGCTGGGAAGCCTCGGGTTCGATGCGGGCAGGATCGACGGCATTTTCGGCCCGGACACGACACGTGCGCTTCTCGACTTCCAGCGCAACACCGGTCTGGTACCAGACGGAATCGCCGGACCATCGACGGTCAGAGGGCTCCGGAATCTGGGCTGCCGCTCAGCCGACTCAACACCGGTTGCACAGGTGCGTGAGCTTGAGAAACTCCGGAACAGCGGACCCGAGCTGGCCGGCCGTCGCATGGCGATCGGGCAGTTCGGCAGTTCAGCAGTTCTGACCACCGCCCTGGCCAGATCACTACGAAACCGGGGGGCCAACGTGGTGGCACTCGACCATCCGGACGATTCGATCCAGGCCGATACCGCCAACCAGTTCGACGCCGAGCTGTACCTCGGCCTCAGAATCGAGAACCACCCCCGGTGCAGGGTCGCCTATTTCGAGACCGAGGGGTTCCGCAGCGAGGGCGGCCTCCGGTTGGCACATCGGTGTGCCACGGCTCTTGCCGGTGCCGGCCTCGACGTGGTCACGGCACAGGGCATGCGCCTTCCGATCCTGCGGGGTACCCGGATGCCTGCTGTCCTGTGCTCGCTGGCACCACCTGCCGCAGTGGTCCAGGCCACGGCAGAGGTGACCGAAGCCCTGGCAGACGCCGTTGGTGCCTGGGTCGCCGACCCGGCCGCTGATCCGGCCTGAACAGCCGACATCTCCCCGCAGCCTGTCCTGGTGCCCGGGGCAGCCCCCCTGTTCAGGAGTTGAGGATGTCAAATATCCGGGTCAGGTCGTCCCTGTCGGCAAACGAAACCGTGATTCGACCCCGGCGTCCACGAGTTGTCACCTTGACCGTCGTGTCCAGCCGGGCGGAGAGGAGTCGCTCGACCTCGAGTAGGCCGGCATCGGGCATCGACCCCGGAAGGGGTGCGATCACGGGAGCCTGAACCGGTTGTGCCAGGTCCCTCACAAGGTCCTCGGTCTGCCTGACCGAGAGGCCCTCGTCCGTGATGCGGTCGGCGACGGTCTCCTGGACCTGCCGGTCGTCGAGGCCTGCCAGGGCCCGCCCGTGACCTGCCGAGACCACACCGTCGCGGAGCATCCCGAGGATGCGATCCGGGAGTTGCAGCAGTCGAACCGAGTTGGCAACCGCCGGCCTGCTTCTCCCGACCCTCTCGGCCACCTCGTGTTGCGTCATCTGGAACTCGTCCATCAGGCGGTGGTACGCCTGAGCCTCCTCGAGTGGGTTGAGGTCGTCGCGGTGGAGGTTCTCTACCACGGCATGTTCGAGGGCTGTCCTGTCATCGGTAGTTCGAACTATTGCGGGGATGGTGGCCAGGCCGACCCGGCGAGCGGCACGCCAGCGCCGTTCGCCGGCCACCAGCTCGTACCCATCGGTTGTCTGGCGGACCAGAACCGGCTGCAGTACACCGACCTCTCCTATGGAACGGGTCAGCTCGTCCATCCGCTCATCGTCGAAGTCGCTTCTGGGTTGGAGCCTGTTCGGCGAGAGGCTGTCAACCGGAATATCGACATACCGAGAATCATTCTTATGACTATCTGAGGCGCCCTCCCCCACCAACTCGGGCGGAACCACCGCCGGCTCGGGAATCAGAGCAGCCAGACCCCTACCAAGTCCTGTTGGACGGTTCATGCGTCTACCTCCAGTGCAAGCTGCCTGTATGCGAGCGCTCCCCGGGATGTCGGGTCAAAGACTGTTATCGGCTGGCCGAACGACGGCGCCTCGGAGAGACGGACGGACCTGGGAATCACCTGCCGGCAGACCCGGTCACCGAAGTAGGCGCGGACCTCTGCAGCAACCTGTTGGGAGAGGTTGGTGCGGGCGTCAAACATCACCAGGACGATCGTCGAGACCTTCAGATCGGGGTTCAGGTTGGCCCTCACGAGGTCAACGTTTCCGACAAGTTGCCCGAGGCCCTCGAGGGCGAAGTACTCGCACTGGATTGGCACCAGAACCTCGTCGGCGGCCACGAGGGCGTTCACCGTCAGCAGACCCAGCGCCGGAGGACAGTCCACCAGAATCCAGTCGTAGTCGGACAAGACCGGTTCGAGGGCCCGCTGTAGTCGATTTTCGCGGCTGAACGCCGCTACCAACTCGATCTCGGCCCCGGCCAGGGCAAGGCTCGATGAGACAAGCGAGAGGCCGGGCACATCCAATTCCCGAATGACCTCAGCCACCGGCATCTGGTGCAACAAGACGTCGTAGATCGAGGTTTCCACGTCACGGCTGGACACCCCGAGTCCGGTTGTGGCATTTGACTGGGGATCCAGGTCAATAAGCAGGACCCTGTTCCCCTGTTCTGCAAGGGCAGCCCCGAGGTTGATTGTGGTCGTGGTCTTACCGACCCCACCCTTCTGATTGGCTACCGCCATGACCCGCGCCAGATGATTCTCAGATTCCATTGACCGGATACTGCTCCCGGACCCAGACGATTGCAAGCACCCTCGCCAATCAGGCTCCTGTTGGCCGCCCCGGGGAGATCGGCAGGGCGGTGAATCGACATGTTCCACGTGAAACACCTGCACCAATACGGCAGATCGGCGCCTCAGAACAGGGGATCGGCTACCTGACGGCTATTTCGCCGGGGATAGCGCTCGGGACAGGCTCCTCCCGACAAGAAGGCCCTGTAGGTAGCTGATTCGACGTGCCAGGCACCCTCATCCACCAGGTCCAACTCGTCGAGAACCATCTGGGACCACCTCGAACCACCCGAGGGAGGTTCGCTCACCACCAGCCTTCCGCCCTCTGAGAGAAGGGGGGCAGCGCACTCCACTGTCGTGGCCGGAGACCCGAAACCCCGTGCGGTGACAAGGTTCGCCACCCCCCGGAGAGAACCCCTGGCGAGGTCGACGACGTCTCCGCAGATGACCTCCACCCGATCGGCAAGATCCAGCTCACCAACAGCCCACTTCAGGAAGGTGCAGCGCCTATCAGCCCGGTCAACCAATACCCAGTTGCCGTCTGTCATGCCCGCAAGAACCAGACCTGGGAGGCCGCCGCCGGACCCGATATCGACCCCGAGATGACCGCCATCGAGGCGAATCGGCGTCTGGTCGACCCCACGCCGCAGAAAACCCGTGCTGTGATCCACCCCGGCGTCCGCCGCCGACGGGGTCACGAAGCCCTCAGCCGATGCCGCCTCGAGAACGTCGCTGACGCTCCCGGTCAAGGGGTCAGCCAGCCCCTTCGGCCAGGATTACCACCCTACGGGATGTGTCGCTGCCCTCTGAGGCCGTGGAGACACCCTCGATCTCTCCCACAACGTCATGGATGACCTTGCGGTCGGCTGCCGCCATTGGCTCGAGGGCACGCGCCTGGCCATCTTCGAGGACTGCCTCGGCCTGTGTGCGCGCAAAGTCCTCGAGAAAGGACCTGCGCCGCTCCCGGTAGCCACCGACGTCCACGATGAGTGAGCCGGCGGCGGATCCCTGGGACTTTCGCTGGATGATCGTGCGGGACAACTCGGTAATCGCACGAACGGTGTCACCGCCCTGACCTATGGCGAGCCCCAGGTTCAGGCCGTGGGCCTCAACTGTCAGGCGGTCCTCGTCGATTGTGCTTGCAACACGGGCATCGAGGCCCATCTTGTCGAGAAGTCCCTGGAGGAAGCCCTCTGTGATCTCGGCCTGTGTCGCCAGGTCCATCTTTTCCACGTCTGCCTTCTCCTCACGGTTTCCACGCCCATTGCCGGCCGTGGCCTTCTCTGTGGACTGGAGTTTGCCACCCCTGTCCCTGCCTGATCCACCTGTTGTGTTCCTATCTGTCGATCGGCCATCGGATCGTCCGCCGCGGCGGCGTCCGGATTCGCTGGCGTCACGGTTCTCGTCAGCCCTGCTGCCCTTGTCTTCATCACTTCGGGCATTGCTCTCAGAGGAATCCTTTTTTGCCCCTGACCTGCCCTTTCCATTCCCGGAGCGTTTGTCACGACCCCGCGACCTGTCGCCGCGCCTGTTGCGGTCCCGGCGTTCGGTCTTTGAGCGGGGGCTGGCAGGGCGAACCCTGGCACGCATCCGGGCATCGGTCTTCTTTAGGCCCAGCATCCGGCTGGTGGCTTCCTCCAGCACCTCGTACTCAAGTTCGTCCTCGGCGACCCCAAGACGATCCAGGGCCCTTTCCTTTGCCTCGTCCAGCGTGCTGCCGGTTGTCTCGATCCATTCCACTGTCTACTTCCTCCGCTTCTTCCTGGCCTTACGGGCTCCCTGTGTTCCGGGCGGGGTGGTACGTCCACCCCCGGAACGACCGGCCTGTGGCCTGTTGGTCCTATCTGTCGTCTTCTTTCCGGCCCTGCCGGAATTTCCCTTGTCAGCAGGCGTATCCTTCGCCTTCCTGCGGCCGAACAACCCACTCTTTCCTTGGGTGTCGGTACTATCTGATGCTGACTGAGACTGGTTCTCGAGTTCTCCGGCTCTTGTGCGAGCCCGCCGCGCCGTCGACGAGGTTCCCTTACCGGTCTGCCCACCCCGGTCAGATGTCTTGTCATTCGGCTTCTTCACACCGCCTGAGGACTTTGCGCCCGCCGTACCGCCACCCTTGTTCTTTGGCTTCTCCGGGGACTCCTCCACAGACTCGGGCAGAACCACCGCCGGCGCATGGCTGTGTGGTCCGTAGAGGCTCCGGGTGATGTAGGACTGCTGCCCGATGCGGTAGAGGTTCGAGATGACGAAGTAGAGAACCAACGCCGCGTCGAGGCTGTAGGAGATGACAGGCAGGAAAAACGGCATCACCTTCATGATCATCTGCTGCTGCGGGTTGACCGGGGAGTCCTTATTACGGCCCCGGATCTGCTGCTGTTGAATCCAGGAGCTGCCGAACACCACCAGAATCAGAAGAAAGTAGGGGAGTGCCTGAATGATTCCAGCCGACAGTGCCTCGCCGGCCGACCTCGAGAGGTCGACACCCCACGACACCATCTCGGTCTGATGGCTGAGATCCACGAACAACTGCGAGTCGGCTGCCACGTAGTCGGGGAAGAAGACCTGCGGGTCGCTCGGTGCATCAGAAAGTGGCAGGTCAGAAGACAATCTGCCAACAATCCAACCGGCGTTCTCGCCGATGTCAGAGAGGCGTCGCGTCAAACCTCTCAAGACGTTGTAGAGGACGATGAACACCGGTGCCTGCACGAACATCGGCAGACAACCACCCATGGGGTTGATTCCGTTGGCCTGGTAGAAGGCCATCAACTCCTTGTTCATCTTCTCCCGGTCGCCCTTGTGCCGGGTCTGGATCTTCTTCATCTCAGGCTGGAGGTGTTGCATCTTGATCATCGACCGTGTGCCCTTGAGGGTCAGCGGGGTCACGACAACCATCACAACGAGCGTCAGGAGAACGATCGAGAGGCCAAGCGACGGCACCAGGTCGTAGAACCAGGCCAGGACCGTTGCAATCAGGTCGAACATCGCCAGGACCCCCGATCTGTGGAGTCAATGCCGTCGGCACTCGGAACTGGATCCCAGCCATGTCCGCCCCAGGGGTGACAGCGCGAAAGCCGTCGGACTGTGAGCCACAGGCCCCTCACAGCACCATTTTGCTCAATAGCGTCGAGGGAGTAGTTGGAACAGGTCGGCAGGTACCGACATGGCGTTGAACGACCATCGGTAAGGCGCTGGTATACGCGAACAAGGCTGCACAGAAACCTCGATACAACGCTCTGACCAGCGCTTTTCGACTCAACTGTCGCTGTCATCTGATTCCCTCGGATGAGAACTCACCGATCGCTGCAGCCAGATGGCGTCCCAGCGTCGCATGGTCACACAATGCCGCAGCCGGCAGAACACGGATAAGAAAATCTCCGCCCGGAGGCCCGTCGGAACGGTTTGACAGGTCGGTCATGAGAACTCGGAGCCGGCGACGAATGCGGTTTCGAACGACGGCACCCCCAACGGCACGGCTGATCGCATACGCCACCCTGGGTTCACTGCCATGGGAATTGCACTGGTCACCATCAAATGCCCTGAACCTGACCTCGAGGGGTCCGCGGCGAACTGTGCGACCATCACGACGAAGGGCCAGGAAGTCGTCTCGGTATCGGAGTCGACGGATCAAGCCGACAGTCGGGATCGGCCCCTCTGGCGCCGGGAGTTCACAATGGCCCGGCCTGCCCTGGTGCGCATGCGCCTGCGAAAGCCGTGCTTACGGGCCCGCTTGCGGACGTTTGGCTGGTATGTGCGCTTCATTGTCTGACTCCTGGTCGCACTGTGGGCGTCATCAGGAAGGGGAGCGCCCGGGTGCTGTCGATTGATATCCTGACCGTGACCCGAACAAGTCGGATACGGAAACAGATCTCATATGGACCGACACGTACAGTCGGTAGCGACAACTGGCCGGTCAGGTAAGGACCGGTGACAGCGTCGTTCCAATGAGGCTAGGGGGCACCCCGGGCGCGCGCCAACCAGCACTTCCAGGACCTGACCCCTCAGCACCCTCATTTCAGAGTTATCCACATTATCCACAGGGGCAGGACCTACTGGAACTGCGTCGTCGGGTCAATTTTGGCACGCGCCAGCACCTACCGGCTATATTCCAAAAACATAGTCTGAACAGGTAGTCCAGTTCGCGCGATTGGCACTTGTGCGGAAGACCCTCTCCGGTGCTACGTTGCCCCGCCCACTAGAGGAGGCATCGATACCCACCAGGTCGACAGCCACGAGCCATACCCGAAATCCACAGAAAAATCCACACTTGTGGATAACGCACCAGGAGCAACTGCCTTGATAGAACAGCACGAACTGCCTTGAGCAACGCAGCGCAGTTGTGGGAATCGTGCGGCGAGGCCATCAGGGCCCAGGTCTCAGACGTGGTCTGGCAGACCACCTTCAGTTCGGCCAGGCCGGTTTCCCTCGAGGACGACACCCTCGTCGTGGCCGTACCGAGCACCGTGGTGAAGCAGAGGATCGAGGGGCGCTACAACGGCCTTGTCCACGATGCCGTATCTGAAGCCGGCAACAACCGGTTGAACCTGCTGATCAAGGTCGATGACAGCCAACCAGACATGTTCCCGGACTCCATCGACGAGTTCACCCCTCTCGACACGCCGATCAGAGGTACCGATTCGACTGAGTCGGTTGACCTGCAACTCGACACGATCTCCATCCCCGTAGCCAACCCGGCTCCTCTGTCAACCACCTCACCCGGCCGAAACCGCAACACCTTTGATGACTTCGTGATCGGAACCTCCAACCGCTTTGCCCACGCAGCTGCCCAGGCGGTATCCGAAACACCCGGCCGCTCCTACAACCCGCTCTTCATCTACGGCGGAGCCGGGCTCGGAAAGACACACCTTCTTCAGGCCGTGGCAACGTACGTGGACGACCACTACCCGAACTACCAGGTCAGGTACGTCTCGAGCGAGACCTTCATGAACCGCTTCGTCGAGGCAATTCGAAACAAGACCCTTCCCGAGTTCAAACAGCACTACAGGAACATCGACGTCCTTTTGGTCGATGACATCCAGTTCATGGAGGGCAAGGAGGGTCTCCAGGAGGAGTTCTTCCACACATTCAACTCAATTCAGCAGGCAGGTGGGCAGATCGTTCTCACCAGCGACCGTTCACCCGACTCAATTCCAACCCTCGAGGATCGCCTCCGGAGCAGGTTCAAGATGGGTCTGGTCACCCATATCCAACCTCCGGACATCGAAACCAGGCTGGCCATCCTCCACAAGAAGGCCTCCTTCACGGCCGGGAACGTCAAGGTTCCAGACGAGGTACTCCTCTTCATCGCCGAGAACGTCACAACGAATATCCGTGAACTGGAAGGTGCCCTCACACGTGTTGCGGCGTTCTCCAGCCTCAACGACATTCCATGCACGCGTGACATGGCTCTAACAGTGCTTGGCGACCTCATAACCAACAACCTCCCCATGCCCATCACCCCCGACCTGGTCCTCTCCAAGACGTCGACAATGTACGGCTTCAGCCACGATGAGTTGATTGGTGCAAGCCGACGACGCCCACTCGTCACCGCCAGGCAGGTGGCCATGTACACCCTCAGGGAACTCACCGACCTCAGCTACCCGGCAATCGGTCGAGAATTTGGCGGTCGAGACCACACCACAGTCATCCACGCCGTGGACAAGATCGGCAAGCTCATGTCGGAACGACGTGAGATCTACGACCAGGTAACAGCACTGATGTCGGCAATCAAGAACGACGACTGAGAACCATGCCAATGAGTGGACCGACCTGCGGACCATCTGTGGATCATGAACGGTTCACCCACACCGCACAACAATTCATTCTGCAAACTGGGGATCACGGTGGATCATCAGTGGACAACCATTGCAGTCCTCACCAGCAGGAATGGGTAATAATCCACAATCCACAACCCCTATTGCCTCAACTACCTGATCAGATCACCATCGAACCAAAGGTAACAAGCCTGTGAAGTTCCGTTGTGAACGTGATGTCCTTGATCGTGCGTTCTCGACTGCTGGTCGTGCAATCAGCAATCGCGGAAGTGCACCACCGGTCATGTCCGGCCTCCACCTGCATCTGGTTGGCGACAACCTGGCCGTGGTTGGAAGTGATCTTGATCTGACTATCAGGGTCGATTCAAAAGTTGGTGGTCAAGAGGACGGGGTAGCCGTTCTTCCTGCCAAACTTGCAGCCGACATCGTGAGATCGCTCGACAGTGGTCAGATAACCGTGACCGTCGACGACGACGGTGCCCATGTGGTCGCCGGCAGGTCCGACTTCAACCTGAGAACCATGTCGGCCGACGAGTTTCCCAGGTTCGAGGAGCCCAACGGAGATGCCGTGACCCTTGATGCCGCAAGCGTCTCTGCGGCACTGGAACAGGTTGTCAAGGCAGCCAGCGGCGATGACTCCCGTCCAATCCTCACCGGTGTCATGCTGGCCGCCGAGGGCGACGGCCTTCGCTTCGTTGCAACCGATTCATACCGTCTGGCAGTGCGTGACCTACCCGGAACCTCGGTACTGGGACGCGATCAGACCGTGCTGGTCCCATCCAGGGCACTTGAGGTGACCGGGCGCCTGTTGGGTGATGCCGAGGAGCTCATCATCAGGCTCGCCGACCGCGAGGCCTCGTTCGTGGTCGACGACGTGACCATCGTGACCCGCCTGATAGAGGGGGAGTTCCCCAACTACCGGGGGCTCATTCCGTCAGACCATCCGAACACGCTGGTCGTAGACAGGGTTGCGTTGATTGACGCGGTACGCCGTGTCGGCCTTCTGGCAAGAGATGCAACACCTGTGCGCCTTGCAATGAGCTCAGACGGCCTTGAGTTGATAGCCATCACCCAAGATGTTGGTCAGGCTCACGAGACACTGGATTCAACCTATGACGGCAAGGAACTGACGGTTGCGTTCAATCCCGGATACCTGCTCGACGGCCTCGAGGTAAGCCCCGGAGACGAGGTCAGGCTGGAGACGATTGATGCTCTTAAGCCGGCGGTGATCCGCAGCGTTGCCGACGAGGGGTTTCTATACCTCCTGATGCCGGTCCGCGTTTCCTGAGACGGCTCTGGATGGCTTGAGCCGATGTTGGTTCGGAGGCTCTGGCTAAAGGACTTTCGCAACTACAAGGCGGTCGAGTTGGACCTGTCGGACGGTGTTACGGCGGTCGTCGGAGCCAACGGACAGGGTAAGACCAACCTGGTCGAGGCAATCGCATGGTTGGCGCGAGGGTCCTCGTTTCGTGGGGCCGCAGTCGAATCCATGGTCCGATTCGGCGTTGACCGTGCCGTCATCCGGGCCGAGGTCGAAGACGCTGGACGGACAACCCTTCTTGAGGCAGAGTTGGTTGTAGGTGGCCGCAACCGGCTCCAGGTGAACCACAACAGGGTTTCGCGTCAGGGAGACTTTGTTGGACACGTGCGCGCAACGATTTTCGGGCCGGATGATCTGGTGCTCGTGAAGGGTGGGCCGGCTGAGAGGCGGAGGTATCTCGACGACCTCCTGGTTGATGTTGCATCCTCCAATCATGGCCTCAGGTCTGATCTCGACCGGATCCTGCGCCAGAGAAACAGTCTTCTGCGTCAGGCAGGTGGCCGAAATACTCCAGAGGTGTCGACATCGCTCGATGTCTGGGACTCAAAACTATGTGAGGTCGGTGGTGACCTGGTTGCCAGGCGTATTGACCTGTTGGAGGGGCTTGCTCCCGTGGCCGGCGAGTTGGTGGGGTCGTTGAGCAACGGAAGGTCTGAGCTGCAGATGGCCTACGAATGCGCCTGGGAAGGTGAGGGTCTGGCAGGGTCCCTCGCCAGGGCACGCCCCGACGACCTGCGACGGGGTACCAGCACAGTTGGTCCGCACCGCGACGAGGTTGGCCTGTCGATCGACGGTCTTTCTGCCCGGGGCCACGCCTCTCAGGGTGAGCAGCGTTCGTTGGCAGTTGCACTCAGGTTGGCAGGGCACAGGGTCGTCACCTCCCACACCGGAAGCGACCCCGTGATCCTGTTGGATGATGTCTTTTCGGAACTTGACCCGGACAGGGCCGCGGCCCTCATTGAACTGTTGCCTCAGACCCAGACCGTTGTGACCACGGCTGGCGACCTTCCCGCGGGTGTGACCGCTGATCGTAGAATCAGGGCCGAGAGTGGGGTTGTGATGCCGACATGAGCACCGATTCGGGGCCGGTTCCGATCCGGAGGGGCCTTGAGCAGTTGATGGCAGGCCTCGGAGCACCCGAGATAGATGCCACCACCACAATCGTGGAGAGTTGGCCAGAGATCGTCGGTCCTGAGTTGGCCAAGGGTGTGGTAGCCGTCGCCGTCCGTGGCCAGGAGTTGATCGTGAGGGTCGACGACCCGGCCTGGGCAAGCCAGATTGCATGGCTCGAGGCGCAGTTGCTCGACCGGATCAACAACCTCGTTGGTCCAGGTCGGGTCACGTCTGTGAGAGCCACGGTGGCACGGTGACCTGAACTCCGGGGGTCTTCTCACCACGGTCTGTCAATACATCTTCTTGGCACCGGTCGGTGCCCCTGTGGTGGTAGGCTGGTCGGGTCGTGATAAGGCCATCTGACCTGCTGTTTTGTGATTCCTGCAGGTGCGGGCAGGTGCTGCTTCCCTCCCCCCCAGAGACGCGCCCGGAAGGTGCCCTATGACAAGCACAGAGGCCACCTACAGCGCTGCCGACATAACCGTCCTCGAGGGTCTCGAGGCTGTCCGCAAGCGCCCCGGTATGTACATCGGATCCACCGGACCAACCGGCCTGCACCACCTCGTCTGGGAGGTCGTCGACAACGCCGTCGACGAGGCCATGGCAGGTCACTGTTCACGCATAGTCGTGACCCTTCTTCCCGACGGCGGCTGCCAGGTGGCCGACGACGGTCGTGGTATTCCGGTCGACCAGCACCACCAGTATCCCGATCTCACTGCAGCCGAGGTTGTCCTTACGATCCTGCACGCAGGGGGCAAGTTCGGGGGCGATGGCTACAAGGTCTCGGGTGGTCTCCACGGCGTGGGAATTTCGGTTGTGAATGCCCTGTCCAGCCGTCTCGAGGTTGATATCGACCGTGATGGCCGTCGCCACTACATGGACTTCACAGACGGCGGGAACCTCAGTACCCGCCTGAGCGACACGGGTCCGTCTCCGGAGGGCCACACGGGCACCACGGTTCGCTTCTGGCCCGATCCAACGGTCTTCGACGATGTCAACTTCAGGGTCCAGACCCTTCTCGAGCGTCTGCAGATGATGGCGTTCCTGAATAGCGGTCTCGAGATAACCCTCAGCGACGAACGATCCACCCAGAGTGACCAGGTCGAGCCAACCACCTTCTGCTACGAGGGCGGTATCAGGGACTTCGTTGAGCACCTCAACGCCTCAAAGGAGTCGCTGTTCTCGCTGGTCGGGTACCTCGACCAGCACGAGGACGGAAACGAGGTCGAGTTGGCGTTCCAGTGGAACACAGGTTTCAACACCGACGGCCTCCATTCGTTCGCCAACGGCATCAACACCATCGAGGGAGGCATGCACGAAGAGGGCTTCCGCAGCGCCCTCACAGGAGTCCTCAACCGGTATGCCAGGAACCGTGGCCTCCTGAAGGACAACGACGACAACCTCAAGGGTGAGGACATCCGCGAGGGTCTGACGGCCATCATCAGCGTCCGTCTTCCCGATCCCCAGTTCGAGGGCCAGACAAAGTCCAAGTTGGGCAATGTCGACATCCGCTCCCTCGTTCAAAAGGCCACCAACGACAAGTTGTCCGACTGGCTCGAGGAGAACCCCTCCGAGGCCAAGCGCATTGCCCAGAAGGCCATCAGCGCCCAGCGGGCCCGGATTGCGGCTCAGGAGGCCCGGCAGTCTGCAAGGCGAAAGTCGGCCCTCGACGGTGCCGGTATGCCCGACAAGCTCAAGGACTGCTCGTCGCGTGACCCACGCGAGTCAGAGCTATTCATCGTCGAGGGAGACTCAGCCGGTGGTTCAGCCGTCCAGGCCCGCGATCCCCGCACCATGGCGATTCTGCCCATCCGGGGCAAGATCCTCAACGTCGAGCGGGCCCGCCCCGACCGGATGCTCAAGAACACTGAGATCCAGACGCTCATCCAGGCGATAGGGGCCGGCTTCGGAGACGACTTCGACCTCGAGAAGATCCGCTACCACAAGGTCATCCTGTTGTGCGATGCCGATGTCGACGGCAGCCATATCCGTACCCTGCTGCTCACGTTCTTCTTCAGGCAGATGAGGCCCCTGGTAGATGCCGGCCACGTGTTCATCGCCCAGCCGCCGCTGTTCTCGACGGTCGTAGGCAGGGAGAAGACCTACCTCAAGGACGACCACGCCAAGACAGCGTTCCTCGCTGACAACCCCGGCCACAAGCGTGAGTTCCAACGCCTCAAGGGGCTCGGCGAGATGGACTTCGACGAACTCCGTGAGACAACGATGGAGATCTCCAGCCGGAGCCTTCTGCAGGTTTCGGTCGAGATGGGGTCAATCGCCGACGAGGCGTTCTCGGTCCTAATGGGCGAAGACGTCGAGAGCCGCAAGAAGTTCATTCAGACAAACGCACGCGACGTGCGGTTCCTGGACATCTGATGGACGACACGACACCAGAAGAGGCCGATAAGACGGCCACCTCTACCGACGGCGACACCATCGTCGGTTCGATTCAGCCCATCGAGATCCAGGAGGAGATGGAGAGGTCCTTCCTCGACTATGCCATGTCGGTGATCGTGGCGAGGGCGCTGCCCGATGCCCGCGACGGCCTCAAGCCGGTCCATCGACGGATTCTCTGGGGCATGTACGACCTGGGAGCCAGGCCCGACCGACCCACCATGAAGTGCGCCCGTGTCACCGGCGAAGTCATGGGGAAGTACCACCCACACGGCGACCAGGCCATCTACGACGCCCTCGTCCGGATGGGCCAGAGCTTCAGCGTCCGCCACCTCCTGGTCCACCCCAAGGGCAACTTCGGGTACTCACCCGACGACTCGGCTGCGGCCGCCCGCTACACCGAGTGCCGGCTCAAGCCCATTGCCCTCTCGATCCTCGACGGAATAGACGAGGACACGGTCGACTTCACCGAGAACTACTCGGGCGAGTTCACCGAGCCGACCGTGATGCCGGCCCGGTTTCCCAACCTCCTCGTAAACGGAAGCCAGGGCATCGCCGTCGGCATGGCCACCAACATCCCATCCCACAACCTGGCCGAGGTGATCGACGCCACGGTCTGCCTCATCGACAACCCCGACTCCACCCCCGACGACCTGATGGAGTTTCTCCCGGCCCCCGACTTTCCCACCGGTGCCCTGATTCTGGGGCGTAGCGGAGCCCGTGAGGCATACCGGACCGGCCGCGGAACCATCCGCATGCGTGCCTGCACCGAGATCGAAGAGGGCCCCCGTTCAACCCAGATAGTGATCAGCGAGCTGCCCTACCAGGCCAGCCCCAACCAGATCATGTCCAAGATCCGTGACCTGGTCGATGCACGCGAGATCGACGGAATAGCCGACATCAACGACGAGTCCGCACAGGGCCTGACACGGATCGTCATAAGGCTGAAGCGTGATGCAGCGGCACTCGTGACGCTCAACAACCTGTTCAAGCGAACCCCTCTTCAGACCACCTTCTCGGTGAACTCGGTGGCGCTCGTCGACGGCATTCCACGAACCCTGAACCTGCGCGAGATGCTTCAGGCCTACATAGACCACCAGGTTGAGGTCGTCCGCCGCCGGTCGCTATACCGGCTCGACAAGGCCCGTGCAGAGGCCCACATCACCGAGGGCCTCATCAAGGCCCTGGAATCGATCGATGAGGTCATTGCCCTGATCCGCGGCTCAGCCGACCGTTCTGCTGCCCGCGAGGGACTCATGGGTGAGACCTTCGGATTCACAGAGGTTCAGGCCAACCACATCCTCGACATGCAACTTGTCCGCCTGACCAGGCTGGGTCGGTCGAGCCTCGAGGACCGTCTCCGCGATCTGGCTGTCGTCATTGCCGACCTCGAAGAGGTGCTGGCAGATCAGGGTCGGCTCCGTGGAGTCATCAAGGATGAACTGATCGAGGTTCGTGACAGGTACGCCGAGCCACGTCGAAGTCGGATCGTCCATGACCCCGGCGAGCTCGACATTGAGGACCTGATCGACGACGAGGAAATGGTGTTCGCCATGAGTTCCTCGGGTTACGTCAAGACGATGTCGGTCACCGAGTTTCGCACCCAGGGTCGTGGTGGCAAGGGCGTTACCGGTGCCCGCCTCAAGGAGGAGGACGCCGTCTCGCACCTCATCCACACGACGGCGCACGCCTACCTCCTGTTCTTCTCCACGCGGGGCAGGGTCTACCGCCTCAAGGCCCATGAGGTCCCCATGGCCGGACGGACCGCCCGCGGTACCTCAATCGTGAACCTCCTGCCCCTCCAGCCCGATGAGCGCGTCCAGGCGGTTATCGACACCCGCGACTACGAGACCCACCGCTATCTGTTCTTCGCCACCAGGTCGGGGCGTGTCAAGAAGACCCTGTTCACCGCATACGACTCATCGCTCAAAGCCGGGCTCATAGCCGTGAAGCTCAACGACGGTGACGAGTTGGTGGCAGTTGTACCCACCAGTGGCGACGACGACCTGTTGTTGGTGTCGCGGTCCGGCCAGACGTTGCGCATCGGTGAGGGCGATGTCCGGGCAATGGGCCGAAGCGCGGCCGGTGTCAGGGGAATGGGGTTCCGCGGCGACGACGAACTGGTGTCGTGTGCTGTTGTCAGGCCCGGTGCGTCGGTGTTCCACCTTACGACCGAGGGCTACGGCAAGCGAACAGACATTGAGGAGTTCACCCGCAAGGGTCGTGGTGGGCTGGGTGTGAGGGGGATCAGGACCACCGACGACCGTGGTCATGTGGCCGGCGCGCTCGTGGTCGACGAGGCTGACGACGTGTTTGCCATCACGACCGGCGGCATGATCATAAGAATGCCGGTTGCCGACATTTCCATCCAGGGGCGTGATGCAACCGGTGTCGCGGTCATGTCCCCCGGTGAGGGCAACGAGGTGGCCGCCGTGTCACCGGTTCCCTCCCAGGACGAAGACCCCGACTGACCACTCCGATCCTGCTGTCCTCAGCAGGTATCCGGTAACAGCTTCCCCTGACAGCACCCGGATCGTGTGCGTCGCGCCAGCGGGCTCGGCATGTGCGTTTGCCACCCAACCGGAGGACAGCCGTGCGATGTCGAGGCCGAACATGCGATCTCGGGCAGATCTTGCCCCTCGTTCTGGTGATGGTCGCGCTTGGCGCCGCCATGGCCCTGTTGGTCGCCCAGTTGGGCGTGGTCGCCGTTGACCGTGCGCGGGCGAGGTCTGCGGCGGATGCGGCGGCACTGGCTGCGGCCACCGAGCGTGGCGACGGACGTACGGTGGCCAGGGAGTTCGCCTCGGCCAATGGAGCCCAACTCGAGTCCTTTGAACACGTCGGTGGCGAGGTGCTGGTTGTGGTCAGCGTGGGTCGTGCGCGGGCTACCGCGAGGGCTGTTGCCGTGTTGTGCAACCAGGGCGAACCCTGTGGCCGCTTCACCGAGCCGTAGACTTCTGTGCCGTGACCGACCAGAGGACCGATGACGTGGATCGCGAGGGTGGACCGGCCGACCTGCCCCCGCATACGCAGCCGCAGTCGTCGGCGGACCTGTTGGCCCGTGTCGCATCCGCCAGAGAGGTAGATGCTCCTGATCCGGTTGCACAGCCCGCAGGTCACACCGGATCGCCGGGCAGGTCTGTTGGGCAGTTGTTCAGGGGAGGCCCATGGGCGGGCCGATCCCAGGGCGGCAGGCGCAGTCTCAGATCCGACGGACCGACACCGAAGAAGGCCGGGCTTCCACGTGTCATGGCAGAGCGACCGGCGATCGGCGTGGGGCGAGGCGGGTACCGGGTGCGTCGGGTGCGTCGTCTTCTCAGACACATCGAACCGTGGTCGGTGCTCAAGGTCACGCTGGTGTTCTACTTCTGTGTCTGGGGCCTCGTCGTCATCTCCACCCGGATGCTCTGGGGTGCCGCAGAGGACGCCGGCACAATTGCCAAGATCGAGAACTTTGTCGAGGAACTGTTCACCCTTGAGACCTTCGAGTTCGACTCCGGTCAGATACTGCGTGTCTTCACCCTCGGTGGCCTCGTCCTGGTTATCGGTGGTACGGGTGTAACCGTTGTCATGGTGGTCCTCTTCAACCTGATCAGTGATCTGGTCGGCGGAGTCCGCTTCACAATGATCGAGGAGGAGACGGCTGTTCGGCAGCGACGCCTCCGGCGCGGCGACCACGAGGTCGATGAGGCGACGCCGTCGACCTACGACCCCGGGAGGGGTCAACCTGACAGACCACCCAGCGGGTAGTCAGCGGTCAGGGCCCGGCGATACCGTTTCCGGTCCACGGGGCTATAGCTCAGTCGGTTAGAGCGCACCCCTGATAAGGGTGAGGTCGCTGGTTCGATTCCAGCTAGCCCCACGCCAACCCCGTCGAGGAACACCGTCGTTGTCCTCGGTAGTCGCATCGGGTTGGCCTGTCAATTAGGGGAGGTCGGTCGGACATGAGGGCCATTGTGAGGGCCGTCAGGCAGGCGGCCGCTGCAGTCTCTGTGGCCGCTGCGGTGGTCACGGCCCTGCGTCTGCGTGGAAGGGTTGCAGCTCCGATGCAGTTCGGTGGATGGCGGAGGCTTAGCGGGCCGGGTCTGCGCTGATGAGGGTGGCGGTTCTGGGTGCGGGCGCCGTGGGTGCCAGGGTTGCACGACAGCTTCTTGCCTCGGACAGTGTCGACCAGGTGCTGCTACGTGACGTGTCGTCAGAGAGGCTGGCCCGGTCCGCAGGGTCGATCGGTGACCGTGTCGTGATCGAACACCACCCCTTCCCGGCGACGCTTGATGCGGACGCAGTGGTGGTGGCCAGCCCCCGGGGGACACAGCTGGCGGCAGTCGAGGAGGCGATCTCAGCTGGACTGCCTGCCGTGCTCGTGTCCGACGGTCTGGCCGAGACGGTAGCGATCCTGAGACTCGACCGGGCGGCGCGCGATGCCGGCATTCCGGTTCTCGTAGGTGCCGGTTTTGCACCGGGCCTGACCTGTGTGCTCGTAGCCCACGGCATGTCATGGTTCGACGAGGTTGATGAGATCCACGTCTACAAGATGGGTGCTGGTGGACCGGCATGTGCTCTGGTCCACCACCGTGCTCTCAGCCGATTCTCATATGACTGGCGCGATGATGCCTGGACCAGACGGCCGGGTGGATCGGGTAGGGAACTGTGTTGGTTCCCCGAACCGGTCGGTCCGCGTGACTGCTACAGGGCTGCGTTGGCGGACCCGGTGCTACTCCACCATGCGTTTCCAGGGGTCGGTCGTATTACCTCCCGGATGGCGGCGACCCGCCGGGACCGGCTTACGGCGCCGATGCCGATGTTGACCCCGACCCATGTCGAGGGTGGTACGGGTGCGGTGAGGGTCGAGTTGAGGGGCCGGCGGGGTACCGCCCAAGAGACCCTGGTACTCGGGGCTGCAGAGCGGCCAGCTGTTGGTGCAGCGGTGGTTGCAGCTACCGCCATTGAGTGGGTCCTCGATGGCAGGGTGTCTGTTGGTGGCATGGCTGGGCTGGCTGAGGCAGTCGAACCGGTCGGGTTTCTGGGCGAGTTGGCCGATCGGGGCCTGGCCACCGAGATATTCGAGGGTGACGGTGCGGGAAGTTGAGCGATTATCGGCCCGGTGAGCGGCCGATTGCCGCCATGAGTGCAGCATGGAGTGTCGGGTTGGTGGCTATCGCATCTCCACCGTCGGCGGTGACGTTGCCTGCCATATCGGTGAAAACCCCACCGGCCTCGGGCAGGATGGTCAGCATCGGGGCGACATCCCACCGGTTGACGATGGGGTCGACCATTGCATCGGCTCTTCCGGTGGCGACAAGCAGGTAGCCGTACGAATCTCCCCAGGTTCGGATTATGGAGCCAGCTGTCACCAGTGGGTCCAGACGGGCGGCCGATCCCCAGTAGTCGACCCCGCTTGTGACGATGCAGGCTTCGGCCAGGTGCGCGTGGTTGCCGACCCGGGTGGGTACGCCGTTGATGAAGCAGCCGAGCCCCCGGCCTGCCCAGACGCACTCGCCGAGGGCCGGGATGTTGATGACACCCACGGCTGGCCCGTGTTCGTCCTCGAGGGCGACAAGGTTGCCGAACAGGGGTACTCCCTGGACGAATGAGACGGTGCCGTCGATGGGGTCGAGGATCCAGGTGCGATCGGAGTCGCCGACCTTGTCGACTTCTTCTTCGCCGACTATCGAGTCGTCGGGGTGTGCCTCTGAGATTCGTTCTCGCAGTAGCCGTTCGGCACGTCGGTCCGCAACCGTCACCGGGCTTCCGTCGTCCTTGTCTTCAACATTCAGGTCGGGGTTGCCGAAGAGTCCGAGGGTCAGGTCACCGGCCTCGCGGGCAATCGACACGGCGAAGTCGACCAGGGAGGCGTCAACGTGTGGAGGTGAGCCGGTGGTCATGGTGCCTTTACTAACAGGTCAGAGTGATGGTGAGGGGTAGTTGTTGCGGTTCTTGGGGTACAAGATGCCGACGGCTGCCTTACCTGCCCGCCCGGTGGTTCCTGGTTCACCTGGGGCCACGACGAGAGAACCTGCAGAGGTCCTGCACGGCTTCGGCGCTGACCTGATGGGTACGCTGGCCCAATGGAACAGCCTCTGTTGGAGCAGGTGCAGAACCTCGACGGATTGTCTTCAACCGAGTTGTTGGTAACGGTTGTTGTTGGGCTGATCGTGTTGGGTCTAGTGGTGAAGTACCTCCTTCGTGGCGCCCTGACGGTGTTTGTCGTCGCATTGGGAATGTGGATGTTCGATGCTCCCGAGGGTGTAAGAGAGATCGTGGGAAAGTACAAGGACCTTGTAACTGCGACAATCGAACCGGTGGTTGATCGCTTCGTCGGCGGGTGAACCCCGGGATCGAGGCGACTAGCTGAGTGGCTTGGCAGCAGACGGTGGTGCCAGACCTGCATAGACGCTCAGCGCGCTTGGAGGGACTCGAACCCCCAACCTTCTGATCCGTAATCAGATGCTCTATCCAATTGAGCTACAAGCGCAGACGTCAGAGTGTATGAGTGGCCCGCAAATGGCCCACCTGTGATCGTGGCGGAGAGGGTGGGATTCGAACCCACGAAGAGCCTTTCGGCCCTTACTCCCTTAGCAGGGGAGCGCCTTCAACCTGGCTCGGCCACCTCTCCTCAACGCAGGGATGTTACCGGCGCTCAGGGAGCGTGGGAACGCCGCCGGTACGCTCCCCGGCGGAGGGATGGCAGAGCGGACGATTGCGACGGTCTTGAAAACCGTTGAGCCTCACGGCTCCGGGGGTTCGAATCCCCCTCCCTCCGCCACCGGGACCAGTTGGCGACGTGACTGCTCAGCCGTTGACCTGACCCCGTAGGTCCGCCAGCCAGATGTCGGCCTCGACGGTCGCCGAGGATGCCTCGCTCCGGATCTCGTCGCCGTTGTCGCTGTCGGTCGGGTACGAACCCAGGAATTTGACGAGACCGTGCTTCATGTGGAGGTTCCGCAGACAGTCGGCGACCAGTTCGTCTGAAACGTGGCCCTCGCAGTCCATGAGGAAGCAGTAGTCGCCCAGCCCCTGTTTGGTCGGCCTGGACTCGAGGCGGGTCAGGTTGATGGATCTGGCCGCGAACTCCTGGAGCATGCCGAGCAGGGTGCCTGGTCTGTCGGCACGCTGGAACACGACCAACGACGTCTTGTCGTGCCCCGTTGGTGCTGGAATCCCACCACGGGCGACCAGAACGAACCGCGTCTGGTTGGAGGAATGGTCCTCGATTCCGGCTGTCAGCGTGTCGAGGCCGTAGACCTCGGCGGCTCTGGCCGGAGCGATCGCAGCGGTGCGACCGTCGTTCTCATTGGCGATCTGGCGTGCCGCATCTGCCGTGGAGTTGGCGGCCCCTGTTTCGGCCGACGGCAGGTTCTCCTGCAGCCAGCCACGGCACTGGGCCGTGGCATGTGGAAACGACACAACCCGAGCAATGGAGTCAAGGCCGGTTCCGGGTGGTGCCAGGAGGTTCAACTCGACCGAGATGACCACCTCGCGTTGGATGAGGAGGTCCGCCTCGAACGCAAGCGTGTCCTGGGTGACGTTGACGCTTCCCTCGATGGAGTTCTCGATTGCCGCAAAGCCGAGGTCGACCGAACCGTCGCCCACCATGCTCAGCACCTCTGGAATCGACGATGCCAGACGCAGGTCGAGGCCAGCGAGGTCGTCCTGGGTGAACAGGGCCTGTTCGGTGAAGGTGCCGTTGGGCCCCAGATAGGCGAGAACCCCACTGCCTGGGTGTGCGATGTCGGTCACAAAAGGGGAGGATAGTGAGGTGAGCGTCGACGACCCCCTCTACTTTCGACAACTGCTCTCAGGGCGGGACTTCGCCACAGAGGACGTGGTCGCCGGTCAGATGGTCAACTTCGTCTACCTGATAGGTGACCGCCGGACCGGAGAGGCCGTTGTGGTGGACCCGGCCTACGACGTCGATGCCATCCTTGGCGTACTGGAGGCAGACGACATGAGGTGCACGGGGGTGCTGGCGACGCACTACCACCCGGATCACGTGGGTGGTTCAATGATGGGGTTCGACATTGTCGGTGCGAGGGAGTTGCTAGACCGTGTGTCGGTTCCGGTTCATTCCCAGCGCGACGAGGCTGAGTTCATCTCAAGGGTGACAGGCATCGGTGGTGACGATCTCGTCCAACACGACAGCGGCGACATTGTCGACGTCGGCGCAATCGGCATTGAGTTGATCCACACACCCGGTCACACCCCGGGAAGTCAGTGTTTTCTCGTCGACGGCCGCCTGGTTGCCGGCGACACCCTCTTCCTGGAGGGCTGTGGCCGGACCGACCTTCCCGGCGGCGATGCCGTCGCCCTGTACGACAGCCTCCACAACCGCCTTGCCAGGGTTCCAGACACCGCGGTGCTGTTCCCGGGTCACCTCTACTCCGAGGAACCCTCAGCTTCGATGGGCGACACCCGTCGTGACAACTTCGTGTTTACGCCAAGGTCCGAGCAGCAGTGGCTTGCTATGTTCGGCCGTTGATGCCTGAACCCGGCTCCCTTTCCCGCAACCAGAATTGAGAGGATCCAGATGTTTCGAGCCCTGATGGTCGACAAGGTCGACGGCGAGTTCAGTTCCACGTTCGTGGACCTGACCGACGACGATCTTCCCGCCGGCGATGTTCTCGTCGACGTCGAGTACTCCACCGTCAACTTCAAGGACGGCCTCGCCGTCACGGATGCTATTCCGATCGTGACCTCATGGCCGATGGTGCCCGGGATCGACCTGGCTGGCACGGTCACAGAATCGGCCAGCCCGCTCGTGGAGGTTGGCGAGCGGATCGTCATCAACGGCTGGGGTCTCGGCGAGGGTTACTGGGGTGGATTCTCCCAGCGGGCACGGGTAGACGCGGGCTGGACCATCCCCGTCCCCGGTGGCTTCACCACGGCACAGGCAATGGCCATTGGTACTGCCGGATTCACGGCGATGCTGTGTGTCCTGGCCCTCGAGGACCATGACGTGACCTCCGCATCCGGTCCGGTTCTCGTCACCGGCGCTGCCGGCGGTGTCGGAAGCATCGCCGTGGCCCTGCTGGCAGCCCTCGGATACGAGGTGCATGCCTCGACCGGGCGGCTCGAGGAGACCGCCTACCTGGAGTCCCTTGGAGCAACGACTGTCATTGACCGGGCCGAACTGTCCGAACCTTCAAAGATGCCACTGGCAGGAGCCCGCTGGGCAGGAGCGGTCGACGCCGTTGGAAGCCATACGCTCGCAAACGTCCTGGCAGCTGTGTCCCCAGAGGGGTGCGTGGCGGCCTGTGGCCTGGCGCAGGGCATGGATCTGACCACCACGGTGGTGCCGTTCATCCTGCGCGGGGTAACGCTGCGGGGGGTGAACTCCGTGACCGTCCCGAGGCCCAGAAGGCTGCTTGCATGGGAGCGCCTCGCAACCGACCTGGATACCGACCTGCTGGAATCCATGACCACGACAATCAGCCTGGATGAGGTACCACACACCGCCGCCGAGATTCTGGCCGGTCGGGTACGGGGCCGCGTGGTAGTCGACCTGAACGCAACCTGACGAGCCGCCAGAGCCCCACCGGGTGGTCAAGACCGGTGGGTGCGCGAGGAGGGACTTGAACCCTCACGTCCTTGCGGACACAGGAACCTGAATCCTGCGCGTCTGCCAATTCCGCCACTCGCGCGAGCAGCGTCGGGAAGGGTACCGCCTGTCTCGCCGATCAGCCCCGTCGAGGTGAACCGGTTCCCCCAACCGCCAACCGGTAGCATCGCTTCCACAGTGAACGATCAGGTCCTGACCATTGTCGGGCTGGGCACCCTCGCCCTCGTCTACTACGTGTTCCTACGGGTGGTGCGATCAGCGTGGGTGGCCTCGCGGCCCTCCCGTGTGGCACGTAGGTGGGGAGCGTCGCACCTGTTCGTCGTCGAACCCGAATCGATGAACGGTCGGGCATTCGACCTGTGCGATGAGCTCACCCTGGGCAGGGCAGCCGGATGCTCGGTGACAATCGACGATGACCACGTGTCCCAGGTTCATGCACGGATCTTTCATAGAAGCGGCCAACTCGTGGTCGAGGATCTCGGATCGCTCAACGGCACCTACATGAACCGCGCCAGGGTGATGGCTCCAATGGCAATCGGAGTCGGCGATCGACTCCAGGTCGGCGACACGGTTCTAGAGGTGGCCTGATGGAAGCGTCGCCACACCAGGTGTCCACGCACCTCGCCGGTAGCTCGTGATGGGGCCTGTCGGGCGTAGCCCCCGCACGGGCGATTCGATTCGACTGGTTCACGCCGGGGTAACCGACGTCGGCCGGGTCCGCCAGACCAACCAGGATCACTTCGGGTCGGTCACGGGTCTGCACGTCCTGGCCGACGGGATGGGAGGCCACCGCGGAGGTGAGGTGGCGTCGGCCGAGGCGGTTGCCGCAGCCCTCGAGGGGTTCGAGGTCCACTCGAGACAGGGCCTGGCAGCAGCGGTGCTTGCAGCCAACAGGGCGGTGCTCGTCCGCGCCTCCGGGGACCCGTACCTGTCGGGCATGGGTACGACCATCTGCGCCCTGGCCCACGTGGTTGGCGACAGCGGAGATGATGCTCTGGCCGTGGCAAACGTCGGTGACAGCCGGGTCTACCGCTTTTCCGGTGGGCGGTTGGAACAGGTCAGCGACGACCACAGCCTCGTCGCAGACCTGATGCGAGCCGGTGAGTTGAGCCCCGACGAGGCTGCGAGACACCCGAAGCGCAACATCCTCACCAGGGCGCTGGGAATCGAGGCCGACCTGGTTGTGGATACCTGGGAACTGGTTCCGGTTTCCGGAGACAGGTACCTCCTGTGCAGCGACGGGCTGGTGAACGAACTTGACGACTCCCGGATCGCCCGGATCCTTCAGGACAAGGCCGAGCCAGAGGCAGCCGCTGTTGAACTGGTTCGCTCAGCGGTCGACGCCGGAGGCCACGACAACGTGACCGTCGTGGTCGTCGATGTGGTTGCCGCTCCGTCGACTCCGGGCGGGGCTGGCTACAGGAGGGCCCGTGCCAGGCCCGAAAGAGCTTCGACGCTCGGGATCCAGGACGGCGCTGGAACGGTGTCTGTACTTGCATGGCGTGTGGGCGGTGCGGCACTGGCCCTGGCGCTGATTCTGGGGTCGATAGTCGGTCTAATCGGGGTCTACGCCCGCAGCGGCTGGTTCGTCGGATACCACGACGACAACGTGGCGGTGTTCCGCGGGAGACCATCGGGGATCCTCTGGTTCGACCCGACCCTCACCGAGGTGGAAGGGCTCCAGCTGTTGGACCTCGACGATGCCGACAGGGTGCTTGTCATCGACGCGATCGAGGTTGGCTCCCTCGAAGATGCCCGCCGCGTGATTGAACAACTCAAAGAGCGTTCCCAATGATCGCTGATCGACATCACCGGTCCAAGGTCCGCAGGTAGAATCCGCCTCCATGCCAAACGAAGGTCCGACCGTGTTCAACGGTCGGTACGAACTCCACCGACAGATTGCACGCGGCGGTATGGCCGACGTGTATCTGGCGCGCGACCTTTTGCTCGACAGGCCCGTGGCGGTGAAGGTGCTGTTCGATGAGTTTGCCGACGTGCCGGACTTCGTCGAACGGTTCCGACGCGAGGCCCAGGCGGCAGCCAACCTGAACCATCCCAACATCGTCAGCGTCTACGACTGGGGCGAGGAACAGGGCACCTACTTCATCGTCATGGAATACGTCGAGGGGCGGAGCCTCGCCGAGATGATCCGCACCGAGGGAGCCCTCCACCCCGACAGGGCTGCTGATATAGCGACCGATATCACAGCCGCCCTCGGCTTCGCCCATCGCAACGGCCTCGTCCACCGCGATGTCAAGCCCGGGAACGTGCTCGTCACGCCAAGCGGACAGGTCAAGGTGGCGGACTTCGGCATAGCGACGGCGATAGCCGGGGCGCAACACGACCTGACCCGAGACGGAACGGTCATGGGCACGGCCACCTACTTCTCGCCTGAACAGGCTCAGGGCCGCCAGGTCGACCCCCGCAGCGACCTCTACTCGCTCGGCGTGGTTCTCTACGAGATGCTCCTCGGTCGTCCACCGTTCACGGGCGAGACGCCGGTGGCGGTCGCCTACCAGCACGTCCAGAACAGCCCCCCGTCGCTGCGGCAGTCCGGGGCCGCCGTAGCCCAGTCGCTCGAGGCCGTGACCCTCAAGCTCCTGGCCAAGAACCCCGTAAACCGGTATCCGACGGCAGAGGACCTGCGCAGCGACCTGCGCCGTTACCGCGAAGGCGCCCACGACCTGCGGTCGGCATCCCCGCCGGGAGCGCCCGGAAGGCCCTCGCCGGCCGCTCCCGTTCAGCGACCCGACTACGGCAGGAGCACGCGTACCCGACGCGACGACGGGCTGCGTCGCACCCTCTTGTTCACGGTCGTCCTTGCGATCCTGCTGGTTGTGCTCGGCTACCTGGTGGTCGAGTTTGTCGACACCCTGGGTGGTCCCGGCAACGAGTTGCCCCCTGTCCAGATCGGGCTGGTCGAGGTCCCGGCCCTGATAGGAACCCCGCTTGACGAGGCCCGCGCTGTGCTGCGCGACTCCCGGCTGAGCGTCCAGATGGACTACGAGGTCAACGCCGACTTCCCCGAGAACACGGTGTTCGACCAGAGCCCCACGGCCGGTACCAGGCTGGAGCCCACCGAGACCGTCAGGCTGCTGGTCAGCCAGGGAACCGGACCCATGGTCCTCCTGGCTGTGATCGGTGACGCCGTCGCCGACGCCATCCATGACCTCGAGGCAATGGGCCTCGACGTCTCACAGGTAGACACCGAGGATCCGGTTGTACCAGCCGGTCAGGTGATCGACCAGTCACCGGCAGCGGGCTCTGAGATCGTGCCCGGCTCACGGGTCATCTTGTTTGTCTCGTCAGGTCCGGCCGTCGAGGAGGTACCCGACCTTACGAACCGGCCGGTGCTCGATGCCATGAACATCGTCTCCCAACTGGGTTGGCGCGCCAGCACCGTCGAGGAGAGCAGCCTTCTGGTTCCCGTAGGCCAGGTGATCAGGACTGAACCTCCGGCCCGAAGTTCGCTGGCTCCCGGCAGCAGCGTCCAGATCGTCGTCTCCACTGGCCTGCCGATGGTGGCCGTACCCGCCGTGGTGAGCCTGCTCGAGGCGACGGCAGTGGTCGAACTCGAAACCGCCGGCTTCGGCGTGAACGTGGTCTACGAGCCCCTGCCCTCGAACAGCCCGAACGACGGAAGGGTCATCAGTCAGAGCCCGCTGGCCGCCGTCGAGATCGATTCCGGAAGCTTTGTCACGATCGTGATCGGTGCTGCAGAGGTCGGTGACGGCGGCGAGGCAGAGGTTGATGCCGATGCTGGCGATGGTGGAGACACCGGTGACGGCGATGGAACTTCCGGTGACGGAGCCACCGGGTAGTCAGCTGACCCGGGCCAGGAAGTTCGCCAACAGGTCGTGACCCGATTCGGTCAGGATCGACTCGGGATGAAACTGGACCCCCTCGACATCGAGGTCGCGGTGCCGCAGGCCCATGACCAGGCCGTCGGAACTTGTGGCGGTTATGACGAGATCCTCCGGCAGCGAGGGCCTGTCGACAATCAGGGAGTGGTAGCGGGTCGCCTCGAGGGGGTTGGGCAGTCCGGCGAAGATGCCGACCCCTTCGTGGCTGATCTGAGAGGTCTTGCCGTGCATCACGTCTGGTGCCCTCACAACCGTGCCCCCCCAGGCCGCACCGATGCACTGATGGCCCAGACATACCCCCAGCACGGGGATGCGGCCAGCGGCCCAACGGATCGCCGCCGTTGAGACACCGGCCTGTTCAGGCCGACCCGGACCGGGGCTGACCAGCAGTGCATCGGGCCGAAGTTCGGCTGCCTCGTCGATGGTGATGGCATCGTGGCGGTGCACAAGCGGCTCGGCACCGAGTTCTCCGAGGTACTGGACCAGGTTGTAGACGAACGAGTCGTAGTTGTCGATTACAAGGACACGGGCGCTCACAGCAGCAACGGTAGCCACGTGGAGCACCGGAGCAGCCGGAGTTACCCGTATCCTCCCCGCCATGGCCACGTCTGAACATCACGATCCGGAAACACCCGAGCAGGGTGCTCAGCCCGCCCGGCGACCCGTGCAGAAGTCCCGCTACCAGAGCGGTCGGGTGACGCCAAAGGGTGGTGGCACCCAGCAGGGTGCACACGGGGCAGCGGCGGCAGCCGGCTCGTCGCCGACATGGGTGCCGGTTCTCATGTTCAGCCTGCTCGGCCTGGGCATCCTGATCATCTTCTTCAACTACGTGGGCTGGATGCCCGGTGGTACCAGCAACGGCATTCTGCTGCTCGGCCTGGGTTCGATCCTGGGCGGCATCATCACCGCAACCCAGTACCGGTGACCACAGCCCCAGCGGGGCGGTCGACAGGGGAACCATCGCTGTAATTCCAACGGTGTGATTTCCCACAGAGTTGCCCACAGTCTGTGGATAACTGTGACCGGACAGTTGGCACCGGTGGGCATGGGCCCGTCTCAGTCCTCGGTGGCAAGGACCTCCATTTCGTCCATGCAGTGACGGGGCGGATCGGGATCCTCTTCGTTCGCGACGGTCATCTTGACCTCGGTGCCACAGATTGTGCACCTGTAGTGGAGCTTGACCCTACGGAGCTCACCCGGGTCGGGTGGCTCAGGAGGCGGGGCTGCCAGCGCCCGCAGGAAACCAAGCCCCAGGCGCAGCATGATGACGCCTGCCGCAACTGCGATGAGTATCTGAACGGTTCCCACGGCGGATCAGCCTATTGCCGGGCCTCCTGAGCCCTTGCGCAACAGCAGGCTGGTGAGTTCGAAGACGATCGTCGCTGCCGCCAGCGTGGTCGTTTCGGCGTGGTCGTAGGCGGGTGCCACCTCGACGACGTCGGCGCCGACCAGGTTCAACCCGGCCAGCCCCCGCAGCACCAGCATCAGCTCACGGCTCGACATGCCGGCGATCTCAGGAGTGCCCGTACCGGGAGCATGCGATGGGTCGAGCACGTCGATGTCGATGGACAGGTACATCGGGTGTCCACCGACCCGCTCACGGATCTGGTCGACGATTTCGTCGATGCCGCGGGTCTGGAAGTCGTCGCAGTGGATCACCCGGAAACCCAGTTCGGCATCGCTGTCAAGGTCATCACGGCTGTACAGCGGCCCCCGGATACCGACGTGAACCGAGGCGTCGTCGAGGAAGAGTCCCTCCTCGGCGGCCCGCCGAAAGGGGGTGCCGTGGGTGAAGGGCGCCTTGAAATAGGTGTCCCAGGTGTCGAGGTGGGCATCGAAGTGCACGAGCGCCACAGGTCCGACATGGTGGTTGACGGCACGCAGCAACGGCAGGGAGATTGTGTGGTCACCGCCCATGGTGACGATGCTCCCGACCCGCCCCAACAGATCGGTTGCGGCCGTCTCGATCTGTTCGATCGCCTCGTTGATGTCGAAGGGGTTGGCGGTGACGTCGCCGGCGTCGGCCACCTGTTGTTCGACGAATGGCTCCGAGTCGTAGGCGGGGTGGTAGTTGGTTCGGAGATGCCTGGAGGCCTGTCTGATCCCTATCGGGCCGAAGCGGGCTCCGGGGCGATAGCTGGTACCGGAGTCGAAGGGGATTCCCAGTATGGCTACGTCGCATCGTGGTACGTCCCGCAGCTCGGGTAGCCGGGCGAAGGTGGAGGGACCTGCGAAGCGCGGCACATCCCTACCGCTTACCGGTCCAATCGGTGGTTCCTGGTCGGAGGCCATGGTTGCTCCCCTCGGTGGGTCTGATGGTTTGGTGGAGCTGATGGGAATCGAACCCACGACCCCCTGCTTGCAAAGCAGGTGCTCTAGCCAACTGAGCTACAGCCCCGGAACGGGGACAGCGTACGGCGTCGGTGGCTCCGGCCACCCGTGGAGCATCCCTGTGTCGCGGTGGTCGGTGTCCGCTACGGAGCCATCGGTCGCCCGAACGGCAGGTGGTCCTGCCACCCGGTGAGAAACGACTCTGCCCGCTTGCAGGCCCCGAGAAATGGGCCGTCGGGGTGGTCGCTCACCTCGGCGATAATCGAGGCTGCGGTGTAGGCGGCTTCTTCGCGGTCGGCGACGAGCGGACCGGAGGTGGTGACGAAGTCCGGAAGCGCCGCGATACCACGCTGTCGGCAGACGGCAACCGCTCTCGCCGTCAACGGCAGCGGCCCGGTCGGAACGACCACGGAACAACCCAGACGAGCCGCTGCCAGATGGTCGATTGCACCCACCTTCGATCCACAGAACAGCAGGTCACAGGCGACCGCAACCGGGTCGTCCGAGTCGATCACGGTCAGGTTGGCTGAATCCAACTCGGCTCGAAGTGCGGTATCGCCACCCATCACCGATGCAGTAGTCGCTGCGGGCATTGACGCCATGGCGGCGGCGATGGCGCTGACAGCCACCAGATCGTTTCCGAGTGGAACCCAGAGGTCGCCCAATTCGCCGGTATCGATGCCTTTACCAGGGGTCAGCCTGAAGCCAGCATCCCAGCCGGCCACCTCGTCGGAAAAGGCTGCCACGGCACCTGCACGGTCGTCTGGCCCGGCGTTGATGCCGGCCGAAACCCCTGTCTCGCGTCTCTCAAGTGAGGCCAGCGCATAGGTCATCGACCTGGCCAGGTCCTTTGCTCCGCCCTGCAGGATCTTCGGTGCCAGACGGGCGACGCCGGTGCCGGGTACATCAGTCAGGTCAATCGCCACGAACGCATTGACCGATTCCAGTTTCCTGATGAACACGTGTGCAGTCTGCCTTCTGGTCCGTCGTCAGGCGTCGTCGAGGGCGTCGACGACCTGTTCAACCTTCAGGCGGGCAGTCTCAAGGCGGTCACGACAGAGGCGGATCAACCCGTCGGCCCGCTCGACCCTTGCAGCCAGGAGGTCCACATCGACCGACTCGGCCTCGAGTTCGGAGAGGATGCCCTGCAGTTCCTCGAGGGCGGACGCGTAGCCAATCTCATCGGTTGGTTCTCCGCTCATGGTGACCCTGCCTCCGGTGTCTGTCTGCTCAGTCGACGGTGCTGTTGACCGTACCGTCAGCCACGAGGGTGACGAGGCCGTCTCCTGTTGAAAGGCCGCTTGTGGACCTGACGAGTTGACCGTCACGGTGCCTGGTTATGGACCAGCCTCGGGCCAGTACCCGGGCCGGATCAAGGGCGCGGAGCCGTGCCGCCAGGGAGTCCAGCCGTTCTCCGCTGAGGGCCACCCCGCTTGACGAGGCGCGCACTACCCGTGACTGCTGTGCCATGAGAAGGTCCGAATGTCGTTCAATGGTGGTCCCTGCAACCCTGACCATCCTGTCGGCCAGATTCGCTCTTAGACCCTCAGACCTCTGGATGGCCCGGTGGGCGTTTTCCCCGATCGCAGTACGGAGGGAGTCGATCCTGTCCCTGAATGCCACGGCCGAGCCCACCAGGGCCACAGCGCATGCGGTCGGAGTCTTGAACGTCGAGTGGGCCACCTCATCGGCCACGCTCCTGTCAACCTCGTGTCCGATTCCGGTGAAGACCGGGACCGGGAGTTCGGCGATCCTTCTGGCGACGACCTCGGCGTCAAAGACCGACAGGTCCGCCGCCGAGCCCCCGCCACGCACCAGGGCGATCACGTCGGGTCGGTACGAGGACAGGACCCGCAACCCCTCGGAGATGTCGGCGGTTGAGCCCTCTCCCTGTACACGCGTGTCGCGTTCAAGGAGCGTGAAGCCGACCCCACTCCTCTCGAGTTCATTGTGGAAGTCGGCGTAGGCAGCGGAGCCGACGCTCGTAACCAGGCCGATTCGCAGCGCCGGTTCGGGCACGGTGAGCGAGGCGTTGCGATCCAGGAGGCCCTCTTCGGCAAGTTGCCTGAGCAGTCGGTCGCGCTCTGCTGCCAGCCGGCCCATTGTGAACGTGGGGTCGATCCCGTTCATAATCAACTGGAGGCGGCCGTGTGGCGGGTAGAAGTCGAGGCGTACCCGCACACGCACCTGGAGGTCGTCGACCAGGGGCGGCCCTCCGGCCTCCGCGAGGGTCCGCTCAATGGCGGTCCTGGCCTGTTTCCAGAGGGCAACGCTGAAGACGGCAGTCGGGGGCCTTCCCGGCTCGTCGGAGGGTTCGATCAGGTCGAAGTAGGCGTGTCCCGACCTTGGCGTACGCAGGTTGGAAAGCTGACCCTCCACCCAGACGTCGTCGGGGAAGAGCGTGGACAGGCCCTCTCTCACCAGCGCGCCCAGCCGGGAGACCGATAGGACAGGTAGTTCAGCGTCCATGCCGGAACCCTACCGAGGCGCCATGTCCCGGGTTGACCGGTGAGCGTTTCCCCTGAGCCGGTGGAGCAACTGTTGGGCACCTCTGATACCTTCAGCCGCTGTGGCGGGGACCCGGGTTCGTTGTAGAACCCGGAAAATTCAATCTAACCATTGATCATTTCGACGGATCTTTCTATGATCCGCCGGGTGCAGGGGGGAAACAGGCAGACATGTCGCTGACTGTGGCTGATTCGCCGACGGCCGAAACGGGTGGTGGGGTAGCAACAGTTGCCTCGCGTGCCCGCGACTGGGCCGACCGTGCACCTCGTCAGGTCGCCCTGCGCGAAAAGGACTTTGGCATCTGGCAGGAGTTTACGTGGGAACGCACCTGGGACCTGATCATGGATGCCGCCAATGGCCTGTTGGCCCTCGGCGTGGAACCCGGCGAACGGGTCTCGATCCAGTCAGAGGACCGTCCCGAGTGGGTGATCCTGGACCTGGCCACCGTTGCCATTCGCGGAATCACCGTCGGCCTCTACCCGACGAACCCCGCCGCAGAGGTCGAATACCTCCTCACCGACTCGAATGCCACCGTCCACTTCGCCGAGGATCAGGAGCAGGTTGACCGGGCGCTCGAGGTCGACGCGGCGCGACTGCCGGGCCTCAGACGGATCCTCTACACCGAACCCCGTGGCCTGAACTCATACGATGACCCCAGGCTCATGTACTGGGGTGACTTCCTGGAAATGGGACGGCGTCACCGTGAAGACTCCCCTGGTGAGGTCGAGCGCCGCATGGCCGAGGCGCTTCCCGAAGACGTGATGACGCTCGTATACACCTCGGGCACCACCGGTCCGCCCAAGGGGGCGATGCTCACGAACGCCAACGTCGATTACGCCATGACCGTCATCACCGGCGACACCGGACTCCGCGGAGCACAGATACCGGGCCCCGGCGACCTGACCCTCACCTATCTTCCGCTCTGCCACGTAGCTGAACGCATCTTCTCCACCTGGCACCTCGTCGGGTGTGGGGTATGTCTCAACTTCGCCGAGTCGATCGACACCGTCGTGTCAAACCTGCGTGAGGTTCAGCCAACCCTGTTCTTCGCCGTACCACGCATCTGGGAGAAGATGCACGCCTCAGTGATGATCAGGGGCGGTGACGTAACACCCTTCAAACGAGTCTGGTTGGGCCTGGGTCTCCGCATGGCGACAGTTATCGGGCGGGAGAAGGTCTCGAACGGGGGGAAACACACGCCAATGAGTTGGCTGTTGAACCTGATCGGCTACCCGCTTGTGTTCCGGGCGCTCAAGGAGCGGATTGGCCTTCGACGGTGCTGGCACGCAGGGTCAGGGGCTGCTCCGATCGCCCCCGAGGTACTCGAGTTCTTCATCGGCATCGGCGTTCCCGTGTATGAGCTCTACGGAATGACCGAGAACTCTGCCGTTGCCACGGTGAACTACCCGGGCAGAATGAAGTTGGGCACCGTTGGCGAGCCCTACCCCGATATCGGATTCCGGATCGACGAGGAGACCGGCGAGATCCAGACGAAGCACCCTGCGGTGTTCGCCGGCTACTGGAACAAGCCCGAACAGACGGCAGAGACCTTCACCGACGACGGCTGGCTCAAGACGGGCGATGTGGGCGAGTGGGTCGACGGAACCCATGTGCGGATCGTGGATCGCATCAAGCACATCATCATCACCTCGGGCGGCAAGAACATCTCACCGTCCGAGATCGAGAACAGCCTCAAGACCTCGCCGTATGTAAAGGAGGCGATGGTCATCGGTGATGGGCGCAAGTTCCTGGCAGCGTTGATCGGGATCGAGTTGGACACGGTTGGCGACTGGGCGCTCCGCCGGAACATTCCGTACACGACCTACCGCGACCTCTCTGAGAAGCCCGAGGTGCTCGAGTTGGTTCAAGGGATCGTAAATGAGACCAACGAGAAGTTCGCCAGGGTGGAGTCCATCCGCAAGTTCAAGATGATTCCCAAGGAACTGGACCACGAGGACGGCGAGTTGACGGCCACCCAGAAGATCAAGCGTTCCGCCATGGAGGACATGTTCGGCGATCTGGTGGAGTCGATGTACTCATGACCGGTGCAACGATGATTCTGGCCGCCACCGGCCTGGACACCTTCGTCCACACCGTGATCAAGTCCCTCGCCCTCGGTTCTCTCTACGCTCTTCTGGCTCTGGGTTTCGTCCTCATCTTCAAGGCCACCCAGACCGTCAACTTCGCCCAGGGTGCACTTGCCCTGGCAGGAACATGGTTCCTCTCGATGATATTCATGGACTGGAATGTGCCGGGCCGCTGGGTCGGAGGACCCGGCTGGCTGCACTGGTTCGTCGCCCTCCTGTTGGCGGCCCTCGCCACTGCCGGCTTTGGCCTCGTCATCGAGCGTCTGGCGATCCGACCCATGATCGGTGAACCCATCTTCTCGATGGCTGTCATCACACTGGGCCTCGAGGTAATGATCAGGACCGTCGCATTTGACGCCGTGAACGTGACACCGAGGGTTCTCGGAGTTCCCTGGGGCACGGAGACGTTCATGATCGGAGGGGCGTTTATTGCCTGGTCCTACATTGCGGCCATCGCGATGGCCGCAGTGGCGTTCGTCGGTGTATGGCTGTTCTTCAAGACCCGGACCGGGGTGGCTATGCGCGCCACTGCCTTCGACCAGGAGGCAGCCCTAGCCCAGGGGATCAACGTGGGCCGTATCTTTGCGATTGCCTGGGCGGTTGGCGCCATGCTGGCGGCTATATCGGGTGTGTTCTCCTCGATGCCTCCCTGGGGACCCGCCGGAATGGCGAGCCGCGATGGTGCGTTCTTTGCCTTCCGTGCTCTTCCGGCCGTGATCCTGGGAGGTCTGGACTCGGCGGTGGGTGCGCTCGTGGGAGGCCTGCTGATCGGGTTCGCCGAGATCTTTGCGGGACAGTACCTGGCTGGCCATACGGGAATCCTGGGTGTGGGCTACCAGCAGGTGGTTCCCTACGTCGTGATGTTGATCGGGCTTCTCGTCAAGCCGTACGGGCTGTTCGGCACCGAAGAGGTGAGGCGGGTATGAGCGCCCGGAACCTCGCCCTGGAGGCTGGCAGATGAGAGGTCGCCCGAAGCTGTACACGTCTTACATAGCCGAGGCGCAACTGTTCCCGACGCGCGTTCAAAAGATCCTGGTCGTGGTCGGAATCATCGTCCTGGTGCTAATGCCGTTCGACCTGCCGGTGATCAACCAGATCCCCATAGTTCGCTTCCTTGGTGACAACATCTGGCTGCGCCTGGTGAACCGCATGCTCATCTTCACCATCGCCGCTCTGGGGTTGAACATCCTCTCCGGTCTGGCCGGCCAGGTGTCTCTGGGCCACGCATTCTTCATGGGTAGTGGCGCCTACACGGCTGTCCTGGTGGGGGGCAAGGGATCAGCGAACCTCTGGGGATGGGGTCTGCCAATCTGGATCTGGCTGCCTGCCTCCGGTGTCGTCGCCGCTCTCGTGGGTATTGCGGTCGCACCCGCAGCAGTCCGTGTGCGCGGCCTCTACCTGGGTATCGCCACGCTGGGCCTGGTCTTCATCGGCCTTCACCTGTCACGTGTGTTTCCCGAGATCGCCGGGCCAGGTGCACTCGGTCGTAAGTGGCCACGGATGCAGTTTCGCCTCTGGAAGGAGGAGGACCCCCTCGTCGACTTTTCACGGGACGGGGACTGGCTCTGGTTCGAGGCCAGCAAGAACCAGAAGACGTACCTGCTGTTGCTTGCGTTGACCGTGATCGCCGCCGTGGTGGCAGCAAACATCGCGCGCACCAGGACCGGCCGTGCCTTCTCGGCGATCAGGGAACGGGATGTGGCTGCCGAGATCATGGGTGTACCCGAGTTCCGTTACAAGACGATGGCCTTCGCGATCTCGTCGTTCTACGCGGGTGTTGCCGGTGCCCTCCTGGCGGTTCTGGCAGGGCAGGTGCCACCCGAGTCGTGGGGCCTCCTCCTCTCCATCCAGTTCATCGCCATCCTGCTCATCGGAGGGATCGGGCGTGTCTCCGGGGCTCTGCTGGGAACGTTCTTCGTGGTTCTCTCTCCGCGCTTCATCGAAGAGGTCATCGACTGGATGAAGGAACAGGTAGACCACGGTGGAATTCTGGCTGGTGTATTTGACATTCTGATCAGTACCGGTGACGGAGACGGCGGCATTCTGGCCATCTCTGAGACAGCGCTCGGGTACCCGCTTCCGGCCAGCGCACTTGACGAGCTCGTGTATGGCCTGCTTATTGTGGTCTTCCTGCTGTTCGAGCCCATGGGGCTCTACGGCATCTGGGTGAAGGTACGCAACTACTGGAAGGGTTGGCCGTTCAGCTACTGAGGCGCCGATCCGTGAGATCGCGGATCCCACAAGGGACCGTGTACCGAAATGAGAGGGATTAGAACATGAGACAAGGGCACAAGGTGCTGGCACTGCTGCTGACGTTCACGATGATCGCAGTTGCTTGTGGCAGCGACGAAGCCGATGAGGCGACCCCGGCTGCGACTACTGCGGCTCCTGTTGAGGTGGCCACGGTTGGTGAGCATCTGGGTGATGGGTCTTTGGGGATGGTTGAGGTTGGTCCTGGTGAGGCGATCCAGATTCGTTCTTTGAATGCGATCAGTGGTGATGTGGCTTTCTTGGGTATTCCCAATGAGAACGGCATCAGGATGGCTGTTGAGGATTACGGCCAGATTGGTGGCCATGACGTTGATCTTGGTACGGGCATGGATGATCTGTGTAGCGCTGATGGTGGTCAGGCTGCGGCTCAGACCATTGTCGCTGACCAGGATGTGATCGGTGTTATCGGTACCAGTTGTTCTGGTGCTGCTACGGCTGCGTCTCCGCTGATTTCTGAGGCTGGGATGGTGA